>Ga0210392_10001135_pt1 | contig 14326 bp, 8 predicted proteins | sample IncBWC30OmetaG_FD_161057 | JGI IMG/M metagenome (GOLD analysis project Ga0210392, IMG submission 161057) | Forest soil microbial communities from Barre Woods Harvard Forest LTER site, Petersham, Massachusetts, United States - Inc-BW-C-30-O ...
AAACGGCGCAAGAGCAAGCCCCCGCCCGCACAGCGCCAGTAATTTCCCGGCTAACGTCCTCCTGATTTGCCACGCCGTCCCCCAGACTACTCCTCGATCTGTAACGTCGCGCCTTCGCCGCCGCGGGAAGAATCGGGGCTCACCCAGATGTGTACCGCGCTCGGCTCGACAGCAAGCTCATTATGAATGTCCCAAATCGAAAATGCATCCGGCGCAAGCTTAAACGTGACCTTCTTCGATTCGCCCCCTGCCAGCGACACCCTCTCAAACGCCTTCAGTTTCCGCACCGGTTCTTCCACGCTCGTCCCTTGTAGCCTCACGTACAGCTCCACCACTTCTTCGCCGGCAACCTTGCCCGTGTTTTTCACTTCCGCGCTCACCGTGAGCGCTTCCTTTTTGTTTGCGCCAGGCTCGCGCAGCGCGTCATTCAGCTTCTTCGCGCTTAGTTTCTTCATGCTCAGCTCCGTCGGCCCATAAACGAATTCCCCGTACGACAGCCCATACCCGAAAGCGAATTGCGGCGCGTTTGGTTCGTCAATATAGCGCGATATGAATTTTTCCGGGGCGCTCCGTGGTGCATGCGTCAAATCCATGTTGTCTGGCGGACGCCCGGTATTCATGGCGTCGTAGTACAGCGGTTCCTGCCCCACGTAGCGCGGCCAACTGATAACCAGCTTTCCGCTTGGCACTGCTTCTCCAAATAGTGACCTCACAATAGCCGGGCCGGCCTGCACCCCCGGGAACCACACCGCTATCGCGGCCGGGACATGCTCGAAAATCCACGGCAGCGTCAGGGCCCGACCACTGAACAGCAGCAAAACCACCGGCTTGCCTGCGGCCACAACTCTCTCCGCCAGTTCCTCTTGCCGGCCTGGCAAATCCAGATGCGCGCGCGAAGCGCCCTCGCCGGTCATCTCGGGCCCGTCCTCTCCTAGGGCCAGTATCACAACGTCGGCGTTTTTCGCCGCGGCTGCGGCTTCCTCGATTTGCGCATCACTCGCGGAGCGGATGTCTCCGCCTTTCACGAACTTCACGTGCTCCGCTCCCAGCGCGTTGTTCAACGCCGTCTTCACGGTCACAACATCCTGCGGCCGTCCTGGCCCTGCCCACGACCCCAACATCTGCGCTGCATCATCCCCTAGCGGTCCGATCAGCGCTACGCTTCCCACCTCTTTCGCCAGCGGCAGCGTCGCCCGGCCTCCCCGCGCCTCATTCTTCAACAACACAAAAGATTCCTCGGCAGCCGTCCGCGCCAATTCCAGGTTTTCCTGCGGCAACGGCCCGTCGGGTTTCCCCAGCTTTTCGTCCGTGTACGGATTCTCGAACAACCCTAACGCAAATTTCACCCGCAACACGTGCCGCACCGCCTCGTCGATTTGCGCCACTCTCACTTTCCCGCTGCGCACCAACTCCCCTAAATGTTCATGGTAAAGATTGCTTTCCATGTCCATATCGATGCCGGCGGCAAAGGCTCTCCACGCGGCCGTTTTTCCGTCGTTGGCTATTCCGTGGGGAATCAATTCGCCTACCGAACTCCAGTCGCTCACGGCCAGCCCGGAAAATTTCCATTCTTTGCGCAAAATTTGCTTTAGCGTAAGCGGATTCGCGGTGGCCGGTACGCCGTTCAGACTGCTGAACGAGCTCATGATCGTCGCCGCACCTTCATTGAGGGCCGCGTAAAATGGCGGCAAATAGACCTCGCGCAGCGTGTGCTCCGAAATTTCCACGGTATTGTAATCGCGGCCGCCTTCCACCGCTCCGTATCCAACGTAATGCTTCGGGCAAGCGGCGATGCTCCCCGGCGCATTCAGCTTCTTCCCCTGATACCCGCGCACATACGCTCGCGCGATCACGCTGTCAAGATAAGGGTCTTCTCCCGCGCTTTCGATGATTCGGCCCCATCGCGAATCCCGCGAGATGTCCACCATTGGCGAGAACGTCCAACGCACGCCATCGGCAAAGGCCTCGTTGGCCTCCGCACGGGCCGCTTTTTCGACTAGTTCAGGATCCCACGTCGACGCCATGCCCAGGGGAACCGGAAACGTGGTGCGGTACCCGTGGATCATGTCCAGTCCGTTCAACAAGGGAATGTGCAAGCGCGATTTGTCCACCGCGATGTGCTGAAGGTGATTCGCCGATTGCACCCCGGCAACATTGAACAACGAACCCACCTCGCCCTTCTGCACCATTTCCTCATAATTGCCGCGCCCGGTGCCGGGACCCGTCGGCGTTCCCACGGAATACTGCACGAGTTGCCCAATTTTCTCGTCCAGGTTCATTTGCTTCAGAAGCGCATCAACTTTTCCTTCGATGGAAGGGTTCGCGAGTTCCGACGGGAGCGGCGCGCCCCGATAGCCTGAATTTTCTGCATTCGATTGAGGTACGGAAAGCGGCGCAAAGAATATCGTTATTGCAAATGACAGGAGCAGCGGCAATGCCGGAATCCGTTTCGGGGGTTCCTGCGAGGGTAGTTTTTCCTGTACTTCGCCGTTTCGTGGCGCTGCGAGAAGAGAATTCATCGGCTCCTTCCCCCACACACAGCCTTGAATAAATCGATTTATTAAAAATAATCTACCACAAAGCAACGCCCGCCTGCAGCCTCTTTCCCCACCCCTCTCCCTGCGACCTTGCCCCAGCCGCCGTCCTGTGACAGACTACGCTCGAAGTCGGTCGCCTATGCCCCGTTCGAAACCGGAAAAACAGAGTCCCTTCTCTCGCGAGCCGGCACAGGGCTCCATCAGCCTGAAGGCTCTCGCGGAGCACTTGGGACTGTCCTCCGCCACCGTTTCCTTGGTAATCAACCGTTCCCCCGCCGCCAAATCGATTCCTCCAGTCACCCAGGAACGTGTGCGCGCCGCCGCGCGGCAATTCAACTATCGTCCCAACCTCATGGCCCGCTCTCTGCGCCAGAAACGCAGCTTCACGATCGGCGTCATTGTTCCGGAAATCAGCGAGGGCTACGCCGCGTTGGTAATGTCCGGGATCGAGGATCACCTTCTCCAAGAAGGCTACTTTTACTTTGTCGTGAGCCACCGGCACCGCCGCGATCTCATCGATGAATACCCATTTCTCTTGCAGCAGAGAGCCGTCGAAGGAATCATCGCCGTCGACACGGCATGCAACGAAGCTTGCATGCTGCCCGTCGTCGCCATCTCTGGCCACAAGGAAGCTCCCGGCGTAACCAATATCGTCCTGGACCACAATCTTGCCGCTCATCTTGCCCTCGAACACCTGCAAAAATTGGGACACGAGCGCATTGCCCTCATCAAGGGACAAGACTTCAGCTCCGACACGGAAACACGTTGGCGCGCATTGCAGTGCGTCGCGGGCCAGCTTGGCATCAAGGTTTGGGAAGAGCTCACCGCGCAACTCGACGACGATTCCCCATCGCCGCAAGTCGGCTACAACGTCACTCGCAAGCTCCTTGAGCGCGGCGAAATCTTCACCGCGTTATTTGCTTTCAATGATATTTCCGCGATCGGCGCCATTCAGGCTCTTCGCGAATTCGGCAAGCGCGTCCCGGAAGACGTTTCCGTCATCGGTTTCGACGACATTCAAAGCGCCGCCTATCAGAACCCCAGCCTCACCACCGTTCGCCAGCCGTTGCGCCACATGGGCGTAATCGCCGCCGAGACCATTCTCGAACGCATCAATTCGCCCCGCGAACGAAGTTATCCCAAAGAAATCGTCGTGGACCCGGAGCTAATAGTCCGCGGCACCACCATGGCCGAAGCCGCAAAAGCGGTGCACCTCTAGGGCGGTGTGTAAAACCCCTGTGTCAGTTCTGGTGTCAGTTGGTTCTGCTTGGCGGACCGCGCTCTGGTGTGCGACCCCGGTGCGGTCTTCAGTTTCCTCTAGCCAGCCTAGTAGAACTTGCATCCCCAACAAGAATTTACAGTAGGCGAGTCGAGGGCTCACGGAGTAACCTTCATATTCGCAACAACTTACACCGATTTCGGTTTGGAATTGTAAATGCTAGCTTCCCGGCAGGGGTTGACAGCTGATTGGATAGGTAGGTTAGTGACGAAAGTGTATTCAGTTCTGCGACCCATGGCGGATCCCACTCGCACCCAGTTGCCTGAGATCATAACGCAACGCCCCAGGAAATCATGGTGACAGTCGTGGGCACTGTTTCCGGGTGTACCCGTGGAACGATTGCGATTGGAGTTCAGCATCGATGAGCACAGCGGCGAGAGAACGGGTCCAAGGGCCACCATCGAGATGGCGCGACCGACTGAGGGCATTACAGAATATTCCTCCTCTGTTTCGCATCGTTTGGAAAGCCGCGCCACGGGTAGTTGCCGCGGGCCTCGCCTTCCGCGTCATTATCGCGTTGCTTCCGGTGGCCATGCTGGCGGTCACTAAGGTGATCATTGATGCGATTTATGGCTTGACCTCCCAACACAGACCGCTCCCAGGAAACTTCTGGTGGTTGGTAGTACTGCAGTTTGGGCTGGCCTGTCTGGGGGCAGTATTGGTGCGCCTCATCGATTTCTGCGAGAACGTGTTGGCCGACAAGTATACGCGCTACATCAGCACCCAGATCATGGTGCACGCGGCCAGCTTGGATCTTGCCACCTATGAGGATTACAACTTTCACGACAAGTTGGAGCGCGCTCGCGTGCAGGGCACCGACCGCATAGGAATGATTCAGGCCAGTGGTCGACTGGTCCAAGAAGTCATCATGACCGCCAGCCTGGCAGCCAGTATTCTGTTTTTTTCGCCATGGATTCTTTTCGCCCTCATCGTTTGCATCGTGCCGGCGTTTCTGGGCGAGACGCACTTCGCTTTTCTTGGCTATTCCCTTAGCTTCAATCAAACAACAGCCCGTCGGCAGATGGAATATCTGCGAGTTCTGGGTGGAAGCAAAGAAAGCGCCAAAGAACTCAAACTATTTGGGCTAAGTAAGTATCTGGTGGGCCGCTACACAGATCTTTCCGATGAACTCCACCGCCAAATGGTGGCACTGCAAAAGCGCAAGCTGTTACTCGGCGCACTTCTCGCCGTTTTGGGGACCGTGGGGTACTATGGGACCTACGCGTACGTAGTCTACGAAACCGTAATCGGCGTCCTTACCCTCGGCACCTTGACTTTTCTGGCCGGGGCGATCGCCGGCGCCAGCACGAACATCCAGGCCGTCTTCACAACGTTCTCCAGCATTGCTGACCAAGCTCTCTTCCTTACCGACCTGCTGGAATTCTTTTCGGTAAAACCGAAAATTATCGTCAAGCCCGATGCGCTACCCGCTCCGCGTCCGATTTGCAAAGGGTTCGAATTCAAAGATGTTTCCTTTTGCTATCCGGGGAATCCCAGACCGGTGCTGAGTAACATCAACTTCCGACTGGAGCCTTCCGAACGCATTGCCCTGGTGGGCGAGAACGGGCAGGGTAAGACAACCATCGTAAAGCTGCTGGCGAGGCTGTATGACGTGAGTGGTGGTCAGATTCTCCTGGATGGAGTGGATCTCCGCGAGTATGACATTGAAGATTTGTGGCGGGAAATTGGAGTCATTTTCCAGGATTTCATGCGCTATGAAATGACCGCGGCAGAAAATATCGCCATCGGAAAAATTGAAGAAGTGAACAACGAGTTCCGTATCCGCTCCGAAGCGCGCAAGAGTCTTGCGGACCACGTCATTCACCAACTGCCCAGGCGCTATGACCAAGTGCTGGGCTCCCGCTTCGAAGGAAGCATCGAGCTATCCGGCGGGCAGTGGCAAAAGATTGCGCTTGGGCGGGCGTATATAAGAGACGCGCAATTATTGATTCTCGACGAACCCACGGCCTCTCTCGATGCGCGTTCTGAGCACGAAGTATTCCAGCGCTTTGCGGAGCTGACCGCCAACAAGATGGCCCTTTTGATCTCTCATCGATTTTCGACTGTCCGAATGGCAGATCGCATCCTGGTGTTGGAGAGCGGCAGGATTGCCGAGCAAGGTTCTCACCTTGAACTCATGCGGAGCGCCGGGCGGTATGCGGAAATGTTTGAGTTGCAAGCAGCAAATTATCGGTGAATCGCAAGGAGCAAGTTGCTGTGGCCACGCCAAATCATTACGCCGTTGACCTGAGTCAGATGCGCAATTTCCTGAGATCGCCGAAGTCCGACGGTCACGTCCCGCGGTTCAAGGCGTCTGCACCTAGCCCGCCCGCCGGCTCGCAATACGAGCGATTGTTATCAAGCGCCTGGTTGGAGATGCGTTCGTGGAAAGTGCGGGCAATCGACGATCGGCTTCTGGTGCTGGAGAACAAATGGGAACAAGCAGAGCGTTCAATTCGCACCGCCTGCGGACAATTGTCCAATCTCCCACGCAAGAAATTCGGCCATCTCGAATTGTCATCCGATGTGGTGATGTTGCTTGAAGCGGCTCTCAAGGAAACCCAAGATTCGCTCCCGAAAGCTCGGAAATTACCGCAAGTGGAAATCCACGGCGCACAGCGTGTCCCTCGTGCGTATGCCGCCGGAGAAACTTTTCTTCGAGCCGTGAAATGTGAGATTTCTCTTGATCTGCTCGTGGCCTTTTTAAAGCGGGTTCAAGAAAATTTCCTTTTTCGAATGGCTGAACTCTGGGGCCTGAAGGCATTCATGGAACTCGCATTGCTCGAACGCATCGCTGGGGTCCTGGACGCCCGCGAATCGGGCCGGAAAGGTGAAAGTGCCGAGTCCCTCCCTGCGACGCAGGCGGAGAAACTGGATACCTTGGTCCAACATCTCCGGCAGCTCAGCGAAATCGATTGGCAAGCCCTGTTTGAAGAAGTAAGCATGACCGAAACAATCTTGCGCGGCGACCCGCTGGGCGTCTACCAACAGATGGATCCGGAGACTCGCGATGCGTACCGGCAAACGGTGGAGCAATTGGCCGCGCATTCGCCGCTTCGGGAGCCAGATATCGCGCGCGCTGCGCTGAATCTGGCTCGTGAGCCGCATGCCGCTTCCGGACCTGCTCAGGAGCGACGTTCGCACGTCGGCTATTACCTTTTGGGGCAGGGTAAATCCGCCCTCAAGCGGGCCATCGGGTATCGCACTCCGGTTGTGGAAGGGATACGGGAAATCGTCCTGCGGTGGCCGAGCTTTTTCTATCTGTCAGGAATTGCGCTTTTCGCTGTTGCCGTCATAGTTTTGTTCGAGACGATTCCGGGCGTGAGAGCTCTCCGATGGTATGAAGTGGCGCTCCTTCTCTTGCCCGCCTCTGAGTGTGCCGTGGCCCTGGTGAATCTCTTTGCAACCATGCTGGTGCCGCCCCGGAAGCTCCCGAAACTCGATTTTTCGGAACGCATACCCGAAGAATACACAACGATGGTCGTCATTCCCATGCTTTTGGGGAGCGAGGATCAAGTCAGGCAGGCGGCGCGGGATCTTGAAATCCGGTACCTGGGAAACCGCGACGCGCACCTCCATTTCGCGCTTCTTACCGATCCGCCCGATTCGATGCAACGCTTCGATGAAAAAGATTCCCTGGCTGGATTGTGCTCGAGCCTCATCGACGATCTCAACGAACGGTACGCCGCCGAGGGCAAAGGATCTTTTTATCACTTCCACCGGGAACGCTCCTATAACCCTTCTGAGCGAACCTGGATGGGTTGGGAACGCAAGCGCGGTAAGTTGCTAAATTTGAATAGTCTGCTTCTAGGGCAAGGCAATGAGTTTGCCATTGCCTTGGGAAATCTTTCCATTCTCTCGCAGGTCCGCTATGTCATCACCCTGGACTTGGATACACAATTGCCGAGGGATGCGGCACGCAAGCTGATAGGAGCTCTGGCCCACCCGCTGAACCGCGCCGTAGTCGATCCGACTACGAATACCGTGGTTGAGGGATATGGGATTTTGCAGCCCCGGGTAGAGATCAGCGTCAAGTCGAAGAATCGCTCGCGCTTAGCCGGAATCTTCTCAGGTGACGCTGGCTTGGACACCTACACGCGGGCAATCTCCGACGTCTATCAAGACCTGTTTGGCGAGGGTATTTTTACGGGTAAGGGCATCTACGAAGTGGAGACCTTTCACAAGGTCTTGAACCACCGATTCCCTTGCGATACGGTTCTGAGCCACGATCTTCTCGAAGGCGTGTATGCAAGAGCGGGCTTGGTCTCGGATGTCGAAGTCATCGATGACTATCCTTCTCACGTAAGCGCTTACAGTCGGCGCAAACACCGCTGGGTTCGGGGCGATTGGCAAATCATCCGGTGGCTGCTTCCCAGAGTACCGGACTACACGAACAATCTTGTCCATAATCCGCTCAGCTGCGTCTCGCGTTGGAAGATTGTGGACAACCTTCGTCGCAGCTTGACCGATTTTGGCTTCTTTCTGCTGCTTACCTGCGGTTGGATTGTATTGCCCGGCAACGCGCTTTATTACACATTGGCGGCTTTGCTCGCAATCTCTTTGCCTGTCTACGTCCAGTTTGGCATTTCGCTTGTGAGGGCGGTGCGTTTCCCTAACTTCGTCGCCTCTTGCAGGAACCTTTCCTCGGAATTCTCAAAGGCCCAGGCCGCACTCGTATTCCGGCTTGCGCTCCTCTTCCACCAAAGCCTAGTGACGGTGGATGCAATTGTCCGCGCGGTATTGCGGATGACTGTGACGCGCAGACGGCTACTGCAGTGGGAGACTTCGGCGGAAGCGGATTCAGCTACCACTAAGAAGACACCTGTCGAAACATATCTGGCTTTGACGCCCTGGCTTTGTTTCGTGATTAATCTTTTGGTAGTCGTCCTTCGCCCTTCTTCGTTCTTTGTAGCCCTCCCATTTCTCGCGCTATGGAGCTCCTCGAAGACGCTTTGTGACTGGTTAAACCTGCCCTCTTCTGTGAGCCGCCACAAATTGAATGAAAAAGGCCGCACCATGCTGCGCGGCGTCACGCTGCAAACGTGGCGCTTTTTTCGCCAGTTTAGCAACGCGGGAGAGAACTGGTTGATTCCCGACGTCGTCCACGAAAACGAAGAGTTGGTGGCACATCGCATATCCCCCACCAATCTTGGTTTGTTGTTGAACTCCCGGCTTGCTGCCTTGGACCTCGGTTGGTCTACTTTGACCGAATTTGCCACCGACATCGAGAGGACCTGCGACACGATCGAGCGCATGCCCAAATTCAAAGGGAGTTTTTATAATTGGTACGATACGCTCACTCTCCAAGCTCTCCCTCCGTTTTTCCTCTCTACCGTGGATAACGGCAATCTGGTTTGTTGCCTGTGGACCCTGAAACAATCTTGCCTGGAATCGATCGGCACGCCGCTATTTCACAAAGCCCTTTTGCAGGGTGTCGCCGACCATCTGGAGATGATCGAGAACCTGGTCGGCCGGGACGTCGAGTATCATGACGTGATCTGGGTGATCGAGAGGTTGAAGTTCAGAATCAAATCGAACATTGGTTCGGCTAACTGGCCAAGCGAACTTCCGAATATTGCTATTGATGTCGTAAAGCTTGAAACCTTGCTCTCGCGAACGGAGCGTGGCGGCGAAATCGATTGGTGGGTTCGGGAAATATCTACAAGAATTGCCGCCCTGGAGAAAATGTTGTACGACTTTGCTCCCTGGCTATCTCCCGCATTCTCGCCGTATTGCCGTCAGATTGCCGCGCAAAAGAAGTTCAGTGCCGAACGCCTTACCTTGGAATCGTTGCCACGGATTAGCAACTCGATTGACAGGCAGGTCCGGGAAACTCTTGCGGACGCGAACATCGACCGAGAGACGCGCTCTGCCATGACACTCTTGCTTGATTCGCTTTCCAGGTCTACCACTGCGGCGCAGACCACTGCGGCTAAGCTCCGGGATCTCGCGGCCACGGCCGACGCCCTTGCAAACGAAATCGATTTTGCATTTCTCTACGACCCAACCAAGAAACATCTTTCCATCGGCTACGATACCGCACAGGAATCCCTCCATGGGAGCTATTACGACCTCCTGGCCTCGGAAGCCCGGGCTGCGGTGTTCGTGGCCATCGCTAAAGGTGACCTTCCAGAGGTGAGCTGGTTTCATCTGGGAAGACCTCGGCGGACCCACAGGAAGGCCGGTGTGCTGCTTTCCTGGAGCGGGACGATGTTTGAGTATCTACTACCCTCGCTTTGGATGAATAGCTATCCGAATACGCTGCTGCATGAGAGCTCCGAGACTGCAGTCCGGGTGCAACAGGACTTTGCCAGGGCGAATTCGATTCCCTGGGGGATCTCCGAGGCTTCCTGCTGCGAACGGAATCCGGACAATCACTTCCGTTATCATGCCTTCGGACTGCGCAGCCTAGCTTTAAGTCGCGACGATGGCGATGATCTAGTGATTTCCCCGTACTCCAGTTTCCTCTCCTTGTTGGTGGACGCACCTGCTGCCGAAAGGAATATCTCTGAAATGAAGCGAATGGGATGGACTGGAACCTACGGTTTCTACGATGCGTGCGACTTCACGGCTACTCGAATGACCAGCGGCAAATCATGCGAGCCCGTGCGTTGCTGGATGGCTCATCACCAAGGCATGAGTCTCGTCGCCGCGGCGACCGTTCTCAGTGATATGTCCATGCAGAGAAGATTTCACGCGGAGCCCAAGGTGGCCGCCACCGAAAGACTTCTCCAGGAAAAGATTCCCCGAACCCCAGTATTGGAATTGGAGTTGGCGAGACGCGAGGCGAAAGTTTCAGTGATCCCCCCCGACGAACTCGACACAACAGGAGCTGCTTCCCGTCGTCGGCTGATGGATGGAAATCTCGTGCCGCGTAGAATTGCAGGAGTGCAACCCAGATAGAGCGCCTGAAATGTTCAAGCGCTTGCCTGCCTGGCCTGGTCGGGGGGACTCCCTCCGCGGAGGAAAAAGAACTGCAGCAAGGGGCAGATATCCTTCCGACTCCCACCTCAAGGGCTGGCACCGGCCGAGATACAGTAACTCATGAACTCTACAGGCCTAGCCATGTGGCGGTCCGGTTTCGGGCCTGATTGTTGTAGTATCAGGCTTAAATCCGGCGCGGGCCATGCCGCGCCGCGCTTCCGGGTTCTTCATGAACGTATTCCAAATGAAGGATGTGCGAGCGTTTTCCGTCATCACCATCGTGATTCCTACGTCAATTCCCACGACGTCGACATCGTACCATTCGGTCAGCGGGTTGAACGCGTCCACGAACCCGTACTGGGTCCAAACTTTTTCCCCGTAACGATCCTTGATGTTTCGCTGCACGCGCATCGTGGCTTCCGGCAGGAAAGGTAGAGACCCACCCGTTGCGCATGGAACTACCGTTCCGTCAATGGATCCCATCTCGGGCGGGCCGCCCCAAGCTACATAGCCATCCTTTGAATCTGAAGCGGTGATGCCCCAGAGATTATCGCTGTAATCTGGAAACTGTTTTGATAGGTCCAGACAGAACCGTCGGTGCACCTCGGTTGCAAGTGTCGAATTATGAAAATAGTTCGCGTAACGGTCGCGCTTTCCCCGGAAATCAAACCACGCCTGGGAATATTGGTGGACAAAAAGAGGAGCAAAAGACCCTATATATCGAATGCCGTCGTATTCAAATAGGATTCTTTTCCAAGCGTCCCAGGCCTCCGGAGGTAATGGATACTTCGCGGACCCGAGTCCGAGAAGGTACATCATCATCATCTCGCTGTAGTCGCCCCAGCGATACTGCAGAAACCCCCCTTCGGGCGTCCATCCGTGCGGCAGTATCGGGGTGTCTTCGGAGAGCCACTTCCAATCCACCCGGTTGAAGATTTCGAGCGCCAATTCACTGATCTCGGAATTCTGGAAATGTTGCCTGCACGTGAGTACTCCGCAAAGAAGAATGGCTGTGTCGATGGAAGAAACTTCGGAATCCCAAATCCTTTCGCCGGTATTTATGTTGGCAAAGTGATAGAAGAACCCCCGATGGTTGGGCAATTTCTTCCATAGGAAACGCAACGTGTTGAGAGCGCGATTTTCTGCAGCAGCACGCAAAACATATCCGCGCTTCTCACCGATGCAGAGAGCTGTCAGCCCGAATCCCGTTGCCGCAATACTTCCTACTTCGCTCGCGACCGGGTTCCGGGCGTCGCAGCGGTCCATGACCATGCCCGTATCCGGATGGGCCTGTGCCCAAAAATATTTGAAACTAGCCGCCTCAACCTGATCCAGCAAGTCTTCATCACTCTTCGAGAATGGCGACCCGCCTGCAGAAGGCAAAGGGGGAGGGGCGCCCAGTTGACTCCCGGTTACCAATTCAGACAGACCGGGTAAGCCGAGGGCGGGTATAACGAGGCCAGCGCGTGCAATTTGCCTTAGCCAAGCACGGCGCGACTCTTTGCCCAGGCCAATGTGTCTCTCGTCCATTGAACTTGATTATAGCTGCTCTCAGAATAGAGGGAACTCCCAGCGGCACGGACCGCACTGCAAGAGTTATGAGATCGTCCATGTCAGTTGCCCGCGACACGATATGGAAGCGTCCCCGCCTTGATTCGAAGCGTCAAGAGAGGTAGTTTGGGAGACAGCCATGGCGGGCAAGCGCAAAGTTGCTTTCTGGGCTCTCGGGATCTTCTTCCTAAGTGGAGTCTTAGTTGCCGCGGGCCTTGTGGTTCGCCTTAACCGGAGACATCGCCTACCGCTCACATTAAAGGGTGCGGTCATTAAGCAGGACTCCGACACACAAAAGCAATCGCCGATTGCAAATGTTGCAGTAGTTTCCGTCGATGGATTGGCCGCGCAAAATGCCGAGTCGGATTTTTCGGGTGGCTTCAGCCTTACCATGCGCCCCGGCGTGAAAATGGGACAGCACATCCGCCTTGCCTTCCGGCATCCTGATTTCCAGCCTCTCGACCTGGATGGACCTCTCTCCTCAGAATTATATGTCGTCACCATGATCCCACTTCATGGGGAGGTAGAAGCGAAACTCAATGAATCCGAAATTGAGGTGGGGAATGTCAGGGTGAGATATTCCATCGCCACGATGACTACAGAAAACATTGGCACCGAGGTGAAAACGTTTCAAGTTGTAAATTCTGCAAACGTTCCTTGCTATGACAAAATTCCCTGTTCGCCTGACGGTAAATGGAAAGCGGAGATCGGCTCTTTAGCCCTCGATGCCGGGCAGCGACATTTCTATCGGGATGCCAGAGTCAGTTGCATTGCCGGCCCTTGTCCGTTTACCCGGATTGACAAAGATACTTTTTCCAAAGGCGGCCGTAGGATCGGCGTTTCCGTGCGCAACTGGTCCGACACGACCACCTTTTTGCTGCAGGCCGAGGTATATGGATCTCAGCTCGAAAATATTGTTCGCCGGGCATACCCCGTCATTTTCGGGCGATCAATGAATTTTGCCCTGCCCCCAACCGCCCAGGGACCAAGCATCGAAGCGAACATCAATGGCACTCCCATTGTGTTCCCCTTGGGGCCAGCTTCTAAACTGAGTTGGGCCAATTGCCAGGTCCGCGTCGAAAAGAATCAAGCAAAAGTCTATCGATGTGAGCTCAAGGTGGGTTATGAATTCCGGTGAAAGGCCAAGGAACCCCGACCTTCTGCCACATGTGACGCGTAGAGACTCAGCACGGCAGCTAGTGTGGGGCAGGCTAATTGACCTCCCTTCTGCTACGCCCGTGCCGGAAATTTCCGGGGCGTCGCCCCGGGCCCAGCCATTTATCTCCCCCCGGCGTCCAGAAGGGCACGGGAACTGGTGGGGACTGATCAGGCACCGTTTAGGTCACAGGTCGTCATGGCTGGACCTGAACTGCCCGGCCGAGGTCTATCAACCGTCCACTCGCGCCTATCAGGGATTGCCCGATATGACATCCCTACCACGACGACCGGCGTCGTCACTCATTGTGGCCGCATCTGTCTCGGCCACAAAAAGTTCAACTGCGGCACCGTACCGTCTTCGCCGGCCAGACCGTCGGCATCAAAGAAGTCCACGACGACATCTGGCTGGTCAGCTCTATGGATTATGATTTTAGGATACTCTGCCTGCCCGTCTCCTTCGCATTGCAGAACTTCCTCCGGCGGACTATCCCGGTGTTGGCCTGATGCTTGCCAGCATGGTAGGTGGCCAGATTGCCCTCAGTCGCGGTGAGCGTGACATGTGGTTTCAATCCCCGATCATCGTTTTGCCCCTGGTCATTTCCGTTCTCTGCTTTGCTGCTTTTCTGTGGTGGGATTCTCGCGATGGCAATCAGAACCCTGTTTTCCACGTCAGCACCATCCTTTCGCAGCGTAAATACACTGCGGCCTTTGGTGTGGTGCTGCTCTGCGGCATTTTCCTAGGCGCCGGGCTCTACGTCATTCCGCGCCTGCTGGATACTGCAAAGCGCCTTGAATCCGATGGTCCAGAGGGTCCTGCGAGACTTTGCCTCACGGATCGCAGCTCGCGCCAATGGTACCAGCGTCTCCGACCCCGGGA
>Ga0210392_10001136_pt1 | contig 14324 bp, 15 predicted proteins | sample IncBWC30OmetaG_FD_161057 | JGI IMG/M metagenome (GOLD analysis project Ga0210392, IMG submission 161057) | Forest soil microbial communities from Barre Woods Harvard Forest LTER site, Petersham, Massachusetts, United States - Inc-BW-C-30-O ...
GTCGATGGAGATGAAGAGGCAGTCTGGGACGGCGTGGCGGAGCTGGTCGACGATGGGGGCGAAGTCTTGCTCATAGAGGATGGCGATGGGCAGTGCGTGGCGAAGGATGACTTCGAGCTCAGAGGGGTGGAGGCGCACGTTGAGCGGCATGACGATGGCGCCGGCGAGCGGGATGGCATAGTAGCTTTCGAGCAGCGCGCTGCTGTTGAAGCTGAGGACGCCGATGCGGTCGTCGGGGGCAACGCCGTTGGCGACCAGGCCTGCGGCGATGCGGCGGCAGCGGTCGGCGAACTGGGCGTAGGTATAACGAATGTCACCTTCGACCACGCCAACCTTCTCGGGATAGAGATCCAGGGCGCGGAGGAGACAGCGCAGGGGAGTGAGAGGAACGTGCATGGGGTGAGGCCCTCGGGATTCGTTATTGGCGAACTGTTCTTTGCGGCGGTCGGGCGAGAGGTGGCGCGATGGAGAGAAGAGATCGCGGGAGTTCCATGCATCGCGATGCGGGCAGTGTAGGTGGCGACGGTAAGGTCTGTCCAGTTGCGGTCGCGGCAAATGTTCTGATTGGTTGGGCTACTCCAGGTTCAGCAAACAGTCCGAGGGAGCGGAGGGGTCTTCCGGATCGCTTTGGAAGTTGCTGAGGCCGACTCCTACTAAGCGAAAGAGTTGGGTGGGTTCGATCTCGACGCGCTCGCGGAGCGACAGGGCAATGCTGGCCAGCTCTTCACAGGATGTAGGAGGCGCGGCAGGGGTCAGGCTGCGCGTTAGGGAGCGGAATTCCTTTGTCTTTAGCTTGAGGACGACGGTCCTTGCACAGCGCGCATTGTTTCGGGAGGCGTTCCAGACTTTTTCGGCGAGTTGTCGAATGGCCGCTTCTGTTTCCGGGAGGGGGATGTCTTCGGGGAAGGTGTCTTCGGCGGAGATCTGCTTGCTCATGCGATTGGATACCACCGGGGTGTGGTCGATGCCGCGTGCCAGTTCGTAGAGACGCATGCCGTAACGGCCGAAGGAGTTCTCGAGCGCGGCCAAGTCCATGGCGTGGATGTCGCCGACGGTCTTGATGCCGGCCTGCTTCATTCGTTCTTCGGTGACTTTGCCGACGCCGGGAATACGACCGACGGGCAAGGGAAGAAGGAAGGCCTGGATTTGGTGCGGCTGAATGACGAAGAGGCCGTTGGGCTTCTTCCAGTCGGAGGCGATCTTGGCGAGGAATTTGTTGGGCGCGACTCCGGCGGAGGCGGTGAGGTTGAGTTCCTCCTGAATCTGTTCGCGGATGGCTTTGGCTACGCGAGTTGCGGTGGAGAGGCCGGTGAGGTTTTCGGTGACGTCGAGATAGGCTTCGTCGAGAGAGAGCGGCTCGACCTGCGCGGTATGGCGTTCGAAGATGGCGCGCACGGCGAGAGAGACGGCCTTGTAGCGAACGAAGTCGGGCTTGATGAAGATGGCGTCGGGGCAGAGGCGCTCGGCGGTCAACGCCGGGAGAGCGGAGCGGACTCCATAACGACGGGCTTCATAGGAGGCGGCGCAGACGACGGACCGCTTGCCCTGCCAGGCAACGACGACGGGTTTGCCACGAAGGGTGGGGTCGTCTCTCTGTTCGACCGAGGCGTAGAACGCGTCCATATCAATGTGGACGATCTTGCGCAGTTGGATGGAGCTGGCGAGGGGGTCTGCCGAGGTTGAGATAAGGGTGGTCATGGCAGGCAGCGCAAACGTGTTCCTACATTCTGGCATATTCGCTAATTGTTCGCCTATACTGCGGAGAAGAATTTCACGCGGCAGACGATTCGTCGCGGAGCGGACAATCAGGCTGAGGGTCGATGAGCGATAGGAGTCTGGAAGCGATCGTTACCGGTAGCCCGTGGGCGGGGGACCTGCCGACGGGGCTGTGTTTGCGCACCGAACTGAGTGCGCGAGGTCTGAGGCATGCGTTGATGCATGGCTATTTGTACGAGCGGACCGATGGAACGATCCCGAGTATTCTGTTTGGCTGCGACGAAGAAGGACGACATGGCAACTTCCATCCCGCCTCGTATCGCAGCATCTGCGCGACACCGGCTTGGTCGAGGCGTTTGGGGAAGGTTCACACGGGGTATTGGCGAGTTCGTGTGCGGGCCAATTGGGTGTGGAAGGAGTTGGATTGTTCGAACAGCTCTGACGCGCTGCTGATGAATATTTTTTGTTATCCGGAATTGACGGACGTGCCTGGTGTTCGTGCGCTGTTGGGCAGCGATCGGACACAAGTTCTCGAGTTTGGGGTGAAGCCGCGCACGCCGTTTTCCAATGGCAGGATGGACAACACGGAAATCGATATGAGGCTGGGGGATCTTTTGGTGGAAGCCAAGCTGACGGAGTCGGACTTTCAAGTTGCCGATGCTCGATTGGTGCGGCGATACCGTGATGTGGAGACTGTGTTTGAGATGTCTGAACTTCCGCTGCGGAATGAGAAGCACGTTGGGTATCAACTCATGCGCGGTATTCTTGCGGCCTATGCTGAGGGGGGAAGCTTCTGCGTATTTTGCGATGCTCGCCGTCCGGATCTCACTGAATGCTGGTATCGCGTGATGCGTGCGGTGCGGCTCTACGATCTGCGCTGCAGGCTCAAGCTGCTGACGTGGCAGGAACTGGCGGAGGTGGTGCCGCGCGACTTGCAGGAATTCCTTGCCGTGAAGTATGGCATCTTGCCCGCGCGTTAGGGCGGGCGGCTAGACGGACAGCGTGATGGTGACGGCTAGCTCACCGTTGTCGTCGTCGTAATAGTCGAAGGCCCGGGCTTTGACGGTAAACGGGCCACCCTTATAAGAGAACTGGTCGCCTACTGCGGGGATCGGCAGGAAGCCGTCGCCTTCCGCGAGGGTGAAGGTGTCTCCATTTTGCGTCTTGTATTGGATGGTGATGAACATTGGCTCTCCTACCCGTTCCGTTTATTTTTTCGGCCAGCGCTTCATGCTGTTGGACTCGATTCGGCCAGCGTGGGATGATGCGAAACGATACGTTCGCATACAGGGGCGAGCGCGAAGGCCCTTTTCGGCGGCCTGGTTGATCACTAAGGTCTTACTTTCAGCTAGTTGATGGTGGGCACAGCAGGATTCGAACCTACGACTTCCACCGTGTGAAGGTGGCACTCTACCGCTGAGTTATGCGCCCGTGGGCTGGGAGGCGAGAATCGAGGCGGATGCGCAAAGCGGATACGCTTCTTCCAGGCCTTTACAGCTTAGTTAGGATAACACTGAGGGGCAGGTGCGCCAACCGGGCGGGGCGTCGGCTGGACACCGTTTGGGCACCGGCTGGACAGCGTTGGGGCTGGGGTTTACGTCCAACAACAAGATTCCGAAAGGTACAATTACGGGCTGATGCCGCAATCGCACAGAGTTCAGCCGGGGGATCCGCCCATTTCGCCAAAATCTGGCGAAGCAGAGGATTTACCGCAACCTGAGAGCCAGGATGGGGTTTCGGAAGATATGGGCACGCTCGCGCTCCATCCCGGCCTCGTGGACACTGCGGAGCCGCGGCTGGAAAGTGCCCCTTTGGTGGCCACCGACCTGACACCGGAACAGGTGGAAGCGAGGCGGGCTGCCGTGGCGCGGGGAGATTTTTCCCTGCTGACCGATGCCGAGGTGATGCTGGAGCTGAAGTCCGGCAACATGGACGCGTTTGACGTGTTGCTGGCGAAGTATCGGAAGCCGATTGTGCACTTTATGTTTCGCATGGTGCACAACCAGGCGGTGGCGGAGGAGCTGGCGCAGGAGGTGTTTCTGCGGGTCTACCGGTCGCGGGAGACGTACCGGGCGGAGGCTCGGTTCAGTACGTGGCTTTACCGGATCGCGACGAACCTGGGCGTGAACCATGCGCGCGATACACGGCAGGAGCGGACGGCTTCGACGGTGTACCTGGACGCTGTAGATGCGGAGACGGGAACGACTCCGGATGTGGCGGATGACACGCCTTCGGTTGAGGCGGATCTGCTGCAGAAGGAGCGGATGAACGCGATTCGGCAGCATGTGATGGCGTTGCCGGAGCGGCAGAAGACTGCGGTGTTGATGCACAAGTACGAAGGGATGGATTACAAGCAGATCGGCGAAGTGCTGAAGTTGTCGGAGTCTGCCACGAAGTCACTGCTTTTCCGGGCGTATCAGACGCTGCGGGAGAAGCTGAAAGCGTTTGTATAGGAACTTAGTGAGTTGGCACCGAAGCGTTGAGGTTAGAAGCAAAGGTGCGACCCCGGAGTGGAGCCAAGAGGGGACGATATGAAGAAGATGGAAACGAAGATCGATTGCAAGACCTGCCGCACAGCTCTCGCTGATTTGTTGCTGGACGAGTCGTACGCTGCCGCGCACCCGGAGGTGGCCGAACATATGGCTGCCTGTGCGGAGTGCCGCAAGGAGTTGGCGGAGTTGCAGGCTACGTTTGCGCTGCTGGACGAGTGGAAGGCGCCTGAGCCGTCGGCGTACTTCGATAGCAAGCTGCATGCGCGGCTGCGGGAGGCGCAGGCCTCGGAGCCGGAGGGCTTCTGGAGTCGCACGCGGGCGTTTTTGATGTACAGCACGGGACACCGCTTGCGGCCGGCGCTGGCGGGGGCGATGGTGTTGGCGGTGATGCTGGCAGGAGGTGGAACCTTTGCCGGGTTCTACCAGCACAACGCTGCGGTGGGGGTGCAGGCTTCGCCGGCCGTAGATGATCTGAAGCTTCTGGATAACAATGCGCAAGCGGTGCAGCAGATGGGTCAGCTGCTGGATTCCACCGATGACAACTCGGGTCCGCCAAGCAGCTAAACAACCGAATGACCAAGGAAGGTATTTGCCACAGCAATCTATTTGCAAGTTGACGTATGCGTAAGGTCGTCACATCCCGCAGCTCGATGGTTCGAGCGCTCGTTCTCGGTCTGCTCGCAGGCTGGAGCGGGAATGCGCTTGCGCAGCGGCATGCGGGTCCTTACTTTCGGCACTCGCCTTCGTACTCCATGGTGGTTGCGGGTCCACATCACGGATTTGGTGGACAGCAGGAGCGACCGGCGCCGATTGAGCGTCGGCCGCCGCCGACGGGGGCGATGGTGCAGCCGGGAAGCCAGCAGCACCTGGTGGGACCGAACGGGCGGCGCGGCGGAGAGCATCTGCCGGAGTGGATGGCACAGCACCAGGGAATGACGCTGGAGCAGCAGCAGGCGGCGCTGGACCGCGAGCCGGGATTCCGGGAGTTGCCGCCGCAAACACAGGCTCAGATGCATCAGCGACTGGCGCAGCTGAATGCGATGACTCCAGAGATGCGGGCGAGAACGCTGGCGCACACGGAGGCGATGGAGCGGCTGAGTCCGGCACAGCGCTCGCAGGTGCGAGGTGTGATGGAGCAGCTGGGATCGCTGCCGATGGAGCAGCGACGCCAGGTGATGCGTAGCTTTCGGGAGCTGCGGATGCTGCCGCCGGAACAGCGCATGGGGCTGATGAACTCCCCGCGCTACGGCTGGCTGAGCTACGAGCAACGGGTGGTGCTGACCAACCTGATTGTGATTGCGCCGATGCTTCCGACCGACTAGGCTCGGCTAGCTCTTGAAGAAGTTCTTGGCGAGGAAGAGGACGTTGGCGGGACGTTCGGCGAGGCGGCGCATGAAGTAGGGATACCACTCCGCGCCAAAGGGAACGTAGACGCGAACGCCGAAGCCTTCGGCGACCAGCTTGCGCTGCAGGTCGCGACGGATGCCGTAGAGCATCTGGAACTCGAAGGCATGCTTGTCGATGCCGTGCTTGGCGACGTACTCGCGGAGCTGGTTCACGATGGCTTCGTCGTGGGTGGCGATGCCGCAGAAGACGGGACTGCTGACGACGCGCTTCATCAGCTTGATGTAGTTGGCGTCGACGTCGGCCTTGGCAGGGAAGGCGATTGCGGGTGGTTCTTTGTAAGCGCCTTTGCAGAGGCGAATGCGGATGCCCTGGGAGAGCAGGCGTTCGGTGTCCTGCTCGGTGCGCAAAAGGTAGGCTTGCAGGACGGTGCCTACGGCGCCGGGGTATTGCTGGTGGAGGCGCTCGGTGAGGAGGAGGGTGGGCTCGGTGTACTCGGAGCCTTCCATGTCGATTCGGACGAAGCTGCCAACGGCGGCGGCGTGCGCGACCATCTCGCCGACGATCCGTTGGGCGAGGGCAGGGCCTTCGGTGGTGCCGCCGATGTCCATGCCGACCTGGGTGAGCTTGACGCTGACGTTGGCGCGGAGCTGGCGAGCCTGGATAGCGTCGAGCAGCTGGTGGTAGATGGCGGCGCTGGCTTCGGCGTGAGCGACGTCGAGGACGCTTTCGCCGAGCGAGTCGAGAGTGACGTCGATGCCTTCGGCGTTGAGCTGAGCGGCAGCGGAGATGGCCTCGTCAATAGACATGCCGGCAACGAAGCGGCGGGAGACGCGGCGGCCGATGGAGGAGCGTTCCGAGAATGCGCGGACGGCCTGGTTGGTCGAGAGACCAATGAAAAACGAACGAAGCAAACGGGTACCTCTGCGGCGGGTGATGCGACGTCTCATTTTCGCATCTTGGGGACAGGGAGTGCATGGAGGTGGTTCGGTAGTCGCACACTGGGTGCGATTACCCAACGGAAAGACGGGACGCGGGGATTGCGCGTGCGCAGGGGGGTGATTTCGTCCCGGGTCCGAGAATCAGGACCCTGGGCACCGCGTCGTTGGGCCCCAGCGGGCCGGGGACCCCCCTTCTGACCCCAGCGGGCCAAGAGCGCCCGCCGGGGCTCCCCTCCCCTACTTTCACTTTTTGCGTAGTCAAGTAATTTGGAATGTGCTAGTTAGGGCGTTAAAGCTGGTTTCAAGCGGGCGCATTCTAAACGGGTTACGCTTATCGTTTTCTTTCTATTGGAGTTACGGGGTTAAATGGGAACGCTGCAGCGGCTGGGGCCGGTGCAGCGTGTAGTTTCTAGCTCTACTTCAAGTGTAGCAAGTGGGTGGGTGACTATGCCAGGTTTGCGAATATATATATCGCCCGTGTTCATAGGGGGTTTGGTGATTTTGAGGTGGTTGGGGAGTGACATGCGTAGCGCGGCGCCGGATTCGGCGGGGAGGGGAAGGGTTCCGGTTTGACCGTGCACCGCCACTTGCGCGCCGATCGATGAGTGCGTTGGCGATTTTGCACTCGTCGAGAAGATCACCCGATCGCGCGGCCGACGCCTTCGCCGCTGGCGCGCCGCAGCACGATGACATGACCATCGTGGTGCTGCGGTTCTGAGTTTAGATTCGATCCGTTGATCGTCAGAGCATGCAATGCGTGCGTTGTTTTGCAGAGACGATGGCGGCCACAATCCTCTCGAGTGGCAAGAACAGGGCCACGCGCGTTTCGACGACAGCTCCTTCTGGAAACGCATTGCCGAGGATGCGGCAACTGAAGACGGGAACTCCCGGGCGTCGAGGGATTCGACGAGTCTGGAATGCCTGGTTTTGCGAAGGCCGCGCGAATCGCTGCAACCTATTGATCTGGCAGCTGGCAAAGGCACAAACTGATCGCGTCGGTATTCACGTCACACCGCCTGCCGGAGTTGAGCCCATTCCTGATGCTGGACTATGCGGGACCTGCGCGGTTTGAGCCTTCCGGCCGGCCGCGCGGCGTGGAGGAGCACCCGCATCGCGGCTTTGAGACGGTAAGCATCGCCTATGCGGGCAGCGTGGATCATCGAGATTCCGCAGGAAACTCGGGCGCGATCCATGCGGGCGATGTGCAATGGATGACGGCGGGCTCGGGCGTTGTTCACGAGGAGATGCATGGCAAGGACTTCACCGCCGAGGGTGGGGACTTCGAGATGGTGCAGTTATGGGTGAACCTTCCGGCAGCGTACAAGAACGTCAAACCCCACTATCAAACCTTGCTCAGCGCCGAGATCCCTCGCGTCGAGTTGGGGACGGGGGTTTATGCGCGGGTGATCGCAGGGGAACTGGGGGGCAGACGAGGACCAGCCAAGACGTTTACGCCGATCAACGTTTTGGATGTGCGATTGCAAGCCGGCGCAGACGGTTCGCTGAAGCTGCCTGCCGGCCACCATGCCGCGATTGTACTGCTGCGGGGCGACCTTGTCGTGAACGGCAAGCGGATACAAGGTGAAGCGCAGCTCGCTGCCCTGAGTGGTGATGGAGAGGGCGTGCACCTGACGGCAAACGAACCATCGCTTGTCCTGGTACTCAGCGGAGAACCCATCAACGAGCCGGTTGTGAGCTACGGCCCCTTTGTGATGAACACCGAGGCGGAGATTCAGCAGGCCATCGAGGATTACAAGGCGGGCAGGATGGGCCGCGTTGCATGAATTGGGAGGACACCGCCGTTCTTTCGAACCAGGAAGGATCGATCGAAACATCCTGGCGCAGGCCGGGCGGTTCCGATGGATACGGTCGCGGTTGCCTCCGAGCTGCAAAAGACCTGGCATCGGGACGATGCGCAGGCGTGGGCGGAGATTTACACCCGGCTGTTCCCGTCGTATCAACTGCTGATCGAGAGCTACGGGAAGGCGCAGGAAGTGGCGACCCAACACGAGGTGTTGGATTCGGCGCGGGTGTAGGGGAATCCGCTTTGCCACGCAAGAGAGTGCGGCGGGCTGTCCATGAAGGATGCTCGCCGCGTTGCTCTGGACCAGGTGATGGGGGAAAGGGGACCTTCACTCGAGAGGGGTTGGCTCGAGTGAAGGGGTCATTTGTGCGAGGGCTAGAAGATGCTGGAGGGTGGGGTTGAGACGGTGATACGGGTGCCGGTGATCTTGCCTTCCATGTGGATGAGGTGGTTGAGGTTCTCGTCGTACTGATCGATGGTGAAGGTGCCGGCGAAGGATTCGCCGTTGGGGGCGAGGGTGACGGATTCCTTAACCTGGGCGGGGCCGACTAGCGCGCCAGTTGGGCCGGCGGGGCCAATGGTGCCTTTGGTTGGATCCCAGAAGGTGGCGAAGTGGTTGAGTTTGTATTCGCGCGGGCCGGTCCGCTCCCAGACGCCGAGGCAGAAGTTGCTTTCATTGGGGGCGAAGTGTCCGGAGTTCATGATCTCGGTGCCGTCGCTGTGCCACTGCGAATAGCCGGCGTCGACTTCTGCGCCTTCCGGCGGGGCGGGGGACAGGCCGGAGCTTATGCCGTTGGAGACGAATTTGACGTGCCAGAAGCCCACGATGGAGACGTCGTCACCGAAGTGGTCGTCGTTTTTGGTGAAGGCCGCGAGTTGGAGGCGGGGCTCACGGAATTGGGGGTGCCAGCTGGCGTGATGGCCGAGGGATGGAGGGGCGCCGCCGCATTGAGCGCGTGCAGGGGCGGCGAAGGAGAGCGTGAGTAGGGTCGCACCGATTGCCGCCAGGGCACCGAATGCCGGGTTGAACCGTGCAGTACGAGTCTTCATGGAATTGCTCCTTGGGCCGGACTGACCGGCAGGCATCGAGGTAAACCTATTGGCGGGTTGGGCGCAAGGACGTAGGGGTAAAGAAGAGGTGAAGATGTAACGCGCTGAAGGGAGGGAGGATAGAGATGGGCGGGAAAGGCTGAATGCTATACTTCACCCGCTGAGGTCGAACCGTGGCCGCTACCGTTTTCGAATTTGGCGACTTCCGACTGGATTGTGGCCGCTTCGAACTGCAGCGGAAGGGGCGAAGCGTACGGCTGGAACGAAAGCCGATGGAGCTGCTGATCCTGCTAGTGGGCAGGGATGGGCGGCTGGTGACGCGGAGTGAGATCGCTCAGCACTTATGGGAGAGCGAAGTCTTCGTCGATACCGAGCACGGGATCAACACGGCGATTCGCAAGATCCGCCAGGCGCTCGAGGATGACCCGGAGCAGCCGCGGTTTGTGCAGACGGTGACGGGGCAGGGGTACCGGTTTCTGGCGTCGGCGATGAGGCGGGAGCCGCTGGTAGGGGAGGCCGGGGGGGGCGGCGATGCTTCGACTGTGGAGGCGGTTGGGGACAGACCAGGGCAGGATGTTGGCGGTGGGGTGGGGGCAGGGTCGGTATCAGGATCGGGGTCGGGGAAAAGGCGAGTGGCGATTTGGGTTGGTCTTGGCGTGGTGGCTGCGGTGGCGATCGGGGTTGTGGTGGTGATGGATGGTCATGGAGCGTTGGGTAATCGGCTGTTGCATCGCGGCGGGGCTCCGGTGATTCATTCCCTGGCGGTGCTTCCGCTGGATAATCTTTCGGGGGATGCGGGGCAGGATTACTTTGCGGACGGGATGACGGACGAGCTGATCACGATGCTGGTGAAGGACTCGACGCTGCGGGTTACTTCGCGGACGTCGGTGATGCAGTACAAGGGAGTGCATCGGCCGCTGCCGGAGATTGCGCGGGAGTTGGGGGTGGATGGGATTCTGGAGGGGTCGATTGCGCGCGACGGAGATCATGTGCACATGACGATCCAGTTGATCCATGCGCCGACGGACACGCATGTGTGGGCGGAGAGTTACGACCGGGATGTACGCGACGCGGTTGCGCTGCCGGGAGAGGCTGCGGAGACGATTGCGAAGAGGGTGAATCGGGTTGCTGCGCAGCCAGCGGTCGCTCGCTATGTGAATCCTGCAGCGCACGATGCGTATTTGCACGGGCGGTACCTGTGGTTCGCGAGCAACAACGAGAAGGCTGGCGAATACTTTCGCAAGGCTACCGAGCTGCAGCCGGATTATGCGCAGGGCTGGAGCGGGTTATCGGTGTACTACGGTGCGGGGACGATTGATGGGGATTTGAATCCGGAAGACTCGCTGGCGCTGCAGCAGTCGACCGCGCTCAAGGCAGAGCAGCTGGATCCGTCGCTGCCGGAGGCGCACCTGGCAATGTGTGCGGCGATCCTTGAAGGACGATGGGACTGGGCGCGCGCCGACGCAGAGTGCAAGCGCGCGATTGAGCTGGATCCAGGGTTTGCAGAGGCGTATCACTTCCGATCGAAGATTTTTGCGGCGCTCAATCGTCATGAAGAAGCAATTGAGGCGCAGAAGAAGGCGACGGAGCTGGATCCGTTTGCGCGGACATGGGCGCTGGCTTATTCGTACGAGCTGGCACGGCAGTATGATGCGGCGCTGGCTGAGGCGCGGCGACACCTGGAGTCGACACCGAATGACGCGTTGCTGCGCTGGATTCTTTACGATACCTACCGCTGCAAGGGAATGGAAAAGGAAGCGACCGACGAGTTGGAGACGATGCTGTCGCTGATGGGTAAGAAGGAACAGGCAGAGAGTGTGCGGGAGGCGTATCGGCGCGGAGGGTATAAGGCAGTGGTGCTAGAGCAGGTTCGGGAGTTGAAGAGCAAGTCGGTTGCCGCGTACGTTTCGCCGGTGGCCCTGGCCGGGCTATACGCTCAACTGGGACGGCGGGAGGAGACACTCAGTTTTCTTGAACAGGGATACCGTCAACGCTCCCCGTTGCTGCTGTGGGTGCAGTGCGATCCTGCCTATGATTTTCTTCATGGCGAGGAGAGATATCGGGCAGTGATTAAAGGCATGGGACTACCGCCAACGTATTGAGGTTCTGCGGTCCGGCGCGGACGGCGAGAGGCTTGGCATGGTGGCGAGAGGCATCGGGGACGGAAGAACGGGATCGTGCGGGCGCGGTCAGGAAGGCCTCGTGCACTGGCGAGTATTATGGTTCAACCGCGCAGGATTGCTAGTCCGAGGGCGCCTTGCGAGGTGCATGTTTTCCATGCCTTGAGGAAGTTGGACTCATGAGTGTGAAGACTTTCCAGAACGTGATTCTGCAGCGGCTGCATCCCCAGGTGATTGAGCGGCTGGAGCTGCAGCGTGTGGAACTGCCGGTGAACCGGGAGATTGAATTTCCGGGGAGTGGGATCGCGAATCTGTTCTTCCTCGAAGAGGGCATCGCGTCGATGACGGTGACGTTCAGGGATGGGTTCGAGGTGGAAGTGGCGCTGGGCGGACCGGAGGCGATTCTTGGAACGTCGAGCATGATGGGGACGCGGAGAAGCCTGAACCGCGTGTATATGCAGATTGGCGGCTATGGGTATTCGTCGGTGATGGCGGTGGCGACGAAAGAGTTCAAGCGTGGCGAACAATTCCATGACCTGACGCTGCGGTATCTGCAGGCGCAGTTTATTCAGTCGGCGCAGACGGCGGGTTGCAATGCGCGGCACAGCGTGGAACAGCGGATGGCGCGATGGCTGCTGCTGTGTTCGGATCGAGTGGGGGACAGGGCGTTGCCGCTGTCGCATGAGTACATGGCCGACATGCTGGGGGTGACGCGGTCGAGCGTGACGGTGGTTGCGGGGCATCTGCAGGAGCGGGGGTTGATCCATTACACGCGCGGCAAGATTACGCTGCTTGATCTTGCGGGGTTGGAGGCGATTTCGTGCGAGTGCTACCGGGTGGTGCGCGATCACCTGCGCAGCTTTGCGGACAATGAAGAGACGTTCGGGGCGTAAGTCCTGCGGTCCTGCGCGGACGGCGAGGGGCTTTGCATGGCGGTGCGATGACTGTGGGTGGCCGAGGCGCCCGGCGGGGCTAGGCAGGTTGGCTGGCGGATTGCTGGAGGGTGGCGATGTCCATCTTTTTCATGGCCATCATGGCGCGCATGCCGGCGGGGTGGCTGACGTACTTGTAGACGTCGGCGGGGACGATTTGCCAGGAGAGGCCGAACTTGTCTTTGAGCCAGCCGCAGGCGACTTCGCTGCCGCCGTTGGCCGTGAGCTGGGACCAGTAGCGGTCGATTTCGGGCTGGGTTTCGCATTCGACGCTGAAGGAGAAGGCGTCGGTGGGGGGATGGCCGGGGCCGCCGTTCATGAGGATGACTGGCTGGCCGTTGAGCTCGATGTCGAGGACGAGAAGCGAGCCGGTGGGGAGAGGACCGGCTTCGTTGGCGCGGAGTTCGCGGAGCTTGCGGCTGTTGGGGAAGATGGAGAGGTAGAAGTCGGCGGCGGCTTCGGCGTTGTCGTTGAACCAGAGGAAGGGGGTGGGTTTGTGCATCGGGTGCTCCGCAGGAGTGGAGATTGAGTTGTCAGTTCTCAGTTGTTAGTTCTCAGTAAAGGCGAAACTGAGAACCAAGAACTGACCACGTTAGATGGGTTAGCTGGCTTCGGCGTGGTCTGCGCGCTCTACGGGGGCGGTGACCATTTTGCTGGTGTCTTTCATGGCGGCGATGGCTTCGTCGTAGCGGCCGCGGAGGGAGTTGGTGCGGATCTGGCCCATCTCTTCGAGCATCTTCAGGCCGTCTTTGAGGTAGCTGATGCGGCTGCGCTCGTCGTGGCCCCAGGTGACGGGGACTTCGATGATGGTGTATTTGAGCTTGCGGGCGATGAAGAGGATTTCGGGATCGAAGCCCCAGCGCTCGATGGTCTGGAGGCGGAAGATGGTTTGCGCTGCGTCGCGGCGAAAGGCCTTGAAGCCGCACTGGGTGTCTTTGAAGGGAAGGCCGATGACGCGGCGGGTGACTCCGTTGAAACAGCGGCCGAAGAAGCGGCGGTAGAGAGGCTGGTGGACGGTCTGCTTCTGCTTGTCGAGCCAGCGGGAGCCGATGGCGACGTCGGCGCCGGCGTCGATGGCGGCGATGAGGCGCTCGGCTTCTTCGATGGGGGCGGAGAGGTCGGCGTCGGTGAACATGACGATCTCTCCAGAAGCCTGGAGGAGGCCGTTGCGGACCGAGTAGCCTTTGCCGCGGTTGCCGGGATTCTGGATGAGATGGAGGCAAGGGTGGGAGGCCATCCAATGCTGGACGATGGCGGGGGTGTTGTCGGTGGAACCGTCGTCGACGACCAGGATCTCGGCGTCCCAGGAGCGGGCCTCGACGCAACCGAGCACGCTGGCGAGGGCTGTTTCGATGCGAGCGCTCTCGTTATAGGCGGGGATGACGATGCTGAGGCGCGGAGGAGCCATGGGGTTTTGGGGCGGATCCGGGAGGTTGAGTTCCATTCGATGTCCTCTGCAGGTGGTTGGCGGATGGCATGCAGCCAGTTGGATCCAGCCACAGGATCACGACAGCGAAGGTGCACTGGAACAATGAGCCCGGGTCGTCTTCCATCCTATGATATTTGGTGGACGGCTGCACGCGCGGGCAGCCTTGAAAATATATGCGGGCGCGGATGGAGGGCAGGGACGATAGCGGGGCGTAACTGGTAGACTCAAGGGCATGTCGGAGCCGTTTCCTCCCCCGCCACCGCAGCCGCAGCAAGATCCTCGCCAGACACAATACCAGGCGCCGTACCAGCAGGCGCGGCCGGGGTATGGCTATGCGCAGGGAGTGCCTGCAGGGAATGGGCAGAGGCGCTCGGCGTGGCCTTGGGTAGTGCTGGTGCTGGGGATTGTTGCGCTGGGCTTGACTGCGATGAGCATCTTCTTTGTCTCCCTGGCGAAGACGGTGGGCATGGATACGGGCGGAGGCGGTCTGAACTTT
>Ga0210392_10001137_pt1 | contig 14307 bp, 3 predicted proteins | sample IncBWC30OmetaG_FD_161057 | JGI IMG/M metagenome (GOLD analysis project Ga0210392, IMG submission 161057) | Forest soil microbial communities from Barre Woods Harvard Forest LTER site, Petersham, Massachusetts, United States - Inc-BW-C-30-O ...
ACCGCCGTACAGGTACTGAGCGGAGGCCGCGCCGTTTCTCTTCTTCAAAATGCGGCGATTGAACGCATCGACTACGTAGTCGACGATGACCGTCGGCTCCAGCGCCTCGGAAAGGTTGCCAAGCGAGTCGTACACGAAGTTCTGGGTATACCCGTCTTTTGTGCGGGTGTGGCGGGCGCCGTTGGGCCAGTAGGTGTACGTTGCGCCGTTGTAGTCGAGTAGGCGGTCCTGAATGTCGTAGTGAGCGGTGGTGGAGACGCCGTCCTCCGAGGTGCGATTTCCGCGGGTATCGTAGAGATATGTGTTTTGCAGCACGCCGTTCTGGCTGTACTTCCACAGCCTGCCCTGCTCGTCGTACTGGTAGTCGTTGACGGTCAGCGCGGTGGTGTCGTCTGGGTCATCGGACTCGGACTCGTGCCGAACGCGGCCCAGGGCGTCGCGAGCGCCGGTAGCGCTCCTGTCGTCATAGGTGATACCGAACAGCGTGGAGGCGCCGTGCGCGGCGGAATACGAGGCCTGCTCGCCATAATCGTTGGGTGTATAGGTTTCGTTTACGCTCGCGAGCGTGGTTCCGGTGAGCATGCCGGTGGTCGCGCTGTAGCTCAGGCTCAATGGGTTCGACGCGCTCGGCGTGCAGGTGGTGAGCGACGCGCACGTGGGCATACCGTCCGGGTCGTAAGCATAGCTGACAGTCGACAACGCGGTCGGCGAGGGAGACACGGTTTCGCTCGTCGCCCGCAGATCCGCGTTGTATCCCCAGCTGACGCTGCCGTTGACTGCGTCAGTGGCGGTGCCGCTCCAGGCCTGGCTCGTGGTGAGCGGCCCATTGTAGGCCAGGGTTACTGTCGTCGCTCCGCGCGATGCAGTGTGTAGCTGTCCATTTGCGCATCCGGTGCACGTCGACGAGTTGTAGTAGCCGAATGTCGCGTCCTGCACGCCGTCAGCGGTAATGCTCGCGAGCTGCCGAGTGGCTGTGTCGTATACGTAGTCGATGCCGAGGCCGCCAGGCTGGCGCACGAATTCCAGGCTGCGATCCTTGTTGTAAGAAAAGGTTGTCGGAGTTTGGGGCGAATTCGGTGGCTCGTAGTTCTCAAGGAGATTGACGGGCGTGTACGTTTGCACGTGTGAAGCTCCGCCCACTTGCACCGCCGTGAGGTTGCCTTCGAAGTCCGGATAGAAATCCGTCTCGAGGTGGTCGTTCGTTGGGGAGCCAGTCAGCGTGTAGAGCGTGCGGCCGGCATCGTCGCGGTAGAAAAATGTTTTTGCGGAGGTAGCGGCGTCACCCGAGGTGGTGGTCTCCAGGTATCCTGGCGTTTGACCTCCGATTGGGTAGTAGGTCATCCCCATCGCGCGGCTTCCTTGAGTGACGGAGCTGAGCCTACCGCGATCATATTGGTACGTCACCATGTCGACCCCGGGAGCAGTGACGGTGAGCGGTCGACCGAAATCATCTATGGAGATCGTCCCCGTGCGGCCGCCGGGAGTCGTGATCGTGTAGAGCTTCGTAACGGCGTTGAAGGTGCTGATGAGCGGTGCGTTGCTGTTTACGGTCGTGTTCTCGATGATCGTTTGGATGGCAGAGGGCGCTGCCGTTTGATACGAAACGCTCTTCGAGCGAGTGACAGTCCGTACGAGCGCGGCGCTGGGCAGCTTCGTGACCGCCTGTGTCACATACGGCTGGTATGACGGCCAAACCTTGTCCGGCTCGGTTGTGTCGGTTTCGGTCGTTCCGTCGGCGTACGTGGTCACGGAGGAGTTCGTCGAATCGAGTGAGGACTGGTTCTGTGATCCGTCGGGCATCGAAACAGAGCGACTTTGGTTGCCCGTTTGCGCGTCAACCGTTACTGAATAAGTAGTAGTCGCGCCCATCGCGGTTACGTCTGAGATCGAGTAGCCACTCGTGAGCGGATTGCGCGATAGGATCTGGTAGCCGTTTGCTGGGTCAGCGTCTCGCTTCAAACGGCCGAGCCCGTCGTACGAGAAGGTGTACGGCTGCCCATTGCGATCCGTCATCGACAACAACAATCCGTTGGCGTCGTGATTGACTAGCGTCTGCTTGCCCGTAGCGTCTTCGATGTAGGTTGCGTATTTGGTAGTGTCGTCCAGCCCGATCTTCGTCGTCTGACCAAACGGCCCGGTGATCACGACTGGGTTGCTGGATCTGTCGATGGTAGTCGTATTGCCGTCCGCATCGGCAACAGAGGACAAGAGGTTGTTCGTATAGATGAAGGTCAGCAACGTTGCGCCGGTTACTGCGTTGCGGGTGCTTTGATGTCGACCGGTCGGATCGAAGCAGAAGGTTTGCGCGCCGTCCTCTGACGGTAGTGCGATGGCGCAAGCGCCAGTCCCAATATTTACCGGCGGCGCCAGGCGGTAGATGCGTCCGGCAGCGCTAGCTAAGCTCGAGAAATACAATGAGCCGTCGGGGCCCGCCGCGAGACCCTTGATCGTCGCGAGCTTCGCGCTTGCGGCGGGCGTTCCATCGAGAATTGGATCGACGGTCCCCTGCCCAATCACACCCGCGACGATGGTTGACGTGCCGTCCGGCAGTATCTTCCTGATTGTTCCGTTGGCTGGAGAACTGTCCTCCTGCAACCCGAAATACACCGCTTGATCAAGACCGACAGTGAGCGCTCCAATAGTGGTGCCCGAGTGCGGGTAGCACTTGATGGTGCCGGAGGGATCGATGCGCGCGAGCATGCGACCGTAGGAACCCCACACGCCACCATCCGCAGCAACGGCCAATGCAAATGGGCCCTCGAGCGTGACGGTCTTCGCGGCTTTACCGTTCGACGGCCCTGTGCCATCGGAGCACGGAGTGGCCCCTGAACCTGTGCCGCCATTGCCGGCTATCGTGGATACCGTGTGCTGGTCATCGGTCGCGATTTTTCGAACGTATGGCCCGTCGGATACATACAAGGTGCCATCTCGCGACATCGCGATGCCTTGCGCGAACGCGAACGTCGCCTGATTGCCGGGCCCATCGATTCTGGAATTGTTTAGCGCGCCCGTGCCAGCGACGGTGAGAACGGCGCCGCCCTGGATGGTGATCCGCAGAACCTTGTGGCCCGCTGCAGCGAACAGGTACTTCCCGTCTGCGCTCGCGGCCATCTGATCAATTGGGTCGTTAAACGTGCCAATGTCATAAGCCTTTTGGTCGAGCGCGTCGATTCGGCGCAAAAGTCGTGGGCCGTCCGTACCCGTCAGCTCGCTCCAAAAGAAAACATCTCCATTCGGCGCCACCACGATGCTGTGAAATACCGACGGCGTAAGGTAGGCAAATCCGCTCTTCAATGCCGCTGTGCCTGACGGCGCTGGCGTCGACGTCCCATCGCCGGCAACCAAGCGGATCGAGCTGGTGTCCTTGAGCTCTCGCTGATGACCGTCGCCTTGATAGAGAATTTCCGAGCTCGGGTCGTAGACGTGCATCGGGCTGAGCGTCCAGCCACCGAGCCCCAAGGTGTCTGCACCCCAAGCTGAGACTGTCTTGTGGAAGGTGCGCGTGAAGTAGACCTCCGGCTGTTGGCCGCTGCTCACCGGTATTCCAGCGCCGATCTGATCGCTGTCCGACGCATCTCCAAAACCGCCCGTGACCTTGTAGTCCGCCTTATAGACCGACGTGACATTGATGGTCGCGAGCTGCGAGCCGTTGACTCGTCGACCTGACGCGTCGAGCCCGTCCCAAGCGATGAAGTTCTGAAGGCCCAGATCGGGGGTCTTCTTGGACACCCAGCCGCCACTCGTGGTCGCCAGGCTTATCTCGCTTCGGTCGGGCACAAGCACGCTTGAGGACGGTAAGAAAAAGTCAAGGTCGACCTCGGCGCCGTGTGGCGGCAGATAGCCGAGCGTGTACGAGCTCTTGTAACTGAGCGAAAATGGCGTGCCCATCACCGGCAGCATTTCACCCAGTGACTGGTCCTCGACCCCGATGATGCTGCCTGTCTTCGGGCAAGATCCATCGCGCGGTGCATCCGCACCGCCGGAGATCTGACCCGCAAAGTCAGGGCACTTGAGCGGATTGCCTGAGCACGGAACGCCGCCGCCATGGTTGAAATCGTGAAAGCTGAAGTGCGTGAGCGGGACGCGCCAGAGCGATTTCGGCGCGTTCGAGGTTCCAGAAGGGTACCGCGAAGCGAGCAGTGTGCGCTCGGCTGCAGTAATTCGCTCATTGGCCGGAGTCGTGTTCCAAACCGTATCGTCCGAGCCGTCCTCGCGGTGGTCTCCGGTGACATCGATGATCGCGCCACCAGCATTGTAGCCAACGATGTCGATGACGCGCCCGTTGTCCTCGGGCACCCACGCCGTCTTGTTTCGGTCGTAGTAGCCGTCTGGGATCGGCATACCCGTCGGCAAGCCCAGAAAATTCTCGAGATAAGAAAACACCGGCTGGGAGAAGGTTACCGAAGCCGCATCGGGGGCTTGGTCGACGCTGAAGTCAACCGCGTACGTATAGAGCGATGAGCCCGGCAGTGGAGCCGGCATGTGCGCCATTGCTTGGGCGGCGTTACCTATCGTGAACTCCGTCGCGTGGACCGTTAACCCCGAGAGCGGTGTCGTATCGCCGTTGAGACCAACGGCTGTCGCGCTGGTGCCAGCCGGAAACACCACGCGCGCCTGGCGTTGACCCCGAGCGTCCATGGCAGCTGTGGTGGTGCTGCCCACGGCGTCTTGGATGGTTGCACTATTGATCTGAACCGCAGTGGCCACGGGGTCGAGCTTGAGCATCACCACGTCGTCCACGTGCGCGCCGTCGCCCCACATCGGCGCGACCTGTCGATCGACCGGCAGATAAGTGCTCTTCGTGAACCGAACGGTGAGCGGCCCGCCGCCATTGGCAACGATATCGAACTTGCCGTCCGCGCGCGTCAACGTGGAGCCCGATTCCGGGTGCGAGACGACGGTTACGGTTGCTCCGACCAACGCGGCGCCGGTCGAGTCAGTGACGACTCCGAACAGCCGCGCGGCATGGTCGGGATTGAGCTTGCCGGGCCCGGCGCCCACCGTAGCGCCCGTCTGAACACCGGTTATCGGATCGTAGATCGCCGCCAACAGATCCTTGGACGACGGCGGCACCGTGTTGTCCAAGGCCGTCGCTGGGACGCCTCCACTCGACACGCACGCGCCGGCCACGCAGGAGCCACCCGTGCACGAACCGACGACCGAAGTCCGAACGATCCCGGCGGTCGACGAACACGTTTCGGTGATGCACGGGTTCGAGTTATCGAGGGCGACGGCGGTAGTGCCGCAAACGCCGTTCGAGCACGTGCCCGGATTTTGGCACGGGTCATTCACAGTGCAGACAACGCCGTTCGCGACGTTGGTCGTCGTGACACCGCCTGATGCAGAGCAAGACTGAACGGTGCACGGATTGCCGTCGTCGAGCGAAGGCGGTGGTATCAACGGTACGCACTGATGGCTCCCGTCGCAAAACTCGTCGCCGTTGCAGGCGTTGCCGTCGGAACAACCAGTGCCAGGGAACAGCGGCGTCCCAGCTACGCATTGCGTTCCGCTGCAGACTTCGGCGCCGTTGCAGGGGTTGCCATCGCTGCAGGAGATTGCGCCAGCTGGTTGATGAACGGCGCCAACGGTCCAATAACAAGAATCGCTGGTGCACGGGTTGCCGTCGTTCACCAGCGGCATGGTGGTCCCCCAAGTGCACGACGACCCATTGAACTCGGCAGTGCTCGTGCATCGATCGACGTCTCCGCAGGAAATCTTGCGAATGCGGTTGGTCTCGGCGTCAGCGATGTAGAGAGTTCCGTCCCTTGATTCCGCTAGTGCGCTCGGCGCAGTAAACGCTGCCTGAAAGGCAGGACCGTTGTCTCCGTAGTCGCCTATGGCGCCGGTCCCAGCGACGGTTTGTATACTGCCTTCGGAGGTGGCATGCCGGATGGCATGGTTCGATAGGTCCGCTACGAAGAAACCGGGGACCAACTCGGTCTTGCTGAAAAAGTCCCAATAGTACTGCGACCAAAAATTGCCGCGAACTAGCCCAGGATTTAGCGGTGCTCCGCTGGGGTCTGCGGCGACGCTCGTCACCGCTACCGGTCGATAGGTTTGCCCACGCAGGAAGTGATCGGCAAAACCAGGGCCAGTCGTGAGTTGTACCGATAGGCCAAAAGGCTGGTCGCTATACGCGAACGCACTTAATATGCTGTTATTGCTGCGGTCGGCTACCGTAATACCAGCCATGCCATTGTCCGAGCCAGCACTACTGACCGAATTCCCAACCGCATCAACACCCATTGGATAGTACGCGCAGTCGTATTTGTGGACTCCAAAATCATGACAGGGTGTCCCATCACCCTTCAAGACTGTCTTCAGGAAGCCAGCAGTCGTGAGCGCTCGAATTTTGTGATTTAGGAAGTCGGAAATAGCCAACTTCATCCAACTCGTGCTCCCGCTCGCGTGATTGATGCTCACTGACATCGGAAGATTGAGAAAGATGTGCAGAGCGACGGCGTTGTCGTTGAACTCGTCCTGTACGCACACTTGCTGGTCAACATTAAAGGGGCAGCCACCTGCAACCGTGCGTATTATGCCATCCGGTGTAACCTTGCGAACGCGAAAAGCATATGTGTCTGCAATGTATAGACTCCCGTCCGTGTCGCACGCGAGACCGTGTGGCAACGCTAATATCGCGTTCAGGGCCAGACCGGAGTCGCCATTATTGAATGAGTCCGACCCACCAGACCCTGGCGGATCGACGCGCAGCATCAGCCCATCAAAGAAGGCATCGCTTGCCATTCCGGTATGTTGAGTCGTGATCAATCGGACGCGGACCGTCTTCGTGGCAACGGGAACAGTGCTGTGGTCAAAAAGCAGATGCCATTCGGCGACATTGGGTTCCACGTCTAACGAGGACGTAGGGTGCGACGCAAGCACGGCACCATTTTGATCTCGAAATTCCAGAATGATTTGCGCGAAATATGAGGCGGCAGTACTAGAGCGCGCACGGACATGTCCCGAGAAGGCAACGGCTCGCGGACTCGCGTAGGCGCTGATGTCCACATCTTGGAATATCTCTCCGCTGGCCCCGGGACCAGCCTCGAAAAACTGCTCTCCTTCGAGCGGTTCCGGAAGCAGAGGGCCTCCCTGCATGTCTGGAAAGCCCCCTTGCACTTCCACCCACCCCTGCGCTGGGGAAACAGCCGTCCAACCCGAAAGCTGCCCGAATGGGGGCCCAGCTTCCGCGCTCGGGTTCACAAGTAGATTGCCGTACGGTTTACCGAAAGACGTCGTTTGCGCCGCAACGACGACGGTCATCGTGCCGTCTTTGAATTTCACAACTCGATTGTTACCCGTATCAGAAACATACAGCGCACCGTCGGGACAGAGAGCAAGGCCAGACGGCGAATCCAGTTGTGTCGAGAGCGACGGAGTGCCGCTCGCCGAGTATCCGCGCTGCCCGTTGCCCGCGAATGCACTGATCCAGCCCGGAGCAGGCGGCGTCGTGTTCGCGCACGCGCCGGGCGGGGCTACGCATCTGCCGGCGCCGTCACAAGTTCCCGCCCCGCCGCACAGGTTGAAGTCTGTGCAGGCGCTATTCGCCGGAAGGTTCGAGTGCGTGACCGTGCCATTGCCTGAGTTACAAGAGTCAAGTGTGCATGAGTTGTGATCGTCAACATTGATACATGACCGCGTCGGGATACCCGCACCGGTGCCAGCACCACTGATCGAACCATTGTTGGTGCACGCATTCATGTTGGTTGCGTCGCCGCACACGGCCATGCCGTCGAAATCTTCGCAAAGCGGTTTTTCCGACGCTTGACCGTTTTCGGCAGGCAGCTTGATCAGACCAAAAAGGGACGATTCGACGTTGATGGTGCCGTCGAAAGGCAACCTCGCAAAGCACTTCGCGAACTCCTCTTCTGCGTCGCTGCCGGGCACCGACGCATCACTGTTATGCAACGTCTCGAACCCCTGAAGCGTATTCAGGTACACCTTGTGCGCGAACGGGTAGGTCGGACCGCCCAGAATCAACGCCTGGATCGTGCTCTTGTTTTCCGCGATGCCGTTCACTAGCGCTTGCGAGGTGCCGGGATTGTTGGGAATCGAGCGCCTTCCGGCATAGCCCACGCTGCATGGGCTGGCGGTCGTCAGACATCCCATTTGCTCATCCGAGCTATACCGGACGCAAATATTGGACGTGTGCGCAGGAGGCGCGAGCAGAGAACGCGTGGTGTGGATCCGATAGAAGGCGCCCACGACGGACGTCGTCATGAAGCCCACCCTGGATGGATCGGGACGCCTTTCTGTAAGAATCGTGCCGTCGGGCGCGCGCAGGATGAGGTTGTAGACGCGGCCATCCACATCGGGGCGACCGTCTGTGTTCGGAGCATCAGAATATTGCGAACCGTTGCCGTCCGTATCGAACAGTACTTGAGGTACGTGCGCCGGCGGATTGATGCAATCGAACGCAACGCCGTTCGGCTGCGTCTCGTCGGTACGCACGGGAAGCAAGCATTGGGAATCTTGCGAAAGGTCGCCGTTCGGGCAGCGTACCGGATCGCCGTTCGGGCGAATCGGAGCGGGGCCGTTGAAGAAGCCAAGACCCGGCTCGCACGGGAGCGACGGGTAGAGTTGCGCGCTGGTGAGGTCCAAAGGGTCCGGGATCGAGATCGGCAGGACGACGCCGAGCGAGCCGTCGGCACTGCACACCTGCTCCATAGGCAATTGAACGGAGGCATTGTTGCCGCGACCGACGCACCTGCGCCGGATCGGATCTTGGTCGCTGTACTCGTTCAAATAGGGCGATAGGTATTTGGGGTTACTTTGACCGGCTTCGAGAGTCGTGAACCCGAGGCCTGTGCCCGCGCCGGCGGGCACGCCCACATTGCTCATTTCGGGGATTTGCGACGCGTTGAAACCCAGGAGCGCGTTGGCGGGGAGAGTGACCGGAGGCCATTTGTCTTCCGGGCGCTTGTTGTTGCAGAAGGGGCTGTTGGCAAGACCGCGATAAACGGCCGCCTGAGCCGCGGTGCTACCGCCAGGCGCCGGCTGCGCGAAGTTGATGGCGCCTAGACCCAGTTGCTGCAGAAACACGTCCGTGGTCCCGGCCGCGTCGTCGCGGCGAAACGCGTGTCGAATCCCTGGCTCGACGATAGCATTGTTTTGGTCGTACCCGTTCACCCCGACCCCTGGAACGCTGGGGTGCGAATCAGTGCATGCTGTCACCGTGCCGTGGAAGACGTTGTCCCAGTTGTTGACAATCGCCTTGCGCGCCGCACTGTTGCAATCGCGCGCGAAGACGTTGCTGCCGGCCGAATCGGGCATGCCCGTGTAGACCTGACGCAGCACGGTTCGCCATTGGTTCGACGTATTGCCTGCCGTGCCGGAATAGTCGATGCCCTCTGCTCCGACAGTGCTGCTATTCACAACGATGCTAACGGCGTCGAGCGCGACAACCATGCCCTCGGCCCCAGCACGACTGGATGCCGCGACGCCGCAAATCCCACTGCCAAGCGGCCGAGTCATGGGGGCAACCATCTGAGTCGAGCTGACCCCGAGTTGCTCGAGCGCAACTTCACCGGAGGTCGAGCCCCCGCCATACCAAGTGATGGGGCGGCCAAGCGTTTGAAGCGCAGTGCATTGGCCCAAGACGCTCCAAGTAAGATTGGCGATGCTGTCCGAAGCGTACAGGCTCGGCACATGGTCCAAGGCGCCGACGCCTACAGCGCCCGCACCAACGGCAATCACCGCCGCAAGCCCAACATTCACGCCCATGCCCGCGACCAATGCCCCTGCCCGCTTTTTCACTGTGTCCCTCCGAATGAATGCCGCTATCGACGAATGGATCTCAGCGGCGAGCGGGGTGAGCAAGAAATGCGCCGCAACCTCTTGCGCAATAGATTGCGCACGAAACCGCGGACCCACGACGATGACGAGACTCGACACGCTCCGATTTTCGGAGCGACCAGTTCGAATACCGGAGCCCGCCTTCAGCGCTCCGTGTGAGTATTTCCAGTTCGGCGAAACTTCAAGAGGGCGTGCATGCTTCACGAGACAGGCGCCGCCCAAGTCGATATCGTCGCCGCCTTTCTATGCGTAGACGGCCTCGTCGACCCTTTTCGGATGAAGGCGCATGACCGCGGTTTGAGTGCCTGATTCGCTCGGCTTGTACAACGCATGAGCCGCGCCGAGGACGGCGCGCATGGGGTTGCTCTATGGTTTCGTGATCAGAGTCTCCGTAAAGCGCACCGGTGCGGTGCAGCCGTTCGGCGCAGCTGGAACGCAGGTGGGCGGGTCAGGCGGGTTTGGCTCAGCACACGCTGGCGTTCCCGGATACGCGAGGGCGTCCAAGCAGAGGCGAATCGGAGCCGATACAGACGCGTTGCCGAGCTTGTCCTGGGCCGCAACTGCGGCGCAAACCCAACCGTCCTTGGTGACCTTGGTAGTCATGTCGAGCTGAGCGCCCGTACACAGCGAATCAGTAAGCCCCTGCAAGCCGTACACCACGGCTACCGCAGTCGTTGTTGCCACCTCGTGTTGAATCACGCGTGTCAGCGCCGATTTCTGGTTGCACAACTGCTTCGGCGGGATCGTGTCACCGCCCTTCGTGCAGAATCCCGGAGTAGGAGCGTTGCTGTCAAAGTACGCCGCGCCAGCTGGGGCGATCGGAACCAAATTGGCGAAGGGCAACGTCAGATCAGCGATTTGGTTGCAAACGGCGCCCGGAACGTCGGACTTCAACAGCGGCTTTGAGACGTCTTCTTGGAAATAGAGACGGACACCCGCCGTCGCGTCCACGTCCGAAAAGAAAACGATTCCGTTCTTCGAGTCGATGAAGTTTCCCTCGTCCCAAACTAGCGCGCGAAAGTTGTCTGTCCCTTGAATCGGGGCAAGATCGTTTGGCGAATCGCCGAGTGGATCGAAGAGCTCCGAACAATGAGTCGAGGTGGAATCAAACTCTTGTAGCAGCGGCGGGTCCATATCGATGATCGGCGGAACAGTGTCGACATAGTACGACGCGGATGCTCCTTTGGCCTTGTTGCCCGCGCTATCATACGCGTCGATGCTGACGCCGACTTGCGTGTTGACACTCGTGTCCTTGACGCTGAACGCGTAGGTGAATGTCTTCCTGTCGTCGGCTAGGTGCCAACTGTTGCCTTCCTTGTAGGGCACTGGATCGCCCGTATTCACCTTCACGGCTACGGTATCCGGATTGACGCCAGAGCCGCCTACCTCATCTTCGACAGTGAAGATGAGCACGACTTGCCCCGTCACGAACTGTGCTCCAACCGTAGGCGGTGACACGATCGTGATTAGAGGCCCGGTGCTGTCGACTACGAACGTCGTGTTGCTCGTAGCCGTCGTGCCGCGCTTGTTCGTCGCAGTGATGACCACCGAAACGGAGCCGACGGGAGGCGAGGGGAACTTAATGGGGCTATTCAGATCGATCGATGTTTGATAGTAGCCAGGCGTGCCCGTCACCGGAGAGAAGTCGGTGATGTCTACGCCGTCGACTTTGAGCGTGACCTTGTCGACACCCGCGTCCTGATCACCGGTCGCGATGACGTTGGGCAGCGCGGAAAACTTAAACTGCACGGCGCCGAGCGGATGAGCTGATTTGTCCGCAGGATCTGTGATCGCGATGATTGGGCCGGCATCGTAGAAGGTGTTGATCGTTGCCGTTCCAGTAACGACGGACGTCGACTCGTCGCTGGCCGAGCAAGTAAAGGACACGACACCACTCGGTACGCCCGTCAGCACGAACAGTGCCGAGTACTCGTTGGCGTTGCTCGTAGACATCACGGCGCCGTCCTTGCCGATCTGCTTGCCGTCGGCGCCGAGCATTTGGATTTTGATGGACGAGCCGAGCACTGGCTGCGCGCCGGCTTCGGGCGACTTCGTCGCCGAACAGGTAACGGTGACTTCCGAACCCGTAAGCACCTTGCCGTTGTCAGGATCGCTCACCGCGCCTGGCGAGCTGATCTGTACAACCGGCGCCAGCGGGTTTTCGTCACCAGGGGCTCCGGCTGCTCCCGCCTCGCCCGCTTCCCCGGCGTCACTGCCGCCAGAACCAGATGTCCCATTCTTCCCGCCCGCGCCCGCATGCGACGAGCTCACCCGTCCACCACTCCCTCCTCCGCTCGGCCCGACATACGGGGTTGCGTGGTCTTTGCTTCCACACCCGACTACAACGACCAACAGTGCACCAAGCAAGGCGAAATATTTCATGGCCCCAATCGTCCTATTGCAACCCTAGGTGAGGGTTCTACTACATCGCCGAACGCGCGCAAAGATCAGCCGCCGGGTGCACGGCGGCTAGGACGGCGAGTTCCGCTACTGCTGCTCCCTAAACGCCTCAGCCGGCCTGAGCCGCGCCGCGTGTAGTGCGGGCCATACGGTGGCGGCTAGGCAGACTAGGATGGCGAAGATGCCGACCTCGACGAAGTCGGAGAGGCGCACTTGCACGGGGAGGTGTGAGATGAAGTACACCTTGGGGTCGAGCGGCAGCGCGTGGACGAGCAAGCCCTTGCACATGCCGAGGCCGAGGCCGAGCCCGATCACGGTGCCGATCACGCCGATGATGGCGCCCTGATATAGGAACGCGCGCAGGAGCGCGCTGTTGCTCGCGCCCATTGCTTTGAGCACGGCGATTTCTTTCTTCTTGTCGAGCACGACCATGATCAAAGTGGCAATCACGGTGAACGCGGCGACCACGATGATCAGCGCCAGCACCAGGCTCATCAAGAGCTGCTGAATGCGCAGCGCGGTGAACAAGCCGTGGTTCAGCTCTTCCCAATCCATGGTGTGGTAGATGCCGTTTTGGAGGCGCGTGTCGATATCGCGGGCGATGTCGCGCGCTTTTTCGATGTCGTTCACCTTCATCTCGATGCCGGTCACGCTGTCACCGGTGTCGTAGAAGGGCTGCGCTTGGTAGAGGTCGGTGTACACGAGCTTCGAGTCGTACTGATCGAAGCCTGCGTCGAACACGCCGCTGACTCGGAATTGTTTGGCGACCGGGGCGCGCATCGCGCCGCGCGTGTACGTGAAGCCGATCGTGGGGCTCGTCACCTGAATGCAATCGTTCAGCTGCACGTTCAGGTTCTTCTCGAGCGTGACGCCGATGATGATGCCCGGTAGGCGCTTGATCGATTCCGCGTCGCGGCACGGATCCGGATCGATGTCTGCGGGCAGTACGTCGTCGTCCGGCAGCGCGCTCTTGTAGCCGCCTTGCGGCACGATGCTGCCCACGGGATCACCGGGCTTCGGCGCGCTCTCGTCGTCCAAGTCCTTCGCGGCAGCGCCGTCTCTCGCGATGTAGGGGCTCGAGTGACTGTGTACGTCATCGGAGTCACGCAGCGCTTCGTCGTGCACGATCTTGCCGATGTCTTTGAGCACCGACTTGTGGTCGAGGGGCGCTGCATCGCCGTCGTCAGGAGCGTTGCTCGCGCCGTCCGGGAGCTTCCCGTCGTGTTTCGCAGGAGCGGTCGCCGCGGCTGTACCCGACGCTGCGGGTGAAATCCCCGGCAGCGACGGCTCCAACGGCTCCAAAACGTCGCTGTCGCGAGAAGAGTCGAAGTCGTCGAGCAAACCTTGGCGGCGGCGCTCTGGGGGCTTCGCCCCGAGGAGGCGCAGCCCCTCCATGTTGCCCTGCACGATGTGCCGCGGCAGATCGAGCACATCCTTCACTCGGCTCGGGTCGATGCCTTTGAGCAGAACGCCGGTCGCGGTGCGGTCGCCGTGCGTGATCATCATCGGGCTGATCACGAACGGCGCGATGCCGATCACGCCGGGCACGCTCTTCATCTGCTCCATCAGCTTCCGGTATTCCCGGAAATCACTGGAGTATTTGAGGATTAGCACGTGGGCATTCACGCCCAGCACTTTCTCCCGGAACTGCGCCCGAAAGCCGCCCGTCACGCTGATGACGGTCGCCAACGCGCCAACGCCGAGCGCGACTCCCAGCACCGCAAACATCGTCCCAACGGAAACGAACGCGCGCTTCTTGGAGCGCATGTAGCGCAACGCGAGCTCGAGCGGAAAACCCATCGGGCCGCCATTTACCAGAGAAACCCAGCCAAGACACCGGAAGCGTCTTTTCGACGCGCAAACCGTGCCTGGCAGCATCTGGCGCAGCTACGCAACACTTGCGGACTGCCGTTCACACCCCCCTCCTGGCACAACCACGAAAACCCGCTCCGAATCGAAAAACGGCAGTAGACGCGGGACGCCTATTGTCGGCCTGTGAATTGCACGTATTAGGGGGTAGACCCTAGTCCGGTGGGTTTCTTGAACTTCTGTGCAGTGCGCGCGCAGCCGGTTCGGGCTAGACAGCCGCCGGGCGAGCAGAACCTTTGC
>Ga0210392_10001138_pt1 | contig 14306 bp, 13 predicted proteins | sample IncBWC30OmetaG_FD_161057 | JGI IMG/M metagenome (GOLD analysis project Ga0210392, IMG submission 161057) | Forest soil microbial communities from Barre Woods Harvard Forest LTER site, Petersham, Massachusetts, United States - Inc-BW-C-30-O ...
CGAGATCATCGGCTTCGAAGCGCTGGCCCGCTGGCTGCATCCGGTGCGCGGCTTCGTGCCGCCGAGCGAGTTCATTCCGCTCGCCGAGGAGAGCGGCCTGATCGTCGCGATGGGCGAATGGATCCTGCGCGAGGCGTGCCGCGAGGCCGCCTCCTGGCCCAAGCCGTTGCAGATCGCGGTTAACCTGTCGCCGGCGCAGTTCGTGCACGGCGACCTTGTCAGCCTCGTGCATTCGATCCTGCTCGAGACCGGGCTGTCGCCCGGCCGGCTCGAGCTCGAAATCACCGAGGGCGTGCTGATCGAGGATTTCGACCGCGGTCTCGCGCTGCTGCGCCGGCTGAAGGCGCTCGGCGTGCGCATCTCCATGGACGATTTCGGCTCCGGCTATTCCTCGCTGAGCTATCTGCAGGCGTTCCCGTTCGACAAGATCAAGGTCGACCGCGCCTTCGTCATCAATCTCGGCCGCAATCCGCAATCGGCGGCGATCATCTCGGCCGTCATCGACCTCGGCCACGGCCTTGGCATGTCGCTGGTGGCCGAGGGTGTCGAGACCATGGAGCAGCTCTCCTTCCTCGCCGACGAGGGCTGCGATGCCGTGCAGGGCTATCTGCTCGGCAAGCCGTTGCCGATCGGCCAGTACGCCACGCTTGTCGGCCGCGCCGCGAGCAATGTCATAGAGCCGACTCGCAAGACAGGCTAGGTGTGACGAACATCGTTCGTTACATTGGACTGGCTTATGGCGGACTACGATCTGGCGATCATCGGTGGCGGGATAAACGGTGTCAGCGTGGCGCGCGACGCCGCCGGACGCGGATTGCGTGTGCTGCTGTTGGAGCAGGGTGACCTCGGCGGCGCCGCATCGTCGGCGACTTCGCGGCTGATCCATGGCGATCTTTCGGTATTGGAACGCCGCAGCTTTCCACGCGTCCGCACCCAGCTTGCCGAGCGCGACGTCTGGCTGAAAATCGCGCCGCATGTGGTCCGCCCTATGCGGTTTGCCCTTCCAGGGCACACCGAGGAGCGGCCGCTGCTGCGCTCCCTTCTCTGGCTTTACGAGCGCCTGATTACGCGGAGCCGTCTGCCGCCCCCGGAAACCATCGACGTGACCCATCACCCGGTCGGCGATGCCCTGAAACGGCCGTTTGGCACTGCCTTCGAATTCTCCGACTGCGTCGTCGACGATGCCCGCCTGGTGGTGTTGATCGCGCTCGATGCCGCCGAGCGCGGCGCCGTAATCCGCACCGGCGCGCGCTGCGTCCGCGCCGATCGCGACAAGGTCTGGCGGCTTGCGGTGATCGATCGCGGCCACCGCCAAGTGATCACGGCCCGTGCGCTGGCCAATACCTCCGGTGGCTGGACCAGCATCGTGGCCGACACCATCCTGCGCCTGCCGTTTCCAAAGCTTGCCGCGGTCCAGATCGGCCAGATCGTGGTTCGCCGCCTGTTTGATTCCGAGAATGTCTACGTGTTCCAGAACACCGACGGCCGGCTGATTTTCGCGAGCCCCTATGAGCGCGACTTCACGCTGATCGGCAGCATCACCCACGCCTTTACCGGCGATCCCGCAATCGTGGCGGTGGGTGCATCCGATGTCTCCTATCTCTGTGAGGCGGCCAACCTCTATTTCCGCGAACGGGTCGAGCCCGTCGACGTGGTCCGCAGCGTTTCCGGCGTCAACCTGGTGCCCGATCGCGGCGGCCGTATCGCCACCGGCGACGGATCGATGATGTTCGACGATCGCCGAGGCAAGCCGCAGCTGCTCACTCTGTTCGGCGGCGATTTCACGACCGCGCGGCTGCGGGCGGAACGAGCGGTGTCGAAGCTGACCCCGCATTATCCGATGTCGCCGCGCTGGACCGCGAATGCGCCGCTGCCCGGGGGTGATTTCGGCTGGGATCGCTTCGACTGGGAGGTCGTGGAGGTGCGCGACCGCTGGCGGTTTTTGACCGAAGCGCAGGCGCAGCGGCTAGTCGGCGCCTATGGCAGGCGCGTCGCCGAAATTCTGGGCGAAGCCAAAAGCCGCGCCGATCTCGGCGCGAGCTTTGGCGATGAGCTGACCGAAGCCGAGGTCCGTTATCTCATGACGAAGGAATGGGCGCGCTTTCCGGACGATATATTGTGGCGGCGGACCAAGCTCGGCCTGACCATGTCGGCGGAAGACCGTAAGCGGCTCGCGGCGTTTATGACGAAGGGCCCTTCGTCACTCTCCTGAAAAGATCGGCGCTCGGCCCTCTGCGGCTGCCCGCATCGCTTCGCTGGCGTCGCGCGAGCTCAGGAGGCGAACGATGTCGGGCACCGAATGGCTCAGCGCCGCCGCTTCGCCGCGGTCGGCCCAGCTCTGCGCCTGCGCGAGCGCTGCCTGGACGGCGAGTGGCGCCTTGTTGCTGATGGCGGTCGCCAGCGCCACCCCCGCCGCTTTCGCCTCGGCGAGCGGGCAGACTTGCGCGACGACATTCATGCGCAGTGCATCAGTCGCACCGAACTCCGCGCCCGTCAGCGAATAGCGCATGGCGGCGTTCCAGCCCGCGGCGCGGATCATCCGGAACAGCCCGCCACCATAGGGATACACGCCGAAATGGATTTCATGGAACGCGAAGCGGGCGTTGTCGGCGGCGATGACGATATCAGCGGCGAGCGCGAGCTCCAGCCCGGCATTGAAGCATTGACCCTGGACGACAATGACGAGCGGCTTGCGGCGTTTCGGACCGGTGGTGCCGAACGGGTTGACGTGATGCGGCTCGAACGGGCTGTTGCCCGCGGCCCATGACGGCAGCACATCCGGCACGTCGACGCCGAGCGAGAAATCCGCGCCATTCGCCGTGAGCAGGATGCAGCGGATGGCTGGATCGGCGTCAAGCGCGGTGAACTCCTCGCCGAGCGCGCGAAACATCTCCATCGAGATTCGATTGCCGTGTTCGGCGCGGTTGAGCGTGACGTGCGCGAGATGTCCGGAACGTTCGCAGAGGATGGCGGGCATTGTCGGCTCCATGGCAAGGCCTGCAATCTCTGCCGGCGGTGCGCCGTCAGCCATGGCTGTGCCGGCCGTTTAGCTTGCCGTTTCGGCCATTCAGCCTTTCCTGAATTTCTGCCGGTAGAGGCCGGGCGAAATTCCCGCGACCACGCCGAAGGCACGGATGAAAGCGCGGGGATCGCGATAGCCGACCTGCTCGGCGATGCGGTCGACGGCGGCGTTCGGCGCCTCCAAAAGGCGCTTGGCGGCCTCGATGCGGACCCTGCGCAGATATTGGCGGGGCGAGAAGCCGGTCGCTGCGAGGAAGCGCCGGTTGAGGTTGCGCACGCTCATGCCGGCGGCAGCGACCATATCGTCCATGCCGATCGGCCGGCCGTGATGGGTTTCGATCCAAAGCTGCAACTGCAGCACCTTGTCGTCGCCGTGATCCTTGCGCGCGATGAACAGGAAATAGGGCCGCTGCGATTCCGGATGACGGTCCATCGACAGCGCCTTGGCCGTCGCGACCGCGAGATCATGTCCGGCGAGGCGATCGATCACATGGATGGCGAGGTTGAGATAGGCGGTGGTCGCGCCGGCGCAGATCACCCTGTTATTATCGATGAGGCGCTCGTCGAGCGCGAGCGTTACCGCCGGGTAGCGCTGCTGGAACAGGGCGCTGAAGGCCGGGTTGGTGGTAACGCGGCGGCCGTCGAGTATTCCCGCTTCGGCAAGAAAAAATGCACCGGTGCACGTCGATGCCAACAGCGCCCTGTCTTTCGGAAATGATCGGAGCCAGCCGAGCAGGCCGACTTCCAGTGCCAGGGTCGCTTCGATGTCGTTGAAGATCGGCGGGATCAGGATGACATCGCTATCCTTTGCTTCCGCCAGCGCGCAATGGGGCGCGATCGTGTGGCCGCCATAGCCGGGTACGGGCTTGCCGTCCGGTGTCGCGATCCGTACCTCGTGTCCCGACCAGCTCGCATCGCCCCGGCGATTGGAAATATAGGCGGCGATCGCAAAGGCGTCCGCCTGGCCATAGACGGCGGACGTCATGCAGCCTTCGAACGCGACGATCGTGATCTTCATGGTGGCGATTGCATCTCAAACGACCCGCGAAAGCCATGAGATAATGAAAGCCATGGGATAGTTGGGCCTACGTCTACCGGAGCGGTTGAGCCGGCGCCCAACCGCCGCTAGCTTGGCGGGCCGGGGCAGGCAGGGAAGATGGCTGAGGAAGTATCGAAGGAGGTAGCTGCGTCGAAGTCGGTCAAGGTTGAGCCGCGGGCTTTGTCGGCCGCGAAACCCGAGCCGTTGCAGCAAGCCAACATGCCGCTGCTCCGCATCGAGGGCGTGGCGAAGAAATTCGGCAGTTTCCGCGCCGTGGACCGCGTGTCGCTCGATGTTGCGGCCGGCGAATTCTTTGCCCTGCTCGGTCCAAGCGGCTGCGGCAAGACCACGCTGCTGCGGATGCTTGCCGGCTTCGAGACGCCGGACGAGGGCCGTATCCTTCTTGACGGCAAGGACATCGCGCAGGTGCTGCCGCATGAGCGGCCGGTCAACATGATGTTCCAGAATTACGCGCTGTTTCCCCACCTCAACGTGCGCGACAACATTGCCTTCGGGCTGCGGCGTGCCGGCATGGCGAAGGCGGAGATCGACACCCGCGTCGCCGAGATGGTGGCGCTCGTCAAGCTCGATGGGCTTGAGAAGCGCAAGCCCGACCAGCTCTCCGGCGGCCAGCGACAGCGCGTGGCGCTGGCCCGCTCGCTGGCGCGGCGTCCGCAGGTGCTGCTGCTGGATGAGCCGCTGGCGGCGCTCGACAAGAAATTGCGCGGGAGCACGCAGCTCGAATTGATGGAGCTGCAGCGCAGGCTCGGCATGACCTTCATCATCGTCACCCACGACCAGGAGGAGGCGATGACGGTGGCCAGCCGGATCGGCGTGATGGACGCCGGCCGGCTCGACCAGGTCGCAACCCCGCGCGAGCTCTATGAAGCGCCGCTGTCGCGCTGGATCGCCGAGTTCATCGGCGAGGTGAACCTGTTCGACGGCCAGGTCGAGACGCGCGAGCATAACCGCATCGTGGTGTCGACCCGCGATGCCGGTGCGATCACGGTCGCCGAGCCGCGCAACCCCGTCACCAAGACCACCGTCTCGGTCGCGATCCGGCCCGAAAAGGTCAAGCTGTCGCGCCGTGGGCCGGTGTCGGATGGCGCCGGCGGCGGGGCGATCAACCGGCTCGAAGGTGTCGTCACGGACGTCAGCTATCTCGGCGGGCTCACGGTCTACAAGGTCAGGCTCGATTCCGGCGCTGTCGTACGTTCCTCGATAGCCAATACCGCGCGGATCGACATCGACGCCTACAGTCTGAGCCAGCGCGTGGTGGCCTGGTTCACGCCCGACGACTGCCTGGTGCTCGAGCAATGAGCGCGCGCCGCATCTTCGCTCGTCCCGCGCGCTTCGCCGCGATCGCCCCCTATGTCTGGATGGTGCTGTTCTTCCTTGTACCATTCGCTTTTGTGCTGAAGATCAGTCTGTCGCAGACCGCGATCACGCAGCCGCCCTATACGCCGGTGTTCGATGTCACGGCCGGCTGGGCCGCGATCAAGCAAGCCTTTGGCGCGCTCTCGATCGACAATTTCCGCCTGCTCGTCTCCGACGACCTCTATGTGCTGTCCTACCTGCGCAGCCTCGTTGTCGCGCTGGTATCGACCTCGATCCTGCTGTTGATCGGCTATCCCATTGCCTATGGCATGGCGCGGCTGCCGAAGCGCTGGCAGCCGATCGCGATGATGCTGGTCATCGTGCCGTTCTGGACCTCGTTCCTGATCCGTATCTATGCCTGGATCAACATCCTGCAGCATGACGGCCTGCTCAATCAGATCCTGCTCGCGCTGCATCTGGTCTCGCAGCCGGTGGTGTGGCTGTCGACTGACAGCGCGATGTATCTCGGCATCGTCTATTCCTATCTGCCGTTCATGATCCTGCCGCTCTATGCGACGCTGGTGAAGATGGAGCCTTCGCTCGAGGAGGCGGCGGCCGATCTCGGCGCATCGCCATTGCACGTGTTCTGGCTCGTGACCTTTCCGCTGTCGCTGCCCGGCGTCGGCGCCGGCGTGCTGCTCTGCTTCATTCCGATCGTAGGCGAGTTCGTGATCCCTGATCTGCTGGCCGGCTCCAACTCGCTGATGATCGGCCAGACCCTGTGGCTCGAATTCTTCACCAACAAGGACTGGCCGGTCGCCTCCGCCACCGCCATCGTCTTGCTGGTGCTGCTGATCGCGCCGCTGCTGCTGTATGACCGGCTGCAGCGCCGGCAATTGGAGCAGCGGTGATGGCGCACGCGAAAGTCACCCGCTTCAATGTGGCATCGCTGGCGCTGGGCTTTGCGTTCCTTTACCTGCCGATCGTCATCCTCGTCATCTATTCCTTCAACGCCTCGCGGCTGGTCACGGTGTGGGGCGGCTGGTCGCTGGTCTGGTACCGCGAGTTCTTCAACGACAGCGCCATGATCGAGGCGGCCTGGATGAGCCTTCGCGTCGGCGCCGCATCCGCCACCATCGCAACTTTGCTCGGCACGCTCGCCGCCGTCGCCTTGTCGCGCGGCGAAAATTTCCGCGGCCGCACGCTGTTCTCCGGCATGCTCTACGCGCCGCTGGTGATGCCCGAGGTGATCACCGGTCTCTCCCTTCTGCTTCTGTTCGTCGCGACCAATGCCGAGCGCGGGTTCTGGACGGTCGCCATCGCCCACACCACGCTCACCATGTGCTTCGTCGCGGTCGTGGTGCAGTCGCGGCTCGGCTCGCTCGACAGGAGTCTCGAGGAGGCCGCGATGGACCTCGGCTGCGATCCGGTGCGCGCGTTCCTGATGGTGACGCTGCCGCTGATCATCCCAGCGATCGTCGCCGGCTGGATGCTCGCCTTCACGCTGTCGCTCGACGACCTCGTGATCGCGAGCTTCACCACCGGCCCGGGCTCGGCGACCTTACCGATCCGCATCTATTCGGAGGTGCGGCTCGGCGTGAAGCCCGAGATCAACGCGATCTGCACGATGGTGATCGGCCTGATCGCTGTTGTCATCGTGGTCGCCTCGCTCGTGTCCAAACTGACCAGCGCGCGCGGCGAGAGTGCCGCGCCGCTGTGAGCCGGTGCATTAGGACTTCACCGCACCCGCCGTGAGCCCGCCCACCATGTAGCGGCGGAAGGCATAGTAGACGGCGGCGGGCGGCAGTGCGTAGATGAAGCCGGTGGTCATCAGGAGCTCCCACGGCGAGTCGTCGGCTGCGATGAAGTTGCCGAGCGCTACCGGCAGCGTGATGTCGCGGTCGTTGGAGAGCAGCAAGAACGCGTAGAGATATTCGTTCCAGGCGAGCAGCACGGCATAGGTGCCGATCGCGACCAGCGACGGCATCATCAACGGCACATAGACGAGGCGGAAGATCTGCAAGGTGGTGGCGCCATCCATGACGGCGGCTTCGTCGAGTTCGACCGGCAGCTTGTCGGAAGCCTGCTTCAATACCCAGATCGCGTAAGGGGACGCGATCGTCACCATCGCCAGAATCAGCGACCAGTGATTGTTGAGCAGCCCGTAGGTCGCCATGGTCCGATACATCGGCACGGCCAGGAACGCCGCCGGGATGAAATAGGTGAACAGCGCCATGTTCATCACCCAGCGGCCACCGGGCACGCGCAGCCTGGAGATCGAGAAGGCCGCCGCGGTCGCAACCAGCAGCGTCAGCGCGCCGACCGCGGCCGCGATCACGGTCGAATTCCAGAACTGGACGTAGAAGTCGCGCAGGAAGTAATGCTGCTCGCGGAACACGATCTCGAAATTGTGCAGGGTCGGGTGATCCGGCCACAGCTTGCCGGAGAACGCATCCTCCTTCGGCGAGATCGCGAACAGGAACATGTGATAGATCGGGATCATGGTCCAGAGAAAGACCGGAATGCCGATCAGCAGCAGCCGCGCCTCGTTGCCGGCTTCGCGCCAGGAAAATTCGCCTAAGCCCGGGAGCTTCATCGCGACAACCGTTTCATCATGAAATAGACCAGCGGCAGCACAAAGGGCATCGCGCAGACGATCGATGCCATCGCCAGCGAAAGCTGGTCGAGGCGGAGATAGCGGATGCCGAGTGTCGACAGCACATGGGTGAGGTCGGCCGGGCCGCCTCCGGTCAACAGATAGACGCTGTTGAAGTCGCCGAGCGTCCAGATCATCGAGAGCAGCGTGCAGGTGATGTAGAGCGTCTGCATCGACGGCCAGGTGATGAAGCGGAATTTCTGCCACCAGGTGGCGCCGTCGACGGACGCCGCTTCGAACAAATCGTTCGAGATCGCGAGCCGTCCGGTGACCAGGATCAGCGTCCAGAACGGCAGCGACTTCCAGATGTGCACACCGATCGCCATGGCGAGCGCGATCGACGGATCGTTCAGCCAGTTCGGCCCGTCATCGCCGGTGAGCTTGAAGATGATCTGGTTGACCATGCCCCATTCGGGATTGAGCATGAAGCGCACCGACAGGATGGTCGGGATCGACGGCACCGCCCAGGGCAGGATGAAGATCACCGACAGCCATCGGATCCAGACGCGCTGCTCGACAAAGAAGCCGGACAGGAACAGCGCGATCAGCATTTTGATGTTGATGCCGATCAGAAGGAAAATCAGCGTATTGATCGCGGCGCGCGCGAAGATTGGATCGTTGTAAAGCGCGACATAGTTCGCAGGCGCGCGCGCGAGCCAGAGCCCGTAGCCGATCGGGTAGACCACGAAGGCCAGGAACACCAGCAGATACGGCATCAGGAGCACGATGCCCCACACCTGCGCAGGCGTCAGGCGCGCCGACAGAGGCGCGCTGGGGACATCGGATGCGGAGAGCGTGATCGCCATGTGCTCACTCTTAGAACGAGGTGCTTGACCTAAGCACGCTGTCGTGCCGGCGAAAGCCGGGACCCATTACCACAGGCCGCAGTTGTAGCGCGAAAGCCGTCGACCAGCATCTTTCAAAACGGCCGCCGCGGGGTATGGGTCCTGGCTTTCGCCAGGACGACACTGAATATGCGGCGGCCGGTATCATTCTTATCCTAACCTGCAACTTCCTTGATGCGGGCGATCAGCTCGTCCACGGCCTTGTCCACCGGAACCTTCTCGCTGACCACGCGGTTCATGGCCTTGGCCCAGACGTTCTCGTTGTTCAGGATGGTGAACTTCCAGTTCTTGGTGAAGTCGAACGGCGTGGTGCCGCCGGTGAACTGGGCGTACACCGCCTTGCGATGCCTGTCGGACTGCCAGAACGGGCTCTCCTGGCTTGCCTTCGTCACCGGGAACCAGCGGCCGAGCGCGCCTTCAATATAGGGGCGGACGTTCTCCTCCTGGAGCAGGAAGCTGACGAACTGCTTGCCTTCCGCCTTGTTCTTGGCACTGGCGAAGATCAGCCCGGTCTTTACGTCGGAGCGGTAGCGGATGGTCGAACCATCGGGCGCCTTCGGGAAGGACGCCGTGATGATGTCCTCCTCATAGGCCTTCTTGCCGGCCGCGCGCTGCTCGTCGGTCAGCGCCGGGTTCTTGGAATCCTCGTACCACTTGGCGGCGATCGAGATCGTGAAGTTGTGGGTCATCACGATCGTCTTGTTGTGGAAGGCGACGTTGTTGTCCGGATCCTTCCAGGTGGTGGAGGAGGGCGGCGTGCAGCCCTTGATGTAGGTGTCGGTGTAGTCCTTCAGCGCGTGGATCAGGCCGTCGCGCACCTTGGGATCGTCGACCAGGAGCTTGCCGTCGTCGTCGACCAGCTTGACGTGATAGGCGTCCATGAAGGTGTAGAACGACTGGAAGGAGTCGGTGGATTCCACGCCCATCGGCTGGCCGACGGCGTACATGCGCGTGCCGGTGGCCTTGCGGATCGCCGGCTGCACCTTGTCGCACCAGAACGACCAGTAACCGTTCCAGTCGGTCGGGATGTCGCTCTGCTTGTAGCCGGCCTTCTCCAGCAAGTCGCCCCAGATCTGGACGTGCATGCTCTGCTGTTTCAGCGGGAAGCCGTAATAGGACCTCTTCTTGGCGACGTTGTCATAGAGCTTCGAGGCTTCCAGCGTGTTCGGCACGAACCGGTCCTGGATCGGCGTCATCACGTCCGAGAGGTCCTCGAGCTTGCCTTCATAGGCCCACTTGCCCTGCGCCTGGACGTCATAGGTGTCGGAATAGGCGACATCGGGCACGGTGCCGGCATCGAGCGCGGCCACCGTCTTCGGAATCATATCCTGAATGGCGTATTGCGACAGCTCGACCTTGATGCCGGTCTTGGCTTCGAATCTCTTGATCGTATCGAGCAGCGCGTCGTCTTCGGACTTGTAGAAGCCCTTGCCCCACCAGACCGTGATGGTCTTCTGCTGGGCAAAAGCGGGCGCAGAGACGGCAAACAACCCGGCCGCGGCGACCGCGAGCGAAAGCGCTACCTTAACCTTGGATCTCACATCATTCTCCCTGGGATTGCCGATTTTTGTTAACCGGTTGGGTGAAACACTAGCCCAGCCGGCAAGCCCGATCTAGCCGCTTGTTGCTTCGACTGTAGGCTAAGTCGCCGCACCGGTCGTCGCGAGCATCATTCCGGATCGAGCATCGATCGATGCTCGCTCCGCATCGATTCCAGCGGCGTTTGGTTAATCGCGATTGCCGTCATCGCGAGCACGGCATGGATTCGCATTCCCGCGGCACATCGTGCCCGAGTCTTGCCAAGCAATGTCCCTCCAAGAAAGAGGGCGCAGGGAATGCCGGGTGTTCGTCGCACCCGCAGCCTTGCGTGCAGGTAAGAAAGCACGCAAGCAAGTCACCACAGGTACGCTGAAACATTCCGGCATTCCCTGCACGATGGTTTACGGCTTATAGCGCGCTCTCCTCGGTGAACCGGGCTTTGTTGCCACCGTCGCCGGCGGGTCATCTTCCGCCGACTTGATCCCAGCGTCGGGGGACCAGGACCACACACCTTTACCGTCCGCCCTAAGCCTCACTCGTCTCGTGAAGCCAAAGCGTCCATCGCATCCCGCACCCAACACCCGTGACGATCGCGCAGCGCCCCTCTGATCGAGGCGGGACGCGCGAAGTTGAGCCAGTGATTTGCCCGACGGCGCAAGCGAAATTTTTGCGCGTGACCAGGTGAATGGAGCAAACTGCTTTGAAGGATCGAACGAAATTAATTTTTACGCGCACGCGGATTCGGGTCGCAAAATGAGGATGGAGTCGGCCCAAGTAAGAGAATGATGGCCTTCTGAAGGCGCTACAGGTAAGTACGGAAGAACGTGGTGAGTGCGTCGTTGAACTGCTCGTGAAACTGCGCTCGGTCCAGACCGGGTGGGTCTTTGCAGATGACCGGCTCTTGCTCGGCAAAGTCCGCCGGGCAAACCGTCATGAACGAGAAGTGCTGCGCATGCTCCACTTTCGTGAAGGTGTGCGGCGCTTTGAGCGCCGTGTCGACCTCCTCCACGGTCTTTGGCTCCACGCCGTCGCCGCCCGTATCCGAGCCCCACAGCTGAACCGGGATGGTGATGCTTGCGAGGCCCTCGGCCGTGAAAAAGACGGAAAGCGGATCAGCCACCACTGCAGCCTTGATCCGGCGATCATGCGTCAGCGGCTCGTTGGGATACTCATGCGCCCGAATCTGATCACAGACCTTGTCCGTCCGTCCCTCACATCGTGGTAACCCAAGTGAGAAGTCCGGATTGGCACCGATGGCGACGAGGGCGGTATAGCCTCCCCGCGAGAATCCATAGATGCCAATTCGATTTGGATCTATCGTTTTTGCCAAAGGCGAAGCGCCGGTGACGTAGTCGATCACGCGCTTCACGTCCAAGGGACGTTGGATGTAGATCGACAAATCGTAAAACAGGCTTTTATCGAGCGCCGTATCGCCAGGATGGTTGAGGGCCGCCACGACAAATCCCGCATCGGCCAGGTGCTCGGCAGTGTCGTGATGCCCGACAAATGATCCGCCCCGCCCATGCGACAGGACGACGAGCGGCAGCCCGTGGCCGTCAATCCTGCCCTCCCGGGCCGCGAGTACCATAAAGGGACCGAACGTGGCTGGAGAGGGTTCGTCGGCGCTCGGATACCAGACCGCGACTGTGATCGCAGGACCGCTTGCGTCGGCCGGTACGGTGAGAAGCTTGAGACCGGCTGCGGCGGCGGGACTGTTCACGACGACAGCGGCGAGAAGTCCGATTAACCCATGTCGCCACATGGTGGCTCCTTACTTTCAATCGCTCTCACGATGCAATCAAGGGGAGTTCAATTCAAGTGAGAAGGAGCGAATCTGGCGACCCGTCGAATGCCCGATGATCCGCGGCGCAAGCTTTCACCGCCGCCGTCTTGGCTCGTTGATGGACGTCGCGCCCACTTCGAGGCTCCGCACGTGAGCTTGCGGGTATCGATTGTGTTTCTAAACGTTGCCGGCTTTGGTCGGTGACAGCGACCGGGAATTGACCTGACCCACTATACCATGAATCATACACCAATGGATTCGCCGCTGCCTCGTATCGCCATCGCTGTTCCATCGGGTGACATGGTGCACGCCGACTTTGCCATGGCCTATGCGCAGCTCTGCATGGCGTCAGCGGGGCTCCCCCTGCGGCTGATCACGGCCAAATCGTCCATCGTGGCGCAAGCACGCAATACAGGGGTCGACCGCGCCAGGGAGGCTGAGGCGGATTTCCTCCTGTTCCTCGACAGCGACATGGTTTTTCCGCCGACTACGCTGTTGCGGCTCCTCCTTCGCAAGAAGGATATCGTTGGCGCAACATACACCAAGCGCGTCGCGCCGTTTGAAATCCTCGGCACCAAGCTTCCGGATCAGCCCACCCTTCTCACGGGTGACCTCCTTGAAATGCAGCGCATCCCAACGGGCTGCTTGCTGATCAATATGCGTGTCTTCGACAAGCTCACAAAGCCGTATTTCCGATTTGACGTCGACGCGCTGGGACAGATCGTCGGCGAAGATTACGTGTTCTGCGATCGAGCGCGCGAGGCTGGATTTCAGATCTGGTGCGATGCTCCGCTCTCGCGAGAGCTCGGCCATATCGGGCAAAGCATCCATCGTCTTCCGCCTTTTATACCGGTCGAGTCCACGCCGCCGAAAGTCAAGCTCGCAGGATGACCACGCCGCTTGGAAGCGGCACAGGCCAATTAGCTTTTGCGCGCGTGAATTCGGGTCACAAACTAAGGGTGATGTCGGTCACGTTCAGGCGGATTGCGACGGCTTACAACGGCACGTTCTCGTAGATCGCGCGAGCAGGGCTCGCAGCGCACCACATGTGGAAAGCCCGCATGGATCGACAGACCAAGTTCACGCTCTGGGTCGCCTTCCTGGTGCTGTTCACTTACGTCGGCTGGTTCTATCTGGACTGCGCGATGGACGAGACCTGTCATCTCGTCTGCCGTTATGGCGGCCGCGGTGGCTGTTACACGCAGCGGAGCGCTCCGGCAGAGACGGGGCGTTAGGGGCTGCACTTCAAAAATCGCGCCGCAGATCGAGCGCGTTCGATGTCAGTCAGCCGGCGGCTATGTCAGGACGGGCCGGGGTCCCGCTGCCCGTGCACCTTTATTGATACGCGGGGGGCAGAGTTGCGCCGGCGTACGTCAACGCCGGCGCCAATAGTTGGTTGGCGACTTGGAAAAGCTCCGCGCACGGGTCAGGAATGCATCCGTCCGGCTTTGATATACTCCACCATTTGCGTCAGAACGGTACCCCAGCCGTGCTCAAAGCCCATCTCCTCATGCTTCTTTCGCGCTTCGTCATTCCCGTGAAGGGCAGTGGCCCTGTAGTGAGTACCGTTGCCATTCCCTGACATTTCGAGGACAGCCGTGAAGAACGGATTGGGCGAGGGACGGTAGCCACCAAGCAACGTGTCCGTCGTGATGAGCCGCTCGAAAGGCACAACTTCGAGATAGCACTGCGTGTTGGGATATTCCTGTCCCTCCGGCGAACGCATGGTGAAGCTGAGCGTGCCGCCGGGACGAAGATCGACTTCGCAGGCGGTGATCAACCACGGTTTCGGCGCGAACCAGTTCCGCAAATGCTCCGGCGTGGTCCAGGCCTTCCAGACAAGCTCGACCGGAACGTCGATCTCTCTTTCGAGCACGAGGTCGAGTTTCGGGTTGATGTTGATCACGGATGAGATCACTTCTCTGTCTCCTTTTTCATCTTGATGAGATAATCGTCGAGTTGATCAAGGCGGCGCTCCCAAAGAGTCCGCTGCCGCGATAGCCAATTCTCTGCCATCTTCAGTTGCTTCGGGACGAGCTCATACGTTCTGACGCGTCCCGTTTTGTGCGAGCGAACAAGTCCGCTGTGCTCCAACACCTTGAGGTG
>Ga0210392_10001139_pt1 | contig 14303 bp, 9 predicted proteins | sample IncBWC30OmetaG_FD_161057 | JGI IMG/M metagenome (GOLD analysis project Ga0210392, IMG submission 161057) | Forest soil microbial communities from Barre Woods Harvard Forest LTER site, Petersham, Massachusetts, United States - Inc-BW-C-30-O ...
CCGGAACGGAGGAAATCCAGAAAGCCCACACCCATGTATTTGCAGGTTTCGCACAGGCTCAACAGAACCAAGTAGTCACGGATGCCCTTTTCGGTGGTGATTCCCCCAATGATCTGGCGAAGCGCAGCGAAGGGTTTGACGGCGTGCTCAGCATTGTTGTTGTTCCATGGTACCCCGTCGAAGTTCAGGAACGTGAAGAGCTTGTCTCGGTTCTTCTCCAACCGCTCCTTGAACTTCAACGCTGTTTCGCTGTGCAGGGTCAGTTCGGGAATCCGCCGATAAAATCGATCCACAGCCACCAAGTGCTTCCTCAAGAAGCGGCTCTTCAAACCGTACCGATCAATGCTTTCGACCATTGGCTTGAGCAAGACCGCAAATGCCAGTGCGATCTGCTTCAATTCCTTGTCGTAGGGGTGCTTCAAGACATCGTCGTTCAAGTCCCGAATCAGGTGGATCAGGCACTTTTGCTGAGGGCAGTGGATTGAATCGTAGGCAGCGTAGAAGTCAGACACCAGAACGCCCTTGAAGTCTTTCAGCATGGTATGAAGCAGATCGCCCTCTCGTGTCTCGCTATAGACGTAGGCCACTTCTTCCATGTTCGCAAACACCCACACAAATCCGCCTTTGTCCCTAACGTTAATTTTCGTCTCATCGGCGTGAAGCAATCGGCCACTGCACAGCCTCTTGACAAGAGTGTCGTAGGTTCCCTTGTAGTTCTCCGCTGCGCCAGCTTTGAAGTTGCCGATATTCGTGGAATCCAGATGAAAGCCGAACAGCCGATTCAGTTTGCTAGCAATATGCAACTGCGGCACCCGCAGCTCGATGTTGAGGTAAAGGGAATAGGCCGTGAGCTCGGAGCCAAACTTGCCTTTTCCCCAACATGTCTCTTTCGGCTGGAAAATGGTTCGGCAGCCTTGACATTGATACCGATGGAAGGCGTAGCGGGTGATCCATCTCTTAATTCCGTGTCGCATGAATTTAAGATCGAAAACGGTCTTAGTGTACTTCGCGTGCTTAAAGAACTTCACCGAGGCGCACTTCGGACAATTACCTGGCCGAGGACACTCGATGGTTTTGTTCGCGGAGAAAACCTTTCTGGACTTCTGGGGCTGAGTCAAGGAGCGCTTCAAGTTCACATTTGATTTTACATAGACTCGTTCGCGCTGGTAGTCCCAGTAAGCGGCATTGTTAATGGTGTTCAGTTCTGGAATGGCGAATGTGTTGCGTTTAAAACCATATGGGTGTTCCCACCTCAGCTTCGCTATGTTAACGATCTCGGTGAGGGGAAGGTCGTGAGGGGATCCTTGGCCTAGTTTAACAAGCGCGTTCGTTAACGTCTCGAGAGCTTGGCAATCCTCCGCGTTATAGGTGACCAGCGCCTGTTTTGCTGCAGGCGCTTTTGAGGTTTCCCATTCTTGTCTCCAGACGATGGTGCCGATCCCAGTCGCGGTGGAATCAGACCATCGAAACCCAAGATGCCCGGCGATTTCCTTCACGCTGTTTGAGCGGCATGGGAAGTAAACTTGAGCGAATACAACAGACAGCAGGTTGACCGCGGCTTCGATCGTTGTGGTCGCGACAACATTTGGAAGCGGTTCTGCGTGACGTTCACGCATTCGTCTCAAAAAAGTCGTCTCGTAACTTCCATAGTGAATTAGCACCGGCTTCTCGACAGTTTCGAGGATGGCAAGGAATTCTCGCCAAATCTTCCCCTCCTCCTCGATGGTGTCTGCCCACAGGCTGTGCTGGAGGGCCGATTCGCCATTGCCGATTCGTACGCCGATGAGGTAGTAGAAATCGCGGTCGGGCAGACCTTCGACGTCCAGGTAAACCGGCGTGCCCTCGATCTTCAATTCCGGATTGCCGACGATGTGGATTTTGTTCTCCCGAATCGCGAGGGCCTTCAGGGAGTGGTGGTACTTCTCCCGTTTGTCGCGCATCCGATCCGGCCGTCGACGGGGCCGAAAAGTGTACGAGAGCTGGGTGATGGTGAAGATTCCCTTGTTGTGGAATTTCTTTCGCTCTTTTTCCGTCATGTTCGCTAACAAGCTCAGGTCGTCTTTCTCAAGGGCCTTCTGTCGACAGCGGTCCCGGAACTCGCATTCGCTGCAGTGCCGGTTCAGGACAAGATCTGGCGGCGAAGCGCTCGTCGCCACTTCAGCCATTTTCGACGCCCGTTTCCGAACTTCGCCCATCAAGCCCGCGGTCTTGACCTTTAACGTCGTGTGCTCATCACCATGGATGATTTTGCCCAAGTTGACTTCGCGTCCGAGCAATTCGGACAACCCCAGTGAGTCAAATGCTAACAACAAGCGGTCATCCCGTGTCAGCTTGTTCCTGAAATTGAAGCGAATCGGAACAAACTTTGCCGGCCTGCCCCTTCCTTCCGATACCACACGTTCGATCGCTTGCAGTCGGGATTCCAAAAGTCGCGGCCCGGGCTGTGTTTGTACTTCAGACGTCCCTTCTGCGGTTTGGCCGAGGGTCGCATCCAGGCTTCTTTGTGGCCGCGAGTCACCGTCCGAACCTGCCCGCGCGGACACCGAAAAGTCCACCGCCAGCAGCCACCTGGCTGCCTTCAGATTTTCTCCTGGGGGCGGTGCAACAACCCATTCCCCCTCCGGTACGCTCTCCCGCAATCGCCGTACCCCCTCGATGCGGTAACCTACTTCCTGCACCTTCACCAACTCCGCGTAAGCATTCACCCCTCCAGTGTCGCCTCGCGACCGAAGCCACGATTTCGTGGGACACTTGAGATATGCCTCGAACAATTGAGAACTAGTCTTCATGCCTGCCACGATAGCCTCCTTCGGGCACCTTTACTTTGTGCGCCCGCTCTTCAGACACGGTTACGATTCAAGATGTTTGATGTTGGTCACAATCTTCGCAGGAAGTGAGACGTTGCATAAGCGAGACCAGAGGATCACGGAGAAACGGGCGGAGTCGTTCAATCGTCTTGGCTGGACCTGCCTCTCCTCATAGAAGGCCAGCTGCTTTCGAAGGAACAGGACCTCCGCGCTCAAGGCGGCGCGCGAGCGGAACAGGAGGAAAGAAGCCGTCCTCCACCAGAAAGCCACTTGCCTCGATGGTTGGAAAGAATCTTCAGACGCCAAGTGGCGGTTCAAGGACTCAAATGTCGCGAATGTCCGTTGCGCAGTCCACCGCAAGTCACCATTCACAATTTAGCAAAAGGGACGCCCCCACCAACAACTCAAAAATTGGCCGCTTTGTTGCCACATTTGTACTTCCGCTCTCTTCGCGGGCGGGATTTCTGTCCAATCGATGTTTTGTATCAAAGAATCCAGATGCAACATGTGAAGCGCCCTCCAATGGTAAATCGCAAGGCTGCTATTCCTCGGTTGCAAATTGACGTCCGTCGTTCTGAGCAGAATATCGATTGACTTCCTCACAGATTGAAGAGATTCGACTTCAGACAAACTGGAATTCTTGAAGGGCTGAAGAGCCAACGTGACGGATCGCGTTTGTGAAGAGGAATCAACTTGAGCTACAGCCAAAGACTCTCCGCTAAGCGCCACGATCACATGTGGTTGGGAAGCCAAGATTAACCTTTTTCCCAGAACATCCGCAGGAGATACGCGAATTCCATCGATGTAGAGACGCTCAGGAGTCCTATCCCAAGATAAGCTCAACTTCTGGAGGTTGTGCTTTGAGGTCTCGGGATTGATAATCGACTCCACTGTTTCTCGCGCCTCCTCGTCGAGCTCGCCCAATAGCGCTTGCAATCGTTGTTCGGCGAGGCTGTTCGAGCCGGGAGTTCGAGACGCTTCAGACTGCAACCACACGAGAGGCGCCAAAACGTAAGTGAACCGACATTCCTTTTGGGTGTCGGCATTTTTGTCAAAAACGGTTTCCGAAATAATTCTGAGCGCCTTGAAGGCTCTTTTATCGGCCGCTATCTCATCATTCGCGTTGACGCCCTCGATGCCAACGGCATGGTGTAGCGCCAAATGCGACAATTCGTGCAGGAGCGGAAATAGAACGATAGCCGCCAGACTGCTTTTCAACACATTCTGACAATCCTGTTCATTGTTTCCGCACATCAGTACTTGTTGTAACGATGAAAAAGACGAAGGGTCAAGGTAGGCGCTCAGCGGATTCATCAACGAAGTCACTTCCCCCATCCGGTAGGGGGTGTTGAGCAGCGTCTTTTCTAAAGGAAAATGATAGTCGTTGGCGTAGGCGTCGTGACCCACTAAAAGACCGATTAAATTAAGGTAACCATAATATTCGAATGGGAATACAATCTTGTCCTTCTCAAGGTAAGGGCTGCGAAGCCCGCCAGTCATTTTCCCCACGACGGTTGGGCGCTGTGGAGGCAACAGCGCTCTCAACTTGGGGTTTGTTTCGAAATCCCAGAGCATACATTCCATGCAGAAGTTCAGAAGCTCCTCTTCATTTGCCACGGCGGCAGCGCTATCCAATTCCACCACCGGTCTTGATTGGGTGCGTGAAATCTTCACCGCCTTCTCTTCGCATGTCTCGTGGGCAGAAGAAACGATCGGGAATAGAAGCGCCGCGCATAATACAATTTTCAACACGCGGCGCCCTCATCCACATTGATCTCTTTTGAATCGTCCGCGGAGATCACATAACTGTCCGAGGCATATGCGACACATCCTTTTGCCGTGACTCGAATGCGATGGGGACCCGGCTTTAAGCGCCCAATCCAATTTGTAAACCCCATTTCTTCTCCGTCAATCAGGACTGTGAACGGGCCCTTGCTCGATCGCACCGACAAAACGCCAAATGACTTATCCCAAATTGCCATGAGCTTTACCAGACCCTGGACGATGTCACTAGTTCCCAAGTCTGGGCTACTGAGTTCACTTTGGATGGACTTCAGGTAGGAATTGAAAGCGGCCGATGTGTCCGCATTGCCCGCAAGTGCGGAGTCGAACCGGAGAGTGTCGAGAACGATTTCGATGTCTTGACAGGACCGGATCGGTTTCGCATCTTTTATGGACCCGACGCTATGAATCAGTTCCAAAAGCAGTTGTTGATTGAGTTCCGCATCTAGTTTTCTGTCTTGAGTCCAATGCGCTACGCACTGCTTTTCGTCAACATTCGCGCTCCGTACGGGAGCTGCACAACAACTGAGCAATATGAGCGATGCGACGATAATCTTGTTTTTTCGCCGAAAGAGCCACACCGAGAGAAGCATCAAGCCAACGATCAACGACCAGAACTGAACGTGTATCGGGAGTTGCAGTTGGCTTCCGTAAAGGTAGTTGAGCGGTCCATAACGAAGCACATTCAAGGTTGCCTGGTAACTCAAGAATCCACCGTAGAGCGAATTCATTAAGAATGCATAGGCGATCATCGGAATGAAATCGAATATATCGTCGCTCTTCTCGCTTCTCAGGCGAATTCCTACAATCGCCGCAATCGAGCCAGAAGCAATACCCATGAGCCATTTCGCAAGTTCGAGTTCGGTGCCAATCAATTCCTTATGCCGATCCGAGAGCTTTTCATCAATCACATTGCTCGGACCGAGCAGCTCAGTTCCACGATACGCCATCGTAGTTCCCAACAATCCAACGGTCAGGACGGCTAAGAAACCCATGACGGACCACTGCCTGCGTCTTTTAGTGATGTGCATATGTATCCCCGACAATCGACCTGAGCCATTGTGCACGAGCCACGGCCTCACGATCGCCGTCCTTTGCCTCTGCGTCCGCAATTGCGCTGCAAAGCACGATATACCCAAGCCGCAGGTCCGTATCGATTGCTTTCATCCCCACATCGTTTTCGATGTTCTTCGTCAAAATTGACGCTTCCGGTAGGCGGTTTGTACGGAGAAAAATCTCAGCCAGAATAATTTCGTTCTGCAAACGCTCCTTAACGCTTAAATCCTCGTTAAGAGCTGATTCCATTTGGGCGATCCGGGTTGGCGCATTTTCTGCGTTCAGGCCATAGAGCATCAGGCATCTATGCGCCCTCCAAAACTTCTTTCTCTCAAAAATGCGCAGTTTTGGCTCCAAACGACTCCATAACTCTGGATCGGGCTCCATCAGCAAGAGTTCACCCAAGCCGTGAATCAACATTATGTTTGTCGCCTGAGGCGCACTGTCGTCGCAGAGCCCATCGAAGATATTGATGGCTGCACGCAAATCGCCTCGATTCCATGCTTCATATCCATCTGTCATGGCGATCAACGTATTGCCAAGCCTCGCGATTCGGATTTGATCCTCCGCCGTATTAGATTCCACCGGCAATTCCTCCAACGCTTTGCGAAACGAGGATCGCGCCTCATCGAAGCATCTCGAGTCGAGATAAATCAATCCTCGCTGTTGATAGAGCACAAATCCTTTCGTCGTATTTGAAAGTTGGCTAAGAGTTTTTTGATATGCGGGCGGAATGTTGCACTGCGCTTGCATGCCTACACCGCACAGACCCAGAAGGATAAGAAAAAATAGGATTACTGCCGATCTGTGTATGGAGAACATTTTGGCGGCTGCGCGGATATTACATCAAGCAAGCCTAGCAGGGCAAAGATGAGTTCCGATTTCAAATCGGCACCTTTTGCGAGGAGGGATCCCATACGAATCGCCGCCTGTGGCTACTGAAAACCCTATCAGATCTGAAAACACAGAGGTTTGATCATTCGTGAGATCATGGTGTCTACCACGATGAGCTCTCTTTTCGTCGCCTTTTTCACTCTGATAGCCTCCACTTTTCGAACCCGTGCTGCCCTCCAGGCGGAGATCCCCGCGCTTCGTCACCAACTCGCGGTTTGCCAAAAGAACGCGCCGTTCTTCAACAATTGGGGCGGGCGTGACGATCATTCGGAAGATAGCCCCGCCTAAGAATAGTGTTAGGCGCCATCCCCTTGCATTGTGACAAATCGTTCAAGGACATGTCTCATGGCCATTGCCTCCGCGAGCTGATGTCCGCATTTAGAAGGCATCGCTGATCGGATAAACATAAACTAAATAGAGGTAAAAAAAACCAAGGGAAACCACAAGGATTACAACACCGAGAACGGGCGAACTGACTTTCATCCCCTTCAGGGATAACTCCACTTCCGACTTCTCGCCTCCAAGTGCCGTGGGAAGCTCCTTGAGCTTGAGATCCGTGTGGAACTGTACGTAGGCGAAATAGATTCCCGAAAAGACCAGCGTGAGCACCGCAACGAAAATTATGATCGTTGAGTAGTGCTGCCATTTAAAATCCCCCTGCCGGTGTTGATAACCTACTCGACGATAGTCGTAATATCCCTGTAGTGATTCAAGGTACTTCTGTCTAGTTGCTGGGTCATTTGCCCAGTCTGGAGGTGGCAAGGGGAGCAGTGGATCTACATCTTTGGTGGCTGGAGAGCTCGCCGTTTCCTTAACTGTTGACGCAATCTTATCGATACTGCCTTCCGATGTCCGGGACTGAACATCTCCAGTTTTTGGGTCAATTGTTACCACTGGTTTCTTGGGGAATTGGCCCGGTGGTTTGCGGACCCCGCTGTCTTGCCTTGGCGGATTTCCTTGACCTGCAGAAGTGAAACATAATCCGACTATTAAAGTCCTAACGCAAAGCAAAAAAGTCCTATTCAAGGAGGTTCTCCTCAAGTGGACCTTATTGCTGTCCACTCAGTAACAATATCCGTCGCAGAGTGTCCGTCCGCATATCAACCCTAAGTCTCAGATCAGCTCCGATGTTGTTTTCCCAATTCACCTGATTGTTAACCTGATCGGCTGCAATGGCACGTATTGCCTCCAAAAGAGCGTTTCCATGTTGCGTAAACCAAGAAATCTCTGGCTGGGGAATTGATGGCTGGCCACTGCTGGTTGCCGAATCACATTTATCACAGGATTGGCCGCCTTGAGGGCCTCGATGAAGAGCGATTTGAGGTTGGAGGCGCTTTGGTGCACCGTCCCGTGTCAGAGTCACCACACCATTTGAATCAATCGTTATCTGCATCGATGTCGTGCTGGAAGTCGGGGCGGGTCGAACAGCACTCGCCATTACCGCCATGCGTGACGCTGATGCCGTCGCGGGTTTCGCCTCAGTCCGAGATTCTCGGCGAGCAACAAATCCGAGAGTCGAGCCGCCCAAAACGGCCATGCCCGCCATCTGGTCCTTGTCTCCGACGAACAGATATGCGTCGAATCGTACTCGTGAGTCTTCGAACTGAACAAAGAAGATCATGTGCTGGAAATCGTGATCGAATGCCTCCACTTGGCCACCATAAGTACGACCGTTTGGTGCTGGATCGATATAGGTCACGCTTGGCAGTGTAGGACCTGATGATGACTTGGCCTTGGCTCCGATGAGCAACCTGGCTGGGGTTCCGTTGAAATTCATCAGGTATTCTCCAAACCAGTCCTCTTCCGTTACCGCGAACGACGGTTGAGAAAACAGCAGCAGCACAGTCAACAGAAGGAGGGGATATTTCACATGGCACCTCTTTCTGGCCAGTCTGGAAGAAATGGCAAGCGCGGCGAAAGGCACTTGGAAGTGTTCTGGGAGCCCGGCCGGAATACTTGCCGAATTTTGGAGTCTTGGTTTGAATATGTCAACAAATCACTTAAATAACATTCAGTGTTTACAACGCCAACTTGAAACCGGAATCAAGAATAGACCTCACTCAAGTTCCCATCCCGGAGTTGGGGGAACAGGGCGGATTCCACGTTCACCCCTTTGGCAATTCAATCTTGGGACTCGCAAAAACAAACCAGGTCGCACTGCGCCAATCAAACGCGGAACCGGGGCCATAATCGGAGTGGCTGAACCAGGTAAATCTCCCGCCCGCCGTCGAACGCGCCGTTCTTAGACAATTGGGGCGAGCGTGACGATCAACAAGTCTCAATGACGATCCTGTCACGGACAAAAGGGTTTCGAGGCTCCCACAACTCTTTCGGAAAGCGACAAGACCTATATTTCCCAACTGTATCCACACTGACAGAAGATCGCCGGTGAGTATGGGCCGCACGACCGCTTCCGGACCGCGCTGATTAACCGATTTCTAGGCCTTAGTTTAGGAGCCGGATCCTCGAAAAGAGCGCGCCCGCCTACGGTCGAGCAAGTTCTGCCCCCTCCGAACACCTTTGAAGGGTATCTTGGGGAACGTTTGCCATGGAACGAACCTCATTCGAGGCTTGGTTGGAAAAATACGGCAGGGCGTGGAGAGACAGAAACCCGCAGACGGCTGCCGATCTCTTCACGGACGACGGCACCTACCAAGTCACTCCATTTTTGAAGCCGATGCGTGGGCGTTCGGGGATATTTGAGTACTGGTCTGAGGTAGCCCGAACGGAAGAGAACATTCAGTTTGGATACGAAGTTCTTGCCGTGACCTCCGAGGCCGGAATTGCCCGATGGTGGGCGTCGTTTGTTATAGTTCCCCAGAGACTAGAAACCGAGCTCGACGGAATTTTTCTCATATCCCTAGGTGCTGATGGTCGGTGCCAATCGCTCTGGGAGTGGTGGCATAAAGAGCAGCATTGATCGCGCTTTCATTTTGGCCGAACACGCTTACTTACAACGGGAGACCGATGCGGCGCTGCAGGTTCTGGAAGCGGCGGTCGGAGCGTAAGAAATCAAACGCTGGGTCCACCTTGATCGCGGCCAGATAACTCGATTGGTTTGCATGGCGTACTCCAAGTGAGTCAATGCCCATTCTGTATCGCGAAGATTTGCGTGCACCCACGCTAACACATAAGAGTCGACATATTTTTGTTCTGAAAGTTTGCGCAACTCTTCTATGATTTTCTCAGCCTGTTGCTTCCTTCCTGAGGCCGCATAACATCCACCGATGCAGGCAAGACATGGAGCACTGCGACCTGAAAAGGTCAGCGCCTTCTCGCTTTCCGCCAAGGCGTCCGCAAACATTCCCCGTTCCTTGTAGGCCAAGGCAAGCATGAGGTGGGTGGTCGCGAAATTGGGGTCAAGGTCGAGCGCCTTCCGTGCGTACTCAATGGCCCGTTCATAGGCTCGCCCAAAGTAAAACACCTGTACTACCGCTGCGTGGATCTGCAACGAGAGGGGGTCCAACCCTCGGCCTTACGGCCACATGCGAAGCACCCGCTCCTAGAATGATGGTGACTCGACCAGAGATCCCGTTCGCCATTTGTGGTGACCCTAGCATATTTGACCGCAACGGTGACAACGAAGGGGAATCGTTCTGCCCCGATTCTATATTGTCGATGCCGTAGAGCGGGGCATCTCGCGTTTGGGTGTGACAGAACTTTCTTCGGTGGCATCGGTGAGTCGGAAGGCCACATCGCTCGCGCTTCGCCACCGGCGGAGGTGGCGTGTGCTCTGGCTCTACTGGAAGGGCCATCGGGTTTGGGATGTTCGATTCGAGCGCGCGGTAGTAGTAAGCGGGGATGAGTGGGTGAAAGTGAGTGTACGAAAACCGTTGTTGAGGTAACATCTCACGCGGTAACGCCGTTCTTTATCGCTGCGTGATGAGCCTCATCGATGACAACCAGCTTGATCTTGCTTTGCGGTGCCAGAAGTTGCTCAGCCCCAGCGATCATCGAGAAATTGACATTGGCAACGAAGTTTGGCCTGTGCGGATAACTCTCTGCGAATCTCTTGAACGTATCCTCAGCTTGCGTTCTTGTCGGGCACGTTGACCTGGGGATACATGCCCTGCGACAGGCAAAATAACAATTCGCGAGCCACACCCTTGAACAACAAGCTCGATCTCTAGAACGCCCCTATCACCTCATATTCTTTGCGCTGCGTATTACTTTTGGGGGCTGTTTTGCAAGTATCCGATGGCCTTGTCCAAGACTTCATCTTTGCCTGTACGGATCCCCGCGAGCGTGGGGCGCACTTCAACATCCGGTTGCAAGCCGACGCGTTGGAGTTGACGGCCGTCGGCATGCCAAACACCCTCGCCGCTAAAGCGAACGTAAATCCCGCCGGGTACGGACAGATTGGTCACGTCTCCATTGGCGCCCTGAGTCGGGCTTCCGACAAGTTTGGTACCGTTAGCGGCTTCGAGAAAGAGGCCGGTGTGTTCGGCTTGGCTGATGGTGCGCTCATCAATGAGCAGAACGGTCTTGCCGTGGTAACGCCACTTGCCGGTAGGAGGGATCGCTTGAAAAAAAGTTGACACCTCATCGGACCGGAAGAGGTCGCCGTTTGGGAGATCCGGCGAGGTTGGGTCCCAGCGTTTAAACATGGCGGCTACCGGGCTAGTTTTGTCGGTCAGTCTGGGGGCAATCTGCCATGCGGTTCCCTGAGGGTAACCGCGATCGTCAAAAATGATGGCAGGACAGTCCTTGAACTTCTCGAACATTTCATCCACCTGTGACGCTGCCAGAAAGTCCAAATCCGCGTAGCCGATGTCGCCGGGCAGAATTCTAAAGGCATCGCCGCTGCGATCCCCTTGAGTTTTCGGCATGTATTCGAGCTTGCGGGAAACTTTAATTTCTCGAACCTGGTCGTGAAGATCGCGGACGGTAAATGTCGCGGTTGAATCCTTCGGGCCGCGGGCAAGGCTTCTCTCTGTGGCATAGAAGATTCCTGACTGGGGCGTGGAAGATGTGGTGTACTTCAGCCGCTCGGCAATTCTGGCGTTGGCGTCTTCGCCGTCCACCTTGAGGATCACGTCACCAATTTCAAGGCCCGCCTCTTTGGCGGCAGCCGCATTGGTGAAGCCGCTGATGACCGGAGAATTCTCGATCAAGCGCACGCGGATTGGCGCACTGGCGTCTCCAAAATAGCTTTGAAGAACCGGACTTCTGGCGGAACCGTGGCTGTCATGAATATGCGTGACCATTTCAGCGACGGTGAGGTTGTAATCGAGAGCGTCCTTGGACCCCTCCATGCGGGGAATGAATTGGCGCAGCACGGCATCCCAATCCTCTCCCATGAGCTGCTTGTAGGGAAAGAAATAGTTGATCACGGCCCAGATGCGGAAAGCGGCAAGGACGCGGTATTCCGCTGGTGGATATGGCATGTCACTGTAGGTCTTATCGAGAGGTGCGGCGGCCTGCTGAGAAAGCTTGACGCGGGAAGGCGGTGAAAATTTGGCCTGCCTGGCAAGCTGTATGGCCGCTTGAAACGCTGGATTCTGGTCGCCTTTCACGCTGGAACCAGGTACCGTCAGACTGGGCTCGAAACCGCCAGTCCCGTCCCCGTAGACCAGTTCACCCAACCTGATCTGGGCACGGACGCCGTCCGGAAGTTCAACGGTCAGGGTGCTAACCGCGACATCCTCGTTGAAGGTTCCTTCCACCACAACCGCGCCCCTGCCTGACGCCTGAAGGCCGAGCGCCACATCGGGCAAGTCAGCGTGAGGTCCGATCAGAAAAACCACCGGAATATCTCTTGCGCCGGATTCTGGTTTGATCGGTTGACGGCCTTGAAGGTAAAAACCCGAGCTGTAGTTTCCGGTGCTGGTACCCTCCTGCGGAGCGTATCCAGTGTGCATGCGCCGCCGCTCTCCTGGCATTTCGAGAGATACGGTGGTGAGTTCTCCGGCAAGGCCACTATCCGAGATACTGTCGGATGCCACCCCTTTCTCCGACTCGGATGGCGCCACTGCAGGACGCAGGTCAAACACAACGGCGCGAGCCGTAGGTAGTTCTTTTTTCAGTGCTTCTAATTTTTCCTTGGTTCCGACAAAATCCTCCAAGTCGGCATAGTTTGTCATCGTCACGACTACGACCCCGGCGGCATTCTTTTGGAAAGTGGGCTGTCGCTCTGTCGATTGTGACGAACTGGCTGTCCTCGGTTCTGGGGCATTCAACACATGCGTGACCGGATCGCCGAGTTCGCTTAGCATGCTCTCAAGCGCAGCCGAGTATTCTGCCGAGGTTCGGGCAACATCCACTTTGGGGATCACTTTAATGAGGGCAGCGTCCCAGTCGATATTGTCCCGGTAGGGTAGGTAGGGGTGGAAGTACTTTACCGCCGCCCACAACTTGGCGAGTCCAACAAGGCGATCGATGCGCGCAGATTCCTCACCTGGCTGTTGTGCGACCGCGACCAGGACACTGAAGAAAATGAGAATTAGCCCAACGGCGCCACGCATGAGCTTAAGCATCGCTTTCATTTTCTTCGTCCCCATTCCGGTCGTAGAATCAACACTTTATACAACGCTCTTGGTTGAAATGGGGGCCAACTTTGTACTGGCAACATCAACAGTGACTCGCTGTCCTCTGTTCCGAAGTCCATATGCCTCCTTAACGCCGAAATCGCCGAAGTGTACTAGCCGTCAAATCTCCAGCAATCGTCCACTGACAACTCGAGAGCTGCAGGACTATTGAAGCTTCGCGTACTCCGCCTTCGCAGCGATGAAAATCGGAATGTCAGGGTCTGCGTCTTTCCACTGAGTGAGGAAATCTTGATACGCCCCCTTGGCCTTGGCGGTGTCGCCCTGCATGGCATAGGCGCGGCCTAGCTGAAGATGTGCTGGTGCGCCGATGGGTTCGTAGAGAACAATGCCGCGATGGTCGATGATTTTCTGGAACTCTGAGGCAGCTTCCTTGCCCTGATGAGCAGCAAGAAAAGCAAGTCCGCGAATATACACAGGGTCGAGTTGGCCTCCAGTCCCTAGCTCGTAGGGTGCAGCTGCCTGAAGAAACTCGAGGGCTTTCGAGGTATTCTTACGATTGAGCGCGAGTTGTGCGTGCAAAGTTGGCAAGTAGTCGAACCGCATGACGGTATCCGCCGAAAATCGCTTATCCAACTCATCGGTCAACGCCTGTGCTTGGGCCGTGTCTCCTGCAATGGCCAGGGCCAGAGCCGCTGCGTAATTCACATCTGTACCTGATGAACGGGCGAGTGCTGATGCCGCCTTGGTCCTAGCATCGGCAAGATTGTCGAAGAGAGCTTCCGTCAGGGCGGTTTCCGCTTCATAGTATGCGGCCACTTCCTTTTCTCCTGTAGCCTCAGAGGAAATGGCTGCACTTTGGGACAATTCTCGAGCCTTCTTAAGCTGGCCGGAATAGGCCGCTGTCAGAGCCTCGCTGAACAGAAACCAATCCTCCACTCCCGGCTTGCCCTTACCCCAACTTGCCTGCTGAGACATCGTTGCGGTGTCATGCTGGAGAAAAGCAAGGTTATATCGTTCGAAACGCAACCGAGCAGAATCGAGATTCTTCGCACTTGCTTCGTTTACAGTGTCGAGAGCCTCCTTCATGCGGTTTAGCGAACGGAAGGAAACCGCAATTCCGTAAAGTGCTAGGGCATTCTCTGGATTGAGGCGCAGGGCGTCGCGATATTCTGCGAGAGATTTGTCATATTGCCCAGTCGCAAGGTATTCGCTACCCAATTGATTCCGCGCTGCCCAGTCTCGTGGATACAATTGCACCAATACTTCAAGAGACGCC
>Ga0210392_10001141_pt1 | contig 14278 bp, 11 predicted proteins | sample IncBWC30OmetaG_FD_161057 | JGI IMG/M metagenome (GOLD analysis project Ga0210392, IMG submission 161057) | Forest soil microbial communities from Barre Woods Harvard Forest LTER site, Petersham, Massachusetts, United States - Inc-BW-C-30-O ...
GTACCTGGGTCTGTCATTCAAGGCGTATCGCGGGATGGGTTCGCTGTCGGCGATGGCGCAGGGTTCGGGGGAGAGGTATTTTCAGGGGAAGAGCGACCTGGAGGATGCGAGCACGGAGAGGCCTTCACTGACGGCGCGGGAGAACGGCGGCTCGAACCGGCTGGCGAAGTTTGTGCCGGAGGGAATTGAGGGCAGGGTGCCGCATCGCGGGCCGCTCGAGGGAATGGTGTATCAGCTGGTCGGGGGGTTGCGGTCGGGGATGGGGTATCTAGGATGCGCGACGATCGCGGAGCTCCAGGCGAATGCGAAGTTTATCCGCATCTCGAATGCCGGTCTGCGCGAGAGCCATGTGCATGATGTGATCATCACGCGCGAGGCTCCGAACTACCACGTGGAGTAGCGTGGCTGCGGAATCGCAAGAAAGAGACAACGGCTTAACACAGATTTGCACCGATTAGACGGATCAGAAACAGGCAACCGCAAAAGCAGATCCCTCTGCGCTGCAGAATGACAAAAAAGTCAGGCGGTGCCGAAGCGTTCGGCGGAGCGGGCCTTGGCCTTCGCCGCCTCTTCTTCACGGCTCTTTGGCGGCGCCGTGGTTTCGAGCGAGTGGAGGAGTCGAGCGCACACGTCTGCCACCTCATCGATGGCTGTGTTGAAGAAGGCTTCGTTCGCTTTCGAGGGCTTGTTGAAGCCGCTGATCTTCCGGACGAACTGCAGCGAGGCGTTGCGGATCTCCTGCTCGGTCACGGGCGGATCGAAGTTGAAGAGGTTTTTGATATTTCGGCACATAAGGAAATTATAGGCAAGGTTGGAAGAGCAAAAAAGCAAAAGCAGGTCCTCCGCCTACGGCGAAGGATGACAACCAAGAAGATTCGGCGAATTGCAGTTAGAAAAGAATCAGGATTTATCCAGAACCATGGCCTCGAAGCGGTGGCGCACGAAGAAGCCCGAGTCCTTATAGAGCTTGACGGCCTGATGATTGGCTTCCGTGACCGTGAGCGTAATGGCGGCGAAGCGGGAGCGGGTGAGATGGCGAATGCAGTGTTCGAGGAGCGCGAGGCCAAGGCCTTGTCCGCGATGGGCGGTTGCGACGCAGAGTTGGGTGATGTGGGCGACGTCGTCGGCGACGCGCGAGCATAACAGCATTCCGATCAAGGCTCCGTTGCGCTGATCGCGGAGCACCCAGGAGGCGTCAGGATCGAAGACGCCGCAGCCGGGGAAGCGAACGATGTTGTGCAGAAAGCGCAAAGAGCCGTGCAGCGAACAGTACTGATCGTTGATGCGGGCGTCGATATGTCCGATGTAGGACTCGTGGATCAACTCGGCGGCTGCCTGATAGTGATCCGACGACCAGCCTACAAGTTCGATGTAGGGTGGAAGGCCGCGGCGACGTTCTCTTGAACTTCCAGCTGCGCCGTGCGCCTGGGAGAGGTCGTACTCCATGAAGAGGCGGGGAAACATGGTGAAGCCGGCAGCAACAAACGCTTCATCGATCGAGCCGGCATCGTAGAGCAGAAGCTGGGACTCGACCCGCTGGATGCCGGGAGAGTGTTGCAGAAGCTGAAGCAGGTGGTGCAGGAGGAGTTGCGTGATGTAAATCATCTGCGGACGGTCGTTCGCCAGGGCGAAGGCGTCGCCTACAACAGCCTTCTGCCCCTCGTAGACGCAGAAGGTGAAGCCGCAGATGCGTCCGCGGTCGAGCGCGACAAATCCGGGCAGGATACGGGAGTCCAGATATTGCAGGAGAAGTTCAGTAGAGCTCTGGTAGTTCCAGCGCAGGCGCTCCTGCCACAGACGCGACTCGCTTTCGAGCAGCGGACGCAACTGCCGCGCGGAAAAATGGCGGAGGTCCAGAATCTCGAATTGGGTCGCGACGGTCATACCCTCTAAAAGTATTCGTTTGAGCTTATCGGAATTTGGCGGGGATGGGTAAGGGACGTGCCGGTGAGTACCGGATGGCTTACTGCTTGGCGTAGACCCTGTAGACCTCGAGGCCCTGGGACTCATAGAGGAAGAGAGGCGTGTAGACGCGTCCGTTGAGCCAGCGGTCGAGGTCGGCGGTGTCGTTTGCCCGGACGACGAGGAGATGTTCGGCCGCGGGAACGCCGTTTTTGGCGTAGTGAATCATCGGCTGATTGCGGTAGAAGGCCAGACCGTAGTCCATGTCGCGCTTGATGGCAGAGGTGGAGCTGCCTGGGAGCTGGTCGGTGGCGACGAGCTTTACGTCCGGAGCCACGCGCTGAATCTCGCGGGCCAAAGGACGGGCGGAGTAGTTGACGTCAAGCTCTTTGCCGTAGAAGCCCAGCAGAAAGACCAGGGTTGCCAGGACAGGAATCAGGGTTGCGTTGCATACCTGGGAGATGCCCCAGCGCCGGATGATGAGCAAGACGATAGCCCCGAAGCCGAGCGCTGCTGCAGCGGCGGCTAACAACCATTGCACAGAGGGCACGAGGGTCTCGTAGAGCATGTGCTGGGGGGCCAAGACAAGAACAAAGACCATGATGGCGCAGAGGGCGGCGTGGGACCAGAGCAGCCATTTGGGCAGGCCCTCGCGACGAATGCGATTCAGATAATCCGCTGCGAGGATGGTGAGGGGAGGGATGGAGGGGAGGATATAGCCGGGAAGTTTCGATCCCGAGAAGGAGAAGAAGACGATGGGAAAGAGAGCCCAGAGGACGAGGAACTCGGGGAAGGCATCGCCGGCGCGGGTGTGGCCGAGGTAGCGGCTGGGGTTGTGGCGAACCTTCCACTCGGCGATGGAGACTTCGATGGAGTCGACCAAGGCACGAAGGGCGATCACTGTCCAGGGCATCAGGCCAATGAGCAGGACGACGGCGTAGAAGAAGAAGGGCTGGTGGTGCTGGTAGCGGTTGCTGGCGAAGCGTTCCAGATTTTGTTCGAGCAGGAAGAACCGGTAGAAGGTGGGGTTGCGCTTCTGGACAGCAATGTACCAGGGCAGCACCATGATGAGGTAGAGCATGACGCCGGGCCACCAGATGGTGCGGCGCAGCAGCGACCACTCGCGGCGCAGCCCGGCGAAGAGAAGAATGATCGAAAGCGCGAGGAAAGGGGCTACGGGGCCTTTGGCGAGCGTAGCGGCAGCGCCGAAGAAGTAGAGGTCGAAGAGCCAGAACTTCTTGCCGGTCTCGTACCAGGCATACCAGCCGAGCATCCCGATGCAGAAGGGCGCAGCAAGCTGCATGTCGGTGGAGGCTCCGCGGGCAAAGCTGACGATGGCCACGCAGGAGACGGTGATCAGAGCCGCGTCGAGATGGCCTCCGGGGCGGAATCGCCGCATGTGGAGGAAGATGAGAACGACCAGGGCGAGCGTAGCCGAGGAGGAGGGAAGCCGGGCGGTCCAGTCGGAGACCCCGAACTCCTTGAAGAAGCTCATGGCGCGCCAGTAGTAAAGCGCAGGTTTCTCCAGCCAGGGTTTGCCGTAGAGGATGGGGGTCACGGTGCCGGCGGCGATGCAGTGGAAAGAGTTGCGTACATCTTCCCCGCGAAGGCTGTGGGGGACCATCTTGGCGTTCACGGCGTGGCAGGCTTCCGAGTGTGCGGTAAGCATCTCACGCGCGATCTGGGCGTATCTCGGTTCGTCCGCGCCTACCAGGCCGAGTTGATCGCCGCCGAAGACCGGAACCAGGCCGTACAGCAGGAGGAAACCGGTCACAGCGAAGAGGACAATAAACTCCCGCGCCGTGGCGAGGCTCGGCAGCCTCTGCCGAAACCAGAGGATGGCTGCGGGTTCGATCCTTTCGCCGGACGCGGTAGGTTGTTGACTATCGTTCATTTATCCGTTCATTTATCTATGCGGAGCGAGACAAGCCTATCAGAGTCCTGTCCGAAGCTGAGTTAGGATGCGCTCGGTGGCCACGTCCAGAGGGCCGTCGATGGTGCAGCCGCTGGCGCTGCGATGGCCGCCGCCGCCGAAGTGCTCGGCGATCCGGGCTACGTCGAGCTTTCCTTTGCTGCGGATGCTCAGACGGAACTGACTGGCATCGGCCACTTCGCGCAGAAAGACCGCGGATTCGACGCCGGCGATGCTGATCAGATAGTTGACGACGCCTTCGCAGTCTTCGGCTACGGCTCCGATGCGATCCATATCTTCGTTGGTGACCCAGGTCCAGGCAAGGTCGCCCTCGGTCTGGAGATTGGAGAGCGCGATGCCCAGAAGGCGAATCTTGCTGGCGGGGTTGGAGAGATAGATGTCGCGGGCGATCTGGCTGGGGTTGGCCCCGCGGGCGGCGAGATGATGCACCAGAGCGAAGGTGTCCGCGGTGGTGCTGGAGTACTGGAAGGAACCGGTATCGGAGAGGATTGCGGCGTAAAGACAGGTGGCCATCGAGGGTGTGATATCGACTTTGGCGGCGAGGGCGATGCGGTAGACCATCGCGGCTACGGCGCAGGCGTGCTCATCGATCCAGTTGATCGACGCGAACGGACGGCCGCTGGCGTGGTGATCGATGTTGATCAGGGTACGGCCTTCGAGGCCCAGGAGTCCGGTGCGGGCGATGCCGTCGCATTCGAGCAGGATGGCCGGAGTGTTCTGGTCGGGGTCGATGTCGTTTGCCGACGGGTTGTGGTGGATGCGGTGCAGGTTGGGCAGTGAGAGATAGGTGATGGGGATGGGGTCTGCCAGGATAATGTCTACCTGGCGCCCTAACTGGTCGAGGACTTCGGCGAGGGCGAGAGTAGAGCCGATGGCGTCGCCGTCGGGCCGCGCGTGGGAGGTGAGAAGGAAGCGGGGGTGAGCCCGGAAGGCGGCCAGGAGAGCGGCGATCTGGGGCTCAGGCTGAGGGTCAGACGGTGAGACGACCTCGCGGGGGTGGGCTGCAGGGGCCTGGAACCGCAGAACCTTGGCTTCGGTCGTCATGATTTAGCGGTGACCGGAGAAGCTGATGCGGCCGCGGTCCGTCTCTGGTCGCGTTTGCGGGTGCGGGCCAGGAGCTCTTCCATACGGCCTGTCATCTTCTCGGACCGGTCGATGGCGAAGGTTAGGTCGGGTACATGGCGAACGCCCATCCGGTCGCGGAGCTGAGAGCGGATGTAAGCGCGGGCGGTCATGAGGCCTTCGAGCGTCGAGGCCTCCTCTTCTTCGTTGCCGTGGACGGCGACGAAGATGCGGGCGGACTTGCCGCCGGGCGCGAGGACGACGTCGGTGACGTAGCTTGGGGCGATGCGGGGGTCGGAGAGCTCGCCTTCAAGCATGGCGCCGATCTCTTCGGAAAAGGTATTGGCGACTCGGTTGCGGTGGTACGTTCTGGCTCGTTGCTCGGGCATAAGATTTGGACTAGGGCGAACGGTTGAGGATATCAAAGATGGGCCGTTCCGCCTAACGCAGAATGACGATTTCGGCCGGAAATCTGCGGGGTGGGGGCGGTCTCGGACGATTTCGGTCTACTCGGCAAGGATTTCCGCATAAGAATCAAGGACTTCGGCACTCAATGCCGCTGCAATCCGGTGAACGGCCTGGTCGATCTGGTGGAGCTGGCCGGTGAGATAAGTGGTGGACGAGGAGATCGCGGCGATTCCCAGGGTGGCACGGTTCCATACGATACCCTCGTCGAGCTCGGCGATAGAGAGATTGAAGCCGTGGCGAAGCTTATCTTTCATGGAACGGAGAACCTGGCGGCGGTCTTTAAGGGACTGAGCGTGAGGAATCTCCAGTTCGACGGTGAGTTTGGCGATGGGCATCCTTTTTGAGAGCTATTCCTTCCCGGCAGGCAGCTTGCAGGGAAGAGCTTCCTTTTTAATGCTTTGCAGCGGAATATGATGCGGCAACTATCCAAAAGCAAACGGACATAGGGGCTAAATTGCTCTTTATCAGCAGATTAGTCCTTGGCCCTATCTCGCGGGTTGCATCTGTAGGCTCTCTTTTCATTATAACGGTTCGGGGGGGACGTGTAGATGTTTATGAATCCAAATGGCTTAACTACTTTTTTTGGGATTTATACTTAACTTCCTCAGTCACCGCAAAACTGAGCCCTCCACATGGAGGGCCTTGCAAAATCAGTTTCGCGTCATTTGCTAAGAACTCAGGCTAACAGCGGTTGACCGTTTACGTCGTTGCTCCTGAGCAAACTCCCGGTCATGGCTAACGCTACCTTCCGATGATGAGCTCAAAAAATAAAAGTTGAAAATGTGGCATGTTTTTAACCGTCGCGCAGAGGCAGTTTTCTCACAACGTTTTACCACGCATTCACCATGTTCTCACCATCAAAAAACCACGTTCAACCACCCGCTTTTTCCAAAACCCCCCTCAAAAACACCAGCAAAAACGCGAGAATCCCACGCCGTCGCCAGCGCAGGATTTTTTTTCTAGAAATGAAGCAAAGCATTCTGCGTAGGAACCGGCTCGGCCAGCAGTTGCTCGACGAGCGCCGTAACCTCACGCATCAAAGCCTCGTGGGCCGGTGGATTGGCCGGCCCCGCAAACCCTGCATGAACCTCCCGCACCCGGCCATCCCGCCCCAGAAAGAACGATGTAGGCCAGCAATTCAGATTCACCGCCTGCGGAATCTTCTCATTCAACTGCTCCGTATCTCCTGCTACAAGAATGGTATAGGTCAATCCATACCGCGCGATAAAAGCCCGCAGCCGGGCCGGATCTTTCAACTGATCCCCCTCCTCAAACGACAGACTCACAATCTCCAGTCCACGACTGTGAAACTGCTTATACAGGCTCTCAAGAAACGGCGCCTCATCATGGCAGTTCGGGCACCACGACCCGCCGATTGCAACAATCACAACCTTGCCGTCGAACTGCGGATCGGTGTTCGAAACCACCTTGCCGCTCAGGTCCGGGAAACTGAATTTGAATCGCGCAGAAGGATCTTTCACAGTCGTCTGTTGTGTAGGATCGGTAGGCCCCACGAGCTTCGCCGCACGCGCCTGCGTTGGGCGCCGCGCAACAAGATTCTGTTGATCGTTCACATCCGCGCGAAGCAGGTTCGATACAAGCAGAGTCCCATCGGCCTGCGGAGTCAGGCTATAGAGAGCGGGTCCGGCGGCGGTGAAGTGGCTGATCTGATAAGCGCCGCCCTTCCACGAACCATAGAGAGAGCCGGTATCTCCATCGATGCGCTGAATCACAGCTTTCACTTCGCCGCTGTTATGCAGAGGCTCCACGCGGAGCTGCCAAGCAGACTCGCCCTTGGCAGATTTAACGGCAATCTCCCAATCCCCGTTGATGTCCTGAGCGTGCGTTTCGCTGTTGCTCGTGCCTGCGTCACGCGAGCTCAAGCTGACCGGATACCGCGTGGCAGTGGTGCCAAAGCTGCCGGTGAGATGGCCGTCCGCAAGCGTCGCATCGAGCGTCTTCGCGTAGTAATTGAATGTCAGCAGAAGACGGTTGCCGTTGAAGACAGCACTCGAAGCGGGGCTGCTCTCGGGTCCGTTGAGCAGAGCTGCACGGAGTTCGTTGCCGTGGCCGGTCAGCTCGAGGCGGATGGGAACCTGCTGGCCATGGACAGTGGCGTTCCCTATCCAGGTCCCGGCGATCGGACCCTGGGCCATGGCGGATGCAACAAGCAGGAAAAGACTGACGAAGAGCTTCATGGAAGGTCTCGATTCTTTGTGAGGGAGCGATGAAAATTGTAGCGAAGGCCGCAGGTTAGCGGATGCGACGCGCTTCTGTGTGGGCCAGCGGAGAGCGGCGACAACAACAGAAGATGTGCAGCTTAGGCATAGATTCAGGGTAGGCGGACAGGAGCGCGTGGTCAAGGATTTCAATCGTCTGATCGGAAAAAGAGTGAGGTCTCTGTGGAAGCCTGTACCAAAGTTGTATGGGCAGCCAGCTCGCATGCATGCACACTACATCCACTAAGGAGGAAGAAGACCGTTCAGGAGATTCAAGGGCTGTCTAATTTTCGCGATCATTTCGCCGCACCTCTGATTGGCTTGATCGTATTCGCCCGAAGACATCTTTTGACGCTGGGCCAAAAAGCAAACGGTGTTCTTCCCCCCCTTAGCCCTATCCCCTCCCCGCAACAAAAATAGCCGCCTCCGGGCGGCTACCTCTCTTAAAGAGCGAAGTGTTCTTACTTTCCGAATCTCACTTTCCGAAGGAAGGGCCGTCATTCGGGTGCCGAACTGGAAGGTAGGGTTCCACCGCGAGAAGATCGGAGATGGTGTTGCGCTCCTGATCGGAGAACTGGCCGCGGAAACGATCTGAGCTGAGGATGGCCTGGCGTTGTGGCTCGGGCATCTCGCGGAGATCGCGGAAGGCGCGGGCGACCAGGCGGCGCCGGTCCTCGGGGAGTCCGCTGTATTGTTCCATTGCGCCGTGCCACTGCTGCCGTTGGGTTGGGGTGAGGTGCTCGATCTGCTCGGTACGGTCCAGAATGCGCCGGCGCTGCTCGGGTGTCATATTGTTGAGCTGCGTGAGACGATCGCGCATGCGCTGCTGGGTTTGTGAGGGAAGATCGCGGAAACCGGGCTCATTTTCGAGCGCGTGCTGCTGTTCTGCAAGCGGCAGGTTGCTGTGCCGGTTCATCCATTGCGCCAGGTGCTCCTGATTGGGCTTCGGACCGATTTGTTTCTGGCCCTGAGCCGGACGCGGCGTATTCACGGCAGGATGTGGCGTCTGACCCACTTTGCGCATCGACGCAGGCTGAGCCGCAACCATTGCAGTGGCTGCTGATAGCAGCAGAACCGCGAGGGCTGGGATAAAGATGCGCCGCGAGTGGAGTTGAAATGTCATGGTGTTCAGCCGGGAGAAGCCCCGAGCGTTATCGTAAAACCCTGTTCTGTTACAGCAGCTTACTGTGTTGGCTCCCCCTTCAAGATATTATTTTGCCGAAATATCAAGAGAGTTCGGCAGAAAACTAGCTGCTGGGGGACGTGGCAGTATCGTCGACCGGGCCTTCGTCCTGCAAAAGTTGATCCATTGCCTGCATCGCTTGGTCGTTCTTGTCGAGGATCTGCAGGTCCTGCACTGCAGCCGAAGCCTGCGGCGAGGAACGGCCAACGCCGGACAGGTTGGCGAAGGTTCCGCCGCCAATGAGAAGGATCAATGCCAGAGCCCCAGCGAGTGCAGGTCGAAACTGTCGGCCGGTATTGAACAGAAGCCGGCTCTTCAGCCGCTCGAACCAACCCTCGGGCGCCCGTGCTTGCTCTTCGCGCAGACGAACGGCAAGCTTCTGATCAAAGTAGGGCGAGGGCTCCGGCGCCTTCCAGGCGTCGAGCAGAGTGAACGTCGCTTCAAGCGACTTGAACTCCCGGTCGCATTCGGGGCAGGACTCAAGATGGCTCCGCCCAGCCGCGTTCGAGGGTGCGCCCGGATCGAGCAGGAGATCGAGGAGAACGGATTGGCAGTCTTTGCAGTTCATCGTGAACCTTTCCACGTTTGCATTTCGGACGCGTCTTCATAAATTTTGGCGCGTGCATTATTAGGCCTAAATAAAAGCCTTCAACTTATCGCGCAGTGTCTGGTAAGCGCGAAACAGCAGAGATTTTGTGGCGGACTCACTCAGCTTGAGTACGTCCCCGATCTGTTTGTAGTCCATGCCTTCGTACTTGTGCATCAGCACCGCCATGCGTTGCCGCTCCGGCAGCGACATCACATGTTCGCGAATGGCGTTCAGCCGTTCCTGGCGAAGCAGGTTCGCTTCGGCGCCGGGGGTTGTATCCGCGACATCGGGCGTCGTACCCGTTTCAGCGTCGGTCTCATCCAGATAGACGGTCGAGGCGGCACGTTCGTGACGCGTGTCGCGGGCATAATTGACGCCGAGATTGGTGGCAATTCGGTACAGCCAGGTACTGAAGCGGGCCTCCGCTCGATAAGTCTCACGCGACCGATAAACGCGGAGAAACACCTCCTGGGCGAGTTCCTCTGCCACGGCCTGGTTACGAACCATCCGGTACATGAAGTGGATAATCGGCTTCCGGTACTTCTGGATGAGGTAATCGAAGCCCGCCATGTTGCCGGTGCGAAGCTCCAGCATGATGGTGGCGTCATCCATCTGTCCGAAGTCGCCGACGGCGTGATGGGTCTCGGCTGCCTCGAGGTTCGCAAGGAGTCTCGGGTTGATCGCCAGAGTGGCCATATCCTCCATAACCCCATCTTCGCCCTCGGGTTGCGCTTTTTCGTCGATTTCCGGCGAAATCTCGTCGTGGGAGGGGTCGGGGCTTTGGGAGCCGATCTGGCGACCAATCTCAGGGCCAGAGACGGACTTAGATCCAGACTTAGAATCAGGACGACCGGGATTTGGAGGGAGAGCGGACATCCTGCTCCCCCGATTGTAACGCCGGTGAAACACCGCTACCAAGCTGTCTTCAACTACTTGCCAACCATCGGCGATTGCCTTTGGGGCGTTGGACTGCGGGTTTGATGGTCGGAAAGGGAGATGCTATTCTGAACGCAGAGCTTAGATGGAGAAGCCAACGCGGTCCTGCCGCACGCGATTTCCGGGCGCATAACTCAGCGGTAGAGTGCCACCTTCACACGGTGGAAGTCGTAGGTTCGAATCCTGCTGTGCCCACCATCAAATGAATAACTTAGGCGGCGTTTGGGATAATTGCGCCGCTCCAGATCGCTCCAGAAAGGCACTATGGCGCGGCCATAGCGACAACAATAGAGGGCGGGGAATCGGCAACCCCTTCAGGCAGGATGGCTTCGACTAAGCGCTGCTGGGCGGCTCTTTTTGCGATCAACTGAGCTTGTGAATAGATCTCCAGGGTGAATCTTGTACTTGCATGCCGCATGAGCTCTTGAACCACCTTCACGTTCTCGCCATTGGCAACAAGCAGCGTAGCGTATGTATGCCGGAAGGTATGCCATCCGATTCTCTTTGAAATACCTGCTCTGGCGACCGCAGGCCGTATTACCTTTTCGAGCAACACTCCTGGCCAAAGTGGATTAATGCCACTCTTTGCCTTGCTTGCGAAAATCCAATCGTCCGGATTGTTGTATTTGCTGGTTTCCTTACAGATCCAAAGATCTGCGGCGACACGAGGCTCAAGTGGCACTGGCCTCCGTGACGTCTCTGTCTTGCAGTTTCCGATCATTCCGAGATACACGGATCTTTGGACGGAAACCATCATTCGTCCAAAATCGATGTCACACCATTTCAGAGCAAAAAGTTCGCTCCTGCGCAGCCCTGTGGTAACGGCGAGCATAACCATCAATCGCGCCGACCCACAGAGCTGACCTAAGAGAGCCTGAATCTCTCCATAATCCAAAACTTGCGGATCGCTTCTTCGCGTTGCACTCTGTCGCACCAGAGTGACAGGATTTTTGCCTTGCTCAAGCCATTCATAGCGGATGGCATGATTGAAGATGACGCTGAAGATATTTCGGATCTTTGCATTCGTTGCATTCGCTAATATTTCTCCATTGGTACGATGCAACTGTCTAAGCCACGATTCAATGGCCACGGTACGGATACCAGTGATTGGTTCCGTTCCCCATTGTGGTCGGATCCATCTCTCTAGAAAGTATTTGTATATCTTCCGAGTTGCATGCGATCGCCAGTTGTCGAGTAGAGAAAGCTCGACTTGGATGTAATGATCGATAAGATCGCCGATTGTTACCAGAGGTTGTGAGACGGTCAGGCGGCTTCTCTTCGAATTGAGCTGCAACCTAAAGCCATTTATCGCAGCATTCGCTAGCTCTACAGTTGGGTATTTCTCAACCGTTCCGATGACGATCGTTCGCCTGACCAACATACCGGTCTCGTTGTTTTCTCTCCATAGAAATTCCCAACGGGATGGTACGGACTTCCTCGTCGAAAATCGGATGTAGCCGCCTTGATAGTGTTTGGTCAATTTGAGCCTCCAATGAGATCTATTGGAGACCGTAAGCAAGCATGTTTTCTCTATAAATAGGGACTCGAGCCACGATCGCTGCGAGTTTACCCGATCGATCAATTCGGTCCGCAATACGCTCTTCGCTTGATCTAACTTTTGGTCGCATCCTGCTGAACTTGCGGTCGCTCTGGCCATGCGTGCTTCGGATAGCGGCGTATCAGTTCTCGCCGGACCTGCGGGTAAAGGCGCTCCCAGAATCCAGCAAGGTCGGTGGTCGTTTGCACCGCGCGATGATTCGGCGCAAGAAGATGGATGACGAGCGGCGTCCTATCGGGACCGATCCGCGGCGTCTCCTTCATCCCAAAGAAGTCTTGCAGGCGGGATGAAATCCACGGTGGCCTTCCCTGCTCGTAGTGGACCTTCGTCTGACGTCCATTTCTCAGACGAATGCTGAGCGGAGCAACCTCGTTGAGGAGTCTGGTGTTCAACTTCTCTTCAAGGAGCGGCATGAGATTCCTCGAAGCGTCTCTCAGATCGCCGAAGCTTTGAAGTCCCAGGCACAGGTCACGTAGCGCCTGGGGGATGTCTGGTGGCTCAAATCCCGCGAAGGTCAATCGGGCCAGAAAATGTTCCAGAGTCGCCCTTTCTACAAAGCGGTCTATGCCCACCTCGAGTGCCTTACGGGCGAGCAGGTCGGCGGCTTCAGTCTCCGATGCAGCGCCTCGCGACTCTTCAATGACCAGCTTGTCGTAAAGCAAAGCGCTCACCCTCTCGACCCGCTCTGCGATGCGATTCCAGACCACACTCGACCTCTCCTCAATCCGGTCGGGGAAGAGATCGAGCAGCCACTCAGGCTCGACTCTCGCGGTCATGCGAATGAGGGGCAAGGGATTCTCCTGGCGATCTTCCGCATCTATGGCGACCATGAATTCATAGGGTGGCGGCTCGCCGGCCACCTCGGCCGAGATACCTGTCGAGAGAAGCACCTGATTGCCCATTCGCCGGCGAGCCACACGGTCAGGAAAGCCAGCCAGCACGGCGATCAGCAGCGCCTCGTCATCATGGCGAGTTTGCTTTGGTGGTCGAGCCATCCTGAGCAGTTGTTCCGTGTGCTGCCGCAGACGATAATCCTGGGGCAAGTCCATGGCGGCAAGCAGATCGTTCTTCTCACTGCGCGCTCCCAGGCCGAGCATTGCCGCTGCCCTACATCCATCCTCTCCCACGCCTCTATCCAACGCTTCGGCCAGGATGCGGGACAAGCGGGGAGACAAAGGAAACTGTGCGAGGCGCTGCTCCGTGCCGCCGTTTGCTCCAATGCGATCAAGCAGCAATTCAGCGCTCTGAACGCTCTCCGCGGGTGGAGCATCCAGCCAATCGAGATCATCGAGATGCGCGATCTTCATCGCCCGGATGTTGAGTAAGAGCTGCGAGAGATCGGCGCGTGCGATCTCGGGAGTGTTGTGCTTGGGTCGCAGCAAAAAGTCTTCTTCGGAATAGAGACGCATCACCTGGCCGGGCCCGGTGCGGCCAGCTCTCCCGGCTCGTTGAGTTGCGGACGCCTTGCTGACCCGACCGATCTGCAGCGTCGGCAGTCCAGTCCAGGACGAGTAGGTTGCTATACGCGCCAGACCGCTGTCGATGACCGCAGTCACTCCTTCGACAGTCACAGAGCTTTCAGCAACATTCGTCGCGAGGATGAGTTTTCTCTCCGCGGACGGCAACACGGCGCGGTCCTGCTCTGCGGGTGAAAGATCCCCATGCAGGGACAGGATAAGCAGACCCGTTTGGCGAGCGATCGTCTCGCACTCGCGCATGGTTCGCCGGATCTCGGCGACCCCAGGAAGGAAAACCAGGATACTACCGGAGTGCTGCCCCGTACCCAGCAGTTCCACAGCCTTCCTCGCTTGAACATGAAGCGGCTCGGGGGAGTAAGGCAGATGCCTGATCGACAACTCAAACAGCCTTCCCTCCGATCGAAGGACCGGACAATTTTCAAGATATCGAGCTATCGGCGCCGCATTGAGCGTGGCCGACATCACGATGATGCGTATCTCCGGCCGTGTGCGCTGGAGACGCTTTAAGAGTGCCAGCGCAAGATCGCTATCCAGGTGGCGCTCATGAAATTCGTCGAGGATAACCGCGTCGACGCCGTTGAGGGTTGGATCGATCAGGAGCCGGCGGGTCAAAATACCCTCCGTGACAAACCGCAGTCGCGTGCGCGGGCCGATCCTCTCTTCGAAACGGACCTGGTAGCCAGCCGTTCCGCCAACCTCTTCGCCCAGTTCCCACGCGACCCTTCGTGCAGCCAGGCGTGCCGCAATCCTGCGCGGCTCGAGCACGATGACTTCGCCGCTGACAAGACCGAGAATGGCCGGTGGAACACGGGTGGTCTTCCCGGCTCCCGGCGGCGCTTCGATGACGAGGTTGCTCGTCTGCTGCAGGGACGCAAGAATCTCCGGCAGAATCGCATCCACCGGAAGCGCTGGCTTTCGACTCACTATTTTGATCGGAACACGCCGTTTCC
>Ga0210392_10001142_pt1 | contig 14275 bp, 12 predicted proteins | sample IncBWC30OmetaG_FD_161057 | JGI IMG/M metagenome (GOLD analysis project Ga0210392, IMG submission 161057) | Forest soil microbial communities from Barre Woods Harvard Forest LTER site, Petersham, Massachusetts, United States - Inc-BW-C-30-O ...
TGGCATCATTAAGCAATACGTCGAGCAACAAAAGACTCCGCTCTAAAGGGCCTTATATCCCCGCCATGAAGGACGGGGCTTTATGGCCCTTACGGGTAAAAGCGCCCGCCTGAGAAGGCGGCCGCTACACAACCCGCTCCATGACCTGCCATCGCGATGTACGAAGATTTTCGTTGACACTACGAACATCTTCGTAGTAGCCTCTGGCCATGGTCACTCATCCAACGCAGAAACCCACGACCTCCGAACTGGAAATCCTGCAGATCCTCTGGGATCGCGGGCCTTCGACCGTTCGCGACGTTCATCAGGCTCTGAATGAAAAGAGACCTCTCGGCTACACCACCGTCTTAAAGCTCATGCAGATCATGACCGCCAAGGGTACCGTGCGCCGCAACGAAGAACAGCGCGCCCATGTCTACGAAGCCGTGCAGCCCGCGGAAAAAACCAAGCGCCAGCTGGCCCTCGATGTCCTGCAGCGCGTGTTTGACGGTTCGGCCAGCGAGCTGATGATGCATGCCCTCGCCGGCCACAAGGGTTCCAAGGCAGAAGTGGAAGAATTGCGCCGTTTGCTGAACGAATACGAAAGGAAGCTCCGATGAATCTCCTTGCGCATTTGCTCTCGCCCGAAACCATGCGGATCGTGGCGCTAACGCTTCTGCACTTCCTGTGGCAAGGCGCCGCACTGGCCGCCGCGGCTTACGTCAGCCTGTCGCTGGTGCGAAACTCCTCGACGCGCTACGCGTTTCTAGTCGGCCTGCTGGTATTGATGCTTGCCTCACCCGTCGCTACTTTTCTGACCCTGAATTTACAAGCCACTGCCACCCCTTCGACAGCCTCCCCAGTGGCGACCTCTGCCGTAGCCTCGGAGACTTCGGCGCACGCGATCGCAACCAAACATCAGCCGACGGCTCCTTCCAGAACCGCGCCCGATTATTTCTTTCTGCTCGTTGAATTGTGGTTCGCCGGTGTGGTGCTGTTCAGCCTTCGCTCCGCCGGCGGCTTTTTTCTTGTGGTGCGGCTGCGCCGGAACGAATCGACGCCAGTTTCGCGGAATCTTTTGCATCTTTGCCAGGCGCTGCAGGAAAGAATGGGCATCACACGGATCGTGCATTACTGCGAGTCGCTGCAATTGAATGCTCCGGTTGTGGTGGGCTGGATTCGCCCGGTGGTGCTGCTTCCGGTAAGCGCACTGACAGGTCTCGACGAAACGCAATTGCAGGCGGTGGTAGCGCACGAACTGGCGCACATTCGGCGGCTGGATGCATTCGTCAACCTGTTCCAGGTTGCTGTGGAATCGCTGCTGTTCTACCACCCGGCGGTTTGGTGGCTAGGCAAGCGCATCCGCGAAGAGCGCGAGAATTGCTGCGATGATGCGGCCGTGGCCGTTTGCGGAAGTCCGGTCACTTACGCTCTTGCTTTGGCACGCCTGGCCGAATCGCATGTCGCTCCACAATTGGTGATGGCCGCCAATCGCGGAGCTTTGGCCGCTCGTGTGGCTCGCCTTCTAGGAATCGCTAGTTCCAGCGGTGCCCAGCGCGGTGCCAATCTTTCCGTTGGCGTGCTTTGCCTCTCCGCGGCACTTCTTGCGGGTAGCGCCCTGATCGGTGCTGCGCATATCGTGCATGCGCAAACACCGCCGCGTCCTGAAGCTCCAGTCGCGCCAGCCCCTGTTGCGCCAGCCGTGGCAACTATCGCTGCGCCGCGCGCGCCGGCGTCTTCTGTAGCGGCAAACGTTCCGGTTAGCGTTCACTTTCCTGGAACGCTTGCTCCTGCGGCTCCAATCCCGACGCCTGCGGCTGCGCCGATTCCGGGGCTGACAGCAACGCCCCCGGTGGCATCCGGTCTCTTGTTGCGGGTGACTCCGTATCTAGCACTCACGCCGCAGGCTACGCCACAACCGGCAGCACAGAGTTACATTGACGGAATGAACAGCGCTGGTCTTGGAGATCTCACCGTCGATCAACTGATTTCGCTGAAGATTCAGGGCATCACCCCGGAATACGTGAAGCAGATGCACGACATTGGCCTCCATCCGGATGCCGACGAATTAATTGGCATGAAAGTCCAGGGCATCACGCCGGACTACGTGCGCGAAATGCGCCGCGCCACCGGGCAACCTCTCGACGTCGACAATCTCATCGGGCTTAAGGTTCAGGGCGTAACCCCCGAATACATCAAGCAAATCGATGACCTAGGAATCAAGGCCGATGCCGACGAACTCATCGGCATGAAAGTCCAGGGCATCACGCCGGACTACGTGCGCGAAATGCGCGCCGCAACTGGGCAGTCTCTCGATGGCGACGCTCTGATCGGCCTTAAGGTTCAGGGCGTCACTCCCGAATATATCAAGCAGCTCCACGACCTGGGCATCAAGAGCGACGCCGACGAAATTATAGGCATGAGGGTTCAAGGCATCACACCGGAGTACGCGAAAGGATTCAACACGATGGGCTTTCATCCCTCAGCCGATGAACTGATCGGCATGAAAGTTCAGGGAGTGGATGCGGCGTATCTGAAGGGGCTGCAGTCGGCCGGCTTCAAGGTGGATATCGACGACGCGATCGGCGCGAAAGTGCAGGGCGTCACGCCGGAATTCATTCAGAAGGTGCATAGCCACGGCTTCAAGGACCTAACGTTGGAACAACTGATTGCGCTGAAACGCTCCGGTGTTTTGGATGCCGAGAAGTGAGCTCGGAAGGAGACGCCATGACTCGCAGGGAAGGTTTGCTCGCTTATTTCCTGGTAGCCGCCGCTTTGATCGGAGCTTTGATGTCGCGGGCTGCCGACACGCGCAAGGGCGATTGGACACTGCACAGCTCCGATGAACCGGGCAAGGTGGAATTCGCGCTCATTCATACTCAACACGGCAACTCTTCGCAGCATTCGTCGAGTTGGCCGCTGGCGGCATTTGTTGGACTGGAGTTTTCGAAGTCCGGCAAACAGGAAGTGAAATTCCACATCACGCGCGACGCCGGACGCTTCGATTGCCAAGGCTTCCTGGATAACGGCGATGGCGCAGGTGTGTTTCAATTTTTCGCCGACGCCAAGTATGCGAACGAAATGAAAACGCTCGGTTTCACCGGCATCGACGACGACAAGCAATACACCATGGCGATCATGGACGTTAGCCTGAGCTTTGCGCGGGAGATGAAAGACCAACACCTGCGCGGGCTCGACACCGACAAGCTGATCGAGTTCCGCATTTTCAATGTGGACTCCAAGTTCATTCAGGAGCTGCGCTCCGCAGGATTGAGCGCCACTGATTGCGACAAGCTCGTGGCTTTCCGCATTCACGGCGTTACGTCGGAAATGGTGCGCTTCCTGCATCAGGACGGCTACCAGCCTGATGAAGATACCTTGATCGCCATGCGCATTCACGGCGCCACGCCCGAATGGATTCAGCAACTCCAGAAGGAGGGCTACGACCACGTGGACCTGCAGAAACTGATCGCCTTCCGCATTCACGGCGTTTCCCCGGAGTTCATCGAGAAACTGCAGAGCCTGGGCTACAAGCACCCGGATCCCGATCAACTTGTCGCCATGCGCATACACGGCGTAACACCCGAATACATCACCGGACTAAAGTCGCACGGCATGCAGAATCTCACCATCGACCAGCTCGTCAGCCTGCGCATCCAGGGCATCAATTAACGACTTCCGCCCATCACTTCAGGAGAGGCGATGCGATCTTAGTTCTTGGGCGTCCCCGGCGGCGGCGGCGTCGGCCTGGTCAGCAGCTCGACATATTCTTTGTAGAACTTCGATTTGTCGAGGTCGTCCTGTACTTCGACCAGGGCTTCGCCCATTCCCGGCTGCTTGCCTTCTGGCCAGACCAGCGTGTCGCCGTAGCCTGCGCCGTGATCGACGTTCACGTCCACGTAGAGCTTTTTCCATCTGGTGATGATGGATGGATCGAGCCACGCCACCGCGGCTAGTTCATCCCAAAGAATGTTCGGTTCCGCGTATTTCGCCACGTACTGGGCCGCGGGCGTGGGACTCTTGCGTACTTGTTCAATCAGGTCTTTTTCCATGCGCGTTTTAACGGAAATATCGACGGTGGTGAGCACCACGCGGGGCCAGTGGGCATGCAGCACGGCGCTGGACGCTTCGGGATCCATCCAGAAATTGAATTCGCGCGAAGGCGACAGAGCGAATTCGGGATCATCGGTTTGCGGATTGATAGAGCCGGCCATCACGATGAGTTCCTTGGTGAGTTCCGGGAAATGTGCATCGAGCGCGATGGCCAGAGCGATATCGGTCATGGGACCCGCGGCGTAAATCGTGACGTCCTGCGGGTATTTGCGAACCATGCGCACCAGGAAATGCGCGGCATCTTCGTCGGAGGCTTTGATCGTGGGCTTTCCTTCCGGCATCGGCGGAATTTCGTACGGTCCGTGGACCTTATATCCGCGCGCGAAGTTCCACGCGCCTTGATAGACGACTTTGCCGTGCAGCGTTTCCCATTTGGCGATGTATTCTTTGCTGTTCAGCAGCGGAAACATGGCGCCGGGAAGAACAGGAATTTCGGTGCGGCCAATAATCTCGAGCAGGCGCAGGGTGTGCTGTACTTCTTCGTCGCGCCAGGCGTCGCCAGTGAGGACGGTAATGCCCAGAACATCGGTGACCGGCGAATTCACCAGCGCCAGAATCGCCTGCATGTCGGTTCCACCGGGGCCTGCGGCGTCCTGGTCGATGATGACCTTGCGCTTGCCCTGCGCAGAAATAATGGATGCAAAGGCCATCATCAACAGAGCAACTGAACAAACCCGAAGCATGCTCTTCATGAGCGATTTCTCCTCCCGTGGAGCGGAAGCCCAATAGTCTAATACATGATCGTCTCGGTCAGGTGATGCGGCCAAGTGGTGGTGTGGTAGTGCGTCCAGAGGCGCGCATCGATTTGCGGGACGATCACTTGCGTGGCCGGCGAGCGAAGCTTGTTGATTTCTTCGCGGAGCAGCGCGGTCGAGTAGATACAGTGGGCGCGAATCTCGATTTCCCAGCGCGAATCGCGCGGGATCAACTGGTAGGTATTGATGCAGTGCTCCAGCTCCTTGGAGTAGCTAGTGATGCCTAGAAGGCGTAGCGCGACCGGTACGATGTAATCAGCGAAGGCGGTCATTTTTTGGGGGTCGTCGAGGCGGAATTCGCCAGAGCTGTGCAGCGTGGAATAAAGCATCCAGATGCCAAGCTGCGCGAGTTTGTAAAACTTAATTTCGTGGCCATCGAGCATGCTGACATCGTTGAAGCGAGGGAATTCCGTTACCAGGCGATCGATGAGGCCATTGCCGTTGTCATAGAGCTTGGGCGAACAGGCATGCACAAAATTGTGGAAGCGGCCGTCATATTTCTCCGCAAGCACCTTGCCAACCTGATGGAGAACGGCAAGCTTTTCATCGAGCATGGGCATCTCGATGTTGCCTTGGAAGATTTTGTCGAGTTCGGCACGACTGACGGTGGAAAGGTATTTGCCGTCGAGAATCGGCACGCCCTGTTCCATGGCATGCTTCAGACAAGCGAACTCGGCATCCGAATCGGACCAGTGCCGCCCAGCATAGTCCACCTGGAATTTCGTGTGGGTGTCGAAGTTGGTGAAGGCGGTGTCGATGGAATCGGCGACCATGACGAAATCGATGGCTTCATTGGCATCGCCTTGTCCCACGCCGAACGGCAGCGCAAATTCAGGCATGGGCAATTCTTCGTAAGCCATCCAGGAAGCCACTGCGACGATCTTGTCGTAATGCGTGTGGACGTCGTGGGAAGATTCAATGGCGTAATGCAAGCTTTCGAGTACGGGACTGCCGGTCGGTTTGGGCCAGTGCATAGTCTCCGAAGGAATAGGGCGCGCAGACAGTGCCGGCGCGGCCACGGAAAAGTTAGCACGAATCGCGGGCAATGCGGCAGACGTTCCTGCGAGTGTCCGGAGGAAACGCCGCCGTCCTTTGTCCGATTGTTCCACTAGAGCTTGACGCGCGTCACGCTGCGCAACTCACTTTCCTTGAATGCGAGAAACAAACAAGTCCAAGAACTTTTCAGCGTTCACCGCAGTGCAGACTTTGGCGTTCGGCTGAACTTTTTCGAGGCCCTCGACGATGTAGCGGTCGCCATCGGGAAAGTGGTGCAGTACATTTTTTTCGATTGCGTTGCGGCGATTGGCAACCGTCTGGCCACGGGTGAATTCTCCGCGCGTCTCCACATCCACCCGCATCAGCGGAGCTGTAACGATGCTGCCATCGATGGCTACACCGACGGCTAGCGGGTCGTACATGGGCGTGCCCGAATCGCCGAACTCCTCGCCGAGTTGGATGAGGAACTCCGCGACCTTATAGACGAATTCGCTGACGGGACCGTGAGTCTTGCCGAGTTGCGCAAGATATTTGCGCGAGAGGAGAGTTTTGTCGCCGACGTCGAGTCCCACCATGGTGAGAGGCCAGCCGGCCTGGAACACAATCTGCGCAGCTTCCGGGTCGCCGTAGATATTTGCTTCAGCGACGGCCGTGGAATTGCCACCGGAAATCGATCCGCCCATCAGAATCACTTCCTTGACGAGAGGCACGAGGGAGGGATCTTTCTCGACGGCGAGAGCGATGTTGGTGAGCGGGCCGATGGGAACGAGAGTAATTTCGTGCGGGGACGCGTGCACCAGTTCGATGATGAGGTCGGGAGCCCAGCGCGCGTCGACCTTGCACTTGCCGGGAGGCAACTCGATGTTCGCGAGTCCGTTCTTGCCATGCCAGAATTCGGCGGTAATCAACTTTTGAAAGAGCGGATGTTGGGCGCCGGCCGCGATGGGGATGTCGCAGCGATCGGCAAGAGTAAGCATGCGGAGGGCGTTGTCAAGCCCTTGCTTGGCAGTGACGTTTCCAGGAACGACCGTGATCGCACGCACGTCGAGTTCAGGCGAGTTGAGGGCGAGCATGATGGCCATGGCATCGTCGGTGCCGGGGTCGGTATCGATTATGATTTTGCGCGGAGCAGCTTGCGCGGAAGGCAGGAGCACAGAAAGAAAGAGCACGAGGCAAGTCGTGAGCCGAACGTAGAAGAGCATTATGTGAGACCTGGAATTAATGGAAGGCACTGGCACCCCGACGGAAGGTAATAGAAGCGTAGTTTCCCGCGCGCCGAAGTGTCAAGGCAAAAGTGGCGTACGTGTCAAAAGTGGCGTACGTAAACGCCAAGCGACTGGTGCGTGGGTGACGGCGTTCCGCTGACGTCAGCTCATGCGGGCAAGGATGATGAGCGCCAGGCCAACCAGGAAGCAGCCAAACATCGCGGCAATCAGTTTAGAAGTGCCGGCGGGCGCGTCGCGAAATTCCTTCCAGATGAACACGCCCCAGAAAGCGGCGATCATTGTGGCACCCTGGCCAAGCCCGTAGGAAATGGCGAAACCGGCGCGGCCACTGGCGATGATGTTGAAGCTCATGCCAATGCCCCAAATGATGCCACCGAGAATGCCGACAAGATGCGTAGCGAAACTGCCCTTGAGGTAGTCGGACAAAGAGACGGGAGGGCCGACGAACGGCTTTTTCATCACGAAGGTATTCAGGATGAAGTTACTGAGGAAAATGCCGACCGCAAAGATGAAGACCGCAGCGTAGGGGCCGAGTTTACCCGCTTCCGGACGCGTGAAATCGGGATACATCGAAGCGGCGACGAAGCGATAGAAAAAGCCCATCAGAATGCCGCAGGCAACCGAGAGAACCAGGCCCTTGGTGTTGACCCCGGCCGCAGAGCCGGGAATCTTACGGTAGGCGATGGCGTCGAGAATGATGGCGAGGACGACAAGAAGCACGCCACCGAACAGCAACGGCGCATTTCCGAGAGGATCGGCAACATAGTTGACAACGACGCCGAGCACCAGGGCGAGGCCAATGCCGACAGGAAACGCGACGGACATTCCGGCGATGTCGATGGCCGCGACGAGCAGGATGTTAGCGGCATTGAAGACCGCGCCACCGATGAGCGCCGAAACCATGCTAGAGCGGGAGGACTGAGAAAGATCGGCGAGAAAGGACCGGCCATCCTGCCCGGAACTGCCGAGGGTCAGGCCGAGGATCACAGCGAGGAGAAGGACGCCGATGGTGTAGTCCCAATAGAAGAGTTCGAAGCGCCAGCCTTTGCGGGCAAGCTTTTGGGTGTTGGCCCAGGATCCCCAGCAGAACATGGTGATGACGCAAAAGATTACGGCCAGCGGATAGCTTTGCAGAATGAACATTTAGACTCCTTAAAATCTTTGGTGGCGAATGCGAGTGCATCTGGAGCTGCGTTTGTAGTGCTAGGTGCTTCTGCCGCGCGTGGCCCACTCCGCTTCGAATTCCGCGCGAGTGGGAAGGGATTTCTGCGTGCCGATACGCATGGTGGAAAGGGCCGCATAAAGACTGGCGCGCGTGAGGGCTTCTTTTTCGAGCAAACCGGCGCCGAGGAAAACGGCGAAGCTGCCAATGAAGGCGTCACCCGCGCCAGTTGTGTCAACGGGCTTGACGGGAAAAGGCTCGATCAATTCCGCGCCCTGGGGAGTTGCCAGCAGAGAACCACGGCCGCCGAGAGTGATGACGACACGGCGAAACCCGTGGTGGAGCAGGGCGGCGGCGCACTTCTCGGCGTCTTCGATGGTGTGCACGGGAAGGCCGGTGATAACTTGGGCCTCCGTTTCGTTGGGAATGAAGTAATCAGCAGCGGACAATTTCTGCAGATCGACCTTCTGTGCGGGAGCCGGGTTGACGATGCAGCGGATGCCATGTTGACGAGCAAATTGCACCGCGTAGTAGACCGTGTCGACGGGGATTTCAAACTGGATAACGATGGTGTCAACGTGCCGGAGCGCGGAGGAAGCGGCATCAACGTCAGCGGGAGAGAGCGTGTCGTTGGCGCCTTTGACGACCAGGATGCGATTCTGGCCGTTGGGCTCGACGAAGATGGGAGCGACGCCGCTGGAAATACCATCGACAATGCGCACATGAGAGGTGTCGATGCCGAACGACGCGAAATTCCTGACCGTGGCTTCGCCGAAGAGGTCGTTGCCGAGTTTTGCGACCATCAACACTTCCGCGCCGCAGATGCGCGCCGCGACGGCCTGGTTGGCTCCTTTGCCGCCGAAACCAAGATCAAAGCGCTGACCGAAAAGCGTTTCACCGGGACGAGGAAACGTGTCGCTGAAGGTGGTGAGGTCCACGTTGGCACTGCCGACAACGGCGACTCTGGGCACTCCGCTCATGCGCGCTCCTTAAGCAGCATGCGCAAAATATAACAATGAGGAAGAAGGAGCAAGTCGCTGGGGCATGCGGGCTGCAAGATGGAGTCCGGCAGCAGCGCCGCGCTTGCGTGACACGCGCTGGGTGTTGCGTTGACGCGTGTTGGCGCTGATGTTAGGCTCGCCATTCATCTGCCCAGCATGCGCGCCGTCGACCTCATCCGAAAAAAACGCGACTCCGGGGAACACTCCCGCGACGAGATCGATTTTCTGATTCGCGGATACACGCGGGGGGACATCCCGGACTACCAGATGTCGGCGTGGCTGATGGCGGTGTGGCTGCGTGGAATGAATGGCACGGAGTCAGCGGCACTGACGGAAGCGATGCTGTATTCGGGCGAGGTGGTCGACCTCAGCGAAATTCCCGGGGAAAAAGTGGATAAGCATTCGACGGGAGGAGTCGGTGACAATACCTCGCTGGTGCTGGCGCCGATCGTGGCTGCGGGTGGCTTAACCGTACCGATGATCAGCGGACGAGGGCTTGGGCACACGGGCGGCACGCTGGACAAATTGGAGGCCATTCCCGGGTTTAAGACTGCGTTGAGCCTGAAGGAATTTCGTCACGTGCTGAACGAGTGCGGGATGGCGATGATTGGGCAAACGGCGGAGATCGCGCCAGCCGACAAGAAGATTTATGCGCTGAGGGATGCGACTTCGACGGTAGAGAACGTGAGCTTGATCTGCGCTTCGATCATGAGCAAGAAAATCGCCGAGGGAATCGATGCGCTGGTGCTGGATGTGAAGACGGGTTCGGGCGCGTTTATGCAGCAGGAAGAGGATGCCTTGCGGCTGGCGAAGGCGATGGTGGAAACGGGACGGCGCATGGGAAAAAAGTGCGTGGCGCTGCTGACCGACATGGGACAGCCGCTGGGGAGAATGGCGGGGCACTCGAGCGAAGTGATTGAAGCCATCGATATTTTGAAGGGCAAAGGTCCTAGGGATTTGCGACAACTTAGCGTGGAGCTTTCCGCGTGGATGTTCTATCTCGGCGAGCGGACTCCATCGGTGAACGAAGGGCGGCGGCTGGCGGAAGCGATGATTACCTCAGGGCAGGCGTTGGAAAAATTCCGCGAGTGTATCGCGCTGCAAGGGGGAGACGAGCGCGTGACGGATGATCCTTCGCTGTTGCCGCAGGCGCGCTCGCGAGTGGATGTAACTGCCGCTTCGCCGGGATACATCGTGGATACACGCTGCCAGGACTTTGGGATTGCGTTGGCGATGCTGGGAGGCGGGCGCGAAAAGAAAGAAGATCCGGTAGACCACGGAGTGAGCCTGGAATTTCACCGGCGCATCGGGGATCGCGTGGCTGCGGGAGAGAAACTGGTGACCATTCACTATAATGCGGAGGCAAAGCTGGCCGAGGCTAAGGAACTGATCACGGCGAGTTTCGTGTTTGGGGAAGCGGCGCCTGCGGCGAGGCGGTTGATTCGGCAAGTTCTGGGCGCGTAAGACTTTGAGAGTGTGCTGGAACGGCGAGTTTCTCTTTGCCGAAACGAGGAGAGATTCCTCACTCCGCAGACTCCGTTCGGAATGACAAAAGTGCCCTGAGGGGAATTCAAGGAGACGGAATGGGAAGATTTGTGGGTGTGCTGGGCATGGCGGTTTTTCTGGGGCTGGCGTACCTTTTCTCAACGGCGCGACACGCGATCAAGTTGAAGACAATCCTGTGGGGTTTGGGGTTGCAGCTGGCCTTCGGGATATTTGTGCTGAAGTTCGGGCTGGGGCGCATCCTGTTTCAGAAATTGGGGGAGGCCGTAAACAAGCTGCTGAGCTTCGCGTTCGCCGGTTCCGAATTTGTCTTTGGGGGCTTGGGGATACACGGCTCTTCGTTTGGATTCATTTTTGCGTTTCAGGTGTTGCCCACCATCATTTTTATTGCTGCCGTCTTTGCTTTTCTTTATCACATTGGAGTGATGCAGCTGTTTATTCGCGCGTTCGCGTGGGTGATGACCCGCGTGATGGGAGCGAGCGGAGCGGAGTCGCTGGATATCGCGGCAAGCATTTTCATGGGCCAGACGGAGGCACCACTGACGATTCGGCCGTTCCTGAACAAGCTGACAAAATCCGAATTGATGTGCGTGATGACCTGCGGGATGGCGCATGTGTCCGGCGGAATCATGGCCGCGTATATTGCATCGGGTGTGGAGGCGAAACATCTATTGACTGCGGTGATCATGACGGCGCCAGGGACATTGTTGATGGCGAAAATGTTGGTGCCAGAAACGGAACAGCCATTGACGGCGGGGCGCGTGCAAATGCCGGAGATGGAAAAGGAAGCGAATTTTCTTGGCGCAATTTCGCGAGGAACGTCGGACGGGCTGCAATTGGCGATTAACGTTGCCGCGATGCTGATTTCGTTTATTGCGCTGCTGGCACTGGTGGATTTCCTCATTGGGGGTGCTCACAACCGGCTGGCGCTTCATCATTTCCCATGGTTCCCGAACAGCCTGGAACAATTTTTCGGGTGGATCTTCGCACCGATCGCGTGGCTGATAGGGATTCCGTGGAAAGACGCGGGTGTAATCGGGAACTTGCTGGGCACGCGCATGACCATCAATGAGGTGGTGGCGTTCGCCAAACTCGGGCAGCTGAAAGAGTCGCTGGATCCGCGATCGTTTACGATTGCCACGTTTGCGCTTTGCGGCTTCGCGAATTTCAGCTCCATTGGGATCCAGATCGGCGGTATCGGAGCGCTGGCGCCGGAACAGCGCGGGCAGTTGGCGAAATTCGGCATCCGCGCGATGCTGGCGGGGACCATGGCCAACCTGATGTCCGCTTGCATTGTGGGTATCCTGACATGAGCTCTGACAGCCCCGAATTTGCACAAGCTGACGCTGCCGCGCGCTACGTATTGAAGAAAACGAAGCTGCGACCGAAGGTCGCATTGGTTCTGGGATCGGGACTGGGCGCGTTTGCAGACGAGTTTGCGGCCGCAACGAGAATTCCGTACGCCAAAATTCCCAAATTCCCAACGTCCACGGCGATTGGCCATGCCGGGCAACTGGTGCTTGGAGTCGTGGAAGGCATTGAGGTCGTTGGGATGCAAGGGCGAGTTCATCTGTATGAGGGATACTCGGTACAAGATGTGGCGTTTCCCGTGCGCGTATTTGCGCGGATGGGAGTGAAGGCGGTAATCCTGACCAACGCTGCCGGCGGCATCAAAAAGGAGTTCACGCAAGGGCGACTGGTGGTGATCAGCGACCACATCAATTTGCAGGGAGCAAATCCGCTGATAGGAGCGAACGAGGAAAAGTTCGGCCCACGATTCCCCGACTTGAGTGCGGCTTACGATAAAACATTTCGCGAACTGGCGTTGGCCGAGGGACGACGGCTGGGAATTGAATTGTGCGAAGGCGTGTATGGTGCTCTGGTCGGGCCAAGTTATGAAACACCGGCGGAGATTCGTTACTTGAGAACGATTGGCGCGGACCTGGTTGGAATGTCGACGGTTCCGGAGGTGATTGCGGCGAGGCACGCCGGGCTTCGGGTGCTGGGAATCTCTTGCGTGACGAACGCGGCCGCGGGCATTCTGGATCAACCGCTGGATCATAAGGAAGTTCTAGAGACCGCGGAACGGGTGAAGGGACAATTCATTGCGCTGCTACGTGGTGTGATTCCGGACATAGCGTCGGCGCTGTGATGTGTGGCCAACAACGAAGTTCAAGAGGGCCGGAGGCAAAGCTGAGAGCAGCCCTCAAAGCCGCGTTGAGTTTTGGGCGTTATGGCATGGCTGAAGCCGTGCCCTGACGAGTTCAGGGGGTAGCGTGTCGGAATTTGAGGCACTGATTAAAGCGGCTACGCAGGCCCGGGAAAATGCGCACGCGCGATTTTCAAACTTCAAGGTGGGAGCGGCGCTGCGGACGGCTCAGGGGAAGATATACGGCGGCTGCAACGTGGAAAATGCGACGTACGGGCTGACGGTGTGCGCGGAACGAGTGGCCATCTTCAAAGCGATCAGCGAAGGCGAGCGGCATTTCGATGCGATTGCCGTAGTAACGGACACTAGTACATTGACGCCACCGTGCGGAGCGTGCCGGCAGTTGATCTGGGAGTTTTGCGGCGATGTACCTGTGGCAATGGCAAATCTAGAGGGTAAAAGTGAGATTTTCTGGATGCGTGATTTATTTCCGAAGCCGTTCGATGCTGCCAACTTGTAGTCGCAGCATGCACGCCACAGACTTTCATTCAAAAGAGGCAACCCAAATGTGCTCAGCATTAAAACAACTGTTTCTGCTGGTTGGTCTCGCGGTGGTGAGCGCAGCCATAGCGCTCGCTCAGGCGCCTAGAAAGGCCGCTTCCGCCGGCTTCGACCTCGTCGTCACTAACGCAACCATTGTGACCATGGATCCCGCGCGGCACGTTATTGAAGACGGAGTAATTGGTGTAAGCGGAGACAGCATCAGTTTTGTGGGGCCGGCGTCGGACTTCTACGCGCGGAATGGAAAAGCTTTTGCGGCCACCCAAACCATCGACGCAAGAGGCAAACTGATCATGCCGGGGCTGATCAACGCGCACACGCATATTCCGATGGTGCTGATGCGGGGGTTGGTGGACGACGTGACGCTGGACGACTGGCTACGCAAATACATTTTTCCGGCGGAAGCAAAGAATGTGAACGAAGAGTTTGTGCGCTGGGGCTCGCGGCTGGCACTGGCAGAGATGATTCGCAGTGGCACGACGGCGTTCGCGGACATGTACTATTTCGAGGACGCGGTTGCCGAAGAAACCAAGGCAGCGGGACTGCGCGGATTTCTTGGGGAAACGTGGATCGACTTCCCTGCCCCGGACAACAAGAACGAAGCGGAGATGGCGGCGTATACGGAGAAGTTCCTGAAGAAATGGCAGGGCGATGCGCTGATTCATGCGTCCGTGGCACCGCACTCGATTTACACGTGCTCGGAAAAAACGCTGAAGGATTCAGCGGCGCTGGCAAGGAAATACCACGCGCCCATCCTGATCCACGTTGCGGAAATGCGGAAGGAACTGGTGGACAGCATCGAGAAGAATGCCGCGACGCCGGTGCAATAC
>Ga0210392_10001144_pt1 | contig 14266 bp, 11 predicted proteins | sample IncBWC30OmetaG_FD_161057 | JGI IMG/M metagenome (GOLD analysis project Ga0210392, IMG submission 161057) | Forest soil microbial communities from Barre Woods Harvard Forest LTER site, Petersham, Massachusetts, United States - Inc-BW-C-30-O ...
GCGGTCGGCGACCCAGATCGCCGATTCATTGGCGTCCGGCATCAGTTTGGGCAAAAACGGCAAAGGCGCGTCGCTGACGGACTCGTCGGGTGTGGCCACCGCGAACAGCGCGCTGCGATCGAGCGTGCGCAGCACCGAGTAGCCAGCTCGCAACAGAAGCACGCGGAGCGTGGATTCACTGAAGTTGGTCAGGTGGGCATTCTGGAAGAAATTTTCCTGGAGCAGCCCATACGGTTGGTACACGTTGGGTACCTCGATCACCATGCGGCCGCCGGGCTTGAGCCAGCTGCGCATGCGCAGCAGCGCCGCGAGCGGGTCGTGCAGGTGCTCGAGCACGTGAAAGCTTTGGATTTGGTCGAAGCGCGTGTCCCCTGGGTCGTAGTCTTCGATCGTGCCGACGAAGCACGAAATGCCGGCGTTTCGCGCTTTCTCCGCTTCTTCCAAGCCGGGCTCGATGCCAAACGCTTCGATGCTCAATTGGTCTCGCATTGCCGACAAGGTGCGGCCATGACGGCAGCCGATTTCGAGCACAGAGTCGCCAGTCTTGGTTTCACCGAGAGCACGGGCGTTCGCCGCCTGGTTCAGATGCCAGGCGTCCATCGCCGCGTCGAAATGGGGATCTCCGGGTTTGGCGAAGCCTCCGCCAGCTACCGGATATTTGACGTCACCATAGTGCTCGCGATAGCCGATTGCGTAGTACTCGGCCATCGCTTCGCGCGTTGGTCGCGGAGATTGATACACGAGCGCGCAATGGTCGCAGGCAATATTGCGCACGTTCATGTTGAAGCGCCCGCGCGTGCCGACTTCGAGCCCGCTCGAGCTCACGCTGCACACGGGGCAGATGGGGGTTTCGGTTGCTTCTGGGGGGGTGATGGCCACGCTCTCCGCGAGCAAACTTCGCGCCAGGCACCGGTCGCAAAACGACGCATCGCGCGTCCGCGAAAAGTGCGAAATTGCTGCGTTTCATGCGGGATCGTCGCTGCCGCCGGCGCCACCTGCTTGACGCTCGTCAGCTGTTTGACGTGTATCTTGAAACCCTTCGCTGGGGGCACCGTACTTGATCCATGCGACACCTACTGACAAGCACGATGCTGCTCTTCGTCGTTGCCGGCTGCCACGGAGGTGCGGCCAGCGATCAGGCCGCCGGACGCGCCGCCGCGGCACCCTCTACCGCCGCGACCGCGCCGGCGCACGTGGGCACTGACCCGGGCCACGTTGGGCGCGGCACACCGCTTACCGCTCAGGCCGGTCATGAGCTGGCGGCGTTTGCCGCGGGTTGCTTTTGGGGTGTGGAAGATGCGTTCCGTCATGTCGACGGTGTGACCGCGACCGCCGTCGGCTACACCGGAGGGCACACCGCCGACCCAACGTACGAGCGAGTGTGCCAGCATGACACGGGCTACGCCGAGACCGTGCTGATCGAGTTCGACCCGAAGCTCGTCAGCTACAGCCGCTTGCTCGACATCTTCTTCGAGATCCACGACCCCACCACGCTCGACCGACAAGGTCCGGACGAGGGGGACCAATATCGCAGCGCGATCTTCACGCAATCAGCGGCGCAAGCTCAGGCCGCGCGCGCCGCGCTGGCGCGCGCCCAGAAGAAGCAAGCCGATAAAATCGTGACTCAAATCACGGAGCTGAAGCCGTTCTACCGGGCCGAGGACTATCACCAGCAATATGCCGAGCGCACGGGCTCGCACGGTTGTCCGATTCGGCACTTTTCCGGCGAAAGCTCGGCGTCGCTGTAGCGCGTGCTGGTCTCGAGCGCAGCTGTTGCGGAGCTCGGCAGATCACCGAGCTCGCGCAACACGCGCTCGGTGACGCGGCGTCGCACCGGTTTGAGATCGACGTCGGGCGAGTGTCCGTCGAGCACGGTCGCGAAGAACACGCGCCGCTCACCGAGCTCTACGAAGCCGACGAACCAGCCGACCTCGGCGGGCGTCTCGGGAGGGCCAACGAGCCCGGTCTTGCCGCGCAAGACATGCTCGGGACCGACGTCGAGGGTGAGCACGTCGCGCACGACGTCTAGCGTGTGCTCTTGAATCGGTAGCTTTCCGCCGTCCAGCCGACGCAGGAAATCAATCTGCTGAAAGGGTGAGATGCGCAGCGCGCCACCCAGCCAGAAAAAGTCGATTCTTCCCGAGCTGTCGCGATTGCCGTAGCCGAGCCGATTCAGCCAGTCGTGCATGCGCGCCTCGCCCACTTTCCGCGCGATGCCCTGAAAACACGGCAGACACGAAACCTGAATCGCGCTGCGCAGCGTGTGATCACGATTCCAGTCGGGGTTCTGATACTCCTGCCCGTCCCAGGGCAGCGGGCTCTCTGCGTCGCTCACGATGCCTGTTTCGAGCGCGATGATGGTATTGGCAATCTTGAACGTCGATGCCGGCAGATAGCCAGCGTCACATTTGGCGGGGTCGCTACACAACAGCTTGCCGTCGCGAGTGTCGAACAGCGCCATCGCGCCAGTGACGTGCTCATCGGCAAACAGGCGAACGGCTTCGGGGAGAGAGGCGGAGCTTCGGTCGAGCGGCGTCAGAGACGACGCTTCCGGAGCGGTGCTCGTGGACGGAGCGCCGCTACTGGACGCCACCTTGGCCGGCGCGACCGTCCCGGCGCAGCCCGTCAAGAGTACCAGCAACGCGAGCGCCTGGGCATCGAGTCTCATTGCGCGATCTGCTCACAGACGAGCGAGCCACGCCAGCCTTTCGCGCCGCGCAACACGCGCCCTCCCCGTGCCCGTAACGTGCCTCATCATTGGTCATTGGTCACATCTCGGACTGGACGGCTTTTGCCTTCGTTAGTGGACGCTAGGCTGAAGTCATGGGTTTGCAGGGCGAAGTGAGACTCGCGCGTGAGCGCGGGGAGGGCCGCATCGGGGCCTTCTATGTAAAAATTTTACATTCCGAGCGCGCGCGAAATGGCCTTCGGCGCAGCGAAGCCGTTCGTCCCGGTATTGGAACCGTTCACCACTCAGAGCAGGGCGGCGCGAATCGCGAGCGGCAGCGCACCGCGACCCAACCCAACCAGCCCAAGGATAGGGAGCGCGGGCATGGGCACGTTTTTAGCAAAGATCGCGGGCACGTTTAGCAAAGACCGTGCGCCTCACCGGGTGTGCGATGAACAATCGCGATTTTTGCTGATTTGGCGCGAGCGGTGGCCTGCGCGGACGATTCAAGGTAGACGACGCGCGTGCTGAAACGAGGCGTATTTTGAGCTTATTGGTCGCGATCCTGTTGGGTATCGTGGAGGGCTTGACCGAGTATTTGCCGGTCTCTTCTACTGGGCATTTGATCTTGGTCAGCCAGCTTTTGGGCGAGACGAGCGAGGGCGCGAAGGCGTTCGACATCGTGATTCAGCTCGGGGCCATTTTGGCCGTGGTCGTGCACTACCGCCGGCTGCTCGGCGCGCGCCTGATCGGGCTACTGCGCGGTGAGGTCGTTTCGTTGCGCTTGGCAATGGCGCTGGCGGTCGCCTTCGCGCCGGCCGCGGCGGTCGGCTTCGTGTTGCAGAAGACGATCAAGGCTCACCTGTTCGGGCCGATGCCGGTGGCGATCGCGCTGTTCGCGGGCGGCGTGCTCATGATCGTCGTGGAGCGCGTGCGCGCCAAGAAGCAGATCCAGGGTCTGGTTGGGCTGGAGCACGTGACTCCGGGGCGCGCGTTGGTGATTGGCTTGGGTCAGTGCTTTTCGCTGTGGCCCGGTTCGTCGCGCTCGATGTGCACCATCGTGGCCGGCCAGGCGACGGGCCTTTCCACTGCGACCGCCGCTGAATTCTCGTTCTTACTGGCGTTGCCGACGCTGGGCGCGGCGACGCTGTACGAGGGGTTCAAGGCTCGCCACGAGCTCGGCTCGTCGTCCGTGGGTGGCGCGCAGGTCGTGGTCGGCTTGGTCGTGTCTTTCTTCGTGGCTTGGGGTGTGATCGCGGTGTTCATCAAGTATCTGCAGCGGCGCGGGCTCGAGCCGTTCGGCTTTTATCGCGTCGCGCTGTCTGCAGTCGTGCTGTGGCTGGCATTGAAGGGTTGAGAGTGCTGCTCGCTCAGCGATAAAGATCCTGCACGATCCTGGTTTGGCCGTAGCTCGTGACGACTGGCTGCGGACAACTCGGCGGTTGCCTTTTTTTGCACGACGCGCAGGCGCACCCCAAAAGAAACCCGAACCACAGCCATTTCCCCACGATTTTCGGCGCCACCTATTGGGGCGTGTTCCAACCGCCGATGTCGGCGACGAGGCGATCGGCCTGCGGCGGGCCCCAGCTGCCCGGCTCGTATTCCAACATTGGGCTTGGGCCGTGAATGACCGGATCGACGATCGCCCACGCGGCCTCCACCACGTCTTGCCGCGCGAACAACGTGGCGTCGCCGGCCATCGCGTCACCGAGCAAGCGCTCATAAGGACCGAGCCTGCCGTCCGCGCCTTGCTCGTTGGCTTCGACGACGGACAGCTCGACCGGGCGACCACGCATGCCTTCACCGGGACGCTTGGCGCGCGCCCCGAGCGCGATGGTGACCTCCGGATTGAGGCGGAAGCGCACGTAGTTGCCCATGGACGGCGCGGGCTCGTGGAATACGACTTGCGGCGGATTATTGAATTCGATGGTCACTTCAGTGACCGTCTTGGCCAACGATTTTCCGGCGCGCACGTAGAAGGGCACGCCCTCCCAGCGCCACGAATCGACGTGCAAGCGCAGCGCGGCATACGTGGCCATGTACGAGTCCGCGTTGACGCCGGGCTCGTCGCGGTAGCCGCGAAATTGACCGCGCACCATTTGGTCCGGGCTGAGCGGGCGGATCGTGCGCAGCACTTTGGCTTGCTCGTCGCGCACGGCTTCCGGGTACGTGCTCGACGGCGCTTCCATCGCCAAGTAGCTCACGATCTGCAGCAAGTGATTTTGGATCACGTCGCGGATCACGCCCGTCTCTTCGTAGAACTTGCCGCGACCTTTGACGCCGAAATCTTCGGCCATCGTGATCTGCACGTTCTCGACGTAGCGGCGGTTCCAGATCGGATCCAGGAACGCGTTCGCGTACCGGAAGTACAGGATGTTTTGCACGGCTTCTTTGCCCAAGAAGTGGTCGATGCGGAAGATCGACTCTTCCGGAAAGACCTCGTGCAGCGTCTGATTCAGAGCTTTGGCGCTGGCTAAGTCGCGGCCGAACGGCTTTTCGAGCACGACGCGCGCGGGGGAAGTACAGCCCGCTTTTTGAAGCTGCTGCACCACGGTTCCGAACATGGATGGTGGGATGGCCAAGTAGTGGGTCGGTAGCGTGGCACCACCGAGCGCGGCCTTGAGCTGCGCGAACGTATTCGGATCGGCGTAGTCGCCATCGACGTAGCGCAACTGCTTGGCGAGGATCGCGAATGCGTCCGGATCGAGACCGCCGTACTCGGTGCAGCTGGCCTTGGCGCGCTCGATCAGTTGCTCGAGCGTGGTGTTCGACTTGGCTACGCCCACGATCGGAAAATTCAGTACGCCGCGGCGCGCCATGCGTTGCAGCGCGGGGAAGATCTTTTTGTACGCGAGGTCACCGGTCGCGCCGAAGAAAGACAGCGCGTCGGATCGCGGTTTAGCGTCGCTCATGAGCTCTCACTTTTCTGCCGGAGTGGCGTCAGCTCGGAGGGTAGTCGAAACCGCGCGCGCTCACCCGTCACCGAGTGTGTTCCTGGGCTGGTTTGAAATTTAGAGCGATCTCCATGACTTGTAGGAAAGGCTGTGCGGACGTTCAGTCCCCTGCTAAACGCAAGGCTCAAAGGAGCTCGCATGGACCCGATTAGCCGCCCCACGTTGAAGAGTCTCGAAACCCCAGCCGTTCGCTCGTTTCAAGCATTGGATCACTTCGTTACCGCGGGCGGGATGCGCGTGACGTACTACGCGCTCTCGCTCGAAAAGGTGCCGGCCGACTTCTTCGCGGACCCCGACGGCGCGTGGAGCTACGAGCTGCTGGCTCGAGCTGCGGGCTTCGCGTCGCACAGCGGTGTCGCGGTCGGGGCGCTGAAGGCGCAATTCAACGGTCACCCGGAGGGCGCCGCGGTGGTCACGCTCAACGCGCTGACTCGGCCGTACGTGGCCATCGTCGAATGCCCGATCGCCTACGACTACCTGTTGCAACCCGAAGACACCGCGAGCTCCGCGGCCTGAGCGGGAGAGCGGCTCAGCCGCCGCCCTGAATCACACGGAGCTGCGCGCGCGCGCCGAGCACGGTCTGAATGCGCAGGCTGGCTTGCGCGTCGCGCATGAAGCTGCCCGGAAAGCGCAGGCGTTGCTCGAGCTCGCACACGCACTCGGCGAGCTCGAAGTCCGCCACTTCTAGTGCGCGTTCGCGGGCAACGGTCAGCTCTGCGCTGAGCCAGGCCTGGACCAGCTCGAGCGCGGGCGCCGGCAGCTCACTCAGGCGCTTTCGGGCCGGCTCTGCGCCATTTTCCAGCTCGATCAAGCGCTCGGGGGCGAGCAGGTGATCGGGGTCGCGGTCCGGATCTCGCAAATCACTCACGTTTTTCAGTGTGCCTCAACTCGCACAGGATGGAAATAGCCGAGTTCGCTTTTGTGCCATGCTTGGCGCAGCGATGACTTCTGCGGATCATTCAGCGTCTGTTCTCCCGGAATCTCTACCGAAAGCGTTGCTCGTCGGCGTGCGGTTACCCGGGGTTTCGGAGCAAGATTTCGAAGCCAGCTTGGAAGAGCTGGAGCGCTTGGTGAAGACGCTGGGCTACCGCGTGGTGTCTCGGATCACGCAAACGCGAGCCACGCTCGCCCCCGCGGCGGTGCTCGGTGAAGGCAAGCTCGCCGAGCTGGCTGCGCTCACCGGGGGTTCGGGCGACGCCGGCGTGCAGGTCGAGCGCGTGAAGGACAAAGCCCGGATCCGGCGCGAGGCGGTCGAGCAAGGCAAGACCGTGTCCAATGACGACGATGACGACGATGACGAAGCAGGTCCAGCGATCGCCGGGGATCTCGCTGACCTCGCGTTGATCGCAGTCGACCACGAGATCAGCCCGAGCCAGCTGCGCAATCTGGAGCGCGCCACGGGCATCACCGTGCTCGATCGCACGGGCGTGATCATCGAGATCTTTCATCGCCATGCGCACAGCCGCGAGGCGCGCATGCAGGTGGAGATCGCGCGGCTGCGCTACGAATCGCCGCGCGTGCGCGAATCACCGCGCGGCAAGGAGCGCCAAGCTGGGCGCGGCTCCGGCGAAGCGGGCCTCGAGCTCGACCGACGCAAGATCCGCGATCGGATCGCCGAGCTCAAAGAGCAGCTGGAGGCGGTGCAGAAAGAATACAGCGTGCGCCGCGCGAAGCGCCAAGAGGCGCGCCGCGTCGCGCTCGTGGGCTACACCAACGCCGGCAAATCCTCGCTCATGCGCGCGCTCACGGGCAGCGACGTTTACGTGGAAAACAAGCTGTTTGCGACGCTCGACACCACGGTGCGCGCGCTCTCGCCCGAAGTAGAGCCGCGCATCTTGGTCAGCGACACCGTCGGCTTCATCAAGAAGCTGCCCCATGACTTGGTGGCCAGCTTCAAATCGACGCTCGATGAGGCCAGCGAAGCCTCACTGCTCTTGCACGTGGTCGACGCCTCCGATCCGAGCTGGCAAAGCCAGCTCACGGTGACGCGCGAAGTGCTCACGGAGATAGGCGCTCACGCCGTGCCCAGCCGCTTGCTGATGAACAAGGTGGACCGGCTGAGCCCCGAAGCGTTGGCGGAGCTGCGCGTCGCGCAACCCGACGCTTGGTTCTTGTCCGCCAAGAGCCCGAGCGACGTCGCCGCGCTGCGGCTGCGCATCATCGAGTTCTTCGAATCGAGTTACGTGCAGGCGGAGGTGCTCGTGCCGTTCAGTGAGCAGCGCTTGCTCGCCGAAATGCACGCCAGCATGAACGTGCTCGGCACTCGCTACGAAGAAGCCGGGGTATACGTGCAGGTGCGCTGCGAAGCAGCGGCTCTCGACAAACTGGGCACGCGGCTGCCGAAGGGGTCGGTAACGCTGCTGTAGTGGCTGCCCCCGCGGAGACGTCGTTTACGGCGGCCACGCTCGCCACTGTGACGCACTTCGTGACACCGCGTGGCGTGATCTGCGCGGCCGGCCCCGCCAAGCGCCCGTGCCGGGCGCGGGGGGCCGACGAACGGCGCGGACTCCGCCAGGCGGAGTTTGCGGACTCACGTCGAACGGCGGCAGGTCATTTTGGAGCCGCGCCGTCGGGGCGTCGGCGCAAGTTGTGAGGTTGGCGGCGGCGCGTGTGCGTGCTCGAGAGTTGAGGCGCGATCTTTGCGCGGCGCGGTCGACGACTTGGGTTGCGGTGCGCCTCAACTCTCTCGCCCGCCTTAATTTTTGTTGGTTGAAGTGTCGATTCTGCTGGACGGGTTTCGGGGGGCTGTTGGCTTTGTCGTGGAGGTCGAGCCGAAATTCGATGCGGGGGCGGGCGAGGCTGCACGCTGTAAGCGTTTCGCGCTCAGCCTCGACTTTAAGCGTATTTTGGCGCTGAAAGTCACTGACACGACGATTGCGAGCCTCAAAAAAGACGCGTGATAGACCGGAGGCATGAGCAGCCGATTTCGATTGCTGGGTGTCGAGAATACCGAGCTCTTGGCGGGCTTGTCGCAATTGGTGCAACGGGGCAATGAGCTCACGGCTGAAGTGCTGGCGCACTTGGCGGAGCTTGAAGAGCGCAGGCTGCACCTGCAGCTGGGGTTCCCCTCGTTGTTCGCTTATTGCGTCGAGGTGCTCGGATTGAGTGAAGGCTCGGCAGGACGGCGAGTGGCGGCCGCTCGCGTGTGCCGGTGCTTTCCGGGAGCATTCGAGCTCGTCGCACGCGGCGATTTGCACTTGTCAGCCTTGTGCGGGTTGGCGCCGCACCTCAACCCGCAGAACGCGACCGAGCTGTTCACCGCGTGTTGCCACAAGACGCGCAGACAAGTCGACGAGTTGCTCGCCGCGCGATTTCCGAAACCAGACGTTCGGGAGCAGATCCGTCGCTTGCCAACGCGCTCGCCGCTGGCTGTCGAAGAACCCCGAATGATTGAAACCCACGATGAGGCCTTGGTCGAGCCGAACGCTACCAGTCAGGGGCTCGAGGCAACCCCCGTGGAAGTGGCCGAATTCGCAGAAAATCACGGCCCCGAGACGGCGCCACCAGTCGTCAGTTCTCCACCCGCTCGGCGTCGCGAGCTCGAGGCGCTCTCTGCCGACCGCTTTGGCGTGCATTTCACCGCTGATACTGAGCTTAAAGAGTTGCTCGAACGGGCACGCGCGCTCGCGGGTCACCGTCTACCGAAGAAAGATCTGTCGAGTTTGATGCGACTCGTCCTTGCGAGCTTCGTGAAGCAGGAAGAAGCGCGACGCTTCGCCGTTGGTCGAAAGCCGCGCCGCTCGAGGGCTGATGCGGACGAAATCTCGTTCTCGGGTTCAACTCCGCCTGGCGGAGTTGAGCCGGCAATCGCGTCGGCGGAAGGCAAACCTGCTCACGCGGCTTCGCGGGCAAGTCGCGTGGCGCGGGTCGCTGGCGGCTCCCCGGAGCGGAGCAAGCACAGCCGCTATGTTCCTGTTGCGGTTAGGCGTGCGGTGTATTTGAGGGACTGCGGACAGTGCTCGTTCGTGTCGGAGGACGGGCGACGATGCGAGGCTCGCGCGCGGCTCGAACTCGATCACGTTGAGCCCTGGGCAAAGGGGGGCGACGCGGAGGTCGACAACATCCGGCTACGCTGCCGCGCGCACAATCAGTTGCATGCGCGGGAGTGCTTTGGCGCACTGCACATTGAGACGAAGATCGCGGCGCGCCGGTGTGCCGGGGTACCCACGAGCGGCGGGATGAATCATGACAACCGCCCCGCGGTAGTTGTGAGAGACTGGGAGCGTACGCAGAAACGGGAGTCCCCAATGATGCAACCAGTCCATCAAAAATCCGCCGGGCGGCGCACGATGTCATGAGAGGCGAGGGCGCGAATGGCTGATCTGATGTCCAAGGGCCAGGGCCGGAGCCGACCACGTTCAAGGACCGAAACCTGGCGCTGCAGCGTTTGGTCCGTGAGCTGTTTCAGGTGGCCAGCGGACGCCTCGGGCGCGAGGTAGTAAGTGGCGGAGCAAAAGATCGATGTCGATGAGGTTTGGGGCCGCCTGGTCGGTGCACGACAAGCTTACGAAAGGGCTCGCGAGCAGCTAAGGAACCTCGAACTTGGCGTCAACCGAGTCGAGTCGGGGCAAAAGAAGCAAGAACTGATCAAGATGTACGAGCGCCAGCGAGTTGAAGCCACCGAGGACATCAGCACCTGCATGTTGATCTATCAGGAGGCCGCCCGCGCTCGCGACGCAGAGAGCAGTGCGCAGCTCACGACCACAAACCTCGAGATCTCCAAGGGGATGAAACGCTGGACGGTCGCGATCGTCATCGCAACCGCGATCCAGGCTGTCACGGCGGTTATTCAAACGTACTTTTCGGTGAAAGGGTGCCACTGATGGCAAGCGGTCAACTTTGGTGGCTTGGCGTCATTGCAGCAGCATGCGCGACCTCGTGCGAGAGAAATGACCCTACGCCCATGTCGTCGCTATCGAGCGCGCCGCGGGAGGCGCCAGCTCTGCCTGCGACAGTTAACTACGCCGGTTTCAAGGGGACACGCTTGTCACCTGCTATGAACAGCAGATTGGCGGAATCGAGTGGCCTCACAACGGCCTCACCCCGGTGCACCAGCCATGCGACTCGCTCGGAAAAAAGGCCCTCGCCGAGTGCGTCGAGAGCGACCTGACTCTCTACGTTTACGAAAGGAGCGAGCTTGAAAGTCAGAGAGCTAACTGCATCAGGTTCTCTGGCACTTGGAAGGCCACCAATCCGTGATCACTAGCTACCTACCCTAAGGGTTGTCAGTAACCCGCTTGGCTTAGCAAGTCTTTCAAACGCGGCTGATCTTTGATGTCCGCCTTCGCGACCTGTTTGCGCAGGCTGGCGATGGTTTTGTGGGGCCAGTCCTTCTGGAACAAGTTCACGATCCACTTGGCGACCGAGCCCTTTGGATCGGCCAATACCTCTGCCAGCACGCGGGTCTTTTTGCCGCCTTCGATCGAGGTCAGGGTGAAGGTGCCGTATTTGAATTCACCGCGTACGAAGTCTGTTTTCGGCGCGCCGGAGTCGTACACGGAGTGGTAGTTGAGCGAGACTTTCTTGTTCGCCGGGTCGAGCTCGAGCTTGATGTCGAACACGAAATCGCGATCTTTGAGGATCACCGGCGTCGAGATGTGGTTCCAGTGAATGTACTCGTCGTCATTCAGCTTGCGGATGACCTTGACCTCGGCGAGCTTGTCGACCCACTCCGGGGCACGCGCTGAGTCCACCAAGACGCTGGCCACACGTAAGATCGGCGCGTTGACGACGCCTTCGCCGCGCAGCGCGATGATTGGGCTGCCCGCCACCTCTCGACGAAAGACCGCAATGCCGTCGTCCTCGTCGAACTTCTCCCACGGAGCTTCCTTAGCGGTGGCCGCATCAGCGGAGGCGAGCGCCGTCCCAAAAAGCGACACGCACAGCGGCAAGGCTCGCAGACTCAGCTTCCAGTATGTCGCCATGCCCATCGCTCTTAAATTTAGAGGTTTCGTCACGCAGTGCAACTTCCGTCCCGCCCTATTGTATGCAGGTGTATGTGACGACGAAAGGCCCGAGGCCGCGCGCAAGGCTCGACGCGGCCGTCCAAGTCTGGCGCGAGGCTGGCGACTGCCGGCTTCGAGCGCGGAAATAAAAGGCCGTCAAGGTGCATGCGAGACCTTGCCTCTGCGCGGGTCGGTAGTATCTTCGTCGGTCCTTGAAAGAACTGTTCGACGCGCTGAAGAAGAAGGCCCTGCCTGCCATCTGGGCCCAAGGCGTGAAGCTGGCACGTGAGGATTCGGTCTCGCTGGAAAAGGAAAGCGACAGCCGGCTCGATCTGCGAGTGCGGGTGCCGGCCCGCTCGTCCTACCTGACCGTGTCGCTGTTTCCGCGCGATCTAGAGTGGACGTGCGACTGTCCGGGCCCGGCTGACCCGTGCGTGCATGTCATCGCTGCGCTGCTGGCGGTGCAGCGGGTCACCCAAGCCGGGCAACGCTTGCCGGATGCCAAGACCATGGGCGCCCAGCTGCTGTACGCGTTTCGTCGGCTGCCGATGTCTGGGCTGACGCTCGACCGCTTCGTGCTCGTAGGCGAACAAAAAACTCGGCTCGAGGGCACGTTGGCGTCGGTGAACGGCAAATACCCCTTGTCGCCAGGTCCCGGGGACCTCGTGGTCGATCGCATCCTGACCGCGGCTTCGCGCGGCGTGCTGCGCCCGGGAGTGTGGCAGAGCTTGCTAGAGGCCCTGAGCGGCGCCCGCGTCGAGTTCGACGACAAGCCGATTTCGGTGTCTGCCGAGCCGCTCTTGCCCACGGGTCGCGTGTTCGACGACGGCGAGGAAATCGTGTTGGCCGTAGAGCAAAATGCCGAGCTGACCGCGGTGGTCGAGCTGGGCCTCGGTCGCGTGGGCAACACGCTGCGCCCGCTCGGGCTAGTCGAGCTCACCGGCATGAAGCTCGAGCGCTTGCCGCTGCGGCGCCGTTTTCCGCGCAGTGAAGTCGGCGAGCTGGCGACGAAGGTGCTGCCCGAGATCGAAGCCAAGATCAAAGTCGTGATTGAGTCTTCGCGCATGCCGCGGCGCGGGAAAACACGCATGCCGCCGCGCATCTCGTTCGAGCTGAGTCACGCCGAGCACACGCTGAGCGTGGTGCCCATGGTCGTGTATGGCGATCCGATTTGCGCGCGCATCGAAGCGGGCCGGCTCGTGCACGTACAAGGTGACGTGCCGGAGCGCGACGAGATCGGCGAGCGCCGCATGATAGGGCGTCTGCGCGACGAGCTGTTCTTGGTGCCTGGTCGGCGTGTCGATTTCGACGGCCAAGAGGCCAACAAGTTTGCGCAAAAGCTGCGCGATTTCCAGACCCGTTTGGGCCTCGAGCCCGGCGCCATGTTGGTGCGCGCCGCACCGGTCCAAGCGAAGATCAAGATCAACGGGGACACGCTCAACATCGAGTTCGAGGTGCCCGCTGACGATTCGGGAGGTGAGGGCACGCCTCGTCGTGGCAAAGCCAGCGCCGAAGCCGTGCTGCGCGCCTGGCAGGACGGCCTTTCTTTGGTGCCCTTGCAGGGCGGCGGTTGGGCGCCCCTGCCTAGCGATTGGCTCGAGAAGTTTGGCGACCGCGTGGCGGACTTGCTGGCTGCGCGCGACGCCGACGGCCGCGTTTCGCGCGTGTCGATCCCGGCGCTGTCCGCGCTGTGCGACGACCTCGATCAACCGCGACCGCCTTCGTTCGACAAGCTCGCGCCGTTGATTCACGGCTTCGAGAGCCTGCCCGAAGTCGAGCTACCGAAAGACCTGACCGCGACGCTCCGCACCTACCAAAAGGTCGGGGTGGATTGGCTGTGCTTCCTGCGCGACGCCGGTCTGGGCGCCGTGTTGGCCGACGACATGGGTCTGGGCAAGACGCTACAAACGCTGTGTGCGGTCAGCGGGCGCACGTTGATCGTGTGCCCGAAGAGCGTGCTGCACAACTGGGAGGCAGAGGCCCGTCGCTTCCGCCCAGCTCTCAGCATCGCGACTTACCAAGGCCCGCGCCGTGAGCTCGACGCGCGCGCCGATCTCACGATCACCACCTACGCCATCTTGCGCCTCGACGCGGAGCGCTTGGCTGCCGAAACTTGGGACACCGTGGTGCTCGACGAAGCTCAGGCGATCAAGAACCCCGACAGCCAAGTGTCGCGCGCGGCATACGCGTTGAAGACGAACTTCCCCGTTGCGTTGAGCGGCACGCCGCTCGAAAACCGGCTGGAAGAGCTGTGGAGCATGTTTCACTTCTCGCACCGCGGCTTGCTCTCGGGCCGTTCGCAGTTCCGCGATCGCTACAGCTTGCCCATCGAGCAGGGCAACAAGAAAAAGCTCGCCGAGCTGCGCGAGAAGACCAAGCCCTTCATCCTGCGGCGCTTGAAGCGGGAAGTGGCGCCCGAGCTGCCGCCGCGCACGGACATGGTGCTCGAGATCGAGCTCGATCCGAGCGAGCGCGAGCTGTACACCGCGGTGCGCGCCGCCACGCAGCGTGATCTGCTGGAGAAGCTGCAGAAGGGCGGCAACGTGCTGCAAGCGCTGGAGGCGCTCTTGCGCTTGCGCCAAGCGGCCTGTCATCCCTCGCTCGTCCCCGGACAGCACGCGGAGAGCTCGAGCAAGATAGAGGCGCTCTTGGAGAGCTTGGAGCAGGTGGCCGCAGAAGGTCATAAGGCGCTCGTGTTC
>Ga0210392_10001146_pt1 | contig 14262 bp, 14 predicted proteins | sample IncBWC30OmetaG_FD_161057 | JGI IMG/M metagenome (GOLD analysis project Ga0210392, IMG submission 161057) | Forest soil microbial communities from Barre Woods Harvard Forest LTER site, Petersham, Massachusetts, United States - Inc-BW-C-30-O ...
AGCGCTTCGAGGTGTTGCGTGACAAGCTGAAGAAGCTCACCGAGCTCGGCTTGAAGGTCGAAATTCGACGTAACCGCATGGTCATTCGTTTGCCCGGTGACGTGCTGTTCGCCTCCGGCGACGACAAGCTACGCCCGGACGGCAAAAAGGTGCTGGACGCGGTCGCCGATGTGATTCGGAACGACAAGGCGCTCGCCGGTCGCTATTTCCAAATCGCTGGCCACACCGACAACAAGCCGCTCAAGGGCGGCAGGTTCGGCGACAATTGGGGCCTGTCTGCGATGCGCGCTCGGGAAGTGCTCGTTTACCTGATCGCCCCCATGGGCACGAAGGACGGCGGAGGCGGCTTGAGCCCGGAGCGCCTACACGCCGCCGGCTACGGCGACACCGACCCAGTGGGCAAGAACGACACCGACGCCGAACGGCAGCAGAACCGGCGCGTCGAGCTGGTGCTCATGCCGGACGTCGAGGAAATGCTCGATCTGAAGTCGCTGATCTGAGCGTTTGACGCCTCGCGCCACGTAAGGCTTGGGCCGGTGACCGCCCAGCGCAACCCGCAGGTCCCGTAATAATCCGAAAATCTCCGCGAAGAAACCTTGGACCGGCGGCATCCGTAAACCGGTCTGTGGATCTCCGTGACCAGCTATAGCGTCAACATGTGGCCCGCGTTAGAAGTGGCGCGCTTGACGTTTGAGCGCCTCCCTAGCCTCGCCGAGAGTACATCCGAGCAGCTCATGGAGCGCTACGTGGATGGCGAGGCGGAAGCGTTCGAATTTCTGTATCGGCGCGTGTCACCGAACTTGATGGGCTATTTGCTGCGCTTGACGCGCAACCGCGAGCGCGCCGAAGACCTCCTGCAGATCACCTTCTCGAAGATCCACCGAGCCCGCGGCAGCTTCCTGAAGGGGGCGCCTGTCCTACCTTGGATCCTAGCCATCGCGCGGCGCTCGTTTCTGGATGAGCGCCGCTCCGCTCAAGTCCGCACCGAAGATCTGTCGCCGGACGGCTCCTTGCCCGAGCAACAGCACGAAGAGCGAGCCCTGCCCGCGGAGCTTTCGGACGCGCTCGAGGTCGCCCTCGACCGCCTTCCGGAGACGTACCGGGAAGCCATCGTGCTGACCAAAATCACCGGGCTCAGCGTCGCCGAAGCAGCTACAGTTTTGGGCTCCACCGAAACTGCCGTTAAGCTCAGAGTTCACCGTGGTTACAACCAGCTACGCAAAGAGCTCGAGCAGTACTCGCGCACGCCATGAGCACACCTAAGCCAGGTCCCCTGCCAGAGTTGGCGGATTTGCCGTGGGCAAAGCCGGAGTGCCGGGAAGAGGTCTCTGCGGCAATTCGCAGCGCGTGCACCAAGAACCTGTGCCCCGTGCAGCGCATGTCGTCCCGCATGCGGCTCACGTTGTGTATCGCCGCATCGAGCTTCGTGGCAGCCGTTGGTTATTGGTTCGGAGCTCGTCACAACCGCTCTGAGCTCGGCCTGCGCATGGGCCTGCTCGGCGCGCTCGGCTGGGCCATCGTGCAGGCGGCCGTCCTGTTCATGGGCTTCGGTCCGCCACGCGGGCGCGTGTCTACGCGCACCGTGCGCTTGGTGCTCGCTGTAGCCGTGCCGGTGTTGTTTCTGGGCTACCTCACCTTCTCGGCGTGGTCGTTCGTACCGTTCGAACAGTTTTCGCACGGCGCGCGCGCCAGCCATGCATTGAGCTGCGGCTCGGTCGCATTGTTCTTCGGCGCGCTAGTGAGCGGCGGCGTGCTGCTCGCCTGGCGCGGTACGGATCCACTGACCCCGCGCCTGTCCGGCACGCTCGCTGGTTTGATCGGCGGCGTGGGCGGCGCGCTCGCCGTGGGCATCGGCTGTCCGAGCCATGAAGCCTGGCATTTGTGGGTTTCTCACGGGGTAATCGTATTGGCGTTGGGGGTAATGGGCTGTCTGGCGGGGAGACGGCTTTTGGCGCCGTGAAGTTCCCCAGCAAGCGCGTCATCCGCGAGAAGTTGTTCGAGCTACTCCGCTACGGCGCGCTCGGTGGCGGCGTGTACGTGCTCGCAACCCAGTTCGTGCGCCACTCCTCGGGCCCCAAGGAAGGCAGCCCCGCCGCCGCGTTCGACTTGCAGCTCGCGGGCTCCGCAGACCGAGTCAGCTTGGCCGCTCAGCATGGAAAGCCCATGCTCATGGAAGTGTTCGCCAGCTGGTGCAGCGCGTGCAAGCGTAGCTCGCCGCGCTTGGTAGAAGCGTGGCGCGCACACCACGATCAGAACGTGACCTTCCTCGCCGTCAGCGTCGACGACGACCCCGCCGCGGCCAGCCGCATCAAGTCGGACTGGAAGCTCCCCTTCGACGTCGCCATCGACGACGGCAGCGTGGCCAAAGCCTACGGCATCAGCATGCTGCCCACGCTGATCTACATCGACGAGAAGGGCATGGTTCGCCACTCCGAGGCGGGCGTCGTGTCGCGTTCGGACGTCGACTCGTGGCTGGCCGAGCGCTGAGAGCGCCAGAACTGGCGCTGAATCAGTATCAGTGAGAAGTAGCGGGGGCTGGCGTCGTGTGAGGCGCATGTGGCCCGAGCGGCGCGGCCGAACCGCTCGGCGCGGCCGAACCGCTCGGCACAGCCGAAGCGCCGGGCGCCGCTGAAGTGATAGGCGTGGTCGGCATCAGCGGGACCTGCACCGGCTCGGGGAACGGCACGCCGTCATCCGGCTTCAGCTCCGTTGCCTTCCACAACGCCTCGGCGCGCGTGAGACGCATCAAGCTCGTCTTCGGGCCACCGGGCAAACCGACGCTGGTCACGCGCGCGGTCGCAGCGATCGGATTGGCTTCGATGACCACCGCGGAGGTGAGCGCCGTCAGCTCGAGCGCCTTGCGCGTGCTCAGGCAGGCCGCGTCGCAGGCAGCCTTCTCTTGTTGAACCTTGGCCGCCGCGTTGCCCGTCGCTAGCTCGAGCGCGCCCGCATAGTCGTGCGTCACGAGCCGCTGCTGCAGCTCGACCGCTGCGTTCTTCGGATCGTGCGCCAGCTCTTCGAGCGTCACCTTGCGTGGAACGCGAGTTTCCTTTGGCGGGTGATAGTTACAAGCACCACGCGCCAACGCCCACATGACGATCGTCATCAGGCCCAGGATGCCGAGCATGCCGACGGTTTGTTTGCTGGGAGAGTCGAGCTCCTCCTCCGTCGCAGGGATGGGCAGCTTCGGACGCTTCAGCTTCTTCTTCTTCGGGCGATCGCCGGTCGAAGAGGGGCTCGTGCGGGCGGCCTTCTGCTTGTCCTCGTTGCCGCTTTCGCGCTCAGAATCGCTTGCCATGGGCGCACTCGGGTAACCCGAATGCCGTTCGTACGCAACCGATCCGGGGCTCCGACCGACCAGGCCAGATGAAGCGGATCGCGGCTATTGCGCTCACCTTGCCGATTTTCTGTTTTGCCTGCGCCGGTTCCGCCCCTTTGCCGGCCAAGGCCCTGGCCCTGAATCAGGCCGGGGTGGCCGCGCTGGCCGCCGGGGATCTGGAAACGGCCGACGCACGCTTCAGCCTCGCTCTCGAATACAACCCGAGCTTCGTCGACGCGCTGACCAACCAGGGGCTGGTCGAATTGCAGCGCGGCAACTTCGAGCGCGCCCGCCAGCTGTTCACGCGCGCTCGGCGTTTGAACCCGGACGTCGCGCAGCCGCATCACGCCCTCGGCGTGCTCGCTGAACGCGAGCGCCGCCCGGACTTGGCGTCTCAGAGCTATTACGAAGCATTGCGCGTCGACCCGGGCTTTGCGCCCTCACGCTCGAACCTCGCGCACCTGCTATACGACGGCGGTTTGTATGAAGACGCGCTGACGCAATTCAAGCGCCTGGTCGAGGTCTCCCCGGCCGATCCGAAAGCACACGCGGGTCTAGCCGCAACCTTACTTCACCTGGAGCGCGTCGATGAAGCTGCCGTCGTGATCGAAAGCGCGCTCGCAGCCACCCCCGAGGATCCGGATCTGATCGTGCTGGCCGCGCGTCTCGAAATCCGACGCGGAGAGCTCGACGCCGCCATCGCGCGTTTGTTGCCGTTGGCCAGCGGGCGAACGGACATCGCCGTCAATGCGCTGGCCTGGTTGTCCACGGCCGAGCTCTCGCGTGGGCGGGCGCGCGAGGCAGTGGGCGCCGCAGAAAGGGCGCTGGCCTTGGCGCCCGACGACGCGCTGGCCAGCTACACGCTGGGCCTCAGCCTGAAAAGGCTCGGGGATCCTGGGGCAAACCGCTGGCTGGAGCGCGCCCTTTCGCTATCGCCCGGCGTGAAGGTGGCCCTAGACTCCATGCGGTGACCAGCAGCGCACGGACAGAGCTCCAAGCGAAGCGCTCCCCGCTCGCGGAGCTCTGGCTCAACGTGCGTCGTGAGCGCGCTCTGATCGCGCTGTTCGATCTGGGACGCCAAAAGAGTCGAGAGCTGCGCGCCGCTCGCCTGTATGCATTTGGTGTCTTCGCAACGTATGCGCTGGCGATGGCGCTCAGCCGAAGCGCCGATCGCCAGCAGCTGATGCAAAGTTACGTAACAGCCGCGCTCGCTACGTTGTCTTGGGTGGTGGGTGCTCTTGCATCGCTCGGCTCGGCGCGGGCTCTGGCCGAGCACACCGAGCGCGACGGGCTCACAGCGCTCGCGTTGCAGCGTGGCTTCTCCGACGGCGCGCTGCTCTGCGCTCGCACGTTGGCGACCGCAGAGCGCATTGCACGCCTGGTCGGTTTGCCTGCGCTGCTACTCGTCGCCGTCGGCCTGGCGCGCGGCGCGACGCTGCCCTGGGCCTTCGCCATTGTGCCGGCGATCCTGGTTTACGCTGGCGCGCTGGGGCTCGCGCTCGCGCTGCTGGCACAGCTCTCAGCCGAGCTCGCGCCGCGCCACCCGCGCGCGCTCTTGCTGGCGCTGGTGTTGTGCCCGCTGCTGTTTTCTCAGGCTTATTCGGCCATTCCGAGCTTGCCCGGGTTGTTCTCGGCGCTGCTCTCCCGGCTGCTCGGTGCGGGAGCCGCGCTGTGAACGAGCTCAGCTTCGACGTCGTCAGCCACGCCGAGCTCGCGTCCGTGTCCGGCGTGCTCGATTCGGGAAGCCACGTCTTGCTCGGTAGCGAGCGAGACGGCACGAGCAGCGTCGTGCTGCTCGCCGCCGGCATCGTGAAGCCCGCCGCTGGGCGCGTCTTGCTGGCTGGGCGAGTCCCGTTCTCGAGCGCCAGCGCGCGGCGCACGATTGCCGCGCTGTGCGCAGAGGAGCGCTTGCCCACCGCGCGCCATGCAGCCGGCGCAGTCCAGCTCGCCCTGCAAGCCCGCGGAGACACGCGCTCCGCGCTGAGCGTGCTCGACGCGGCCGGCCTAGCGCATTGGGCGATGCGTCGCACGAGCGACGTATCAGCGCGCGAAACGCGTGCCCTGGCTCTGGCGCTGGCCTTGAGTCACCCGAAGCCCGCGCTGCTCGCCTTGTATGAACCGCTCGCGCTCGTGGGCATGGTGCAGGAGCGCTTCTTGCTCGACGCCTTGGCGCAATTGTCGAAAAACGGCGCGATCGTGCTGGCAACAGCCGGTCGCGTCGAGGACGCCCTGCGCTTAGGCGGCGAAGTCCACGCGCTGGAACGCGGAATTTGGCTGGATTCCGCGGAAAGTCGCACGCCGCCGCTGCAACTGACGCTGCGCATCCAGACCCCCGACGCCGAGCGGCTCGCCGCGTGCCTCGCCGGAGCGCCGGAAATCAGCGAGGTCACTCAGGTCGGAGCTTTGGAGCTGCTGGTGCATGGCACGGATCTGAAGCGCGTCGCGAGCCGCGTCATCGCCAACGCGCGCGCGGCCTCGCTGCGCATCAGCGCGCTGCGCCAAGATGCCTCTGCGCTCGAATCGCTGGCCACAGCGCGCGCCGGCATAGCGCACGCTTTCGACGCAGCGAGGCCCCAATGAACGACGTGCGCGTCGGCGCTCGACTCGCCTTCGCACGGCTGCGCGGCCCAAGCTCAGCGCTGGTGCTCGCCATTTCCGCGCTGACAGTGTTCGCCGCAGCCGCGCTGGAGCAACGCAGCAACGCGGCAAGCGCACCGGACGACGTGCTGTCCGGCGTCGCGTTCGGCATCGCGCTGCCGGTCCTGGCGTACTTGGTCAGCGAGCGCGTGTGCGACGGACAACGCCTCGACCGCAGCGTCGACAGCGTCGCGCGCCACGGCGCGGATCGCCGGCACGCGGTGCTCGGGCTGCTGCTCGCTTCGGGGCTGGCAACAGCGCTAGGCGGCGCATTCCTAGTGCTGATCGCCCTACTCGGCGCACACACCCTGCATGACGCCTCACTCGCCTTCGATCTGCGCTCGAGCATCGGCATCGCGCTCGTGTCTGGTTTCGCTTACGCGCTCTGCTTCGGCGCCGCCTCGCTGCTCGGAAAGCGCGGCGGCGGCCGCAAATGGGCCCTAGTCGCCGATTTTGCCGTCGGCAGCGGCGCCTCTGCCTTGGCCGCACTCTGCCCTCGCAGCCACGTTCGCAACCTGCTCGGCGGTATCCCTGCGCTGTGCCTCTCGCAAACCAGCGCTTGGTTCGCACTGATCGCGATCAGCATCGCGTGCCTCGGCGTCAGCTTCGTTTGGACGACAGAGTAATATTGCCCATGGTCGACGACCTGATTCTGCTGCTGCGGCAAATGCTCGCCCTCTGACCGAGTCGGAACGACGACGCATCGACGCGAACCTCGGGGTGCGCACTCGTGCCGCAAAGTACGCACCTCGCGCCGCAAAATCATCGAGAAAACGGCCTCGATAAGCCCCACGCAGTACGGCACGGACTTTGCGGGATCGCGCGCCGAGAGTTTGGCAGCGTTTTTGCCGGGCAACCGAGACGAGACGAGTTCCGCGGATCGCAGGCGCAAACTAGCGCGGCTTGAAATGTGGGACTAGGCTGCCCGGTTGAGCGTGCAGGGAATCGTTTACAAGTTCGAAAGCTTTGCAGCTTTGTCTGAGGCCCTCGACAGCGAGGAGCCGGACGTAAAGCTGCCGGTCGAAGACGGTCTAGTCGACGGCCAATGGCTGGTTGCAACCTTCACGATCGGCAACGACGCGACGTCCGTCGCAGGTCGCGTCGCGGATCGCGGCAGCGAGCTGCATTTGACCTTCGAGGCGCGGGATTGGAACCAATTGTGCCGCTTCGCGAACGGCGAGTGCTCGCCGTCCATACCGCCGCCATGCTGCGAAGGCGCGGAAGAGGTGTCGGCGCCGCCGGGCAGCACCGTGCTCGTCGTCGATGACGACCCTGCGCTTCGTTCCATCGTGTGCACCATGCTGCGCAAGTCGAACATCAAGACTCTACAAGTCGAGAGCGCCGAAGACGCGCTCGACTGGCTGTCCAAGAACCGCGCCGACTTGCTGGTGCTCGACTGGGGCCTGCCCGGCATGAATGGCGTCGAGCTGTGCCAGCGGCTGCGCAAAGAGCGCGCTCATCAAAGCCTGCCGATCTTGTTTTTGACGGGCCATTCCTCGAGCGCTGATCTAGTCGAGGCCTTCGAGGCCGGCGCCGATGATTTCGTGAGCAAGCCGTTTCGCGCGCTCGAGCTGCGAGCCCGCGTGCTCGGCTTGCTCCGGCGTGTGATGGGCGAGCGCGTCGCCGCGGGTTGATCGCCCGTGAAGGCTTCCCGAGAAACCTCGGAGCTATCGCTCTCCGCCACCGATCTGAGTGGCTTCAGCGAATGCGAGCACAAGACCACGCTCGATCTAGCGGTCGCCTTCGGACGGCTCGATCGCCCCGGCGAGAACGAAATCGAACGCAAAATGCTGGAGAAGCGCGGCTTCGAGCACGAAGCGCGCGTACTCGAGCACCTGCAGGCCACGCGCCGAGGCGTAGTGAAGATCAACGCCGGCCCGGGCGACGCTTCGCGCGCTGAGGCTGCGCGCGCCACCGAGCAAGCCATGCAGAACGGCGCGGACGTGATCGCGCAAGGCGTGTTGATTCACCAAAGCTGGTTCGGCAGGCCCGATTTTTTGCTCAAAATCACCGGTGAAAGCCGTTTTGGCGCGCACAGCTACGTAGTCGCGGACGCCAAGCTCGCCAACGAAGCAAAGGCTCGCGCCGTGCTCCAGCTGTGCGCGTACAGCGAGCTCCTCCACGAAGCGCAGGGCGGCAAGGAGCCAGAGTTGTTTTACATCGCACCGGGCGGCGCGGAGGTGAAGCTCGTCGCGCTGCGCACGGCAGACTATTCGTCTTACTATCGGTTGGCCAAGAAGCGCTTCGAGGCCTTCGTCGCGAACGCCGCCGGGCACACAGTCTATCCAGAGCCGGTCGAGCACTGCGGCGTGTGCAGTTGGTGGAAGCGCTGCGAAGAGCGGCGGCGCAGCGACGACCATCTGTCGCTCGTGGCCGGCATCAGCGCGCGCCAGCGCGATCGTCTGAGCACGGCCAACGTGACGAGCGTCGCTGAGCTGGGCGCGCTCGACCGCGCGCGGCGCGTGCCCAGCATCGCCAAAGAATCGCTCGAGCGGGTGCGCGAGCAAGCGCGTCTACAAATCGCCGGGCGCTCGCAGCCGAAGCCCCTGTACGAGCTGCTGCTCGACGTAGAGCCTACATTTGGGCTGGATCGGCTGCCGCTGCCCAAGCCGGGGGATTTGTTCCTAGACTTAGAGGGCGATCCCTTCGTGCAGGGCAGTGGGCTCGAGTATTTATTTGGGTTGGTCGAGCTGGGCGACATCGTCGACGACTTCATGCCGCGCGACGCTCCCGGTCCGCCGCGCTACCACGCATTCTGGTCCAAGAACCGCGCCGAAGAGAAGCGCGCCTTCGAAGCCGTCATCGACCGCATCTTCAAGGGTCGCGACGAGTTCGCCGATCTGCACGTGTTCCATTTTGGGCATCGCGAGGCGGACGCGCTCAAGAATCTGTCTTGTCGACACAAGACGCGCGAAAACCAGGTCGACCAATTGCTGCGCGAGCACGTGCTCGTCGATCTGCACGGCGTCGTGAAGCGCAGCCTGCGCGCGTCGGTCGAAAGCTACACGCTGAAGCAGCTCGAGGGCCTGTACGACTTCGAGCGCAGCACGGATCTACGCGCCGCCGCGCGCGCCATGCAGCTCTTCGGTTGGCTGCTCGAAACCGGCGAAGGCGACCGCGCCGAGGCCGAGCTGCGCCGTACCATCGAGCGTTACAACCAAGACGATTGCCTATCGACCTTCCGACTGCGCCAGTGGCTGGAAGCGCGCAGAGCCGAATTCGAGCAGAAAACAGGGCAAAAGCTGGGTCGTCCGGAGAAGCCTCAGGCTCCTTTGGTCGAGGAGCCACAGCGCGAGAGCACCGAGGTCGCCAAGCGCATCCTCGCGCGGCTGCCCGAGGACACCGCGGAGCAAGCGAGCCGTCGGCTGATGGCCAATTTGCTCGATTGGCATTGGCGCGAAGAGAAACAAAGCTGGTGGGAGTACTTCCGAGCCCGCGAGCTGCCACCCGCAGAGCGACGTGAGGATCGCTCAGTGCTCGCTGAGCTGACGTTTCAGGGGGTGGTCGGTACGCTCAAGAAGTCGAGCGTGTGTCGTTATGATTTTCCCGAACAAGAGCACTCCATCAAGAGCAACTCGGATCTCGTCGATCCCGACACTGAGAAGGGCGCGGGCGATATCGTCAGGCTGGGTGACACGTTCATCGAGCTGAAGCGCGGTCCGTCAATGACCGTGCACCCGCGCGCGCTCATTTCGGGTAAGCCCATTGCCACCAAAGCGCATGCCGCGCGCCTGCTCGCGCTCGGCCGCGCCATTGCCGAGCACGGCAGCCTCGCGGGCGATTCGTTCCGCGCGGCACACGGTGACTCGTTCCGCGCGGCCCACGAGTTGCTGGTTCGCAATCCACCGCGCTGCGGGCAAAACCCCAAAACCAACCTCGTTTTACCGCAAGAAGACACGGTAACGGCGATCTCGCGTTTGGCCCTCGCGCTCGATCACTCCGTGCTCGCAATTCAAGGCCCGCCCGGCTCCGGCAAAACCTACCGCGCTGCAGAAATGATCGTGGCGTTGGTGCGCGCGGGCAAACGCGTCGGAGTGACCTCGAACAGCCACCGCGTGATCAAGAGCGTGCTGTACAAGGTCAGCGAATGCGCGAGCAAGGCCGAGCAATCGCTTGGCCTCCTTCACATGGAGGAGCCGGACGCGGCGCTGGACGCCAACGCTCCGTTCGAATTCAGTAAGGACCACGCCAGCGTTCGCGCTCGGCTCGACGCGGGCGAGCTGCAGGTCGTCGGCGGCACCAGCTGGGCCTGGGTCAACGACCACCTGCAGAACGCGGTCGACGTCTTGGTCGTCGACGAAGCGGGCCAGATGTCGCTCGCGAACGTGCTCGCGGTCTCGACCGCCGCGCACAGCCTGGTGTTGTTCGGCGATCCCGCGCAGCTCGATCAACCCCAAAAAGGCGCGCACCCGCCCGGCGCAGACGCCTCCGCGCTCGAGCACCTGCTGGGCGACGCCCTGACCATGCCCGCCGATCGCGGCGTTTTCCTGCCCGAAACGCGCCGCTTGTGCCCCGCCATCTGCGACTTCACCTCGCACGTCTTCTACGACGGCCGCCTCCAGCCCATCGCCGGCCTCGAACAGCAACGCATCGTCGGCCGCGCGCCCTTCGAAGGCAGCGGCCTCCGCTTCGTGCCCGTCACCCACACCGGCAACACCAACCAATCCGACGAAGAAGTCGCGCGTGTAAACGAGCTCGTCACGACGCTGCTCGACGGCTCCTCGCAATTCGTCGACCGCAAAGGTGTCTCGCGCAAGCTCGAAGCCGCTGACATCCTCGTCGTCGCGCCGTACAACGCCCAAGTCACCGCGCTCCGCAGCGCCCTTTCTGATCACAAGGGCCTCGAAGTCGGCACCGTCGACAAATTCCAAGGCGCCGAAGCCCCCATCGTCATCTACTCGATGACCTCATCCAGCGCGGAAGACGCACCGCGCGGCCTGGAGTTCCTCTACAGCCTCAACCGCCTGAACGTCGCAACCTCCCGCGCACAAGCGCTGGTGATCCTCGTCGGAAATCCAGAGCTGACGAGAGTGCGCTGTAAAACGCCGCGGCAGATGCAGTTGGTGAATGCGTTGTGTGCGTATTTGGAGATGGCGAGCGGTTAGAACCGGATCCCGTCGCCAGACGCCAGCCTGGTCGCGAGTCGTCAACCTCCTCCGGCTGGGCGCCATTGCCAGGCGCTCCGCGATGAAGCGCTGCCTCATTCGCACGATTGAGATCGTCCGTTGCTGCGCCGCAGTGCGAATGTGCGACTCGAGCGCCTGCTTGAACGCCTCGGGTGAGGCATATGTACGGCTCATGAGGCCAGGTACTCGCGAAGCGCTTCCAACGTGTGGCATAATTCTGGAGTGATCGATATCGATACGGACCAAAATCTTGCCGATCTGACCGAAACCGAGCGCGCCTGGGTGCTGCACTCCGAGCAGCTCTGGGCGCAAGCGCACCGCATCGCGGAGGCGCAGCCGGGAATCGACGCTGGAGATGTTTATCATACGCTGCGTTGCCTCGAGCTGTCGCCGAGTGAACGCCTAGCTCGAGGGCTGAGCCGTGGAAGACTTTGCGCTCGCGCCCGCTGAACAGGCGCTCTTTCGCGCGCTGGTCGCGCGCCGAGTGCGCTTCATGATCATCGGTCTCGGAGCAGCTCTGGTCGAAGGCGCTGCTGTGGCCACACAGGATATCGATCTGTGGTTCGAGCGTGCCATGGACCCAGAAGTCGCGAATGCCGCTCGGGACGCCGGTGGATTCTTCGTTTCGGGCTTTGGGATGCAGCCGCCAGCGTTCGGCGGCGAAGGCTTCGAACGGCTCGATATCGTCTTGACCGCAAACGGGCTTCGGGCTTTCTCCGAGGAGCTCGAACACGCCAACGAGCGCGAAATCGACGGAATCAGTATCTGCGTACTCGGGCTCGAGCGAGTCCTCGCCAGCAAGCGAGCCGCAGGCCGCCCCAAGGACCTAGCGGCGATTCCGGCGCTGGAAGCCGCGCTCGCGGCAAGGGCAGCGCGCTCTCCACAGCGCTAGCGAGTGTGATGGCGAATGGGCCGCAGTGCGGATGTGCGACTCGAGCGCCTACTTGAACGCCTGCCGATCTGACCGAAACCGAGTGTCGTGGACACGAGCGGATACACCGCGCCAACAAGCGCAGCGCTCGGTCCTCCCGCCCAATAACACAACGCCATTCCAACAATGGCTTGCGCGCCCAGCCTGACCGCTGACGACGCAGACGCAAAGCGCATACGAACCATCGGCGGCGAATTCTTCGACCCCATGAAGCTCGCACAAGTGGACAGAAATTCTGCGAGCTTTGTTGGTGAGGAATAGTCCCAACAGCGTAAGATCTCGGCGCGTGAATTTCGCTGTACCTCTATTGCAATGTGGGATGTCCGGGCGAACCGTCGCCAACCTCGTACCGACGAGACATCCGGCCAGCGCACAACGTGGCTACGGCTATGTCGGCAAAAAGACAGCCCCTCCTCAGTCGCGGAAACATATTTGACTGTCCTCGCGCTGTGCGCGCGAGCCACACCATCAATCCCAAGGACAAGCGCGGAAATGACTGCCGCAGAGAGCTGATGCGTCTTAACGAGCGACAGCGCAGGAAAGCCGATTCCGACAATTCGCACCAACCTCAGGCCGAGGTCACTCGCGAGCTGTGGAAACCAGAGTGTATCTCCGAACCTGTGCTCCATACACCGATCTTACTCCGCGAGGGTTTGATCGACATCAACGGGATGCGAGAGCAATAGGAGAAGACGGATCAGATCGCCAGATCGCCGGGCCTTTCTCGACTGTTTTGCTCGTTTGGGCCGCCCATCGAGCGTCATGGAAGACAGACCGGCGACGCACTTGGTAGTCCCTACTACGACGCCAAGTCCGGACCCGCGCTAGTTTCGCGCGGAAGCCCGCAAGTTGGGCACTTGCGCGCGAAGAGAACAACCCGCCAGGCCGTCGGCTTGATCAAGGATCGTCCGCAACGCGGACATCTTGGATCATAACGAGCAGCAGCCCAGGCGCAGGGAACTGCCCACACCAAGACGATCGATACCGGAACGGAGTAGTGAACATGCAAAAAATGAACGGCGCCGCCGACTGGAAACCAGCCAAGCATGGCAAGGATCAGAGTGTGCCACCGACGCTGATTTAGCCGCCATTGCGCCTCGTACAACAGCCTCTCTCCTTCAGTCGCGCTTTGTCAGGGCTTCGCTTTGGTCGTCACGCTCCGGAGACTCCCCAGCACGTAAGCCGCACGATTGGCACCGATTCTGGAACACGATCGTCTCCCGACCCCGAATATAGAATTGGCGCTTGCAGCGCGGGCAGCGGAAGAACAACACGCCAAAGAAGGCCGGGAACAGGGCAGCAGCGAAGAGCGCCGGGAACACGGAATGTGCAAGCGTGAGGTGCCCGGTCCGCTCGAGCAAGACACCGCAGCCGATCCACAAAACCGGGCTGAGCAGAAGGAACCAGAGACGAATCCAATACCAGCGCCAAATTTTCTGCATGGGAGCCATTTGCTGACCCGAAATTTAGGGACAAATCGGCGTCACACCTAGCGGTGGTGCCGCCGCCAGGAGCGCACCCAAAGCCTCAAACATCTCCCGCCAGGTGACTCCATACACGCGAGTCTTGCTCACAAATAAACCACCATAAGCTCCACCACCTGGACCAGCGCCAACTGAAATAATTCTCCCACTTGGATTCACGGAATACGATCCGCCCGCGACAAAAGAACTTCCCTCTACGCCGTAGCTCGTCCCACTGAATGCATCGAGTGAGGAGTAGGCGCTCAACTGGACACTCGCACCTGCATGCGCGCCAAAGCCAGCGCCGGCCTGCGCAGACGTGAAAACCCCGAGACCTTCGGTACCGACGTACAGCCCACCTGCTGCACCGTAGCTCCCCGCGCAGAGGCCAAAACAGAAGCCCGCGTCTACCCCGTCGCCAAGTGCAACCCCCCACAGCCCAGTGGGATCAATTGCGTTGACCGGATCATCCCCCGCATAAACGTACAAATTCGCCTGCCCACCCCTGAGCAAAATCGGATCCTTCGCCAACCACCGCCCCACCTCTGCGTCGTAGTCCCGCGCCCCAAATCGCACGAGCCCCGTGTCCTCATCGTACAACCCTCCTGCAAACCCGAACGGTTGTTGCCACTGCGCGAACGCGCCGTAATTCAACACAGATGCCTTACCCCACGGATCGTAAGCGATCGTCTCAGCAATCGTCCCCGTCGTCGCGTTGACGATGACCCGCGGGCTACCAAGCTGATCGCACAAGAACTTGAACACTGTGCCATCCGCCAGGCCCAT
>Ga0210392_10001150_pt1 | contig 14245 bp, 13 predicted proteins | sample IncBWC30OmetaG_FD_161057 | JGI IMG/M metagenome (GOLD analysis project Ga0210392, IMG submission 161057) | Forest soil microbial communities from Barre Woods Harvard Forest LTER site, Petersham, Massachusetts, United States - Inc-BW-C-30-O ...
CGCGAGCACGAGCTATGATTAATTTTTCGCCGAGGCTAACGCTCGTCGCTGTTACCTTGATCATTTACGCTTACTTTTGCGGCGGATACGCGAATAACGTGAGCATGAATGCGATCGGGGATTTGACCGTGGCGATGGTGGACGACCATTCACTGCAAATCGACCGCTATTCGGGAAATAGCAACGACATCTCCGCACGCGAGGGTCACTTCTATTCGGGATTTGGTCCAGGGCTATCCTTCCTTCTCGCCCCCGTCTATTTGGCGATCAAACCGATGCTCGAGCTTGTCCCGGAGTCGCTCATGCGACGGGCCGACAATACTCTATCAAACGGCGTCTACGCCAAACACGGTAGGCTGAAGTCGACCGAGTCCCGGGCAAAAGTGGTGCTCCTTATCGTCGCGGGTACCTTCGCTATCGCAATCCCATTGGGCATGCTTGCGGCCTTTCACATTGTGCGCACGTGCCGAACGCTCTTTCCAGAATTGAGCAGTGGCGATCTCTCCCGCGTGGCCTTCATTGCGGCGTTCAGCACAATTGGCTTCGCTTTTGCCATCCATTTGACGCACACGGCCGTGGCAGCCTGTCTGATCTGGATCGCCCTCGCTCGTTCGTTGCACGCTGCTCCTGGCGAATCCGTGCGTGCCACGTTGTGGAACGGCCTGCTTTTGGGCTTCGCTCCGTGCGTCGATTATCCCGCGTCGATGTACGCGCTCTATACCGTCGCTTTCATCGTCTGGATTGCGCGTCGCGGGGCGCGGATCCGGACCGCGCTGCTCTTGGGTGCGGGCGCGGCACCTGCGCTTGCGGCGTCCTGGGCGTATCACTTTTGGGCGTTCGGTTCGGCATTCACCAACGCATACCGCTTTCGGGTGCGAGCGCCTGATCGAGGGATCTTCGACATTCGGCATCTAGGACCGACCCTTCCGAATCCTGAGAAATTGTATGTGGCATTCTTGCACCCGTACTCCGGGCTCGTGCTCTATTATCCCTTGCTTTTGCTAGGGGTCATTCTGGCGTGCTATTTTCTGATCACCGAGCGTGACCGATTGCGCAGGCCTTTTTGGGCCTTAGGCGCGGCGACGATGCTCACGAACATCGGCATTTACAGTTGCTACCCGTTGACCGTCGGCCCGGCTAGCGGACCCATCTTTGGAGTGCGCTACACCATGTACTCCGCGCCGTTCGCGCTGCTCGCGGTCGCGGCTCTTCTGGCACGCCTTCCCAAAGGTCGCCTCGCGCGAAAGGCGCTGCTCGCGCTCGCGATATTCAACGCAGTTCCCGTTCTGGCATTCGTCCTTTATGGCTCGCCTGTCTTTCCCTCGCGGGGTTATTGGACACTCCTCATGCACGTTGGTCCGGGGAACTACGCGTTGACCAAGTTGTACGAAGCTGGGTTACTGAAGTCCCCATTCCCGGCTTGGCTGGGAGCAGCTTTGATCGGCGGGCTACTTCTTTTTTGGCGACGCGCCGCAGGCCGTCTGATCGAGCATTGGCCATCTGCATCGGTCAGCGTCGACCCCCGGCCTGTCTCGGGAATTGCCGACAGCAGCTGAGTCGCGACAGTTTCCCGGCAAGTATGACCCCCCTTCGCCCACGGATCGCCCGCCGCACTCTGTACCAGTCGTACGCTTGCCGCACGACAGAAGGACGCACGCACGCTACGGCCGCGATATGCGCCACGCCGGTGCGCTCTTGAAACAGCTCGCCAAGCAACCCCGCGGTCGCGGATGCCTGCGACATCAGCATGCCCCTCAGGCCTGAGTCGAGCGCGCTTCAATCGTCGCGCTACAGTCGCGATTCACTCGGCCAGCGGTGCAAAGAGGCCGTTGCACAGGTGGCCCGGTGCGCCTACCTTGCCCGCCCATGCATGACGCGGGCGTGCCAGATGCCGTCAACGCGGGCCACGCGCCCATCAGAGGGGCGCGCCGCCCAGAGATTCTGCCCCTGACGAGCATTCGTTCCTTGGCGGCCATAGAAGTCGTTCTGATGCACACGCTGTTCGAGATGGGCGGCAAATCGGCCGAAGCGTTACCCGGCGTTGTTACCGGAGCCCTGACACATGGAGGGATGGCAGTCAGCTTTTTCTTCGTGCTGTCGGGTTTTATCCTTGCATATACGTATTGCGACAACGACGGCAGGTTGCGTGGAACGCCTCGCAAGTTCTGGCGAGCGCGCTTTGCTCGCATCTACCCCCTCTATTTTCTGGGCTTCCTCATCGATGCCCCGCGTGTCATTTCTTTCTTTCTTGCATCTACAACTTCGCTCGCGAGCGCCGTCGCAAAGACTGGCATCGCTGGTCTGGCTTACCTCACGCTCCTGCAATCGTGGCATCCCCGCGTGACCAACACTTGGAACACGCCGGGCTGGTCGCTTTCCACCGAAGCGTTTTTTTATGCCACCTTTCCGGCGCTGCTCGCGATCACTAGGCGCTGGCCGTCTCGCCTTCACTTGGGCGTGGCCCTTGGGTTGTGGGCTGTGCCTATCATTGCATACACGGTTGTCGCCCGTTTGCACCCGACTGACCTCGCTCGTCCCGAGCTGCAGACGCTCTGGCGAAGCTTTCCTCCGCTCCGTCTGCCCGAGTTTGCTCTGGGTGTCGCGTCCGGTCGCCTTTTGTTGTCAGGCCGATTGCCAACTGACCAGAAGTGGCTCCGTCGGTCAGGCGCACTCGCCTTTCTTCTGATCTTTATGCTGCCAGCTTGCGCTGGCGTATTGCCCGCGATCGTAGTCGAGACGACTCTCGGCGCACCGCTATTCGCGCTTGCGATTCTAGCAGTGGCATCGGGCGCGCTTCCGACGCCACGCTGGTTGAGTGGCTCGACGCTCGTCCTACTGGGACGCGCCAGCTACGCCGTGTACATAGTGCATCAACCGTTCAAGACCGTTTTCATGGCAGTAGCTCACTGGGCAGGGCTTGATTCGCCATCGCCTGCTCTGCTCATCTCGTTCTTGGTCTCCCTCGAGCTACTCTGCATCGGCTTGTTCCGTTGGTTCGAAGACCCATTGCGACGTCTGATCACCAAGGTGCCGACACATTAGCATTCGTCGGGGTTCGATGCCTCGCGCATCTTCCTTGCTCTCGAGCACCCACGAGCCGTAGCCTGAAAAAACTCAACAGGACGACGATCTCGTCGTCGGTTGGAGTGTCGTCGTGATCGGCGAGTCCCTGGCCAGCAGCGTCCCAGCATAGGGTGGAATTCCTTCCCATGGGCGGAACAAGGCGCCGACTCACGCCCCCGGATCACCCACCGCGCTTCGGTACCAGTCGTAGAATCGCCGCACACCTTCCGCGACGGACACCTTCGGGTCATAGCCGAGCAGAGATTTTGCCTTGTCGATGTTGGCAAAGGTGTAGGACACGTCGGCCTTCATCATTGGCTCGGATGTCATGGGGGCTTTCTTGCCGGCCAGCTTCTCGAAGGATTTGATGAAATCTGCGAGCAATACCGGTTCTCCGCGCCCAATGTTGAGCACTTCGTATCCTAGGCGGCGATCGACGGCCGCGACGATGCCAGAAACGATGTCGTCGACGAACGTCCAATCGCGGTACATGTTGCCGCCGTTGAACAGCGGCATGGGTGCGTCGGTGCGCATGGCTTCGAAGATCTTGTAAGCCATCATGTCCGGCCGACCGCGCGGGCCGTACACGGTAAAGAAGCGCAGAGCGGTGAAATCGACGCCTTGCATGTGGTGGTACGAGTGGCCGAGCAGCTCGGCCGCGCGCTTGCTGGCGGGGTAAGGGGAGAGCGGGCGGTCCGCGGTGTCGGTCTCGATGAACGGCACGAGCGTCGTGTTGCCGTAGGCGGAGGATGTCGACGCGAAGACGAAATTCGGGTTGCCAAAGCGATGCGTGGCGTCCAGCAGGTTGAGCGTGCCGGTCAGGTTGCACTCGTAATACAGCCACGGATCGTCGACGGACGGGCGCACGCCAGCCATTGCAGCCAAGTGCACGACACCGTCGAACGAGTGCTGAGCGAACAGTTCCGCGACTCGCGGGCGATCGCGGATGTCGTGCTCGATGAAGGTAAATTTGCCGTTGCCTTCGGCGGCGGCGTTCACGTCCGCCAAGTTGATACGCTTGCGCGCCGGGTCGTAGTAGTCGTTGAGGTTGTCGAGCCCGACCACGTGGTCGCCGCGCTCGATCAAGCGAATCGCCGTGCTGCTGCCGATGAAGCCCGCCGCGCCGGTAACCAGGATTGTGCGAGCGCTCGTTGTGAGCATATCCGGCTTGTTGGTACCTGCCATGGTTCTCCTCAACGGTTCTGAACGAGCTTCTCAGCCGCTCCCGGCATCGCCGTCACACCGCTCGATACGAGGAATTGGTGCAAGAGCTCATTGTCGCCGTTGATCAACTCCTTTGGCGAGCCGGAAGCCACGATACTGCCCTTGGAAAGCAAGTAAATCTCGTCGGCGATCTGCAGGGCGCCCACCATGTCGTGGGAAATGATCACGCTCGTGACTCCGAAGTTCTTGCGGGTGTCGACGATCAGATCATCGACCATGCGACTGGTGACGGGGTCGAGACCGCTGGTCGGTTCGTCGTACATGATGATCTCGGGCTCGAGCATCAGCGCGCGCGCCAGCGCGACGCGCTTACGCATGCCGCCCGATAGCTGGCTCGGAAAGCGCTTTTCGACGTTCTCTAGGCCGAGCGTATGGAGCTTCTCGATAACCTGCTCTTTGATTTCCTTTTCCGAGAGCTTGGTGTGCTCGCGCATCGGAAATGCGACGTTGTCCATCACGTTCATCGAGTCGAGCAGAGCGGAGTACTGAAAGACCATGCCGAACTTTCGGCGCATCTGGTTGAGCTCGCGGTCGTTCAGCGCGGCGATGTCTTGGCCGCTGACGATCACCGAGCCCGAGGTCGGGCGCTCGAGGCCGATCAAAATACGGAGCAGCGTGGTCTTGCCCGCGCCGGAGCCGCCGATGATCACCGCGATGTGACCGCGGCCGATGCTCATGTTCACGTCGGTCAGGACCTTCGTGTCGCCGAAGTTTTTTTGCAGGGAACGCACCTCGATGTGCGGCCCGTCGCCGTTCTCGCCGGGCTTCTGAGCGCCGTTTTTGCTCGGTTCCTGTGCGCTCACGCCTCCTGACACCTCGGCACGATAGAGCGAGTTGCCCGCGGCTCAACGATAAAAGCGTCCGCGCCTTGACTTCGGGCTGGAAAAGAAAAACTTTAGCGATATGACCGAAGAGCACCTGTCCGCGCTGCTCAGCGCCGCTGAAGCTAAGAAAGACGACAAAGGCTGGGTCGGAGCCGCCGACGGCCGCCTGTTTACCTTTTACGTCGCCTATGGCGGGGCGGGGCTCACCGTGGGTCGTGTCGAAGCCATTCGCGTCGAGGGCAAGCTCGTGCACGCGCGCACCAATCGCGGCGAGCTGTACCTGTTGGCACTGAGTGACGTGTACGCGGGGGCCATCGAGGGGCCGACCGCGACGTCACGCAAAGCCGGCTTCGCCTGAGCGCGTGGTCGATTCTGCTCGGCTGACCGAAGCTGACGGCTCGCGTGAAGGGGCGAGCCGGAGCCGCTGCATGTGCGTGAGCGTCGGGTCGGCGAGCTACGGCCTCCCGCTCGAGAACGTGCAGGAGGTGATCGGCGTGCGCGCCGTCACGCGCGTGTTTCATGCGCCGAGCGCGTTGGCCGGTATCATCAATCTGCGCGGGGAAGTATTGCCGATCCTCGACTTGCCGGTGCTGCTCGGGAGTGTTGCACAGGCGGCTAAGCTGTCGGAAGCGCGCATCGTCGTGGTGCGCGAGGTTTCGGGCTTGAAGCGCCGCGCTGGGTTGCGAGTCGACGCGCTGCTCGGCTTGCTCGATGTTCCGCTGTCTGGGCTGGCTGCGGTGCCCAGCTCAGTCGCTCCCGCAATTCGTAGCCTCGTGCTCGGCGTGATTCCGACTTCACCTCCGTGCGCGGTGCTTCAGGTCGCGAGCCTGCTCGGCGCTCCCGAGCTGTCTTCGCTAGCCGGCACTCCCGTGTAGCGCGCGCAGAAAATGAGCTCGAATCGGCTGGTGATCGCGCGTGTCTTCGATCTTCTGGAGCGCGCGCATGGCGTATGAGGGCGCGGTAGCGAACGGCCCGGTTGGATGGAACAGCGGCTGTTTGCGCTGCTCGACGGCATCGCCAAGTCTCGCGCGGCCGACGCCATGCAGATCGCAGACGGCCTGGAGAACGAGCCCAAGCTGCTGGCTGAAATTGCCGACACGCTGCGCGTCGGCGAGACGCGTTTTTTCCGCGACCCGGCCCAATGGCAGGCACTGAAGACGCTGGTCCTACCGACCCTGCGCGTCGAGCGTGTGCGCGCGCTCTCCGTGGGTTGCTCGACCGGCGAGGAAGCCTACACGCTCGGTATGGTGCTCGACCAAGAAGCAAACTTGTTCGAGGAAGGGTTCCGAGTCGTTGGTATGGATCGCAGCGAGGCCGCGCTGAGCGTGGCGCGCAGCGGCGTGTATCCGACGAGCAGTGTCACCGATCTTCCGACCTCTCTGCAGTCGCGCTATTTGGCTTCCGCGGGCCCGGATGCGCTCGGTATTGCGCCGCGTTTGCGGGCTCAGGTGAGCTTCGTGACGCGCGACGTGATGAACGGCCTGCCGCCCGGGCAGTATGAGATCATCGCTTGCAAGAACATGCTGATTTACTTCGGCGAACAGGCGCGCGCGCGGGTCGTAGAGAGCCTGCTGCATGCGCTCGCCCCGGGCGGTGCACTCCTCGTCGCGCGCAGCGAAGTCCCACTGGTGCGCGCGTTGGGCAAGGCCTCGCGTTTGATCGCGCCGGGCGTCTTCTTGTTCGATCAGACCTAGCGCTGGATGCCGAACTCGCTCAGCGCGTTGACGACGGCGTTCAGCATCCAATCCTCGAGCTCCGGGAAAATTGGCAGCGCTAGTGATTCCCGCGCTGCGGCTTCTGCCTCTGGAAAGTCGCCAGGCTCGTAACCGAGCGGCGCGCAGGTCTCTTGAAGATGGATCGGGATCGGATAGTAATGCTCGGTTCGAACACCACGTTCGGCGAGATGAGTGGCGAGCGCGGCGCGCTCGGGGCTGCGCACCACGAACTGGTGATAGACGTGCGTTCGCCCCGGCAGCTCTAGGGGAAGGCGTAGATCGCCATGCAGGCTCTCGGCAGCTTCCAAGTAGTACTGCGCGTTCTTGCGACGACGGCTGTTGAACCCTTCCAGGTACGGCAATTTCACGCGCAGCACCGCGGCTTGTAGGGCATCGAGTCGAAAATTGCCGCCCAAGCGAGAGCTGTGATGTTTCGCGCCGAAGCCGTGGCCGCGCAGCGAGCGCGCCAGCTCGGCGCGCGTGTCGTCGTTGGTCGTGAGCAGCCCGCCGTCGCCGAAACCGCCCAGGTTCTTGGTGGGGAAGAAGCTGAAACAGCCAAAATCCCCGAGTGCCCCGAGGCGCTGTCCGTGCAGCGTCGCGCCCAAGGCCTGAGCTGCGTCTTCGATCAAATACAGAGAGTGGGCCTGAGCCAAGGCTTTCAGCGCGCCCATATCGGCGGCTTGTCCGAACAGATGTACCGGCAAAATGGCGCGCGTGCGCGGGCCTATCGCACGGGCGACGCACAGCGGATCCAGATTGAAGCCCTCGCGCTCGATGTCGGCAAAAACAGGCCTCGCGCCCACGCGCAGGATCGCGCCGGTCGTCGCGAAGAACGTGTACGGAGTCGTGATCACTTCGTCGCCCGGGCCAACGCCGAGTGCCGAGAGCGCAATCGTCAGCGCGTCGGTACACGAAGACACGCCGATGGCATGACGCACGCCGAGGTAGCTTGCGATCTCACGCTCGAAGGCAGCCACTTCCTCGCCCAAGATGAAGCGTTGCGAGTGAATCACGCGTTCCATCGCGGGCCGGATCTCGTCCATCAACTCCGAGGTTTGCGCCGCCGAATCGAAAAACGGAATGCTGCGCGTCGGGGTCGAGAGGTGTCGCGCGGTCGCAGGTGTCTTCACGGCAAGGGTAAATCTTCGGGGTGGTCGAGGCAGCGGAGCGTGCCGCTCGCGTGCTCACGGTAACGAAAACCGCTCTCGGGGCATAGCAGGTTTCCATCGGCATCCCGAGCCTCGAGGCGCAGCCCGTGCCGACTGACCCAGCCTGTTTGGTGGGCGGGAACGCCGAGCAAGAGCGCGTAGTCGGGGTGTCGACCAGTGACCACCGCGCCGGCTCCCACTAGCGCGTAACGCCCCAGGTCGGCGCCGCACACGACCGTCGCATTGGCGCTGAGCGTGGCTCCACGCCGCACGCGCGTCGCGACGAGCGCGTGCTTTCGCGACAGCTCCGAGCGCGGGTTCTTGACGTTCGTGAACACGCAGGAAGGCCCGCAGAACACTTCGTCCTCCAGCTCGACGCCCTCGTACACCGACACGTTGTTCTGGATCTTGACGTGGTCGCCGATTTTGGCGCCGCTCGCTACGAAGACATTCTGCCCGATGATGCAGTTTTTGCCGATCACGGCTCCGGCCATGATGTGAGAAAAATGCCAGATGCGCGTGCCCTTGCCGATCGTGCTGCCCGGGTCGACGCAGGCGCTGGGGTGGATCGACACGTCGCTCGGCGGGGCGCTCATCGAGCCCGAGTCTAGCGCGCTTTGGCGTTGCCGCGCGCCGAGCGCGGCGCTAACCAGATGCGCATGACCGAGCAAGACGCGCTGAAAATCGGCTCGCACGTGTTCCAATCCCGGCTCATCGTGGGTACCGGCAAGTACCAAAGCGTCGAACAAACAGCAGAAGCGCTGACCGCGTCTGGCACGGAGCTGATCACGGTAGCGCTCCGTCGCGTCGACCTCAAGGATCGCAGCTCGGGCTCGTTGATGAGCCTCTTGCTCAGCAAGCGCTGGACGCTGCTCCCCAATACCGCTGGTTGCTACACCGCAGACGAAGCGGTGAGAACGCTACGCCTGGCGCGTGAGCTCGGTATCGCCGATCTGGTCAAGCTGGAAGTCATTGGCGATCCGAAGACGCTCTACCCCGACAACGAGCAGACGCTCGAAGCCGCCAAGATTCTGGTCAAGGAAGGCTTCACCGTCTTGCCGTACTGCATCGACGACCCGATCGTGTGCCGCAAGCTGGAGGATCTGGGTTGCGCTGCGGTGATGCCGCTGGCGGCGCCCATCGGCTCGGGGCTCGGTATCCGAAATCCCTATAATTTGCGGATTATTTTGGAGAACGCCAAAGTGCCCGTGATCGTCGACGCCGGAGTCGGCACGGCGAGTGACGCGGCCGTGGCGATGGAGCTCGGCTGCGCGGGCATTCTGCTGAACACCGCGATCGCGCATGCCAAGCGGCCGGTGTTGATGGCGGAGGCCATGCGCGACGGTGTCAACGCCGGACGCAAGGCCTTCTTGGCCGGCCGCATGCCGAAGCGCCTGTATGCGAATGCCTCGAGCCCCGAAGCCGGATTGATCGAATGAGCGACGACGCTGCGGCTTCGAAGCTGTCCAGTTATCAGCGGCGTTTGCTGATCTTCCTCAGCGTCGCGAGCTTCTTCGAGGCCTACGACTTTTTTGCGCTGACTCAGATCCTGCCCAATTTGAGGGCGGATTTGCACGTCGGGGTGCGCTGGAGCGGTGCGCTCGTCGGCTTCATCAACTGCGGCACGATCCTGGCGTTCGTGTTGGCGCGCAAGGCGGACCGCTGGGGGCGTAAGCCCGTGCTGACCGCAACCATCGTCGGCTACACCCTGTTTACGTTTCTGTCTGGACTGTCGCCGAACGTGTACGTCTTCGCGTTGCTGCAAATGGTTGCCCGCATTTTCCTGATCGCCGAATGGTCGACGAGCATGGTGATCGCCGCCGAGGAATTCCCGGCTAAAGGCCGCGGCACGGTGATCGGCGTGGTGAGCGCCGCGGGCGGCTTCGGCGCCATCGTGTGCGCGGGTGTTGTTCCGATGCTGCTGCATACGGCGTACGGTTGGCGAAGCGTGTATTTCGTGAGCCTGCTGCCGCTGGTGGTGCTCGCCATCGCGCGGCGCGGCCTTCGAGAAACCAGCCGTTTCTCCGAGCAATCCGTACCGGAGAAGCAGGAGAGTCTATTTGCGATTTGGAGCACGAGTCATCGCCGGCGCGTGATCCAGCTCGCGGTGATCTGGTTTTTGACCTACATCTGCACGCAAAACGCGGTCACGTTTTGGAAGGAGTTCGCGGTCTCCGAACGCGGCATGAGCGACGCTCAGGTGGGCAACGCGGTGAAGCTCGCCGCCCTGGCGTCCATGCCGCTGGCGTTCGCGGCCGGCAAGCTGCTCGACGTCGTGGGTCGAAAAATCGGCGCGACGCTGATCTACGCTTCGACGATCGCGGGCGTGATCGGCGCTTACAGCGCGCACTCCGCGGCTGCGCTGACGCTGTCTTTGGTGTTCGCGGTGCTGGGGGTGAACACGGTGCTCACCGTGCTCAATGCCTTCACCACCGAGCTGTTTCCAACGCAGTACCGCGGCTCGGCGTTCGCCTGGTCGAACAACTTGATCGGCCGCATCGGCTATTGTCTTTCGCCCACGGTCGTCACGATGCTCGTCCCGATCTACGGTTGGGGACCCACATTGACAGTCACCACTGTCTTCCCCTTGCTCGCGTTGATCGTCATCTGGCTGGTGCTGCCCGAAACGCGCGGCCGCGAGCTCGAAGAAACCGCGTCGCTCTAGGCCTCACGAATGTGCCACGCTACGCAACGACGTCGAGAACAGTCGTGACCGTTTCGCACGGCCCTGCCCGGAGCCGCTCGCTCTCCTTCGCCACGCAAGTCGCACCTGCGATCCTGTATACGGCGGCCATCTTCTACGGCGGACTGATTCGCATGCGCGCATTGCCAGAGGGCCCGTTCGTGCCGACGGACAAGCTCCTGCACGCCGCCGCGTTTGGCGGGTTGGCGTTCTTGGTCACGCGCGCCGCTCGCTTTTCCATGCCGAGCTGGTCGTTGCCGAAGCAGTTGCTGGTCGGCGCGTTCGGAGCCTCGGCGCTGGGCGCGCTGCTCGAGGTTTGCCAAGCATTCGTGCCTTATCGTTCGGCAGATCCGTGGGATTGGGTGGCCGACACGGTAGGCGCTACGCTGGCCATCGGAGTGTTGTTGGCGTGGTGGCGTTTCTCGCCTGGGCGCGCTCATGGCTGAGACGCCATTTGCCGTCCCACGCTTGATCGTTTTCAGCGACGCCAGTCGAGCGGAGCGTTCGTTCATGCTGGCGCGTTTCGCCGAGCTCGGACGGCGGGCTCAGGGAGGCAGCGTGCTGTTCTGTTTGCGTGACTACGAGCTCTCTGCGCGAGCGCGTTGGGAATTGGCGCATGAGCTGGCCGTTCTGGCCGCCGGTAGCGAGCAGTCCTTCGGCGTCGCGGATCGCGCAGATTTGGCGCGCGCGCTCGACTGCCGCGCGTTCCATTTGCCGGAGCGCGGACTCAGCGCGGCTGACGCGCGCCGCTATTTGGGGCCGCGCGTGTTCCTTTCTCAAGCGTGCCATGATCCGTCGAACAGCGTCGCTCCGGAGCTGGATGCGCGGCTGCTGTCTCCGATCTTCGAAGCGCGCAAGGGGCGCCCGGCGCTGGGTCTGGCTGCACTGGAACGAGCTCAGGAGTCGAGTACAGGGCGTCCAGCGCTGTTTGCTCTGGGCGGGGTTGCCGCGAGCAACGCCGCAGCGTGCATTGCCGCGCACGCGGCAGGTGTGGCCGTGATCGGGGCAGCGCTCGTTCCCGATCCAGCGCCGCTGCTCGAAGGCCTCGGAATTTTGCGCGTCTGAGCCCGGCGGACGGCACGCTGAGTCAGCCACCGCAGGTATGGTATACGCCACGCAACAGGCCGACCCCTATGACAAAACCGCCGTTCCAAGCCGTCCCCACCGAGCTCGACTTTCCGAAGTACGAGCAGAGCATTTTGGATCTGTGGGGCGCGCGCGGGATTTTCGAGAAAGCGCTCTCTGCGGGCGAAGCGTCCGCCAAGAAGTACGTCTTCTACGAGGGCCCGCCAACGGCCAACGGCTTACCACACAACGGTCACGTGCTGACGCGCGTGATGAAAGATCTCTTCCCGCGCTACCACGCCATGCTGGGCGAACAGGTGCTGCGCAAAGGCGGTTGGGACACGCACGGTTTACCCGTGGAGGTCGAGGTCGAGAAAGAGCTACGTATCCATGGCAAGGCTGCGATCGAGCAATTTGGCGTCGAGCCGTTCGTCAAACGCTGCATCGAGAGCGTGTTTCGCTATACGAGCGAATGGGAGCGGCTCACTTCGCGCATTGGTTTTTGGGTTAGCCTAGACGACGCGTACGTGACGTATCACAAGAGTTACGTCGAGAGCGTGTGGTGGGCGCTGTCCGAGCTGTTCAACAAGGGGCTGCTCTATCAAGGGCAAAAGGTCGTGTGGTGGTGGGCACAAGGCGGCACCGCGCTGTCCGCGGCCGAGGTCGGCCTCGGTTACAAGACCGTCGACGACCCGAGCGTGTACGTCGCATTCCCGTTGCTCGAAGAGCCGGAAACCGCGCTCGTCGTTTGGACCACGACGCCTTGGACTTTACCCTCGAACAGCTACGCCGCGCTGCGCCCAAATACGAAATACGACGTAGTGCGTCTGGGCGATCCCTTGGAAATCAAGGGCAAAAAGCCCGCGCAGCCGCCGGCGCTCGGCGTCTCGCAGTGGGTCGTAGCCAGCGACTTGCGCGTGGCTTTGGGCGAGAAGCTCGGCTTCGAGCTTGTCGTCGTGCGCAGCGTGATGGCCGCAGAGCTCGCTGGCAAACGCTACCGCCCGCCCTTCGATTTCTACTCGAAGACGCTCGGCGAGGCGCGCGTTGCCCTCAAAGGCGGCGGCGACGACGCGCTCTGGTGGCGAGTGATCGTCGAAGACTTCGTCACTCTCGACACCGGTACTGGCATCGTTCACGTCGCGCCTGCGTTCGGCGAGGACGATCACAACGCGCATAGGAAGCAGCTCGCTCGCTATGCCGATCCATCAGCGGTCGAGCTGCTCTGCGCGGTCTTGCCCAACGGCGAATTCAAGCCTGATTTTGGCTCACTTTCCGGCCGCTGGGTAAAAAGCTGCGACCGCGAAATCATCCAAGATCTGGCGCACCGCAAGCTGCTGCTAATCGAGGAAGTGTATCGCCACGACTACCCGTACTGCTGGCGCTCGGACGAAGATCCGTTGATCCAACTGGCGCGACCCGCTTGGTTCATCCGGACCACCGCGCGTCTCGGCGACGCGCTCGCCAATAACCAAGCGGTCAATTGGCTCCCGGATCACATCAAGGACGGCCGCTTCGGTAACTTCTTGGAGAACAACGTGGACTGGGCGCTCAGCCGTGAGCGCTACTGGGGCACGCCGCTCAATGTTTGGACGTGCAGCGCCGACGCAGAGCACCGACACGCGCCGTCGAGCATCGCCGAAATCGAAGCCCGGAATCCTCACGCATTTGCCTATTTTCACGAGGAAAGGCGCAAGAATCCCGACCTGAGCCCGCACCTCCAGGTGCACAAGCCCTGGATCGACCACGTCACGTTCCCGTGCCCCACGTGCGGCGCGGAGATGCGCCGCGTGAGCGAAGTGATCGACGGCTGGTTCGACTCGGGCTGCATGCCGTTCGCGCAGTGGGGCTTCCCGCATCAACCGGAGTCATTGGCGCGCTTCGACGCTGCGTTCCCCGCCGACTTCATCAGCGAAGCGATCGATCAGACGCGCGGCTGGTTCTATTCGCTGCTCATGGTATCGTCCTTGATTTTCGACCGCGAGACGCAAGAGAAGCTCGGCTTGAGCCGAATGCGCGAGCTGCCGCACCCGTTCCAGACGTGCATCGTGCTCGGTCACGTGTGCGACCGCGAAGGCAAGAAAGAGTCGAAAAGCAAAGGCAACTACACACCGCCGGAGATCATCCTCGACCGCGTCCGGATGGATTTCGGAGTGCTGAGCGAGGCCCAAGGTCAGCAAGCCGCAGAAGGCGAGGCGCTGATCGCGCGTGAAGATCTCGAGGGCATGGACCTCGAGGACGGCGCGAGCGTCGTTTTGTACCGCCCGGATCGAGCGGAGCACACGCGGGCGGTGAAGCTGCGCGTACTGAAGAAGCTGCCGCGGCGTGTGCTGGTGCTCTCCGATGCCGATCGCAGCGCGCTCCAGGCCGAGCCGATCGCCACCGGTCTCGGCACGCTGCCCCAAGAGGTTCCCCGCGCCGCGTTCAACCAGCGCGTTACGGCCGAAGATCCGCACACGCCAGCGCCGGGCGCTGACGCATTTCGCTGGTTCTTTTACGCTTCTTCGCCGCCCTGGAGCAACACGC
>Ga0210392_10001151_pt1 | contig 14233 bp, 10 predicted proteins | sample IncBWC30OmetaG_FD_161057 | JGI IMG/M metagenome (GOLD analysis project Ga0210392, IMG submission 161057) | Forest soil microbial communities from Barre Woods Harvard Forest LTER site, Petersham, Massachusetts, United States - Inc-BW-C-30-O ...
CAACTCGAAGGCACCCTGCTGGACTGGGTGCTCGGCGAGTCGCAGTTGCTTCGACAGCGCGCCCTGACCGCATTCGCCTCCTTGCCGGCAGAGCGACTCAAGTTCTTGGCCAGCCAATTGGTGGCCATTCTCGACTCGCCCGAGGAGGTGGACTGGGCGCTCGCTGCGGTCGCCGCCGCGACGCCGTATTTGTTCTTCGAGCGCCGCGCGATCTGGGATCGCTTGTGCGCTCGCATCATCGCCGGAGACGGCGGCGCGATCGCCGCCCGTGCGCTAGCGCGCGGATTGTCCGTGATCTGGCGGCGCGGCCAAAAGCAGCCCGAAATCGAAGCGCCGCTACGCGCGCTGCGCGAGCTCGCTTGGTGCGCGCGCCCGAGCTCGCTCGACGAATCGCGTCGCTGGATCGAAGTGACGGCCCTGACGGACGCGGTCGACGGCGCAGAACGCGACCCGCTGGACCTCGAGCTCGGCCTCGAGAACTTGATGCGCGTCGCCGCGCAATACGACGACGAAGAGGCGGACGCGCGCGCGGCGCGCTTCGCGACGTCGCTGGCGGCCACGTTCACCGAAGCGCGACGTATCGCGCTCGACAGCAGCGGGCGCCTGCGCCAACGCTCGGCCGCGATCAACGCCCTGGAAGGCTGCGCTCGCGCTTTTGCGCTGCGGCTGTGGGGACCCATGCTGGCGACGCGCCCGGCAGGTGTCCCGCTCGAAGAACCCGATCTCGAAGAGACCTGGAAGCTCGTCGCCCGTGCGCCCGCCGAGATCTTGGATCTGCTCAAGGAGCGCGGCCAAGCCGAAAACAGCGACCCAGACGCAGATTTGCCGCTCGAAGTGTTGGCGATTCGCCTCGGCGGCTACGCCCTGGACGCGTGCGGCGAGGACGCCGAGCTGGGTCCCGGACGCGGCCCCACCGCGCACGACACCTGCCACTGGTTGCGCAAAATCCAAGGCTTGGCCGACGGCTCGCGCGAATTGCCCGCCGCGCTCAAGGCCGCGCTGAGCACCTTGTTCTGGCGGCTGGTCGACACCACTCGCGGCACGGCCCTGGGCGAAGTCGACGACATAGAATGGCTCGGTCCGTTCGCCGCGTGGTGGGCGCTGGTCATCGATCGCCCCGCGATGTTGCTCCAGCTTGCCACGGCGTTGCCGATGATGGCGGAAGGAGCGCTGGCGCGTTGCTGCGAGCGCGCCGAGCTGCTGCGTACGGCTGTTTCGTCGGGCACGGCGGACGGCGAATGGGGCACCGCCGCATCCGAGGCCCTGGAGTCGCTGCATGCTTTGGACACCGAGCTGTCGCACGCGCTTTCGGGCCTGGCGCAGGCCCTGCAAACCTTCAACACCGCGGCGGGTCCGAAGCCGAACCTCGAGGCCATGTGTCTGGAGCTCGTGCTCGCAGGCGAACGCTTGCAGGGCGCACTCGCCGATCCGGTGAAGGCGCTACACGCCGGCGGCGAGAGCAGCAAAGAAGACTCACTGTCGCGCAGCGCGACCGAGAACGCGCCCCGCATTGCCGCCCTCGTAGCGCGCGCGATTCGCGTGCGCGAGCTGTCCTTGCTCGACATCTGGTTCGCCTCGCTCGGCCCGGTCGCCTCGGCGCTGCTGGAAGGCGCGGTGCGTTCAGCGATCCGTCGCACACCGCCGCCACCACCCAAGACCAAGAAGCAAGAGCCCAAGGTCATTCACGGCTACGAGCTGGTGAAGGCCCTCGGCGAGGGCGGCATCGGCTCGGTCTGGCTGGTGCGCAAGCCGGGAGCGGATCGACTATTCGTCTTGAAGATCCCGAAAGCCGAGGCGCTCGCGAACGCCACCGACACCGAGCGCGAGGGGATTTTGGCCTCGTTCGTCGAGGAAGCGAAGGCGCTCGCGGGCCTGTACCACCCGAACGTGGCCAACATCATCGACCGCGGCGTGTCCGACGACATGCCGTTTTTGGTGTTGGAATACCTGATCGGCGCAGACTTGAAGGAATACGCCGCCGCGCACCCGATGTCCTTGTTCGAGCTGCGCCAAGTGGTGCTCGATTCGTGCGCGGGTCTGGCTGCGTTGCACAGCGCCGGGCTCGTGCATCGCGACATCAAGCCCGCCAACATCTGGCTGCGTCTGCCGCTCGCGGGCGGTGAGAAGTTCGACGCCCACAAGCACAGGGACCCTGCCCGCACGCAGCCGCTGTCCGCCGTGGTGATCGACTTTGGCATGGTGCGCGCGATCCGCGTGCCCGCCGACGCGGGCGGCCGCTTCGTCGCCGGCACGGCGGGCTATATCGCGCCCGAACAGGTGCTCGATCCGGTCGAGCTCGATCCGCGCTCGGACGTGTACGCGCTAGCCGGCACGATTTACAACGTGACCACCGGCCGCGCCTTCTTCGACGAGATAGACAACGCTCGCGACCGGATCATCGCTCACATGCGTCGCGATCCATTCGAGGACGCTGAGCGGCTACGCGTCTACCCGGCAGCAATCGCCAAGCTGCTACGCGCCGCCACCCTGAAAGAGCCGGGGCACCGCCCGACCCCGCTCGAGTTTGGCCGCGAATTCGCGGCGAGCATTTGATCCGTCTCCTTTGGCTTGATTCGTGCACAGCCCGCTTCCAACGCCATGAAAAACAACGCTATCGACCTGACGCACCCGCTCGAATCCTTCAGCTCCGCTCGCGAGCAAATGCGGCTCAGTCTGCATTTATTGAGCCTCGACGCTCGCCAGAAGTGGGACGAGCTCGAGGGCAAAATTCTGAGCCTCGAGCACAAAATCGGGCAGGAAGCAGAGAGTATCAGCGAGGCCACCGCCAGCGCCGCGATCGATCTGAGTGGCTCGGTCAAGGAGTTCGTGGACAGCCACGTGCGGCATATCGAGCACTGAGCCACGCCGAGGCGAGACGACACAGCGCGGCGAAAACGCGCAGCCCTCGAGCGCCGACTCGCCCCGGCCCACGGCCAGCTGTTTCGTCGTTGAAGTCGCGCGCGCAAGTGCGCATTGACCGATTCGTGCGGCCAGCTACGCTCGCTCGCCCGAAACCGTGGGAGGAACGAGCCAAATATGTCTGATGTGGAGCCGACGACCACGGGGAGCGCGCTGTCGTTCGAGCGCGCAGAGTTCGAAGGCCAGGCCACGCCGGGCTTGGCGTGCGCTTTTTGTCGGCGCCCGATCCAGAAGCAATACTGGCAGATCAACAAACGCGCGGCCTGCGCCGAGTGCCGCGGACAAGTGCAGCGCGAGCTCGAAGGCAGCATGTCGCGCGCGCACTTTCTGGGCGCGTTGCAGTACGGTGTGCTCGCCGCGGCGGCGGGGTCCATCGGTTGGATCGTGATCAGCAAGCTCACTGGCTACGAGATCGGCATCGTCGCCATCGGTATCGGCTATTTGGTCGGCAAAGCCGTGCGCAAAGGCGCTGGTGGCTTCGGGGGCAGGCGTTACCAAGTCCTCGCCATGCTCCTCACCTACTCGGCCATCGCGCTGGCAAGCCTGCCTGCAATCTTCGAAGCGCTGCGACAAGCGCCGCACCATGCCCCCGCCGCCGCTCCCGGGCTGGGGGCGATGCTCTGGGGTTGGACTCTCGTCCTGGGCATCGCGCTAGCGTCGCCGTTTTTGGGCGGAGTGCAGAATTTCATGGGGCTCATCATCATTGGCATCGGCCTTTATGAGGCGTGGAAGTTTACGCGGCCAGTGCCAGTGCAGGTGCTTGGACCGTTTGCTATAGAAGTGAGCCCGCCGGCACATTTGCCGCTCGTGTCCACCTCTGATGCCACCGACTGAAGTCGACCTCGCCAATCCCGCACAGCTGTCGGGCGCGCCCTGTGCGACTTGCGGCGTCGTCTTGGCGCCCGCGTTGCTGGTGTGTCCGCAGTGTCGCGCGCTGGTTCATCGCGCCGAGCTCGAAGAGCTGGCTCGCACCGCGGAGCAAGCCAGCGCGCGCGGTGACATCGCCGACGCGCTCGCCACTTGGCGCAAAGCGTTACCGCTCTTGCCACCCGAATCCAAACAGCACTCGCAAATCACCGGCACGATCCGCGGGCTGCGCCAAAAGCTGGACGACGGCGCGCCGCCCAACGCCGCAGCGCCCGCGCGGTCCACGAAGAGCGCGGACGGCGCGGCCGAACGCCCCAAGGGCATCAAACGTTGGGGCGCCGCGGCCATGTCGGCGTTGGCGTTCGCTGCTTTGAAGCTCAAAGCGCTGTGGCTCGTGCTGCTGACCGGTTGGAAACCGCTGCTCCTCGGCCTGACCAAAATCGGCACGCTGTGGACGATGCTGCTCTCGCTTGGCGTGTACTGGGCACTTTACGGCTGGCGCTTCGCGCTCGGCTTGGTGGTGTGCATCTACGTTCACGAAATCGGTCACGTGGTGGCGCTGAAGCGGCTGGGTATCGCGGCCAGCCCACCGATGTTCATCCCCGGGTTTGGTGCGGTCGTGCGCCTCCAGCAATACCCGATAGACGTAGACGAGGAGGCGCAAGTCGGCCTTGCTGGCCCGCGTTGGGGCCTCGGCATCTCGCTCGTTGCATTCGTTCTCGCTCGGCTCACGCACTCCGACGCGCTGGGCGCCATCGCCCGCGTCAGCGCTTGGATCAACCTGTTCAACCTGATCCCGATCCCACCGCTCGACGGCGGGCGCGGTTTCCGCGCGCTCGCCAACCAACAACGGCTGCTCTGCGCAGTGGTTCTCGGCGTTCTGTACGCGCTCACGCGCCAAGGCTTCGTCGGCATCATCGCGCTGCTTGCGCTGGCGCGCAGCTTCGAACGCCGCCCCGCCGACACCACGCAGAACCCGCGTATCCTGATCGAATACTTGGGGCTCGCGATCCTGCTGTGTTTGATCGCCCGTGGAGCATAGCGCCAGGCGCAGATGCACTCGGGAGAGATGCGCTCGGCATTACTCGGAACGGCAGGACTAGGCGAGTCGCAGCTCACTCGGGTGCTTCGGGAAGCCCACCGCGAAGCCCATGGTGTAGCGCGCGTTGATCTCGCTCAGCGCGCAGAAACCGCTCTCGCCGTCCCGCTCGTAGCGATAGGCGTCGATGCCAAACGGGCCGAAATAGCCGGCAGTTACCAGCGATTTCGAGACCGCATCGCCGCTGTCCAGCAACGCTCTGAGCTCGCCCGGCGCAAGCTCGCCAGACTCCGCCAAACGCACGCTGCGGAACACGCCGCGCTCGGTCACGTGCTGCACGCACGGCCGTCCCAATTCATAGCGCCCATCGCGCCAAACGAAACCATGCAAACTGAGCTCGAGCGTCGGCGTGACCAGCGGCTCGACGATCAGGCCGTCCTGCGCGAGCGAAACGTCCAGCCACGACCATTGCTTGTCGCTGATGGCACCGTAAAAGCGCATCTGACCGCGACCCGCGAAGGCCAGCGGGCGCTTCAAGAGCCAGCGCTTGTCGCCCCGACGCAGCAACGCTTCGAGCGGCTCGCGCGTGCTGAAGTAGCGCTGCTCGGGCAATCCCCCACCCGCTTCGAACGCGAACAGCCGATGATTCACGCGCCGCAGCACGCGAGCATCGGGATACGGCTCGGGCCTTACCCCTGCCGCGGCGAGTTGAGCCAGCGCAAGAGGAGTCGGACACCACGCGCGACCGATGAAGCCCGACAACATCGAGACGCCGGGCTGCACGAGCACGTCATGCGGCCCGAGCAGAGCGCGCGAGCCCGACCCGAATTGATCGAGCTGGCGGAGCAATTTGAGTCGCGGCACGTAGTCGAAGTCCAAGCGGGCTAGCTCGAGCTCCGCATCCAGATTGAGCACCCAAGCGTAGTTCGTCATTCCGAACCTGGCGCGTCGACCGATTTACGCCCTTTGGGTTCGGGTATGTATGCCGAAAGCGCGGCGATGAACTCGCGACTCATGCCTGCGCGCCGACGTGCGCTCTCGGCGATCGGATTGCCGTGCATGACCCAAGGCGACAGCGGAGCCGGCAACTCGGCGGCCCAGGTCTCGAAGTCACAGCCCCCGGTCCAGCGCGCAAACCAGCGCGTCGCGAAACCGACATGCGCGACCTCCTCTTTGGCGATGCGCTCTTGGATCAGCGCGCCCGCTTCGTCCCCGACAGCCCGGAAGCGTGCCGCAAAATCGCCCGCATATTCCAGATTAGCGGCTTCGAGTCCCATGCCCATGACGGCCACGAACGAAAGCTTCGTCGGGCACGCCGGCACGCGCTTCCAAAACCAATCCCGCACGCCGAAGTCGCCAATCTCGAAGCCCAGCGCCTCGATGTGTTCGCGATACAGATTCATGTGCCGGATCTCGTCGAGACAGATCGCGAGCAGCCCTTTGCGGAGCTCGACCTCGGCGTCCGCGAATGCCAACAGCGCCCAGCACATCAGCTCAGCCGCCTGTAGCTCGTGGTGAAAAAAAGCGTGCAGCGCGCGAGCGCGATACTGCGGCTCCTTCAACGCCTCGAGCTTCGGAGTGCGCTCCCCGCGCCGAGCGAGTCGAAACTCGAGCGGCCGACCGGGCTGCGCCAAGCGCAGCGGTGTTGCTCCTTCGCGAAAGCGCGGCGGCGGCGGAGCCGGCGAAAGTTTGTCGCTGAGCTTCGTGGTCAGCACGTAGTGCTTCGCCCACGCTTCGACGTCGGCAGGCTCAGGGGGCGTTGCGGTGAGGGAGGACAATCGGTTCACTTGTGTAAGTGCAAATTTTAATCCAGCCGGAATATCGCATCATCACGAGACTAGGATTCCACGACTTTGCAGCTCGAGCGCCTGCTCCCTCTCTGACGGAACACTAATAAGGTCACGCGGTGCTAAATCCTTCGGGAACCGCTGGGGCAAAGTGCGTCGCTGACGGCGCGCTTTGTTGACTTAGTCTGGGAAAAAATAGGAGCTGGCGTGATCATGAATATCAGGCGTGTAGCGAGTGTAGTTGGTTGTCTAACCGTCGGGGCTTTCCTGGCGGTGGCCTGTGGTGGGTCGAGCTCAGACTCTTCATCGTCAACCGCCGGCGCTGGCGGTGGCTCCGAAGCTGGAAGCGGCAACGGTACCGCCGGAGGGGACACCGGCTCGAGCGGCTCGGGCAACGGCGCGGCCGGCTCGGACATCGGCGCGGCGGGTGATATCGGCGCGGCGGGTGCTGCGGCTGGCGGCGACAACACTGGCGGCGGCGACAACACCGGCGGCTCGGCTGGAAGCGGCACTGGTGGCACGTCGGGAGCGGTCGGCACGGCTGGTGCTGGCACTGCCGGAGCGGGTATGGCCGGCGCCGGTGGCGCCCCAGCCAAGGCCTGCAAGGGCGACGGCGATTGCCCGATGGGAACGCCCTACTGCGGCACCGCGGGTACCTGCGTCGCATGCCTCGGCGACATGAATTGTCCCGCGAATCGTCCCGCCTGTAACCTGACTACGAACGCCTGCGTCGCATGTACCGCGGACAAGCAATGCACCGGCAACCGGCCGTATTGCGATACGGGCACCAACACCTGCGTAGCCTGCCTCGCGAAAGCCAATTGCGCAGCGAACGAAGCCTGCAACACGACCACGCACACCTGCGTCGCCGGCTGCACGACTAGCGCCACCTGCGGCGGCAACGCGCCGTATTGCGGACCCGGCGGCTTCTGCGTGCAGTGTATTGCCAACGGGAACTGCAGGGCGCCCGAGGGCACTTGCACCAACAACGCTTGCACCTGCGACGCTGGTCTGACCCAGTGCGGCGGTGGTGGCGGAGGCCCCGGACCGGGCGGAGCCGCCAACGCTTGCGTCAATCTGCAGACCAGCACTGCTGATTGCGGCGCGTGTGGAACCCGATGTGGATTGGGCGAATCATGCAACGCAGGCAAGTGCGGTTGTCCGGACGACGGCTTGGAGTGCAACCTCCAATGCGTCGACCCGACCTCGAACCCGCAGCATTGCGGGGCTTGCGCTACGGTCTGCCCGGGGCAGCAAAACTGCGAAGCTAGCAAGTGCCAGGCCGCAGCCTGCACCGCGGGCCTCACGTCGTGCAACCGCGCCTGCACGAACACGATGACGAACTTCTACCATTGCGGCAATTGCAACACTCGCTGCAACGCGGGTGAGACCTGCACTGCCGGCAAGTGCATGTGACGCGGGCCTAGGCCGCGCTGAACGGTAGCCGCTCTCGGCTCGCTGGGCTGCTAGGCCCAGCGGGCCGCAAAGCGTGCTTCCTACCGACGGATTCGGGGCTCGTAGCCCCACTGTGCAGGCATCGGTTGCGTCCGAAAGGCGCAGCTGACATGCCCCCGGGCGCCATGTCTGCCGTGCCGCCACTTTACGCCTGCTTGCCGCCTCCCGGATCCGATGCCGACGCGGCGCTCGAGGGCTTCCTTCGCTATGCGGCCGAGGCGGGGCTCACGCTGTACCCGCACCAAGAAGAAGCCATCTTGGCGGTGATGACCGACAGCAACGTGATTGTGCACACGCCGACTGGCTCGGGCAAATCACTGATCGCCTCGGCGGTCCATTTCAAGGCCCTGAGCGAGGGGCGGCGCTCGTTTTACACTTGCCCGATCAAAGCGCTGGTCAGCGAAAAGTTCTTCGCGCTGTGTCGCGAGCTCGGGCCGGAGCACGTCGGAATGATGACGGGCGATGCGACCGTGAATCGCGACGCACCGGTGATCTGCTGCACTGCCGAAATTCTCGCCAACATTGCCCTGCGCAACGGCAAAGACGCGGACGTCGACTACGTCGTGATGGACGAGTTCCACTACATTTCCGATAAAGAGCGCGGCGTAGCTTGGCAGGTGCCGTTGCTCACGCTGCCCCAAGTGCGCTTCATTCTGATGAGCGCCACGCTGGGCGACGTCAGCGCGTTCGAAAAGCTGATCACGAAACGCACCTCCGCCGAGGTGGTGACGGTGCGCTCCGTCGACCGGCCGGTGCCGCTGCATTTCGAGTACCAGGACAAGATGCTGCAGGAAGCGACGCAGACCCTGATCAATCAGGGGCGCGCGCCCGTGTACATCGTCAACTTCACGCAGCGCGGCGCCGCCGAAGCCGCACAAAGCCTGCTCAGCCTCGACTTTTGCAGCAAAGAAGAGAAAAAGCTGCTGGCCGAGGCGTTGCAAGGCGAAAGCTTCCGCAGCCCCAACGGCAAAGAAATGCAGAAATTGCTGCGCCACGGCATCGGCCTCCACCACGCCGGGCTTTTGCCGCGCTACCGCTTGCTGGTCGAGAAGCTCGCCCAACGCGGCATGCTCAAGCTGATCTGCGGCACCGACACCCTGGGCGTCGGCGTGAACGTGCCGATCCGCACGGTGCTGTTCACCAAGCTGTGCAAGTACGACGGCGAGAAAGTACGCATCTTGTCGGTGCGCGACTTTCAGCAAATTGCCGGCCGAGCCGGCCGCAAGGGCTTCGACGAAGCCGGCTACGTGGTCGCGTTGGCGCCCGAGCACACAGTCGAGAACTTGCGCTTGGAAGCCAAGGCAGCCTCCGCCCACAAGAAGAAATTCGTCCGTAAAAAGCCGCCCGATTGGGGCTACGTGCACTGGGACAAGGCGATCTTCGAACGGTTGGTCAGCTCCGACCCGGAGCCGCTCGCGGCGCGCTTTCAGGTAAGCCACGGCATGCTGCTGTCCGTGCTCGGTCGTCCGCAAGGCGGCTGCTCGGCGATGAAATCCTTGGTCAAGGACAGCCTCGAGCCGCCGCCGCGCAAGCGTCAGCACAAGAAGTACGCGCTCGAGCTGCTGCGCTCGTTGTGGCAAGCCGGTGTGACCGAGTTTCGCTCTGCGGCCGAAGGTGGCGGCATTCGGCTGAACGCCGAGCTGCAGGAGAACTTTTCGTTGCTGCAGGCGCTGGGCCTGTACGTGGTCGACGCCGTGGAGCGGCTACCGCCCGAAAGCCCGAGCTACGCCCTGGACGTGCTCGGGCTCGTCGAAGCCATCGTCGAAGATCCGGATGTCATTTTGCGCGCTCAAGTCGACAAGCTGAAGGGCCAAAAAGTAGCCGAATTGAAGGCCGCTGGCGTCGAATACGAAGAGCGCATGATCGAGCTCGACAAGCTCGAGCATCCGAAGCCGAACCTCGAGTTTTTGAATGAAAGCTTTGCGGCGTTCGAGCAGCAACATCCCTGGGTGTCGCGCGAAGTGCTGAAGCCGAAATCCATCGCGCGCGAAATGCTGGAGAGCCTGCAATCCTTCAGCGGGTACATCAAGGAGTACGGCCTATCCCGCTCCGAAGGGCTTCTCCTTCGTTACCTCTCGGAGGTGTACAAGACGCTGATTCAGAGCATCCCAGAGCTGGCGCGCACTCCTGAGCTCGAAGAGCTGATCGAAACCTTGGGCACCTTGGTGCGCGGCGTCGATTCCAGCTTGCTCGACGAGTGGGAGCGCCTGAAGAACCCGGCCTTCGTCTCGGCCCTCACCGAAGAGATCGAGATCCCGCGCGAGGACATCACCACGAACACGCGAATGTTCACGGCGCTGATCCGCAACCTGATGTTCTCCATGCTGCGCGCATTGCAAGATCGTGACTACGAAACCATCTTGGATCTAGCCGATATTGGTTCCTTTTCCGGCGGAGCCGCCGAGATAGAACGCGCCATTCGGCCCTTGTTCGAAAGCGGAGCCGCGATCCGACTCGACGCGCAAGGCAGGAACCCAACCAACACGGTCATCCTGCGTGGAGAGGAGTATTGGGAGGTCAGCCAACTGATCCTGATCGGCGACGAGATCAGCGAGTATTCGCTGCGCGGGCGCATCGACCTCGCGCGCTCGGCGGCCGAGCGGCGCCCGGTGTTTCTATTGGATCAGCTCGGTGCCTTCGAATGAGCCCCGGACTCGCGGACAAACGCTGATCTGGCTGGTCTACGATAGTAGGTGATGCCGACCTCCTCCTGGCCCGACGCGATATCTTCAGGGTAGTACTCGACGCGCTCCTCGCGGACGAAACCATAGGGATTTAGGATCTCCTCCACTTCCTTCAAGAGTTGACGTGAGTGGTACTCGAGAATAATCCGCTTGGTTACCGCCAGCGTGTGAGCGGCGCCGCGCAGAACATCGGCTTCCGCTCCCTCTACGTCGATCTTCAACAGATCGATCTTCGAAACATTCAGCGCGGGCGCGATGCGATCCAACGTGGTGATGCTGACCGGAGCGGCGCTGAGACCAGCGCCCTCTCCGGCGAGGACGGTTCCTCCCGTGGTCCCACCCCTCTCGACTTGCATCGTGCCCGTCCCAGCCAGGTTGCCGAGAGCGAGATTGAAAGGTCGTATTCGGTCTTCCAAGCCGTTCGCCGTAACGTTCTTCAACAGGCGCCGGTAACAGTCCGGGTTCGGCTCGAAGGCATAAACCTGCGCCTTGCGCTGCGCTTGAAGCACGCTGACGACGCCGACGTTCGCGCCGATGTCGAAGACGACCCAGCCTTCCTTGGCCACGAAGTCGACGTTCCGATCGTACATCTTGTAACCGTAAACCTCTTCGATGACGTAAATCTCCGAGGTCCGGAGGCCCAGGCAGTAGGTCGATCCGTGTAAGCGAACGGCAGTGTCCCAAGAATACGTGTTGACCGGCAACGCGCGAGCGATGTGCAACTCCGCCATCAACCGCGCGATGGCGAGCTTCTCCGTCCAGGACTCTGCCAGGCGGAACAGGTGCTCGGCCTCGCTCTTGGCCGCCCGCCATTTGCCCGCGGCTGAGAATCTCCGCTGCTTTTCTGCGGGCGAATGTAGCAAGTCGACGACGTCGACGGCAGACGAAATGCGAGTCCGAAAATCGCTCGACTCTGGATCAGTGGAGATCATGTCGTGGTCCTTTCGTTGTGTAGGCGGGCCGCCAGAATGGAACAGACGACATTCGCTCGCGACGCCGAGCCTCAGCCCAACGACGCGAACGCGTTCGCACCGCTCCACCCGCGCTACCCATGTGCACGGAAGATATGGTGCGAGCAATACTCCGTCAACGTCTTACGGAGTCAGATCGCGAAAGCGAAATAAATGCCTATCGGCCTCGCAAGCCAACGGAACCGCGCTCGAGGCTCTCCAAGAGCGCGGTTCTTGCCGGTTTCCTCTCGTGGCTCATGCCCGCTCCCGGCGATCGCGATCTGATCGTGCCGAGACTGATCAAGTAGTTCCAGCCGCTGTTCACACTACGGCGGCTGCGGGAACGGTGACGCCGGCGGGTAGACCGCCGAAGCCGGCGACCTCCGTCTTGATGCCGCGTTCGCGCATCTGCTCTTCGGCGCGGATCAACGGGTTGTAGTTCTGCAGGTTGCGCTCGCCGTTCGGTGCGCCTGCCTTGAACCAAATCCGCTGCGTGACTGCGCCGTACATCAGCGGCATGTAGGGCAAGAACTCGCTCGAGCCCTCGGTCGAGCGATGCGAGATGAACACGGAAAAGCCGTAAGATTTGATGTTCTTGAGCGCATCTTTCAAGCTCTCGACACCGACCTTCTTACACTCCTCCAAGATCCATTCGAGATCGCCGCGCGAGGTCAGGAACTCTTCGACCATCTCGCCGTCGGCCAAGCCGAGCACCACTTCGACCGCTAGGCGAGTCTCGGTGAAGGTGCCAGCTTGGTTGAGCTTGATCAGCACGCTGTTGCCGGCGCGGTCGGCCATGTTTTTGCCGCACAGGTACGGGATGATGAAGCGCAGCTGAGTCACGACCAAGTCGTCCAGCACGATCTGCACGCGGTCGCCGTACTTTTCGTTCATCAACTTGTGCGCGGCCACGTCGTGCTCCGAACCGGGGTCCTCCATGGTCGCGAAGTTGTCCGAGCTGTTGACGACCGTGCCGTCGAACTCGATCAGCTCTTCGCGCGTCTTCTTGCCAGTCCCGGAGAAGCGCATGTCGTACATGCCGGCTTTGATCAGGTCTTCGCCCTTCTGGACTTCGCTGAAGGCGTTGTCCGTGCCGATGGCGTAGTCGCCGATGGCCATCTTGAGCTGACCTGCGCACTCTTTGATGCGCGTGAGGCCCTCGAAGTTGTCCTTCACAGGGAACACGAAACCGCGCTCTTTTGCGGTGCCCGTCGGCAAGCCGTCACGCACCAGGTTCTTCTCGAACTGGCGGAAGAACTTCGTGCCGATATCGAACACCTCTTTGACCGATTTCGCTTTCATGGCGAAGAAAAACATCTCCTGGATGTCTTGCTTCGTGCCCGGAACGTGCTCTCCGCCGCACACCATGTTGAAGGCGATGTTCGGGAAGTAAAAGGTCTTGGTCTTCTTGGTCGCGAACACTTCCCAGGCTTCGAAGCCGCTGGCCTTTAACAGTGTCTGAAAGAATGCGGTCGATGCCGCGAGACAAGCGTTGCCACCCCACAGCTTCTTGTTCGGGCCTGCCTTCTTGACCATCGCCAGGTCGAACGCGGCCGCGGCATCCAAGATGTCTTGCGTCGTCTTGATCGAGACCTTCTTCGGCAGCAGCTTGGCGATGTTCTTCTCGATCGACTCGATGGCCTTGTCGTTCGGAATGTAGACGGCTTCGTTCTCACCGTCGGAGGTGCCCTTCGGGATGCCGTTGCGCTCGGTGATGGTCCACGACTCTTTGCCGCGAACCACCTTGGCCGTGATCTCTCCCTCCAAGGTGAAGTTGGCGTAAGACGAGAGGATCTCGCGCCCTTTGAGCTTGAAGTTGGAGACGATCGTTTCTTTTGCCATGCGAATTCCTTGGTCCTTTGAGGTCCACCTCGTCAGGTGTCCCGAAGCGGTGTCATACCCGAATTCGCGGCGATCTTGGTTTGATTTCCGGCGGCGGCGGAGCTTCCGCGGGGCGCGATTGTGACTTTTTCGGGCCCGCCGGCCATTGTGACGCGTCTTCTGCCCTCTGGCGATCCCCTGTACGCCCGTTCTGATCCGACGAATCAACCCGCCAGAGTCAAGAGCGCGCCGCAGACCATCAGCGCAGCGCCGACAGCCACGCGCCAGGAAATGCTCTCGCCGAGCACGAGCCCGGCCAACACTATGGTGAACGCAAGGCTCAGCTTATCGATCGGTGCGACCCGAGAGGCGGGCGCCATCTGCAGAGCCTTGAAGTAAGCCAGCCACGAAACCCCGGTGCCGACCCCGGACAGTACCAAGAACAACAGCGAGCGGCGCTCGAGCGAGCCGAGCGCGCGGTGCTCACGCGTGGCAAACACGATCGCCCAAGCAAACACCAAGACGACAGCGGTGCGGACCGCGGTGGCCAGGTTCGAGGGCACGCCCTTGATGCCGATTTTGGCTAAAATCGCGGTAGCGGAGGCCGCCAGCGCGGAGATGAACGCATACACCCACCAGGTCACGGGGCCTCGGTTTCGGGCTCGGGCGGCGGAACCGAGTGCAGATCGCGAAGCGGCGTCGGGCGCAGCA
>Ga0210392_10001152_pt1 | contig 14229 bp, 11 predicted proteins | sample IncBWC30OmetaG_FD_161057 | JGI IMG/M metagenome (GOLD analysis project Ga0210392, IMG submission 161057) | Forest soil microbial communities from Barre Woods Harvard Forest LTER site, Petersham, Massachusetts, United States - Inc-BW-C-30-O ...
TGGAGCTTGGAATTTCTCTGGCTGTTGGATGTTGGTTTTTGGAGCTTCATTCGTCATTCGCGCTTCGTCATTTACGCCGTACATCGCCTGCCGGCACCACCTTTCTTCATCCGTCATCAGGCATTAAACGTTCGTTTTGCGTTTGCCTTGGCCCGCCGTACAAGCTACGCTTCGCGTTCTCAAAATTATGTTTAGATTTTTAAGAAGGCACCGTTGGGTACTGATCGCCGCCATGGCGCTCACCTGTATTTCATTCCTTTTCTTTATGAGTTCCGGACCGGGACGCAACCGCGGCGGTGCCCCCACCTCCTACGGCACCATCTACGGCCATGAGCTCACGGCCGAGGAGATCGGCCAGGCCAAGCGCGATTTCGAACTGTTCTACCTCATCAACTCCGGCGAATGGCCCGATAAAAACCGCAACATGACCGAAGTCCAGATCGATCAGCAGACCTATCTGAACATCATGTTCGCCCAAAAGGCCAAGTCTCTCGGCGTATTTGTTCCTGACGCCGCCGTGGCGGATGCCGCCGCGCAGGTGCTGCACTCCCAGGCGCTCTCCCGCGCCTTCGGTGCCAACGGCCAGGCCGTCCGCATGGATCAGTTCCTTGATGGGATCAAGCCCCGCGGTTACACCGCCGCCGATTTCGAGCACGCCATCCACTCCCAGCTGATTGTTGAGCAGTTGCGCCTCACCCTCGGCCTGTCCGGTTCGCTGGTCACCCCGCAGGAGGCCGCCATGCTCTATGATTATGAACATCGCGAGGCCTACTCGCAGGCCGTCTTCTTCTCCGCCTCCAACTATCTGGGCTCGGTCACCGTCACCCCCGCCGCCGTCGCGGAATTTTACACCAACAGCATGGCCTACTACCGCCTGCCTGACCGCGTGCAGGTGAACTACGTCTGGTTCAACATCACCAACTACCTCGACCTCGCCAAGACCGAGCTCACCAAGAGCAACAACTTTGAAACCGTCGTGGACAACGACTACAAGCAATACAGCACCGCCCCCGAATTTAAGGACGCCAAAACCCCCGAGGCGGCCAAGGCCATGATTCGTGAAGCCCTCATCCGCAAGCGTGCGGCCTATGAGGCCGGCACCAAGGCGGAGGAATTCAAGAAGGCCCTGTGGTCCATGGATTCCGGCAAGGCCGACTCCTCGGTCAACGCCCAGAACATCGTCACCCTCGCCAGGCAATTCGGCCTGACCTCCAGTCTCTCCCGGCCCTTTGGTGAAAACAGCCAGCCTGATGAATTTGTCAACGCCCCCGCCGTCGTCAGCACGGCTTTCACCAAAATCAGCGCCGATTCCCCGTTCTCCGACCTCATCGGTGGTGAAGACGGCTATTACCTGATCGGCCTCGCGAACCAGCTCCCCAGTTCCATCCCGTCGTTCGCCGAGATCCATGACCGCGTGGAACAGGATTTCCGCGCGCAATCCGCCCTCGCGCTCGCCACCCGGGCCGGCACGAACTTTGACATCACCGCCGGCGTCCAGCTGGCCGTTGGCAAATCCTTTGCCCAGGCCGCCGTCGCCGAGGGCCAGACGCCCGTCATCCTTTCGCCGTTCTCCCTCAGCACCGCTGACGTGCCGGAAGCCGGCAATCACGCCGATGCGCGTGAGTTGAAGCAGGCCGCCTTTGGCACCACGCCCGGCCGCATCAGCCGCTTCATCTCCACCGCGGACGGTGGCTTCGTGCTCTACCTCCAAAAGATCGAAGCCGTGGACACCTCCAAGAGCTCCGCGGATCTCGCCGCCTACACCTCCCAGATCCGTCGCGCCCGTGAAAACGAGGCGTTCAACCTCTGGGTCAACAGCGAGGCCTCCCGCGAACTCCACAGTTTCCCGGCTTTCGCTCCGAAAACGCCCGGCGCGCCGAACTAGCTTTGAGCGCTCCCGTCAAGCTCTCGTCCCCGGCCACCCGCGAGTTTTGGGAAATCCCCGTGCTGTTCGAGGACGGGCATCTGCTCGCCCTCGATAAGCCCGCCGGCCTGCTCCTGTCCCCGGACCCAGATAACGTGGACCGGCCGAGCCTGATGAAGCTGTTGCACGAAGGCATCGCCACCGGCAAACCCTGGGCGACGCAGCGCAACCTGACCTATCTGAACAATGCCCACCGGCTCGACACCGGGTCCACCGGCATCGTTCTGTTGGCCAAGGACAAAACCGTCTTCATGGCCTTGGCCGACCAGTTCAGCGCCGAAAAGCCGGTCCGCAAACACCTCGCCCTCGTCTGGGGCAATCCGCTGGATGATACGTTTGAGGTGGATCAGAAACTGTCGCCGCACCCGCTGAAACCCGCTGAGATGTGCGTGGACGCGCGTGAAGGTAAAAAATCCCGCACCACCTTCGCGGTGCTTGAGCGTTTTTCCGACTGGAGCCTCCTGGCTTGCACTCCCGCGACCGACCGCCAGCATCAGATCCGCGTTCACCTGAAATACATCAAGCTTTCCGTGGTGGGCGATGAGCTGTATGGCGGCAAAAACCTCTGGCTCTCCCGCCTCAAAAAAGATTACCGCCTCAAGCCCGGCCGCGACGAACGCCCGCTCCTGGGCCGCGCCGCGCTGCACTTCGAAGAACTCAGCCTCACTCATCCCGTCACGAACGAACCCTTGGTCATAAAAAGCGAACTGCCCAAGGATTTCAAGGTGGCCCTGAAATACCTCCGCCAGTACGCCCTCGCGCACTGAAAGTTTTTTTGCAGTTCCACGACGGTCTTCAGCTCCCTGGCTTGAGAATTTTAAGCAACCGTCCAACGGCTGTTCCCTCTCCCGGCGGGAGAGGGCAGGGTGAGGGGGAACGTGTCGCAATTTTAAAAACCAACCGCTTCCACTTGCTACGACCCGTTTCTAAAACCCAACGCCTCTGGTTCCCTTGCCCCGCTGTGCGGGGAGAGGGTTAGGGAGGGGTGAAACATCTCTAAGTTCCGCGAGTGACAACACAACCCGCACCCGCCCATCCATCATCCATTCTCAATCATCCATTCTCGTTTTCAGCCAACGCACCAGTTCAAAACCGCCTTCTGCGTGTGCAGCCGGTTCTCCGCCTGCGTGAAGATGGTATCCGCGTTCGCCTCAAACGTCTCCGCATCGATCTCCTTGCCGCGATACGCCGGCAGGCAGTGCATGATCGGCGCACCGGGCTTCGCCAGCTTCACCAGCTTTGCATTGATCTGGTAACCGCCCAGCACCTTGATGCGCTCCGCCGCCTCCGCTTCCTTGCCCATGGAGACCCATACGTCGGTGTAGAGCATGTCCGCGCCGGTCGCCGCCGCGTTGAGATCTTCCGTCACCACGATCTTTCCGCCCGCGCGCTTCAAAATTTCCGGTGCCGGCTGAAACGCCTTCGGCGCCGCGATGCGCAGTTCAAAACCCAGCTTCGCTGCCGCAAAGATCCACGACATCGGCATGTTGCACGCGCCGTCCCCGATGAACGTCACCACCTTGCCCGCGATGGACCCGCGCATCTCCTCAAACGTGAAGATGTCCGTCAACACCTGGCACGGATGCTCGTCATCCGTCAGCGCGTTGATCGTCGGGATTTTGGAATATTCCGCGAACGTCTCCACGTCGCTCTGCGCAAACGTGCGGATGACCGCGCCGTGCGCCATGCGCCCGATGACCCGCGCCGTGTCCTGGATCGGCTCGCCGCGGCCCAGCTGGATGTCATTCGCGTTCAGGAACATCGGGCTGCCCCCGAGCTCCCGGATGCCCACCTCGAAGGACACGCGCGTGCGCGTCGATGACTTCGAGAACATCATCGCCCACGTCTGGCCCTTCAGCGGCTGCGTTTTGTGCGCGCCGCGCTCCTTTTTGAAAGTCTGCGCGTTGCGCAGGATGGTTTCAAAGTCCGCACGTGGCAATTTTTCCAATGACAACAGGTGTTTCATTATTTCGTCCTTCTGGGAATTTCCGCCCAAAGAAAATTATATAACCGAAGCCAAACCCGCCGTCACTTCTTTTTCTTCGCCGCGTCCTTGGCCGCATCCGCCGCCCGCCAGAGGAACCACGCCGCCGTCGTGGCATGTGGCCGCCACCGTTTGCCGAACGCCAGCAGTTGTTTCGGCTTCGGCATCGCGCGTTTTTTGTAGGCCTTTTGAAAGCCCATGCGCACGCCAAAATCATCCACCGGTAGCACATCCTCGCGGCCCAGTTGAAAAATCAAAAGCATCTCCACCGTCCAGCGCCCCACACCGCGCACTTCCGTCAGCCGCGTGATGATCTCGTCGTCCGTCAATTTCACGATCGCCCGCGACGTCGGCACCACGCCGGATAACGTCTTCTCCGCGATGTCACGGATCGCCTTGATTTTGGCGTAGGAAAATCCGCACGCCCGGATCTGTTCATCCGTCACCCCGGCCAGATCTTCCGGCCGCGGAAATGCCCGGCCCGGAAACAGTTTTCTGAACCGAGTCAAAATCGTGTTCGCCGCCGTGCCGTTGAGCTGCTGGTGTGCCACCGCCTGCACCAGCGATTGAAACGGCGACCGCCGCGTCTCCGGCTTCAGTTCGCACTTGCCGAGCTCGCGGATCAACCGTGCCATCACCGGGTCAACCGTGGACAGATGCTTATGTGCCGCCGCATTCATATTTTTATTTCTTGTAGGAGCCGACGTGAGGAGGCTCTAACTTGGCCTGAAACAATCTTAAACCAATTGTTCTAAATTCATCCGCGATGGTAGGGCGCGTCGCTCCGCGCGCGCCGCCATTGCCTGTAACCGACGCCTTCTGGTTACCGTTGCTCTTCACTCCCTCTCCGCTCCATCCGATGGAGGGGAGAGGTGAGGTCTTTTAGACCAACGACTTGATCACTTCCTCAATCTTCGAAATCCCTTCACCTGCCTCCTGCGGTTTCAGGTTTAACGGCGGCAGCAACCGCACGATCTGCGTCCCCGCCGGCACCGTCAGCACGCCTGCCGCATGCAGCCGGTTCGTGAATTGCAACGCCGGCGTCTTGTCGCTCGCCGCAAATGCCGGAATCTTTTCCTGCAGTTCGATGCCCAGCATAAATCCCATGCCCCGCGCCGCCTTCACCACCGTGGGATACGTTTTTGCCAGCCGCTCGATCTCCGCCTTCAGCCAGCCGCCGAGCTTCACCGATTGCTCCGCCAAATTTTCCTTGTCCATCACTTCGAGAATTCTCAGCGCCACCGCGCAGGCGAGGGGAGTGCCGCCGTAAGTCGTGCCGTGCGTCCCCGCGCTCAGCAGGTCCGCATACGGCGCCCGCACCCAGAACGCGCCGATGGGGAAACCGCCGCCCAGCGACTTCGCCATCGAAAGCCCGTCCGGCAGAAACTTCTCGCCGCCCGGAACGCCCTCGAGAATTTTTTGAAAGCTCTGGAACCGCCCTGTGCGATAATGCCCGCACTGCACGCCGTCCATGAGCAGCAGCAATTTCTTTTCGTCACACAACGCGCGCAGGCCCAGCAGATATTCCGGCGTCGCCGGCGTCACGCCGCCTTCGCCCTGTACGCCTTCGATCAGGATCGCCACCGTCGCCGGCGAGATGGCGGCCCGCGCCGCCGCCAGGTCGTTGTACAGGATATGCCGGAAGCCAGGCGTCATGGGCTCAAAACCCTTTTTCACCTTGTCCTGGCCTGTCGCCGCGATGCCCGCCAGCGTCCGCCCGTGGAATGAATTCGTCGCCGTCAAAATTTCAAACCGGCCCTCGTCGTGCCCGAACTTCCGCGCGAGCTTGTACAAACCTTCGTTTGCCTCCGCGCCGCTGTTCGAGAAGAACACCTTGCCCTCGCCGATGCGTTTGACGATCTCCGCCGCCAGCCGCCCTTGCGGCTCCGTGAAATACAGGTTCGAGACGTGGATGAGCTTCTTCGACTGCTCCACCAGTGCTTCCGTGATGGCCGGATGCGCGTGCCCGAGGCAGCAGACCGCGATGCCGCTGCCGAGATCGAGGTAGCGTTTGCCTGCGACATCAAAGACGTAGCTGCCCGCGCCGTGGCTCAGCACCAGTTCAAAGCGGCCGTAGCTGGGCACGACATTGCGCGTGAACAGTTCGCGGATGGACTCGTAGTCATTGCGCACGATGGCCGGAGGCGCGGGGACGATTTCTTTCATTTACGGTATCGGTCTTTCTCTTTGCGGATACAACATGGATTCGCGGCCGAATCCTAATTCGAATTTCGCAAACCGCAAATGGAAATCGCCGGCCTCACATCTCCATTCCGGATTCCTTGAGGAACTCCTGTTTTTCCTGGGGCGACATTTTATCGTAGAAATAACGGATGGTGTAGCCGCCAACGAGTTTCTTGCCGTCCGTATATTTCCAGTCGCTGATTTCGGAAAGCTTGAGCGTGACCGGCTGACCGTTGGTGACTTCGCGGGTCGCCTCGGCTTCATTGGCGACGATGCCATGCAGCATACCGTCTTTTTCCTCCGTGACCGCGATCCACATGTGCTCCTGTTCGCCATTCGGCGTCGGGTATGGCTTCTTGACGGAAAAATCCGTTGTGCCCGCTTTTTGCGCGTGGAAGGCCTTCACAAAATCGTCTGTCGTGGCTTTGGCCTTCGCGATGGCGGCATTCATCACCGGGTCATCGTCTGAAACATCCTGATAGTTCTTGCCCTCCTTGTTGCGTGAGCAACTCATGGTGGCGATCAGCATCAGGGTGGCAAAGAGGGTGGCCAACAGTCTCATAAGGTTGCAATTCACACCCGCGCCTCGGCGATGTCAACGCGAAATCCGCTCCATCTCGGCTGTCGGGATGTGCGCTTCGAAAATCACTTCTCTTTCTGCAACGCATCCCAAGTCTCCGTATAGAGCGACCGGACCGCTGGGTTCACCGCCAGATCGCGCACCAGCTTGCGGCGCAAAATCAATTCAACGACGTCGGCTTTGTCCTTAAGCCGCCGGTTTGGGCTGTTGTTCCAGCTGTCCAGCTTGAGTGAAAGAAGATCCTCCAACGATATGATCTGAAATTTTTCCGTCGCCTTGTCCGGTTGGGGGAAGGGGATTTTGCAACCGCGCTTCACGACTTTGCCGGCGGGCAGCAGGTCGATTTCAACCCCATTGCGCCGGTCTTCCACGCGGTCTTGGAAATTTGGGACACGAAAGAAAGGGCCGGCAACGTTAGCCGTGAGCCATTCCACCGCCTCCAGCACATCCGGCACCACGATGTCCACGTCGATGGTCACGCGCGGATACCCATGCTCCTGCACCGCGAGCCCGCCGACGATGAGGTGCGGGATGTCATGGTCCGCCAACACCGCCACGGCGGCGCGCGCGGATTCCACGAGGCCGGAGGTTCCGGTGTTCTCGCGCAAGATGTAAGCGGCTTGATTCACGACGATTTCATCTTCGCATCTTGCCCGAATAAATCCAAGCCTGACTTCGGCTTTGAAACGGTCTTAAAGGGCGTCACCATTTTTCAACCCGCGATGTGTATTTCCAAAATACGCTGCGAGCGTTTCCCCCTCTCCTTGGAGGAGAGGGCCGGGGTGAGGACGGTCGTTTCACTAACTTTGGCCCAAGCACTTCCGTCTTGGAAACTCAGCGGGCCGGATTATTCGTGCTCACCGTTGCCGGCGCTTTCCAATCCTTCAAAATGTCCTTCACCGGCGGCCAATCCGCGACCGTTTCCGGCTTGCCCTGGCTCCACGTCGTGCAGAGATAACCCGCCACCCGCGGATTTTGCGCCCGCATTTTCTGCGCATAACCGCTGAATGCCTTGGACGCCTCCAGCGGCTGAAATCCCGATGGCCACACGCGAAAACCCTTGTGCAGCAAGAAAGGCACGGAGGGATACGTCGCGCGCTGTGCATAATGCCAGTCGCAGATGACGATGTTTGTCGGGATCAAGTCGATCGCCCGCGCCGTGCCGATCTGCGACGACTCCCACTTCGAGTATCCCATCTGATGCGCGTCGAGCAAGCGGTCGCCCCACATGAACATCTCCAGTTTGTTCGTGTCCACGATGTGCGCGTGCAGGTCGTTCACCACCTTCGCAAAAAGTTTGGCCGGGTCTTCGCCAGTGCAGCGCGGGCACCGGTCCGAGGCCAGGTTGAAGATCTCGTCCATGCCCACGTGAAAGGCATCCGCATCAAACGCCTCGGCGATCTCATCGATCAGGCTGAAAATGATCGGTTCGATGCGCGGATCGCTCGGGCACCAGGCTTTCAGATAATCCGTTTTCGGGTCCGGATGGGAAGGGGACGGCTCGGTGAATTCCGGATACGTCGCCAGAAACGCCTGCGTGTAATTTTTCAATGCCTGATGCCCGAGGCAGTCGAGTTCGGGGATCAGGCGCACGCCATTTGTTCGCGCCACGGCCGCCAGATTTTTCGCGGCGGCCCGCGTGATGACCTTGCCGCGCCGCAGCTCCGGGTGTGACTTGAAATCAAAATGGTAGCCCACCTCGATGATGATCGCGTTGACACCATTGCTTGCGAGTTGGGGCATCGCCGTGGCCAGCGCGTTCACCGCCTCGTCGCTTTGGATGAACAACTGCACCCCCAGCCATGCTGGTGCCACGGGCGGGGGATTGGTGTTGATGACCACCACCGGTTCGACCGGCGCGTTGGTGGTGACTACCGGTTCGGGTATCGGTAGTGGTGCGGGCTGATCCGGTTGTTCTGCGGGTATTTCCGGCGGGGCAATTGCCGCCTCCGCGTCCGGCTGAGCCGTCTCGCAACCCGTGAGGCTCAAAACCAAGACCAGCAGCCCCACTTGAAACCGGATTTTCATCAGAGCACGACTTCCGTGCCGACACCTTCGTCCGTGAAGATTTCCATCAAGACCGAGTGCGCCACGCGGCCATCTACGAAGGAAACCTTTTCCACGCCCGATTTGATCGCGGCCACCGCGCTGTCCACCTTCGGGATCATGCCCTTGTCTACGATGCCCGCCGCCTTGAGCCCGGGCACTTCGCCCGTCCGCAGGTGCGTGATGAGCGTGGCCGGATCTTTGGGATCCCGCATCAGTCCGGGCACATCGCTCATGAAGACGAGCCGTTTTGCATTCAGCGCGATCGCGCACATCGCGGCGGCCACATCGGCGTTGCAGTTGTAAATCTTCCCGTCCTCGCCGCGCGCGGTCGGGCTGATGACCGGCGTATGGCCGCACCAGATGGATTCCTTCAGCGGCGCGACGTTCACTTCGATGACTTCGCCGACATAACCGATGTCAATTTTCTTGCCGGGATTTTCCTTGTCGTCCAGAAAAAGCTTTCTGCATTTGAAGATGTCCGCGCCGGAAAACCCCACCGCCTGGCCGCCGAGCGCATTGATGGTGGCGACGACCTCCGGGTTGATCTCGCGCGACAGCACGTCATCCACGATCTTCACCGTGGCCTCGTCCGTGACGCGCTGCCCCTGGATGAAGTTGGCCTTGAGCCCCGCCTTTTCCATCGCGCGCGTGATGGCCTTGCCGCCGCCGTGCACCACCACCGGGTTGATCTCCACCGCTTCCAGAAAAACCACGTCCCGCGCCACCCCGTTGCGCACCGCCGCATCCGGCGAATCCATGAAGCTGCCGCCGTATTTCACGACGAACGTTTCTCCGCTGAATTTCTGGATGTACGGCAGCGCTTCGAGCAGCGTTGCGGCTTTGGCGATCAGGTCTTGCATGGATTCTTTGTTTTTTCGGGACTGAATTTGGCGCGTTTAGTGATAATGCACCCCGGAAGAAAATACAACAAAAGTTCAGTTGCGCTTTCGCGGCGGTTTACCAAAATTCATACCTGAACCAAGCTGTAACGTCGCCCGCCCGTCGGGCGTCCATTCAGCCACAATCTTTAAAACATTTATGCGTCAATTCAAACTGGGCCTCATCGCCGTCTTTTCCTTCGCCTTGGTGCTCACGGCTTCCGCCGCGCCCAAGAAGATCCTGTTCTTCACCAAATCCAGCGGCTACGAGCATTCCGTCATCTCGTGGAAGAACGGCCAGCCCAGTTTCGCCGAGAAGGTCCTGCTGGACCTTGGCCAAAAAAACGGCTGGGAATTCACCTTCTCCAAGGACGGCTCCAAATTCAGCCCGGAGTACCTGAACCAGTTTGACGCCGTGTTCTTCTACACCACCGGCGACCTGTGCAGCGAAGGCACCGACAAGCAGCCGCCCATGTCCGCCGCCGGCAAACAGGCGCTCTTCGATTACGTGCGCGCCGGCAAGGGCTTCATCGGCACCCATGCCGCAGACGATACTTTCCATACGGCCAACGAGGATAAGAAGGGTCCCGACCGCTACCTGAATCACGGTGACAAGGCCGATCCCTATGTCCGTTTCATCGGTGGCGAATTCATCATCCACGGCGCGCAGCAGGTGGCGACCAACACGGTGACGGATCCCAGCTTCCCCGGCTTTGAAAAGGCGCCCGCAAATTTCGCGTTCATGGAGGAATGGTATTCGCTCAAGGACTTCTCGCCGGATATCCACGTGCTCACCGTGATCGATGCGCCGCACATGAAAGGCTCCATGTACCAGCGCCCGCCATACCCCAACACCTGGGCGCGCATGGAAGGCAAAGGCCGCGTGTGGTACACCGCCATGGGCCATCGCGAGGACGTTTGGACGAACCCGTTCTTTCAGGATGTCCTCGTCGGCGGCATCAAATGGGCGCTCGGCGAAGTCTCGGCGGACGTGACTCCGAACCTCCAGACCACCGCCCCCGGCGCCGGCACCAATCCGCTGTATGTTGAACCCAAGCCCGCCGCCGCGAAGAACTCTGCCGCCGCGAACACCTTGACCGCCCAGGAAAAAGCCGACGGCTGGAAGTTGCTCTGGGACGGCAAGACCACTGACGGCTGGCGCAGCCCGAAGGGGGATGAATTTCCGGCGAAGAGCTGGACGATTCATGACGGAATTTTGACCGTGGACTCGGGTTGGAACAACGGTGAAGCCGAGTCACAATTCGGCGGCGACATCATCACGCGCGAACGCTACGCCAACTTTGAACTGACGGCGGATTTCAAGACCACCACCGGTTGCAACAGCGGTATCAAGATTTTCGTGCAGCCCAACATATCGCCGATCGACAAAGTGACGGGCAAACCGACCGGGTCCGGCTCGGCCATTGGCATGGAATATCAGATTCTCGACGACGAGCATCATCCCGACGCCAAGCTCGGCCGGAATGGCGACCGCACCCTGGGCTCGCTCTACGACTTGATTCCCGCGCCCAAGGACAAAAAAGTCATGCCCATGGGCGAATGGAATCATGCCCGCATCCTTTCGCAGGGCAAGCATGTCGAGTTCTGGCTCAACGGCGAAAAGATCGTGGAATTTGACCGCGACTCGGCGGCGTTCCGTGAAGCCGTCGCCCTGAGCAAGTTTAAGAACATCCCCGACTTTGGCGAATGGGCGGATGGCCACATTCTCCTGCAGGAACACGGCAGCGAGGCCTCCTTCCGCAACATCAAGCTCCGCGAACTGCCGGCCAACTGACAATTGTCACGTATCAAAAAATGAAAAGCCAATCACGTCGCGGGTTCATCCGGACATCTTTGGGCGGGGCCGCCGGTTTGGTCCTGTTGCCCAGCATCATCCCTTCACGGTTGCTGGGCGCGGATGCCCCCAGCAAGAAGATCAACGTCGCGCAAATCGGCTGTGGCCGCATGGGCCGCAGCGACATGGGCAATGTCCTGACCGAGTCGCTCGCCCGTGTCGTCGCTGTGTGCGACCTGGATTCGCACCGCCTCGCCGAGGGCAAGGCGATGGCCGAGGATTATTACACCGAGCAGGGCGAGTCCGGCGTGAACGTCCGGACGTATCACGATTACCACGATGTCCTGGCCGCGCCGGACATTGACGCTGTCGTCGTCACCGTGCCCGACCATTCGCATGCGCTCGTCGCCATCGAGGCCGCGCTCGCCGGCAAGCACATCTACGTCCAGAAGCCCGTCACCTACAATATCGTCCAGTCCATCGCCCTGCGCCGCGCGGTGGAGGCCAAAAAAATCATCTTGCAGACCGGCTCCCAGCAGCGCTCAGAGCGCCCGTGGAAAAGCTTCCGCGCCGCCAGCGAAGCCGTCCGCAACGGCCGCATCGGCCAGCTCAAGACCATCAAGATCGGCATCGGCCTGGACAAGCCCAGCGGCCACCCGCCCGCGCCCATGCCCGTGCCGGCCACTTTGGATTATGAACGCTGGCTCGGATCCGCGCCCGAACAGCCCTACATGGAGCGCCGGGTTCATCCGCAAAACGCCGTCGGAGGCCGTCCCGGCTGGATCACCACCGAAGACTTTGGCCTCGGCATGATCACCAACTGGGGCGCGCATCACATCGATATCGCACATTGGGCCATGGGCCAGGAACTCGGCGGACCCCTTACCGTGGACGCCCACGCGAAGTTCATGCAGAACGATGCCTGGACAGTGCACACCACCTATCACGTTGACATGCTCTATCCCAAAAACGTGCAGGTCATCCTCGATAACAAAAATGAGATGGGCATCCGCTTTGAAGGCGATGAAGGCTGGATCTTCTGCACCCGTAGCGAGGAAAAGGTCACCGCCAGCGACCCGATCACTCCCGCCGAACGCGAATCGCTGAAACCCTTGCGCGCGAGCGATCCGAAAATTCTTTTGCCGCTGGACGGCAATGCCGTCCGCTGGATGCCCAGCCGCACGCATCACGGCAACTGGCTCGAAAGCATCGTTGCCAACCGCCAGCCCATCGCCCCCATCCAGCAGTCCGCCCGCAGCCTGCAAGCCTGCGCCGCCGCGTGGATCAGCATGAAACTCGGTCGCAAGCTCACCTGGGATGTCGCCACGGAGATGTTCACTGGCGATGACGCTGCTAATGCCTTGCGCGATCGCAAATCCCGCAAGCCGGAATACGACACCGAGCTGATCCTGAAAAAAGCCGGGATTGCCTGATCCGGTTCAGATTCTAAACAAACCAGCCCTTCCCCATGCGGGGAAGGGCTGGTTCTTTAAATGGCCTGAGACTTACGCGTACAACGGCCCAAAGTTGGCGCACGCACGGTAATCGGAACTTTCCAAACACTGCGTGCCAAACGCCGCCCACGCGCTTGGACGGAACACCCGGTCGTTCGCCACGTTATGCATGTACACCGGGATTCGCAGCATCGCCGCCAGTGAGATCAGGTCCGCGCCGATGTGGCCGTAGCTGATCGCCCCGTGGTTCGCGCCCCAGTTGTTCATCACGGAATAGACATCGCGGAATGCGCCATGACCGGTGAGCCGCGGCGCAAACCATGTCGTCGGCCAGGTCGGGTTCGTGCGCTGGTCGAGCGCGTCGTGGACCTTTTCCGGCAAATCCACCGTCCAGCCTTCCGCGATCTGCAACGCCGCGCCCAGGCCTTTTACGAGATTCAAACGGCACATCGTCACCGGCATTCCGCCGCGCGTGAGGAAGCGCGTGCTCCAGCCGCCACCCGGAAAATATTCCGTGATGGACGGATGCCACGTCGTCGCGCTGAGGCACTTCTTGGCCTCGCCCTTGGTGATTTCCCAGAACGGTTTCATCACCGGCTGGCCGTTGGCCGATTGCTGGCCCGTGCCGTCGAGCGTTGCCGGGCCGGAATTGATGAGATGCAGGATGCCGCCGGCCGCCTCGCCTTTCAGCGTGTGCCCCGAAACGCGCTTCACGGAATCCGCGCTCCAATATGTCCGCACATCGGCAAAGATCTGCGCCGTGTTCGTGAGCAGGTGGCCGAACAGCATGGAGGCCCCGTTAAGGCAGTCGTTTTCCGTCGCCACGATGTACGGCGCGCGGATGCCGTTCCAGTCGAACGACGTGTTAAGGATGGCCTCCAGAAAATCGCCGTTCGGCTGGTAATCCGTCCATTGCCGCTGGCCTTGGAAACCGGACGCGATGGCGTTGTGGCCCTGTGCCTCCTCACCGAAGCCCATCTTCTCGAGCACCGGATTGCCCACCATCAGGTCGCGGGCGATGAGCGCCATCTTGACGGATTTTTCCCATTCGCTGTTGAGCTGTTTGCGCGAACGTTTCGTCTTGGCGGAGTTGTAATCCTTGCCTTCGGGGCAGTTCTCCTTCACCCACGCCAGCGCCTTGGCATATTCGGCCTGGTCATAGATGCCCTTGTCCATGCGGCGCAAAAATTCCGTCATGTCGATCGTCTCCACGCGCATGCCGAGGTAATCCTCAAAGAACGGCTGGTCCACGATGGAGCCGGCGATGCCCATGGAGACGCCGCCCATGCCCAGGTACGATTTGCCGCGCATCAAGGCGACTGCCAGACCGGCGCGCGCGAAGCGGAGAATCTTTTCCGTCACATCCGCAGGAATGGATTTG
>Ga0210392_10001153_pt1 | contig 14224 bp, 28 predicted proteins | sample IncBWC30OmetaG_FD_161057 | JGI IMG/M metagenome (GOLD analysis project Ga0210392, IMG submission 161057) | Forest soil microbial communities from Barre Woods Harvard Forest LTER site, Petersham, Massachusetts, United States - Inc-BW-C-30-O ...
GATCAAAGCCAGGTTGACTCAGGTGACGGGAGACGCGGAAGATTTCACGGACATGATTGGAGAAACCGGGGAACTCTGGACCGATTCTAAACCGGCTCGATTCAAGGCCAACGGCGACATCATCGGCATGCTGTCCAAGCGTACCGTTATTAAGGACGGTACCGTCAAGATCAGCACCACTCTGGGAAACACCTTCACCTTTCGGGTTGTCGGCGTCTAAGTTTAAAAGGGACAAGGCACAAAAACAACTGCTCGAACCGAAGGGGTGAAATGATTCTCTGTAATTATTGTAGCAATCAGGCCATATTGGCTGATTCGGCTGAAGTCTACAATGGTCGTAGTTATGGTCCGATCTGGGTATGTCACCCTTGTCAGGCGTGGGTGGGTTGTCACAAGGGCACTGATAAGCCATTGGGGAGACTGGCCAATGCCATGCTACGTAGGCTTAAGATGCGGGCACATAGCGCATTCGATAGGTATTGGAAAAACACCAAAACAACTAGTCGTAAACAGGCTTACGCCGCCCTGGCGACTGTGTTAGGGGTATCACTCGATGATTGCCATATCGGCATGTTCGACGAAGATATGTGTAAACGAGTAATAGCGGTGTGTGCTTCTGGTGAACTCGCAATTGCTTTGAGGTAATGTCAGTCAAACTTCATAAGGACCAAAAACGATGGCAGATATCCCTGACAAGTACTCTGGCTGGTCCGTGCTCTACCGCGAAATATATGACTCGTCACCTTTTCGGCAAATGGCCCAGGGCCTTTACAAGGGAGAGGCCATAACGCTGGGTAAGATACTGTTCGAACGTGATCGGCTTGGTCATGTGGAGATCCTGGATCATACAGCCACCACACGCGGCTACTTCAGTCCGAAGCGACCCAACGGGTCATTCGAGTGATCCTCGTAAGGAGACCGAAGTGAACGCTGGAGGCAGCTTTATGACGGCTCTGGAACAAGCCAAGGCTAATTCTCGACGAGATGGTATGAACAGATACCTATGGCAACATGCCGGAGTTTACTGGGTCGAGCAAGATCGGCCTACTGGAGACTTCGGTAGTTTCGCCTACGCGGAAGTCCATTCTGATGGCACTTACGAGTATAAGTGGGCAGACATTAACATGGAATCCGAAGACGGCCAAGCATGAGGTCTAACTCGACTATAATAACTAAACTGGCGAGAAAAACTCCTACTCATAGAGTATAGTATAATGTCAGTCAAACTTCACAAGGAACAAGAACGATGAGTTTAGGCAATTACAACAACTGTGCGAAATGTGGTGACCTTTACTGTGTGGCCCGCATGCTTTGGCGTGGGCTCTGTCTGAGTTGCCATGTTGAATTTCTTGAGGCCGAAGAGGCACAGCAGAAGAAGGCCAAGAAGGCACGCAGTCGCAAGGCCTGCAAGTGCAGTAAGTGATCGTTGGTGTTTTGAGCGTCAGGGCAGAAAGTAAGTTTAACCCAAGAAATCGAAAGGACGTGAAGTCATGACAAGTGCGAAATTGCAGACGAATCTGTTGGGGCGACAAATTCACCTCCTCACGGACCAGGAGGCACGGATCGAGGCTGGCAGGCAGGAGCACAAGTTCGAGCCCGAGGTACTGGAGAAGATCACGGCGGAAATGATGTATCCGGCCTTGAAGCAACACCGGCAGCGGTTCGGGGATCAGTCCGGCGAGATCGTGGCGGTTCGCATCGGGGACGCAGGTAATTTGATTTACACAATCTCTTTCGGTGGAGAACTCGTGGAACTCCATTCGGCGTTGTGGCGGCTGAATCCGATCTAATTGGGAACGAATGACAATGGCATCTGAACGACATTCAGAAAGAACTTGGACGGCATCTGGAACTTGGCATTACAGCAACATGCAGCCGAGTCCTTACGACGGGAAGGTTACCCGCACGTACCAGTATCGTCCAGATCCGACTGAAGCGCGGTCGGATCTTGAGAACGATGCTGTAGGAGAACGTGGCCATCACGTCACTGTTGGTTGCGTGGCTGTCCGTGAAGTTCTCACCACCCACCTTTTCGACGCTTGAAAAGGTGGGTTTTTCATTTTTACAGGAGATTAAGTTTCATGTCCAGGCTTTCTAAAATCATAAGCGAACCCAGAACCAGTATCGACGACGAGGGCATCGAGCGAATCATCCCAGAGGCCACCCGAAAGCAGAAATGCTCCGTGTGCAGCAAAGCACTCAAGCCGCTTATGAAGTGCACCCCAGATCCAGAGGATTGGATCTGGCGAGACTGTGATTATTGTGGGGAACCTTGCTGTGCTGACTGCTCTGCGTGTGACGAACAGACAGGGTTGACGGAATGCACTGATTGCTATCAGTCTAGGCTGGTAAGCGGGCGGACAGCATCGGCAGAATCGAAGTAGAATTAAGCCATACTGTTTGAAAGGGAGAATAGTCCATGATCAAGTTCGTGACTTTCGTTGATGGGTCCAATCTGGATGGCACGCTCAAACATCTTGATCTGAGGGTAGATGACTATGGCCATTTCTACCGCTACATTTTCGAACAGGCAGTAGGTTGTTGGGGGAGGTCTTTCGCAAATGGGGCAAACTGGCCCACCGCCCAGCATTCGAGAATCAACTGGTATGTGGTTGGTCGGATGGACGAGTGGGACCTGAGTGACCCCAGGGTACAGGATCGTCTCCGTTCCAGGTTTGAGATGAATCCTCAGCTAATGGAGTCGTATATCAGGGGTATGGACCTGGAGATCCCCCCGGAACAGCGGTTAACGGAAGCATGGAATGCTTGCTTCGCCGAGACATGTCAGTGGTACGAGTATAAGCAGAAGGGACTGGATAAGAAAAAGCGGTTCTACCACGGTGTCCAGGCTGCTACCGATTTCGTGGAGATCCATCAGCACGGTCACTGGAAGATGGACCTGTTGTATCGCACGATCAGCGAGAAGGGCCTGGACACGAGCCTTGCCGTGGATATGGTTGCTCTTCAGGAAACCTACGATGTCGCTCTGTTGATCTCAGGTGACGCTGATGGAATCCCCGGGATCAACTACGTGAAGAGTCGTTCTAAGCACGTAGGTGTGGTAGAGTTTCGCAAGGGTTCTGCTCAGGGTTCCTACGCGAAGGGGACTTCTTCTCGACTGAAGAATGCCGCCGACTTCGTGGTGCAGATCTACCAGGCAGATTTGCTCCGGATGAATATTTCCTATAGGGCGGAAGGAGCTTCTCGGCAGAATTTCTTTGAGGACAGTTGGCGGTCAGGGTCAGATGATGTCGCAGAGGTCGTAGAGGTCATGGATAACGACGGAGAGCAGTGAGAAGTATTCAAGTTTAATCGAGGAGAAGTTTCGTGGCTCGCAAACAATGTGCAAAGTGCCCATGGCGTAAAGACGTCAATCCGTTTGATATTCCAAATGGATACTGTCCCACAAAGCATGCCGACCTGAGGGACACGATTGCTGTTCCGGAAGAGATCAGGATCGGAGGGGATCTTAAGATCATGGCATGCCACGAGAGCAGGGTTGGCAGGGAGAGTCCGTGTGTGGGCTGGCTTGCTAACCAAATGGGACCCGGCAATAACATACTGTTACGGCTGAGGGCATGCCGGGATCAATCGCTCAATGATCTGGAATTGGTAGGTGAGCAACACGAAGATTTCGAAGATACTTTGCCACGCGGATCATAATAAAGGAGAAAAACTTCTTCCGCTGGAGTATAGTATACTGTCAGTGGAACACAAACACAAACAAAGGAACAAGACAATGATCCGCGTCACCAAGGTCGAAGCTCGTCATGACAGTGAGAACAGGACCGGCAAGTTGCATTTCTGGTTCAAGGGTGAGACCGTCGTCGATCACCTGTACAATCGCTTCAACGAGCCGTACCAGGTGGTCAAGCCGATGTTGTCGGCGATCCTGGCTCAGGCTGGTGTGGTCGGGCTGGAGAAGGCGTCGTGGTCGCAGAAGTGTGGTTGCTCGTGCGGTTGCTCGCCCGGATTCAAGCTCAACGGTGCGACCTATGAGGGCAGCACTCAGTTTACGGTGTACGTCAATTTGGAGTGTGTCGAAGAAGCGACCGAGACCACCGCACCGACGAATCTGTGAGAATTAGGAGAAAACTCCAGTTTGCTGTAGTATAGTATACTGTCAGTATAACTCAAATACAGGGGCCAGACAGACCATGGGAAAGCGTAAGCCATTAAAGTTCGCCGATCTGCCAGAGTGGACTGTTGATCCGAACAGCAAGCCGGATCGTTACTCGGTGGCTGCGGCGTTTCACCTCGCCAACCTGAGCGACAAGTGGGTGCGGTTACAGGCTGCGGCTCAGCGGCTGGTGTTCGGAGCGGTGCTCTTCGGCAAGTGTAAGGTGAAGGTGGACGACAACGGCATCCAGGTGGTGCGGACTGTTTGTTTCGGCACAGATTTTTCGTGTACGACATTCAGTTGGGCTGAGTTGGAGCGAGTGATCGCAGACGGCAGACGACCTTGTCTTTGAGGAGGTTCTCATGGGGTCAATACGCGTTCCCCACTTCGAGCCTGTTTCTCCACGAATCGACGCGGAGATCCACTCTCGTTTTTACCTGGTCGGCGTGGCGTCGTATGAGGAATACGGTCATGTCCCTCTCACCTACGGTCTGACGGTGGACGGGAGGCATGTTTCTCGTGTGATCGTCAATGAGTGGCGTGGGTTGGAACATCAGTTTGAAGTCCATCCTTTGCTCTTCGATCACCGGCATCCGGACATGGTCGGATTGTTTACTACGCCAGAGAAGATCGGTACGCTGCCGGATACGCCGTTTTTCGATATGTTGCGTGAACGGTACGAGCTAAATCCGGCCAGGTTTACGTTCTATCACCCGGTGCTCGGACCTATCGTCAAAGAGGACGTGGAGGCTCGGTTGCTTAGTAGTGGTGGAGGAGGGGGAGTTGGGGGAGTTCCTGAACCTAATTCGTTCTTACTGCTTGGTCTTGGACTTGTTCTCATGGCACTGGTCAGTTGTTTAGCCTGTTGGATAAAGCGCAGCGTAGCGGTAAGGGATGGGAAATGAGCAAGCAATACAACCTAGCCGCAGAGATCCGGAGGTTGAGAGCAGTTGAAAGTATGATTCTGTCGCTAGTAAATAACGACCTCGAAGAGCTTCCGCAACTGCCAAAACGCCTTGATGAGATGACTGAGACCGAACGGACGATCGCTCACATCGCTTGTGATCTTACCGGTTCGATTACTTGTATCAAGAGATGGCTTATGGAGGCAGGAGTCGAGCCAATGTCGACATTGAATCCAACGGGCAAAAAGTATGAGGAGTCTTGGGAGGAATACTGCCAGCGTAAAACATCAGAGGCACAGGATAGCACCCGACTCTATAGGGGCATGATTGCCATTGTCCCAATGCTTCGGGCTCTGCCTGAAGTTGGGAGCATAGATCGAGTGTTAGATGCAATGGCAATCTGTACTTACGCCGATGCACGCAAAGAGTTGATTCGATGGTTACGTGGGAACTGGGACAGTGACAGTGTAACACCGATCCTTCGTGCATTTGACATTCATTCGATTTAAGGAGAAAATATCTGTCTCCTTGAGTATAGTATTATGTCAGTAAGTTTATCATCAAGGGGTTTACAGTGGCTCAGATCAAACTCAGTAATTTCAACGATTTGGCTCTCAGGATTGCACAGATTACTTTCTACACTCATGGCGTGGTGAATCACGCGAGTGTGCAGTCGATCTTGGAGGAGTCCACTAACTTGGAGTTCTCTGGAGTTTCCAGGTTACGTCAAACTGCGATGGTGGTCCGGGCTTATAATGACAAGGATGTGATCCTTATCCCAATCGACGAATAAAAAGGAAAAATCTCCTGTTTCCTGGAGTATAGTGTACTGTCAGTAAGTTTATCATCAAGGAGTTTATTACATGCTTGTGCGGAATGTCAAAAAGGGTATGATCTTGCAGTTGGTCGATTCGGGCCAGAGCAGCGTTATCCAGGCGTTGGAGAATGTCCGGTCCACTGATCGCAATGGAACACAGGATTCTTGGCTTGAGTTTGATGCGGTGGACTTGGTCACCGGCAAGAAGTTCCAGATTGGGGCAGCCAATCCGGCACAGCCGTACGCACCTGGTCTGACACAGGTGGGTTGGACTTGCGAGTTTAAATAAGGAGAAAATCTCCGTCTCCTGCAGTATAGTATCTTGGCAGTAAACTCATTCATGGGGGGGGTGGAGCAAATGACAATCGAACTCAAAGCATCGGTCAATCCGTGTATCGGTCGGAAGATCACCTGGAACGTCTACGGGATCCAGTTTTTTGGAATTGTAGATTCCGTTGATCGATTCAATCCAGCAGATAATCAACCCGAAGATGCAAGCCTTTGCGTCCAGGTAGACAAGGAAGCATCCAAGGGAGGTTGCTTTCCTGGGGGTGATACTTACGCCGCCGTATCTAACCCTGATCACTTGGATTGGTGGAAAGCGCATCTTGGCGTTCAGTACAACAATTCAGCAGTATCGACATCTCGATGGCTTGATTAAACGTACGTTTGCGAGTCTAACTGATTCCGGTTATGGAGATTCGGTCATGAATATCTATCAATCGGAGGTAGGTCAGATTGGACTAACTTTTGGGATCACCCTTGATCAAAAGGACTTGGGTCAGATACTTGGGCATGATCCCATTAATATCAGGTTAGATTCACTACAGATTAACATTTCTTTTTGTGAACCGCCAAAGCCAGTATCATTCGACACTGACAGAGGCGTATACTTTATCTCATTATGTCATAACGAAATGAACTTCCTGAGAAGAGGGAATTCTCTTATAGCCGTTCACATGATTGATGGGGTTCAGTTCACGTTAGTGATCTTCCTGGAAAAAACCTTACGAAATCTCAGGGATAAGTTAAATAAGAAGATTGCGCTATTTCAGTACATGCTTTTGAGAGGAAGCACATTAGAGCAATGACGATGAATCACACAGAAGAATGCCAGAAGCAGATAGACGAACGAATGGCAGCCCGTGAGGCATGGATCAAGCTCTGGCCTAATTACTGCAAAACATGCGGTGGTGCCGGGGCACACTACTCGACATATGATCCCAGTCCTGCGGGGGTTTCGCTGAGTCCTGGATCTATGGTTGATGTAGACATCTGTCAGGACTGCGCTGAGAAGGGCATCTGTGCCCGTTGTGGTGAGCAGGTTTGGGATTCGGACAACATCGAATACCCGTGTACAAAATGCGGTTGGGATGGCAAAGAGGGCATGCCATCGGAACCGGAGTGCTACTGTTACTTCATGGACACTCCAGATGATATGTTTTAGATGGGGAAATTCGATGCGGTGGGTTGGAATATTCTTACTGGCAACATTGCTTTGCACGATCTGTAGCCATTTTGGCTGGCACATTGGAACCCAAAGTATGGACGATATGGCCATACATGCCATTAGAGGTTGCATTTGCATGCTTGTAGCGCATGCACTCACGTATATCTTAAGCTGTCGTACTCGCATGTGGGTGGATTATGACACTCAAGAGCAACAATTCCCTTGGCCAGATCATCAAAGTTGGTGGGAAGATTTATGATTCTACATGAAGACAGCCACACTGACCACGTTCCTCAAGAAGTCTTGAACTGGGTTCTACATCGGTTTCAGGACAGGGAGGCGTTCTTTATAGAAACCGTTGAACTACCGGATGGGTTGCCTCAGCTCGCCTGTGGGCTGCACGGGCCTGTTATGGGTGATGTTCCCGTTCCGGAGGAGGGAGTTACGTACAGGGCTCGTTGGGGTAGCTCCTGGGTAAGCCGTCTGGTGGATAGGCCGTTCAGGTTGACGCGGCAGATCACTGTAATTGGCGGATCATATAAGACGTATTCTTGCGTACTTTATACTTGCTTTGGTGGCCCACTCTCGCCAAAGGAGCCGCAAGATCCAACACTAGCTCCCAAGAATCGGGAGGAGTCCTTGAAGTTCTGGAGCGAGCATGCTTTGAGTGTTTAACAGGAGAAAAACCTGATGATCAAGTTTCGTGCCAAGGGTGACAACGGAGATATCTACGGGTTAGGTCTGAGTGCTAAAAACGTGGAACTCCTGAAACAAGGCAAACCTATTGTCATCGACATGACGGACATCGGTGTTCCTGGAAGAACGATCATGCTTTTTTATGGAGAGACAGAGCAGGACATTGTCAAGGAACTCAAAGGGTATGGATTGATTCCTGAGAGTGCTGATGTTTCTAAACCTGATCCTGGTATGGTTCGGATATTTCGGGATCTGAACATAGGAAACTCGGGAGAACCTGGAGTATAGTGCTTCAGGAGGAATCAATGGCTGTGACAAAGTCCAAAAAGAAAAAGATCCGGCAGAAGAATCTGGAGTTGCACCGTAACCAGATGCGCTTAAATCGCGTCTTGGAAGTACTTGGTGTTACAGATATACACAAGACACTTCATGCCGATTTTCGAGAGAATATTCTCAAGAACCCAGATCCACAGATAGCTCTGGAGTGCCCAGAGGATGGGCCAGAGTATGAACGTATACGCAAGCGATTGGGAGAATGGAAGGCCATATCTTATAAGGGCATATCTGCTTCAGACTTCACAGAAGTCATGTTCCCTCTGGTTCGATATATAAGCTCAGCTGTTGGTCGTGAACTAATGGCCGAATATACTGATAATGGGTTTAAAGAGGTACCTAAGGACTTGTTTCTCAGCTATATGCTCCCAGCTCGTGAGTTCTTGCATTATTTCTTGGATCAATTGAGTGCGGTTATGCAACTTACGGTGTGGGAAGAGACAGCACCGGATCGGCAATATGTGAGGATGGAACTTGACACCGAGGACCTGTCCCGCGATAGACTTAGATTTAAAATCAATGCAAATGTTGAGAAGATTAAACGTGCATGGCTTTGTGGTGGTTGGAAGTATCATGTTGGGACTTACTATGATACTTTTTTCACTTCAAATACTGAAGTAAGATGGCTCTCTAAGTGCCCGCTAGATTACGGCCTTCCTGGAGAAGCAAACGAGAGTCTTCCGGTTTATATTAGTGGTCATGCCCTTGATCGCATTCGAGAACGACTGGATGATAAATGGGTGGGAATGATGGCAATGTTTTCCATCTATTTCTCATTAGATAAACCCATATGTTGTCCTTTACCTGATGCTAGTGGAGACATGTTGATTGAACTTTGGGTGAAGGATCCGGAGATGAAGCTGGGTTACTTCGTAGCCTCTCGTGTTAGGAACGAGATCATTATTAAGACATTCCTGTTTATTACCATGTATCAAACGCCAGAAGGGTACAAACTTTACAGGCGTCTGAGAATGGCCCGCCCTGATTATGATTTCCATAGGCTGGAGAACTATTCGACTCTGGCTAGATCTGATATTACTACGCATCCTACACTTCGCCCCATCTGGATCGACTGTGGTTTCAAAGGATTGTTGACCGTAATCGATCGCGGAGTCAATTTGTTAGGGGTAAAGCAAAAAGAACAGGCTAATGAGCTGATACGATACTTTCGATTGGAGCGGGTATGAGCTACTTCCTGATTCGTGGTTCAGAAGACGGTGAGACATACGTGTCGGAATACACGGCCGCACAGTTGGAGAAAATGCTCAATGGACCTGATCCGGATTATCAGATCGAGAATTTCGTCAGCAAGATTCCAGACAAGAACATTACTTACTGGGATAGCAGGGTGATTCTCATTAAGGGCGAGATCATTGTGCCGAAGGCAAAAGAAGTCGTCACGAAAGTGACCTTGGAGTGAATATGAGCTATCTGAATGACATTGAAGATTTCTCGACCGATCAGCTTCGGAGCGAGATACATCGACGGGAGCGGGCTACTATGGAGGGTAAGTGCTGGTATTGCAACGCAAATCTTGAGGCACATACTTGCAAGTATGCCAAGCCATCTCCTGTTCCTGGCTGGCAGATTCATCCTCCACGGTATGTGAGAACCGAAGACTGTATGGCTCAGAAAGAGGAATACTGGCAAACTGATGGCTGGCACCCTGTCATGAATAAGTTTGTCATTGGTGTAGGGGACTCCAAGGAAGAAGCCACTACCAAGTGCATCGACAGTGCAAAGAAACGGCAGCAAGAGTGGCAGACTACTTCTTCGATATAGGAGTGTGGAAGATGTCCGTTGGTGGCAAGACTAATCGATTGAGGGCTATTTCTGAACTTCCTTCTGTGTCGGAGGTATATTCACAGTTAAATAAGTCAGGAAAAGCTATCTATCTCGATCATACAATACGGATAAGCAGTGTGAAGGATGTTGAGGTGGGTTACGTCGTTGAGGGGAAGGAGATCAAGTACTGCGAGTTTCGGAACATGGGGCTTGTGTTAATTCTGATCTACTTGCAGCGAATGTTGCTTAAGGAGGAGAGGTGATATGTCAGAGCACCAGAGCGCAGCCAACGATAAAGAACCTCGAAAGATGAAGGTGTTGGGGACGCCTGGTCCGGGTAAGGGACCGGTGCTGTTTGAGGCGCGGACTGCCTGCGATTGCGGATGCGGCTTGAAAGACCGGTTCGAGTTCTGCGTCGGCCGCGATACCGTAGTGATCGACGACCCGGCGGCGATCCGGGCATTGATTATCGAGATGTGGAATGGGTATGTCTTACTATGGGGACCGGATCTGCCGCAGGACGACCAGGTTGTGAAAGATAAAGCATAATAATTATGCCAACAAGATTTATCAGCAACAAAGTAACATTCTGTGTAGTGGGACACAGCCGATCTGCTACTGGTTATATGAGTGCACTGTTTAGCAGCTATGGATATTCTATAGGACATGAGTCTGTTCAGAATCATGGTATTAGTTCTTGGCTCTGGGCTGTGAAGTCTCCGGTCGTTCCGTTTGGGCAACCGAGGGCTAATTTGGAGATTCAGCATCTGTTACAGGTTGTCAGGGATCCTTGGGCTGTGGTCAGCAGTCTGGTTACAGGAGAAAAGATGGATCAGCGGGTGGTGGGGTTCATGCGTCAATATGTTTACATAGACATGACGGCAGATCCATCGGCTCAAGCGGCATATATGGTAATAGGGTGGAACAAGCTAATACAGGCACAGGCACCAGAACTAGTATTACAAGCAGAAAAGGCGGCGAACTCATTGATGGATTGGTTGCCGAGACGTGGTTATCGAATATCAAGAAGGTATAAACTACCACCAAAAGACTATAATACAAAGCATCAGTCTCATGCATTGGATCTCGAACTTATGAATAATTGGCCTAAAGGATTATTACAGGCTTTTCGAGATCACTATCAACAATATGGATATCCTGTGCCAGAACTGCTAGGTCGATTGGCTACGTAGTATTCCTGAAAGATGGAGAAAATTGGACACTGACTTGGTATAGTAGTGTAAGGAGGTAATTTTCATGAGCAGTCAGTATAAGACTACTGTTACCGTTGGTGATGATCAGGACGTCGAGATCTTAGTGCAATACACTGCGTATCCTTTCATACGGGGAGCACGGGATGGCCGCTATGGGCCACCACTCGAGCCCGATGAACCGGCACACCTTGAGATCGAAAGCATCGAGGTTGTTGGAGGTGATGTCAGTGCTCCGGGGATCACCACAATGTCGAATGGGAAGCGATATATTGAATTGAGCGAGGACCAGGAGAACCGACTGATTGTGGAGGTTGGTGAGTACCTGTCTGATATGGAGGACGCCGCTCGGGAAGATTGGTGACTATTGGGAGATCAGCGTGATCGGGCTGAGCACAGTGGGAATCAATTTTTTTGAGCGAGGACTATGTTTAATACAGGTTATTATCGAGTCACGAAGTCGGCAGAAGACGAACGTCATCTCAGCAGAGGGTTTGTCGAGGGGACCCTGGCCTACGTCTATGCGGGTCAGGAGAAGTTAGAAGTCTTACTGAACGGTTCCAAGTGGCTTTTCAATTACGAGAAGCCGGATGACATGCAGGAATTCTCCGAGTCTTTCGAGTTCGAGCCCGATGGGGCGAAGATCCGGCAGGCAGAGATTACTGCACTCATGGAGGAGATTTCTAACGTGGATTCGACTACAGAGCACATGCAGGCTCAGTTAACGCATTTTAACCCCTGCGTATCCGAGTCGGGTGAGATGTCCGAGACTGGCACTGAGTTGGCCCCTGTTACGGACATGCACGCTGTCAAGAGGATGGTGGCTACCAACCGGAATACTCTGGTTAAGATTCAGAAGGACATTAAGGGTAAAACCCACCAGTTGAAGACGCTCATGGAAGAGCAAACGACCATCTTGGCACTCAAGACCCAGGAACTCACTGCACTCCTCAGTAAAGCCGAAGAAGCCATCTGGTCGATTAATCTCTACATGGGCAAGAACGAGGAGATCCATGTTCTTCGCACTGGGACTCCTGCACCGGCCGAGCAGAAGATCGTGCTTCGTCAGCAAGTCCTGTATATGGATGAGGAGTGTGCGATTGCGGCCCGTACCGAAGGAATCGACATCCACAGTGTCGAGCAGTTCGATCGGTGGCTTCTGGAGAGTCCGGTTCACCTGAATCGGGTTCTCTATGAAGACAAGGCGATCGTGGCGCTGCATATCAAACGCTATGTTAAGAAGTATGGGGACGATCCTTGGAGAAATACCGAGGTTAACAAAGCCAACCTGCACTGGACCTACTTCTTGATCCGGAACGGGGAGAATCTCTATCGGGTGTTCATTGATCTAGATGCAGGCCAGTACATGTTTCCGACGACAGATTCACTTACGGGTTTGTTCCACGATACCAAGCCTGGTTCGAAGGAATACATGCAAGCCATGAAAATGGCCGAAGAATCACACAGGCATTATCTTCGGGTTCTGCTGGTGTTACAAGGGCTCCTGGATCGCACACCAATTTTCAAGCCGATGCCATTGGAAAGGGTCAATCTGTGCGATCCGGCTCAGAGTTATGATTACGTTGAATTCGTATATGATGCTGAAAGGCAACTTACCGACGGGCGTCCTGTGTTCGATGAGTGGCTTGCCGATGTCAACGACCAGTTAGAAGTCGGCCATCGAATTATGGGGGTATTCGACTACCGATCGGGCATCTCTGGAAGCAAGGATAATGATACAGACAGCCGAATCACCCCGAAGAATGCCAACCGACCTGGAAGCAACATTCTTCACACCATCGACAGAGAAGAAGACGGTCATTTCGCATTCAAGTACGAGCGGGTGGGTGAGAAGATCTTCACTCGGTATGGATCGCATGCACCTCAGAAAAGAGCCTCTTGTTGGGTTGAGAAGGACGATAATTTCTTCTTGAACTTTGACGCCGTGGAATTACAGGATCTGGAGTACTACGCTGTTCATCGTCTGAGTCGTCATCTCTATCGTGACATGATCACTCTCTTGGAGGAGTCGATCAAGCTCAAGAAGAAGGAGACAGCCGACGAGGAACCGTTCCGACAGCTCCTGATTGGTCAGATGATCAAGACTTACTTCGTTACTCTTGACAAAGCCGAAGAAATAGTACCTGAACTCATTCGGTGGTGGAAGTTCAAGAACCGAGAGCATCGGGCGCTTCTTTCCGATGACAAGTTGGCCCTGGATATGATCGTGAAGGAGTTTGGTCTTCGGCTCCGGAATGCGACGGCCGATCAGGGAATGCACGAGGCAGTTCTGGAAACGGTGATGTCATTCGAGCCGCTTATGGTGGCTCGTAAGAAGGACAACATCTACGTTGTTTATATCCCACATAATCATGAGAACATCTGGGTTCGTGAGCAGGAGTGGAAATTTAACCGATCCAGTGGCGTCATCACTATGACGGAAGAATTCGAGTGGCAGACCGTTGACAAGCGTCATTGGCGTTGGGATGTACTTTACAAGAGCGACCGGTGGAAGGATTGGAGGATCAACCCATTCAAGAACAAAGTTCTTACCGATCCCGAGATCGAAGAAGTTCAGACTAATGCCCGCGAGCAAATTGAGAAGTACCTTGGAAAAGAAATGGATGACTTTCTGTTCCTGGCTGTAACATGTGACAGTGACTTCGAGGTGAAGATCTGGTATTCGGACTGTCGTCTACAGATCCCTGCACTCTTGCACTCTGGGACTGTCACTGATCCCAATCTGCGGTCTTATAAGCCGCACTGGGAGAAGAAGGGTGGGAAGGTCACGGTTGGGAGATACTACAGTTACGGCAGCACATCGAATTATCAATTTACAGATCAGAACATGCCGTGGGAGAGTAAGACGAATCGTGTGATCTGGTTATGGCCAGAAAACATCGACAG
>Ga0210392_10001156_pt1 | contig 14204 bp, 13 predicted proteins | sample IncBWC30OmetaG_FD_161057 | JGI IMG/M metagenome (GOLD analysis project Ga0210392, IMG submission 161057) | Forest soil microbial communities from Barre Woods Harvard Forest LTER site, Petersham, Massachusetts, United States - Inc-BW-C-30-O ...
CGGCTCCGGAGGCACTGCGGGCGCGCCCGTTACCGCGTCGTGTGCCGGAAGCGAGCATCCGCTGTGCATCGACTTCGAGAGCGGCAAGGCCGACGCACCCTGGAAGTTGCCCGCGAGCAACGCAAAGGTCGAAGACGGCAAAGCCGCGCACGGCCGCTACGCGATGCACATCTCGGGCCTGAGCTCGATGCCGCTGCCCGAGTTGTACCTGAGCACATCACTTAAGGGCTTCAAAGACGTGATGTGGGGTCGCTTCTACCTCTACATGGATCCGGGTGCACCGGTTGGTCACGGCGCGCTGGTGCGAGTGAATGACACCCAAGGCCATTGGAATGAAGTCGGCTTCGAGAGCAACGGAGCGGATCCGACCCGAGACAATGATCACAGCCCGAGTCCTGGTGCCTACTTCGCCGACTGGCACGAGGCTGCCGCGGGCCCTGACGAGAAGTACATGCGCAGCAAATCCACCATCCCCCAAAAGGTGTGGGCATGCGTTGAGTTTTACTTCGACGGCGCGACTCCCGCCCTGCCGCAGGTCTGGGGGGACAGCACCGAAGTGACCTTCGACGACATCGGCGGAGCGGCAGGCGACACGCAGAAGGCCGTTCAGTTCACCGACTTCAACATCGGTATCGTCTTCTATCACGGCGGGTCACTCGTCACGTACGAAGGAGACGACACGCTCCCTGTCATCACCGACGAATGGATCGACGACATCGCGCTCGATACGAAGCGCGTCGGGTGCCTCTGAGCGTCATTCTCGACGCGCGTTTCCGAGCGGCTTAGTGATTTCTGGTCGAGACCTGCGAGGCGTCAATTGCTGATTGACTCAATCAGTTGACAGTTACTCGCTCGCGGCCAGTTTTGTGGGCGATGCTGCGTGAGAGAATCGAGGCATAAGAGTTGCTTAGTGTCGCTACATTATGTATCGAGCTCAGCCATCGCAAACCACAGATCTGCGCAGGGGACCAATCACGCCGGGGAGCTCTCGAGCTTGCTTGCGCGCCACTCCCACTCTGGTCGCATTGGCTGCTGCTTTCGTCACAGCCGCATGCGGCGGCAGCATCTCCTACGATCATGATCTCACTGGCGGCGGTGCGGGCGGAGGCTCCGCAGGGGCGAAGGCAACCTACAACGCTGCGACGCCGAGTCCGAGTAGCTCCGAGGGCGGCGCGGCTGCCACGGACATGCCAGTCAAAAGCAGCGCGGCAGTGAAAAGCAGCGCAGGAGAAGGCGGTTCCGCTGAGGAGAGAGCGGGCGCCGCTGGTTCCGCGGGCGCTCCCTCAACGACCGACGCCGGTGGTGTCGCTATCTCGTACGTGGCCTCTCTCCAAAGCTATTGGTCAGTACCCAGGGTCGCGACTCGAGCTGCTGGCGCTGCCACCTTCACTCTGTCAGCGGACAAGAAGACCTTGTCGTATCACCTGACGCAAAACGTTGAGGACGCCGCCGAAGCACAGATCCACCTCGGAGCGGCCGGTGAAGACGGAGCGGTCGTTTACGCGCTCCAGCCGTTGGGCACGGACATGACCGGTGTGATTTCGCTGACCGGCGCCAATGACCTCGCAAACCTCGAGGAAGGAAAGCTCTACGTCAGCGTGCAGTCGTTCGCCGACTCCGGCGTTCAGATCCGCGGTCAGATCCTGCACCCCGACGAAACATTGTACGTGGCAAACCTGATTCACGGTTGGGATACCCTGCCCGGCGCGGCCACAACCACCGGAACGGCACAACTGATCGTCGCTGCGAACAAGCGCGGCTTCCGATATCACCTTCAAAGTGCGATCGCGACACCGATCTCGGCGTACATTGGCAAGGGTGTTGCTACAGCAGGGGGTGAGGAGCTTCATCAATTCGTTCCCGCGCAGGCAATCGACGGCGAAGCCACGTTTGCAGACGGCGAAGCCAATGACTTAGCCCACGGCAGATGGTACGCCGCTCTTGAGGCAACCACCGAGCCCGGGACTGAGATACGGGGTCAACTCATCTTGCCCGGGGAGACGCGGTACGAGGTCGCGCTTGCGGGTTCGAACGAGAATCCATCTGTCGACTCGGAAGCTACCGGTAACGGCCAATTCATTCTGTCTGCTGATCGAACGTTGCTTCGCTACGAGCTTGCTCTTTTCGGGTTGGACCCCACCTTCGTTCAGATCGCGAAGGGTGGCGTCGCTGTCACCGGCCCAGTCGTGTACCCGCTCACCCTCGCTCCGGGATACTCCGGCACCCCCGGGGCTTTGGCCGGCGCCGCGGGAGTGCGAGCCGTCACGACCGAGGATCTGGCGGATCTGGCTGCCGGCAATTGGTACGTCAACGCGCGTGACGCGGCATTCCCAACCGGCGCGGTGCGCGGCCAGATCATGCCAGCGCTGCCTTAGGGCCCAGCGTGCTCATTAGTGAGCCGATTTCGAAACTTGAGCTCGAGACCTGCGGTTTACGAAGGCCGCTGGCCTCACTGACTCGACCGCGCCGCGCCGCTTCCAGGGTTGGCGGCAGCGCCGGTGCCGTTGAAGACATGCGTGATGCCACCGCTGCCACCGAAGCAGGTAGTGACCATGTGGCTCAGCTTCACGCCCGCGTTGCTCGGCGCTTCGATGGCGTTGGCGTCGTTCACCGTGTTGGAGAACACCGCGTACACACCGAGCCCGCGCGCAGTGTGGGAGGTCACCGAGTCAGCGACCTTGTACGAGGCGTAGCCGTTCACGCCGTCGTGCGTCCAGCTGCTCTGGTTCGGCGGATCATAGGGCAGCTCGGATTGGTAGAAGTAGAGCTGCCCGCCGTTGCCGTTCCACATGGTTTGGTAATTCTGGAAGTGTTCGGCGAAAAGCGCGTACATCGTCAAGCGGTCACCGTTGACGATCAAGCCGTGTTGGCTCTTGTTGCCGTTCCAGCTCGCGTCCGCGCCGTGGTCGGCGCGCCACAGCCACCAATTGTCGCCCAGCACGTCGTTGCTGTTCACGGTGATGCAGCTCGTAGCGACGCCGTTGGCGGCTCCTCCGATGCGGCACGAAATGTCGTACAGAGCGCTGGGATTTGCGGCGTGCGAGAGCGCACTCTTGGCCGCGCCCACCTGCACGAGCGTGTCGGAGTTTTGTGCGCCGGCCTGCACGATCAAGCCGGAAATGCGCACGCCGTCCACATCCGCGATGCTCAGCGCGGGCGTGGCGTTGTCAGGGATCAGCGTGGCGAGACCAATACCCATCAGTACGATGTTCGGCTTGTCGATCTGCAAGGCGCTCGACAAGTGATAGATGCCTGGAGTGAGCAGCAGGTGTTTGCCCGCTGCCAATGCGGCGTTCATCGTCGCAGCGGTGTCCGTCCCAGCCTTCGCGATATAACAGTTACCGGTCGAGATGCTGTGACCTGCCGCTACTTTGCCGTCTGCCCAGGAATAGCCTTGCACTGCGTTTTGCATGGCGGGCACGCGCACGAAGTAGTTGCCCCCTGAATCCACGAACAGGTACGGCTTCTCCGCCAACACCGGCGTCTTGTCCGTGACCGAGTATGGCGAGCTCGGCCAATTCTCGCTCGGCGCTGCAACGTCGCCGACGAACACCATGTTGTACGAGCCGCCGGACCACTTGCCCAAGTCCGTGTTGCGCGTGAAAAACTGCTGCTGGCTCCCGGAATTAATTTGGCTGTCGATCTTCGTGTCGGCGATGAAGCCACCGCTCGACCAACCGAGCGAGCCGTCGTCCCAGAGCCGCATTGGGCCTTTGACGTGCACGCGGCGGAACGAGGTGCCCTGGGAAATCGCCCACATTTCGGTGTTTCCGTCCTGGGTCGGGACGATGGCCAGGTTTTCGACAGCCTTCCAAAATGTGGTCGTCGCGTTGCCGTCGTTCAGCTCGGCTTTGGAACGCACCGCGCCGGTCACCGTCACGTCGTCCGGCGTCGCGCCCAGACCCAAAGCCTGAGTGTAGTAACCAACCTTCACGTCTACGGAGTACTTGCCGGGCTTGAAGAAGTACGCAAAACGCGAGCTGGCGAACTCACTTTGCTTGGCCTTGCTGGCGTCGAGCTTGGCTTGGATGTCGCCCATCGCCATGGTCGGGTCGAAGACCAGAACGCTGCTGCCAAAGTCCGGGATCGGCCCGGTCGGCGGATCGTCCGCTAGCCCCGAGACTCCGCCAGCGGCGGCCAGACCAGCCGCGCCAGCACCTGCGCTCGTCGTGCCCCCGGTGGCTACGGGATTGCCCGACACTGGTCCAGCGCCGCCCGCACTGGGGCTGGCGCTCGCTCCCCCTGCCGCGAAGCCACCTCCAACGCTCGCGCCTGCTTGCCCCGCAGCGCCAGCGACGGCCGGCGCGCTCATGCTGCCGGCGGAAGCGGGCGTTTCGCTCGGGAAATCAGCCCCCGAACAGCCGACGACTGCGGCCAGAAAGAGCGAGCCCAGAGCCACGAATTGAATGCGCCGAATCATGAGACCTCGTTCGAATCGACACCGCTCGGGTGTGGTTCGCCTAACTGCACTGTGTTGGAAACCGAACGACGAGCGTTTAGTCGCGTCGACTTTCGGATCGGCACCGTGCTCAGCAAGATCCTTGCCGAGCGCCCGCTCGCTATTCACCCAAAAGGTTTACGATAACGAGATGGCTTCGCGATCCGATGTCGCGTGCTGGATCTGGCCACGTTCGCCGTGCAGGCGCGCACGCACGAAGCGTGACACTACGAACGGCGCGCCACGCAAAAAGCGAATGCTCGACGCAGAGTTTGTTCGAACTTAGCGAATCGCACTCACACCGGCCCGTAATGCACACAGCGAGAAACTTGCAATGCCTAAACGACGCGCAAATTCGAGCACGACCGCGCGCGAGCGCGACCCGTTTCTCAATCACGAAACGAAACACCAAGCGAGCAAGTCGCGAGCTCCAGCGCTGAATCACGGGCAACACACGTCGCCCCTCGGGTTGACAGAGCGAATTGGCAGCAAGCCGCGCAGCGCGCACGTTTCACCGCTATTTCAGCGGGCTAACCCTGTGTTGCGCGCTCGTACCAAGCGTAGGCTTCCGGCGCGGGCCCGCCGGGCCCGGGGAAGATCTCGTCTAGCTTGGTGAGGTCGGCCGCGGAGAGTTTCAATTTCAGAGCTGCTATGGAGGAGACTTGATCTTGGCGTCGAGTGGCGCGGGGTCGCAGGCGTCGCCGTCGCCGTCGCCGTCGGCATCGGCCTGTTTGCCGTTGTCGAGCGGGCGAATCGGGTTGAACACCTTGGGGCAGTCGTCGGCGCTGTCGTCGATGCCATCACCGTCGCTGTCGCTGTCGCTGGTCATTCCGGTATAGACCGTAGAGCTATCGACGACGGCCGGGCGCGACGGGATGCAGGTCGGCTCGTTGTCGGGCGTAGCGCAGAAGAACGCCGGGTAGAACGAGTCGCCCACCTTGCTCTCTAGCGTCGCCAGCGTTTCGGAGATCTCGCTCATCAGGCAGACGTTCTTGGACGCGCCGCACACGTCGATCGCGTCGCAGCCCTCGGCAGCCATCGAGGTCAGCAGGGCCGCGTCGCCGTAGAGTGGCTTGCCGGCGCGCAAGACCAAAAGCACGTCGGCGGGGCCGGCGGCCACGACCGCGCGATGATCTTTGTTGCTGCTGCCGTCGAAGATAGCAATGTCGCCGACGAGACCCTTGGCCAAGGTGCCGAGAGACGCATCGACGTGGGTGGCGCGGGCGGCGTTGCGCGTGACCATGAGCCACAAATCTTCGTCGCTGAAGTAGCTATCGAGGTAATTCTTGTTGAAGCTGTCGGCGCAGGCGAGCTCGCGCGCCATGTTCATCGAGCCCGACGGTAGCCAGTCGGTGCCCAGCGCCACGTTCACGCCGAGGCGCCAGGCGACCTGCGCCATCGCCGTGTTGCCGTAGAGGCGAATGTTGGAGCGCGGCGACCAGATGAGGGACGCCAGGTGCTGCGCCAGGTGCTCGTAGTCGTCGGCGCCGAGGCCGACGCCATGAATGTAGGCGCTCTCGGGCAGCGCGATGTCGACGCCGCCCGTGTCGCCATCGAGACACGCGAACTCGTTGTGCGCGGTGGCGTCGACGCCTTCCGCCACGTGCGGCTCGTAGGCGGAGTAGCCCATCACCGTCGCCACCGCCGGCAGCGAGGGATAGTTGCAGCCGCTCACCAGCTGCGTGCCGCTGGTGTCGCCGAGCGGGAAGGTGTCGAAGTCGACTGCCGGCAGGCTGAGCGGCGGCTCTTCTTCGGTTGCCTTGTCGAGGTTGCGCAGCAGGCCGATGGCGCCGCCCGAGCCCACCGTCGAGGTCGTACCGCTCATCAGAAAGCGCAGCTCGCCGAAATGCACTTGATCGGCGCTGGCGCCGCCGAGCGCGCTGATCTGGGTGTGCCCGCGCTGTCCCTTGCGCCAGTCGTGACGCTGCTCGTAGCGCTCGCCCGAATCGACCTCTGGCGCGTCGTTGGTATAGGTGATGTGATCGTGCGTGTTGACCAGGCCGGGCGAGATAACGCCGTTGGGGCAGGAGACAGTGGTGGCGCCCGACGCGTCAGCCGAACAGTCGCAGCCCACGCACTGGATCACCCCCGCGCCGTCGACGAGCAGCTGACCGCCGCGCAAGACCTCGCCCGGAACGAGGACGGTGCCGGTGAGCAGCAGTGTCGACGATCCGGCGCTAACGCTGCAGACGCCGCCGGCGGGCGCCGGATCGCTGGCATGCGGGCACGTCGTGGTCACGGTGCCACTCGTCCCGACACTGCCGGCGCCACCGTCGCTGGGAGTCCCGTTGACGGCCGACGGACTACAGCCGGCGAGGACGATGAGAAAAAGAAAAGCTCTCGCGCGCATGGCCGCGGACTATAGCGGTTCTGGTGTTCAAAGTGACGGCCTCACGCTAACGCTCTCGCGGGCCATGCCACCGACGCGCCTTGACCGGGCATGTGCTGGACGAAGCCTTCAACGCGCGATTGCAAGCTCGGAAGGCCCCCAATGCGAACCTAGGCTCACGGTTGCAGTCAGAGCGACGTTTAACGAGTTGCCAGCCCGAACCGTCCCTTGACGAGCAATGAAGAAATCGACAATCGCCAGATCCCATACATCGGCCGCGCGGCGCTTTTACAGAACAAGCGGGCGGCAGAACGCCCGAAGGACTTGGCCGATGTCGCATGGCTCGAGGCCCACTCCGAGAGAAGTGACCTCGTGCTGGACGGTCGCGGAGCCGATTTCGAGACTTGAACTCGAGACCTGCGGTTTACGAAGCGGAAGAACAGAGTAGCCAAGATCAGAAACGGCCGGCAATCTTCGGCGCATTCATGCGCGCGCTCCGACAGGATCCGACCAGTTCCGAAGACCGCAGACCTTCGCTAGAGACTGTTCCTCGGGGCCCATGGCGCGCGGTGCGACAGCCCGTGATGCGCGTGCCGGCGGGATGCTCGTTGCGAGTTGGCTCGGTGCGCTGCGCGTGGGCCCGTGACCGCGCCCGACCTGTCAGTACGTCTTGTTGTCCTGCTGAATGACCATTCCTTGGGGCAGAACCGCGGCCGTCTGAGTTGGCGCGGGGGCGCGCGGGAGCGACATATGCGCCATTTTTCCCAGGTTACTGTCGAGGACTGGCGTTGGCTGGGCGGCGAGCATGGCGCTGAACCAGTCCCGGACCGCTCCCTTCATCTCGGTGTGCAGCGCTGACACATCCAATTGCAGCCGTCCGGCCAAATCGGTCTTCAGATGCGGGTCTCCTTGCCGGCCGTAGACCACGCTCGGGTAGCGGCTGGGCGGGTGTTTCTTTACGTCGTGCGGGATGGTTTGTCCCTGGTGAAGCAACGCGCATCGGATTCCGTACCGCTCCCAGTCGTCGAGCATCGGCTCGGCCAAGTAGCTAGCGCACCACGCCATGTACTGCGGTCCGGTGCTCTGGCCGTTGCTAGCTTCGAGGGCTGCACAGAACGCAGGCATCATGAACACGAGGTGCAGCAGCGCCCAGTAGCAGCCGGCCGCCTCGCACTTGTCCATTTCGTCGAAGTAGGTTTTGAACTCGTCCTCAAGCTGGGCTTTCGTCGCCATGATTCGAGACTCTATCGCGCGGCGGGCGGCCGCGAAATGCGTGTCATTGTTTGTCCGCGCGCGATCTTAGCGATCATTCATCAAACCAATGACTTGGAGTCACGACGCCAATAGGTTAGCGAATCGCCCGGTAAATTGGCTCGATCCGTGATCAGGAACACTTGACGGAATCCGGTGTTCATCTGTAGCATCTTGAACATGGCGAGAACGATTCCGAGCGAGTTCATCTCCGAAGCCGTTCGAGCCAAGGTGAACACAGGCGGTTTGCGCGCAGCAGCGCGCGAGCTCGATCTCGCCTGCGATACAGTCCTAAAGCTCGCCGCGCGCGTCCGCGTAACCGGTGGCACCCTCGCTCAAGTCGAGAGAAAGCTTGGCCTCGTAGTCTCGTCCGAAGCCTCGTTGATGTAAGCCCCGTGGCGCGCCTCCTTAGCGTGCCGATACACCCCTGATTCTCAGTCGCAGAAACAACAAAGCCCCCGATCTCTCGGAGGCCTGATGTTTCTGCTCGGGTTTTGCGGACCCGTGCAGAAAGAAACGATGAACCCACAATATAGCAATCTAGATCAGGTCGCGCAAGCGCCTGCGTACTCTTTCACCTACTACCCAAGACTGCGCGACCCGCAAGGCTCGCGCCACGCGCTTACATTCGCGCAGCTCTCCGAGTGGCTGGGCAAAGCACCCTCGTTCGAGAGCAAGGCGGACGCGCCGCTGATCGGTCCGGGGCTCTATCCTGGAAACACCCGACGAACGGGCAACGAACCTGAGGGCGCTGAGCTGCTCTTTCTCGACATTGACGCGCAGCCGTGGGCCGCCGTGAGCGAAGGGCTTGAGCGGCTCGCCGACAAGGGCTACCGCTTCATCGTCCACACAACCTACAGCCATGGGGCGCCGGGTAAGAGCGGTGTCTGTCTGCGTCTGATCTTCCCACTCGATCGGCGCGTGTCTCGTCACGAATATCAGGCGCTCTCGGCCTGGGCTTGGTCGCAGTTTCCCGGGGTTGCGCTCGACCAAACCAGTGGTCAGATTACGCGCGCATTCTACGTTCCGGGCTGCCCGCAGAGCCGCGCACAGACGCGGGTCTTCGAGGTCTCGGACGGGCTCGAACCCCTGCACGTGAACGGTCTGGTAGCGCGGGCGACCGCTGTCTCTCGGGCGCCAGAGTATGCCGGGCCCCGAGTGTTTTCGGGTGAGATCATCGGGCACCGTGAGATGCTCACTCTCGCCAAGCGCCTGCAGCGCGCCGGTATCGAGACGCAGGGACCAGCCATTGGCCGCATGATCGAGAACGGCTTGTGTGGTTGTCGCTATGCGACGGACGGCGCGCGCCACGCAGCGAACGTCCGGATCTCCTACATCATCGGGCGCGAGTTTCCGCACGCAGACCCGCTCACGATGGCCGAACTTTTCCGAGTCGCGCTGGAACGACAAGGTGGCAAGACCGTCGACGAATTCGCTCGCTTGATCGAATCGGCTCAGCGCAAGACCGAGCAGTACGAGGACTGGACGCTTGGACTACTTCCGGCGAAGCGGTCACGTGCCCCCAAGGTCGTGCTCACGCTCCGCGATGGCGGTGCAGTGTGAGCGACCTCGTGCACGTGCCGCGCGTCAGTCTGGCGACGGCCGCAGAACGTCTTGACGGTTTCGACAGCACCCCACAAGGCTTAGCCCTCGACTTTGCTGACTTCGTAGGCGGGCGCCTGTTGTTCTTGTCCGAGGAGCAGCGCTGGATCGCGTTCAACGGACGTTGCTGGGACACCGCCAACGGGCAGACGTTGGCTGAGATGTCTTGGGACGAATACATCGGGTACCGGATCTCGCTCGTGACCGGCTTTAAGGGCGACGCTCTCAAAGCGGCGCTCGAGCAGCTCAAAGGCCTCTCTACTCTGCGCATGCGCAACGAGGTGCTGCAGCTTGCTCGTACCAAGCTTGCGCAGAGTAGAGATGCCTTCGACCGAGACTCGAACCACCTGCTCGTTACACCCTCGGGCACGGTCGACCTGCGCAGCGGGGTACTGGGGCCGAACGACCCTAAGCAATTGCTCACTCAGTGCACCACGGTTCCGTACGAGCCCGAGGCCGAGCCGCCGCAACGCTTCGGCGAGCTCGTGAACAAGCTGGCTGGTGACGACCCAGAAACGGTCATGTGGCTGTGGCGCGCGATTGGGTACACGCTCACCGGGGACGTTCGCGAGGACGCCGTGTTCTACCTGCGCGGTCCGGGCGGGAACGGCAAGAGCACGCTGGTCAAGACGCTTTTCGGAATCCTCGGCGCCTACGCGGCCAAGCTCGATATTCGCGTGCTGGCGTCCGGGTCCGAGTTCCACGCGACCGAGATCGCTAATCTCCGCGGTGCGCGCTTCGTGGTCTCTTCAGAGATCGATAAGGGCATGCGCTTGCGAGAGAGCGTGCTCAAGGATTTGAGCGGCGGAGAGGTTCAGACGCCGCGAGACATCCAGCAAAAGGCCAAGGACGCAGCTCGCTGGGTACCGTCGTGCAAGCTCTGGTTGTACGGGAACCATGACCTAGCCGTAACAGGCACGGACGACGGCATTTGGCGCCGCTTGAACAAGATCGAGAGTTCGCACAAGTTCCCAAAGAGCGGGCTCCGTGATGCGCTTGCCGAACAAGAGGGCATTGCGATCCTCGCCATGGCCGTGTCCGCCGCTGGATACTGGTATGCCCACGGGCTAGGCCAGCCCGCGCGCGTGAAGGCACACACGGACGCCTACCGTCGCGAGCAGGACGTGCTCGGACAGTTCTTCTCGGAGCGCGTGGTGTTCGAGCCTGGGGCCTTTGTCTCGGGCGTCGAGCTTCGAGCGATGTATGAGGTCTGGCGCACCGAACGAGACTACGACTTCAAAGTCGGCCCGAAGGAATTCGAGGCGCGCCTACGTGATCGCGGCTGCGCTTTGACCCGTGTGCGTAACGTTCGCGGTTGGGCGGGCGCCAAGCTCTGCCAGCACCTGGCAGACGTGATCCAATGAATGCAGTCACTTACGTGCGCGCTGCCAGCCTTGCCAGCGTCTACCCCTATCTGAGCCCTTACGCGTATATGGAGACCAGATGGGGTGAAACCCTGGCAGAGCTGGCATTCTGGCAGAGCACGGGCCTTCGTCGTCGCGCGCGCCAGTTAATCCAGACACTTGGCCGCGTTCGCGGCGCTGCCGCAGGCGCTGCACGAGCTGAGACGACGCCAAACCCGCTCGCCGCGAGCTTCGAGCTCAAGCCGAGGCGAACTTGAGACAACAATTCGAAGCCGCAGCAGTGGACGCGGCAGTCACGCGGCATGCCCTCGACCCCGATCGCGCCCGACGCCGCGATCCAATCGGCTCGCGCCCAGACGAGCGCGCGGTGCGCGAGGTCATCCTGCAAATGGCATACGCCCGTTGTGGGCGGCACCGGATCGCGCGCGAGCTCGACCGGCTCGCCTTGGGCGATGCGCGCTACCGACCACGTGGGCAGCGATGGCACCCGAAGTCGATCCAGCGCGTACTAGCCCGGCTCAGGCCCGCGCTGAACGCCCGGCTCTACCTTTTGAGCGAGCCTGGGCTTGCCGAACTCAGGGAGGCCGCAGCGCGCGCCGCTGGCACCATATCGACGCGACTCCTCGCCGTCGCAAATGGCACGGCCTCTCCTAGCGAGATCGCCTACGTCTGCGACCTGTTCGCAGAAACCCTTAGAACCCACCCCAGATCCAAGCCATGACCCACGACAATTCTACTAAAGCCCTTCCCCCAACCGATTGGACGGAACTCTTTCCGCCGCTCGCGCATCTCCGGCGAGCCGAGCCCGTCGAACGGTACGACGGCGCCCGCGATTTCTTTTGCACACCGGATGGGCGCGCTGCGCTGATCGCCCTGGCGCGACGCTGCGCGGAGTTAGGCGGCTTCCCGGGAATGTTCGAACTCGCGGCGGCCCTGTTTTCGGCCGCGGAAGGCAGCACGGCGGAGCGACACCTGCTCGCGCGACTCGTCGCGCGTGATCTCGAACGGATCTACGACTGGAAGCGCCGCGAGAGCGCGCAGCTAGCTGCGGAACTTGGTGGCGAACCCGAACGGCGTGCACCGTGAGCGACGCGCGCGCAGACCTCGCCAACACGAGGGCGGATCTCGTTGCGCTTGTGGGGGCCGAGGTCAAAAAGTTCCTCGCGATGAGTCGGGGTACGCCCGCATGCGTTGCCGACTTGCGCGAGCTCGCCCACCTATCGGCGACGGTGCTGCGGCTCGAGCCCCTCGTGACGGGAGAAGGCGAACACGCTCAGTCCGACTTCAGCCGACTGTCCGAGGACGAGTTCCTCATGCTCGGTCGGTTGCTAACCAAGGCCCGCGGGCAGAGCGACCCGCATGAGGTGATCGTCGCCCCGGCATGAACGCCTCACGGCCGTGGTACTTTCATCAGCGCGACCGGACCGAAACCATCGGTCACACGAACCGACGGATTGCGTGACCAGGGTGGGCAGATCGCATAGAACAGCGCCACTTGTCGGTGACGAGGGTCCTCAAGCAAGAGTCCGCGCGAGGGTTCCTGTCAATTTCTCGGGAAAGGCTCAAGGGGGCGATTGACCCCGGGCGCCCACCCGTCAGAAGTGCCCCGTCTCCTAAAGTTTGCACGTGCGGAGCCGCTCGGTATAGACAGCGATACCGTAATGATGCAAAAACGGCTAACTTTTACGGAGACGCCGTGACAAGTGAAGCCTCTTGCACCATTGAACTGCAGTCCCCTCGGATGCATATTGTGCGCGCTAGGGGGTTAGCAAGATGACGACAAGAGCAACCACAAAAGTAAGTATTACCCCTGCGGAGGCTCAGGACTACCGACAGGTAATCGAACGCCTAGCCGCGGGACGCATCAGTCAGCGGATTCCTAACGGCGTCCCGGCGCACGCCTCGATTCTGCTCGAAGCAATGTTCAAGCACGCGCAACGTGACGTGAGGATCTACAGCGGGAAGCTGTCCGCCGACACGTACGATCAGAACGAACTGGTCATGGCCGCAAAGCGTTTTCTCGGCCGTCGTGGAACGCGCCTACGCATCCTGCTTCAAGAGCAAGAGAGCACCGTCGTCGAGCGAAAATTCATCCAGGCGCTCAAGTCTGTGGACGGTGCCTGCGGAGAGTTCGAACTGCGAACCGCCACGGGCGTGTATGCGACTGATCGCGCGAAGCATTTTGCTGTAATGGACGAGTGCGGATACCGCTTCGAAACCAATCACGAAGAGACGAAAGCGGTAGCGAATTTCAACGAACCACCGATGGCGCAGGAGCTAATCTCTGCGTTTGATAGGGCGTTTGAGATCGCCACGCACATGACCGTGTGATTCATCGACTTGCGCATGCATCTGGGGGCACTCGTCGCACTGGCCGAGGTAGGGATCGGCTTTAATCTAGCCTTCACGGTCGTGCGGCAATTTCGCGATTGGCTGCGAACTGAGCTACTCGCCTACACAAAGGCGGCATGCGGAAAAATGGAGGCCGGACTCGCCGAGTTCAAAGCGAAGGGCCAGAGCCTGTCCGTTCAGCAAGCGATCGCCTACGACCGCTGGTTTGAAACGAGCACCGCGCGGATCAGCACCATCTCGGGCGGCGCTGCTCTCGTGGCCGGCGTCGCGCTCATGATGTTTCTGTATTACGTCGCCGACCACGCGGACGACTTGTGCGCCCACATGTGGCGAAACATTGTGTCAGCGGGTGCGCTCGCGCCAATCGTGTTGTCGTGGTTGCTGATCGCGTTGCTCTACGCGGGTGTCAGAGTGCGCCTGGCGCTCGTCCTCTGGAAGCATGGGCAGCTATTGGTGTTGTGGAAGAGTGTGGATCTTCCTATCCAACCAACGGATCCTGACAACGGCTCCAATCCGCCGAAGCCCGACAAGTAGGTGTCACGCTCGCCTCGGGCTAGTTCTAGCCATCGGCTCTGTACGCCGACGCTCAGACGGTGAACACACGCGACTTGATGCAGCACCGTCTCTGCGATGGTCCGCGTGCAAAGAGCTTCGACTCGAGCCCGCGACGTTGCGTCGTGACCCCGAACGCCAGGATCACGACGCAGATCACGTCACGCTAGCCGAGCTTGGCGCACTCCTTACAGCGGGGCTTGTTGTTCGTCCCGGCCTTTTTGTGCGCCGCCTTTATCCGTTTCCCATCCGGACAGTCGTCGCGGTCGTGGTACACGTTTCGGTGGTCGGGCGGGTACTCCTCGGTCGTTGTGTG
>Ga0210392_10001157_pt1 | contig 14198 bp, 10 predicted proteins | sample IncBWC30OmetaG_FD_161057 | JGI IMG/M metagenome (GOLD analysis project Ga0210392, IMG submission 161057) | Forest soil microbial communities from Barre Woods Harvard Forest LTER site, Petersham, Massachusetts, United States - Inc-BW-C-30-O ...
CTCGAAGTGCACGCTGGCGCCGCCATCCGGGCGATTCTCCGCCCAAGCTCGGCCGCCGTGGGCACGCGCGATGCGCTGCACCAAGGCCAGACCGAGCCCGAGCGACGACGAGCCGTCGCCGCGGTAGAACGCGTCGAACACACGACCGAGCGCCTCCTTGGGGAAACCTGGACCACGGTCGTTCACGGTCACGCACAAGCTGTGATCGACGCTCGAGACCTGAACGCTCTCGACGCCGCCGCCATGCTTCTGCGCATTTTCGAGCAAGTTACAGAATGCGCGGTCGAGCAAGGTCGGGTCGCCCTTGATTTTCGCGTCGGGAGCGTCGTTCCGATACACGCTCGGGTCGACCGCGGCGCGCTCCATGGCGCGCTGCACGAGCGTACACGGCTCTAGGCTCTGCAAGCTGAGCGTGCCGAAGTCGAGCCGCGAGTTGGCCAGCAATTTACCGATCAAATCGTCGACTTCGATGATCTCGCGTTCGACTTTATCGAGCGTGCCCGAGTCCGCCGAGCTACCGCGGAGCAGCTCGGTGAGCACGCGCAAGCGCGCCAGCGGGCTCCTGATCTCGTGCGAAACCGCCGCAAGGAGCTCGCGCTGATCGTTGAGCTGGCGTTCGATGCGCCGGGCCATGTCGTTGACCGAGTCGGCGAGCACGCCGACCTCGCCCATGTGATGGCGGCCGAGACGAACTCGACTCAGCAAATTGCCGGAGCCAATCTCGCGGGTGACGCGGATCAAGTCCGACAGCGGCCGCACCAACTTGCGAGCCAGAGCGCCGGATGCGCCCCACAAGGTGAGGCACGCTGCTGCGATCGCCAACACGAAGGTGAGGCCGGGCACCCGCCGACGTTTGTCGATACACACATAGAGCGCGCCCAGAGTGCGCGGGCCGCGCGGGATCGGCACCGAGAACTGGGGCTTGTCGCAGCCCGCGCCGACCTGATCGAGCGTCTTTTTGGCGTCGTCGCGCAGTGTCAAATCGACTTCGAACGCCTTGCCGATGTCTTGAGCGAGGGCATGACGCTCGCTCGGGTCGTCCCAGACTCGTTCGAAACGCTCGCCGACGAAGCGCTGAATGCGCATCACGTCGCTCTGCATGCTGGACGCGTCGGGGCGCAGGGCGCTGACCACGACGCTGACCACCATGCCCGTAAACAGGATGGTGATACCGAGCCACATGAAGAGTTGGCGGTGCAGGCGGGCGCGAACGAAGCGCCTGAACTTCATTCCGAGCCCTTCGCCATCACGTAGCCGACGCCGCGCACCGTCTTGATCAAACGCGGCGGGTCATCAAATAGCTTCTTCCGCAAATGCGAGATGTGCACGTCCACCGTGCGGTCACTCACGGTGACGTCACTGCGCCCGGCGTGCTCGAGCAAGCTCGAACGCGGCACCACGCGGCCAGCTCGGCGCATCAGCGCGAGCAGCAAATCGAACTCGATGCCCGTGAGATCGGCGACCTTGCCGTCGACGGTGACCTGCCGCGCTCCGACGTCCAGGCTCACTCCGCCGACGTTGAGGTGCTCCTTGCTCGGGTCGAGCTCGGTGCGCCGCAGCACGGCGCGCAACCGCGCCAAGAGCTCGCGCGGGCTGAACGGCTTGCCGAGGTAGTCGTCTGCGCCCAGCTCGAGGCCGACCACGCGGTCCGTCTCGTCTCCCTTGGCGGTGAGCATGATCACCGGTAGCCGGCTCTTTTCTCGGATCTTCTTCAACACCGACAGACCGTCCATGCCGGGCATCATCACGTCCAGCAGCACGGCGTCGAAGCCGCCCGACTCGAACACCGACAACCCCAAAAGGCCGTTCGATGCATGGCTCGAGCGCACGCCGTTCTGCGTGAGGTAGCTGTCCAGCACTTCGAACAGCCGAACGTCGTCGTCGATGACCAACACGTGAACCGTCATGAGCGGGGAGGCGGACCGTACCACTGTCCGCCCCAGCCTGTCAGGCGCATCGAGCAAGTTGCCGCTCACGGCATGTTTTCGCTGTGTGGCCCATGACCGTGCGCGCGCTCGGCAGCGCGCGTGCAGACATCAGCGACGTGGTCCTCGAACGCCTGCCGCCGCTCCATCCCGCGGTAGCGACAGCCGAGCACGCCCGAGGCGAAACCGGCAACCGCGCCGATGGCAAGAACGAACATCAATGCTTTGCGTCTCATGTGCGCTCATTCCTTTGCTTCAGCGGAAGCGTCCATAGCCGTGGCGGAAAGGCCCAGACTCGATGATCTCGGCGAGGATCTTGCGTTGCCGCTGATCCAGCGTTTCGTGAACCTTAGCGAACGCATCGAGCGCGTTGTTACGAACTCGATCGATGACGGTGTCGTGGCGATCGAAGATGGCTTCGACGGCAGCGCGGTCGAGCGTTTCAGAGCGCACCACTTGAGCGACGTCCGCCCGCGTGCCCCGGAATTCCCGCTTGGCGTCGTGGACTTCGTCCAGCAGCGTGTCGACGGCCTCGCGGATTACCTTTTCTTGACCCGGTGTAGTGTCGAGTCGGTCGAGCAAGCGATTCAGGACGAAGCGCCCGCGGCCGGAACGAAACCCGCGCGACCGACCGCCACAATGGTGGTCGCCGTGCTGGTGGTGGCGCCTCGCGAACGTCGCGGTGAGGCCCAGCAAACAAGCGGTTCCAAACAGAAATCCAAACATTTTTCAGCTCCTTCAAGAGTCAATCTGGGTGCGCTCTGTGAAGGAATTCGGCGGGCTCGGGTTAAGAAGCGTTAATCCGCCCGGTCGGCTCGCGCCCCGATCAGCTCCCGGCCAACAGCTTCAGCGCAATTTGCGCTATGCTGAGCGGGTCCGGCGCAGAGGCTTCCATGGGCGACGAGCACGGAACAGCCAACGAAAGCGAGAACCTAGCGGTGATCGGCAGCGAGCCGACCGTCGCCCCACCCAGGTCGGGGGCACAACCACCGCGACCGGTGTCGCTGCCCCCGCGACCCAACGGAGGCTCGAGCGTGCTTCCGTCTCGGCCTTCGGGCGCGCCGCCACCTCCGAACCGTAGCCTTGCTCCGTTGTCACGGCCCAGCCAGCAGCCCCCACCTCCCCCAGCGCGCCCGAATCCTCTGCTCACGCCTGCACCGCCGTCGACAGGTCCGCGCCCACCTCCGCCAAGCATGCGACCGCTGACGCCGGGTGCTTCGCTCACGACGCCGAATGCTTCGCTCACGACGCCGAATGCTTCGCTCACAACGCCGAATGCTTCGCTCACAACGCCGAGTGCTTCGCTCACAACGCCGAGTGCTTCGCTCACAACGCCGAGTGCTTCGCTCACAACGCCGAGTACGGCGCACGCAGCGCCCAATGCGACGCCAGCCTCCGTGAGCGTGCGCCCGTCACCCCCAGTCATCCCGACGGTCTCGTCGCCCAGCGCCACGCCGAGCTCGCCCGCGCGCTCGGATGCGCTGCGAATCCAGGCACTGCTCGCCGATCTGGTCAGCGTGCGCCAAGAGCTGACCGAGAAAGCGGGCGAGCTGCGCAAGGCCATCAGCGAACGCAACACCCTGCGCGCTCGGCTGATCCGCGCGGAAAACAACGCACGAGAATTGTCTTCCGCCGCTCGCGCCGAAGCAGAGCTCCGCCTCGAGTTCGTCGACGCCCACGCCACGAGCAGCGCCGCCTTGCGCTCTCGCATCGCCGAGCTCGAGGCGGCTCTGCAGGAGCAGCGCGAGGTTCTAGCCGATCCGCGTCGCGCCGAGCTGGTCGGCTTGCGCCGTATTCGGGGCATCGGGCCGGCCTACGAGCGCGCGTTGCTCGGCCAAGGCATCACCAGCATCGAGCAGATTGCGGCCCTTTCACCACAAGATATCGAGCGCATCGCCCCGCTGATCAAAGCCCGGGCCGAGCGCATCTTCCGCGACGACTGGGTTGGGCAGGCGCAAGCTCTCGCCGCCGCTCAGTAACCCGGCCATTTTCCAGAAAAATCACGACTCTCTGGGTCACTAGGAAATATTTGAAGCCTTAGCCGAGCCTTAAATATCGGGAGTTTTCGCCGTTTGAGGAGCGTGTCCGTGAAGAACCAGGAAGCCTCCGAACAAGACAGCGGCGCGCTCGCTGCCGTCTTGGGCTCGCAGCGCCAGACCAAAAAGGTGCTGTCGAGCTCGCGGCCCAAAGTCGCCTTCATGGCCTTCGTGAGCGCGCTCTTGATCGGCTTGTGCGGGATGATCTTCGTGCTGGTGTCGCACATCTTCGGCGCGCTCACGCCAGCCATCCGTGCGGACCTGGAGCGAAAGGCGCAGCGCGGCGCGGCCGAGCTGGCGCGATCGGCACAGTACGGCCTGGTGCTCGCCGACGAGCGCGAGATCCGGAATGCCTTCCACGGCTACGACAACGACCCAGACATCTTGGCCATCGTCGCCACTGACAAGACGGGCCAAATCCTAGCCACGTTCGGCAAAGGGCCCGGAGATCTGAGCCGGACATTCGAACGCCCAGCGGGCGCGGTCGACGAGCAAACGAAGTACTTCGCCTCCTGGATGGACTCGGTGATACAGGGCAGATCGGTCGGCCGCATCACCGTGTTCGTGTCGACCGCGCGCATCGAGTCCGGCGCGCGACTCGAGCGCGAGATCTTGTGGGCAGCGGGTATCGGCTGCGGCATTGGGCTGCTGGCGAGCGCGCTGTTCGTCGGCTTCTATATCGGGCCGCTGATCCGCGTGACGGAGACGGCCTTCGAACGACTCGAAAAAACCACGCGCGCAGCCCTCGAAGCCGTGCGCTTGAAGAGCGAATTTCTGGCCAACATGAGCCACGAAATCCGCACCCCCATGAACGGCGTGCTGGGCATGTTGGAGCTCTTGCGACGAACCACGCTCGACACCAAGCAAAAGCGCTACGCCGAAACCCTGAGCACGTCCGCAAACGCGCTGCTGACGGTGCTGAACGACATCTTGGATTTTTCCAAGATCGAGGCAGGCAAAGTCGAGCTGCGCCTGGGACCGTGCGAGCCGCGTTCGCTGTTGGAAGAGGTCGCCGAGCTGTTCGCGGCGCGCGCCGAAAGCAAAGGCCTCGAGCTCCTGTGTCACGTGTCCCCAGATGTGCCCGTTCGGGTCGAGGCGGATGGCGATCGGTTGCGTCAGATCTTGACCAACTTGGTCGGCAACGCGATCAAATTCACTGACGCGGGTGAAGTCGTCGTCCACGCCAGCCTGGCGCGACAAGAAGGCGGCCAGTCCATCCTCGAGCTCATGGTCGTCGACACTGGCATCGGCATTGGTGAAGATCAGCACAAGCTCTTGTTCGAGGCATTCTCGCAGCTCGACGGCTCGTCCACGCGGCGCTTCGGCGGCACCGGCCTGGGCCTCGCGATCTCGAAAAAGCTCGTCACCCTGATGGGCGGGGAGCTCGGCGTCACCAGCGAAAAGGGCCGCGGCAGCCGCTTTTTCGTGCGCATTCCGGTGCGGGTATTGTCCGCCGAGCCAACGCGAATTCCAATTCTGAACCGCAGCGCGCGCGCGCTGATCGTCGACGACAACGCGACGAACCGCTTGCTGCTCGAGGAGCTTTTGTCGAGTTGGGGCCTGCGCACCGCGTCGGCAGACGGTGGACCTGCCGCGCTGCGTCTGTTGTCCGAAGCGCCCGAAAGCGACCCATTCGCGCTCGTGATCACCGACATGCACATGCCGGAGATGGACGGCGTGAAGCTGGCCCGTCGGATCCGCGAGACGTACGTGCGCTTGCCTCTTTTGATGCTCACCTCGCTCAGCGAGAGCGGGCCCGGGCTGGGCAATCGCGAGCTGTTCGCCGGAGTGTTGAGCAAGCCCGTTCGTTCGTCTGAGCTGGAGTCGAACATCGCGCGCGCCCTCGGCGACACGCCGCGGGGCGCGCTACCGAGCGCACAGGAGTTGCGCGCCGCTACCGCCGTCGCCGGCCCGCGGCGGCTGCTGGTCGCAGAAGACAACCCGATCAATCAGGAAGTGATCGTCGAAGTACTGAGCGACCTCGGCTATACCGCGGATATCGTAGCCAATGGCCGCCGGGCAGTGGAAGCCTGGGAGAACGGCAGTTACCCGATGATCTTGATGGATTGCCAAATGCCCGAGCTCGACGGCTATGCAGCGGCGCGTGAGATCCGTGAGCGGGAGGCTGGCGGACAGCGCGTCGCGATCATCGCCGTGACCGCCCACGCGCTGGTCGGTGAGCGCGAGCACGCCATCGCCGCCGGCATGGACGACTATGTAACCAAACCCATCGACCCGAAGCTGCTGCAGGAGGCGCTTGAGCGCTGGTGGCCACGGGTGTCGCTCGTGCCGTATGCGAGCACGGGTTCTTCGATCCCTGCACCGGTGCTGGACACTACCGGCGGCTCGCTCGAGCCGGGGGTGCGTCGCAGCCAAGGCGTGGTGCGCGTGTTCCTCCGCCACGTCCCAGAGCAGCTGAGCGCCATCTCCAAAGCCGTAGCTTCCGGTGACTCTGATGCGCTGCGCGGCGCTGCGCACAAGCTGAAGGGCAGCTGCTTGTCCGTCGGTGTTCCGCGCATGGCCGCGCTGTGTGCGAGCCTCGAATCGCTGCCCGCAAACTCGCACGAGCTGTTGGCCGACCTCGAGCGCGAGTTCGATCGCGTGCGCGAGCACCTAGAGCAGCTGGTACCCCTCAAGAGCGCGTAGTCGGCGCTCAGCTGGCGTGCCTCAGGCAGTGAGCTCGAGGCCGCCGAGCGACTGCTGCTTCAGACCATCGCGTTCTTCGTCTTGGAGCTGGACTGAGCCCGAACGCGGCTGCTCCTTGCGATCCCGGAAGTGCAGCGCTAGTCCCAGTAGGTGAGCGATCGAGAGCCTGAAGCCATCGTCGTGCGCGGCGCGCGCGAGCACAACCTCAAGAACGTAACCATTTCGATCCCGAAGAAGAGCCTGGTGGTGATCACCGGCGTTTCGGGCAGCGGCAAATCGTCGCTGGCGTTCGACACCATCTACGCGGAGGGTCAGCGTCGCTACGTGGAGAGCTTGTCCAGCTACGCGCGCCAATTCTTGGGGCAGATGGACAAGCCCAAGTACGACACCATCCGCGGGCTTTCGCCGACGATTTCCATCGAGCAAAAGACGGCGTCCAGCAACCCGCGCTCCACCGTAGGCACGGTCACCGAAGTGCACGACTACTTGCGCGTGCTGTTCGCCAGCATCGGCGTGCAATTTTGCCCGAAGTGCGAGCGCCGCGCCGAGGGGCAATCCGCCCAGCAGATCGTGTCGTCGATTCTCGAGTATCCGAAGGGCACAAAGCTCCTGCTGTTCGCACCGTGCGAAAGGCAGCGCAAAGGCGAGCACCGCGAGCTCTTGCTCGACGCGCGCACGCGCGGCTTCTCGCGCCTGCGTATCGACGGCAAAGTGATCACGCTGGACGACAGCGTGGTCGCCTTGGACAAAAAGGCCAAACACAACATCGACATCGTGATCGACCGCATCGTGGTCGAGCCAGGCGCGCGTGCGCGCCTCACGGATTCGGTGGAGCAGGGTTTGCGCGAAGGCAAAGGCGTGATCAGCGTCGAAGCGCCGGACGGCGAGCGCGTGTTCAGTGAGCTCGTCGCGTGCCCGCACTGCGAGCTTTCCTTTCCAGAGTTGACTCCGCAGTCCTTTTCGTTCAATTCGCCGCTCGGCTTTTGCACGGACTGCAACGGTCTCGGCTCACGCCCGGAGATGGACCCCGAGTTGGTGGTGCCGAACCCCGCGCTGTCGATCAAAGAGGGCGCCATCACGGTCTGGGCGGCTGCGGCGGCCCGCGGCGAGGGCTGGGTCGCCAGCGAGATCGAGTGGGTGCTATCCCTCTTCGGCATCGACAAGAAAAAGCCGTGGAACAAGCTGACTCAAGCGCAACGGGACGCGGTCATGTTCGGCGGCAAGAAGCGCGGCGAGCTCTGGGAAGGCCTGGTGAATCAGCTCATGCGGCGCATGAAGAACACCGGCAGCGAGGACATGAAGCAGTATTATTTACGCTTCTTCTCCAGTAAATCCTGCCCAACTTGCCACGGCGCGCGCCTGCGACCCGAAAGCCGCGCGGTCAAAATCGCAGGCGAGAGCTTGGACGCGCTGTCGCACCGCCGAATCGAAGAAGCGCGCGCATGGATCGACACCGTCGACCTCAAAGGGGCGGATGCCGCCATCGCCACCGAGCTAAGGAAGGAGATCAGCTCGCGGCTGGGCTTCTTGGTCAACGTGGGCCTGGGCTACCTGACGCTCGATCGCGCCGCGGCCACGTTGTCTGGCGGCGAGAGCCAGCGCATCCGCTTGGCGTCGCAGATCGGCTCCGAGCTCACCGGCGTGATCTACATTTTAGACGAGCCATCGATTGGCCTCCATCAGCGAGACAACGGCAAGCTCTTGACCACGCTCAAAGCCCTGCGCGACGTCGGCAACTCGGTGATCGTCGTCGAGCACGACGAGGAGACCATGCTCGAAGCCGACTACTTGATCGACTTTGGCCCCGGTGCTGGCGAGCTGGGCGGCGAAGTGGTCGCGGCCGGCACTCCTGCGCAAGTGATGAAAAATCCAAAGTCGCTGACCGGCGCTTATTTGTCGGGAAAACGTCAGATCCCGCTGCCCGCACAGCGCCGCCCCGGCAACGGCAAAGCGCTCGAAGTCCGCGGCGCGAGCGAGCACAATCTGAAGAATTTGGACGTGCGCTTTCCGCTCGGTACGTTCCTAGCAGTGAGTGGCGTGAGCGGCGCGGGCAAGTCCACGTTGATCAACGGCATTTTGTACCCGGCTCTGTCACGCGCGCTGCACGACGCGCGCAGCCCCATCGGTGCGCACGGCAGCATCTTGGGCATCGAGCATGTGGACAAGGTGATCGGCATCGACCAAAGGCCGATCGGGCGCACGCCGCGTTCCAACCCTGCGACGTACACCAAAGTCTTCGACTCGATTCGCGAGCTGTACGCGAGCACCGGCGAGGCGCGCGCGTTCGGCTACGACGCAGGCCGCTTCTCCTTCAACGTCAAAGGCGGGCGCTGCGAGGCGTGCACGGGCGACGGCGTACGCCAAGTCGAGATGCATTTTTTGCCCGACGTGTACGTCACCTGTGAAGAGTGCAACGGGCGGCGCTTCAACGAGGCCACGCTGCGCGTGCTGTACAAGGGCAAGAGCATCGCCGACACGCTGGAGATGAGCGTGCGCGAGGGCCTCTCGCACTTCGCCGTGCACACGAACATCCAGCGCGGACTGCAAACTCTGGCCGATGTCGGGCTCGGCTACGTCAAGATCGGCCAGCCCTCCCCCACGCTGTCCGGCGGCGAGGCTCAGCGCATCAAGCTGGCCCGCGAGCTGTCGCGCGTCGGCACCGGCCGCACTCTTTATATCTTGGACGAGCCCACGACCGGGCTGCACTTCGCGGATGTCGAGAAGCTGCTCGAGGTCCTGTCACGCTTGGTGGACGCGGGTAACACGGTGCTCGTGATCGAGCATAATCTGGACGTGATCGCGCACGCCGACTGGGTGATCGATCTCGGCCCAGAGGGCGGCGGTGCGGGTGGGCAGCTGATCGCGGAAGGCACGCCGGAGAGCGTCGCGCGCGTGAAGAAGAGCCACACCGGGCAGTACCTGGCGCGGGTGCTGGAGCGCGGCAAGGCAGCGCAAAAGTCGGAGCGCGCGCCGGCGCGCGCCGCATCAGCGAGCCGCGCTCGGGCGGCGCGCGCATGACCCGCCCGCATCTATTTTTCGATCTAGACGGCACGCTGACGGACTCGCGGCCCGGCATCCTGCGAAGCCTGCGTCATGCGCTGACGGTGCTGGGGCTCGAGGTTCCCGCGGACGAAGCGCTGGTCCGCTTCATCGGGCCACCCACCAACGACACCTTCCGAGAGCTGCTCGGCACCGCTGATCCAGAGCAGAATTTGCGCGCAATCGCGATTTACCGCGAGCGCTTCGTCAGGCTCGGTATGTTCGAAAACAGCGTCTATCCGGGCATCGCGGCGGGCCTCAGCGCGCTCCGTGACGCCGACTTCCCGCTCTTGGTCGTCACCTCCAAGCCGGAAGTGTACGCCAACCAGATTATCGATCACTTCGAGCTGCGTCAGTTTTTCGGGCACGTGTATGGCTCCGAGCTGAGCGGCGAGCGAGGCAACAAGGGCGAGCTGATCGCGCACGTCTTGGCCAGTGAGGGTCTCTCCAGCGCAGATGCCTGGATGTTTGGCGATCGCCTGCACGACATCCGTGGCGCTAAAGCCAATGGCTTGCGCGCAGCCGGCGTGCTCTGGGGCTACGGCTCCCGAGACGAGCTTACAGAAGCCGGCGCGGACGCGGTTTTCACGGACATGCCCGAGCTAGTCCGTGCGTTCGGCTGAACGCGGCCGAAGCGCATTGCTCGCGCAAAAAGCCGTGACTTTTGCGCTTCGGCGCCTCGTGTTATCTATCCGCCCCCGTGCACAGTCACGAACAGGAGAACTAAGGATATGTCGGAACCAAGCTCAGACATCGCACTCATCGGTCTGGCCGTGATGGGTCAAAACCTGGTCATGAATATGAACGACCACGGCTTCACCGTGTCCGTTTACAACCGCACCGGCAGCGTCACCGACGAGTTTTTGGCGGGTCCGGCCAAGGGTTCCAAAGTCGTCGGCTGCAAGACAGTCAAGGACTTGGTGGCGTCGCTCAAGTCGCCGCGCCGCGTCTTCATCTTGGTCAAGGCCGGCGCCGCGGTCGACGCGGTGATCAACGAGCTGACGCCCCTGATGAGCAAAGGCGACATCATCATCGACGGAGGAAACTCGCACTTCCCCGACAGCCAGCGGCGCTTCGACCAACTCAAAGAGAAGGGCATTCGCTTCATCGGCAGCGGCGTGTCTGGTGGCGAAGAGGGCGCGCGGCGCGGTCCGTCGATCATGCCCGGCGGCGACCCCGAAGCCTGGCCGTACGTCAAAGAGATCTTACAGAGCGTGTCGGCCAAGGTCGACGGCGAGCCGTGCTGTGATTGGGTCGGTGAAGGCGGCGCCGGTCACTACGTGAAGATGGTGCACAACGGCATCGAGTACGGCGACATGCAGATGATCGCCGAAGCCTACGACCTACTGAAGAGCGGTCTGGGTCTATCTGCAAACGAGCTGAAAGGCGTGTTCGAGGACTGGAACAAGGGTGCCCTCGATAGCTACTTGATCGAAATTACGGCCGAAATCTTCGGTGTAAAGGACGAGGACGGCTCGCCGCTCGTCGACAAGATCATGGACGCCGCAGGCCAAAAGGGGACCGGCAAGTGGACCAGCAACTCCGCACTCGATCTCGGCATGCCAGTCACGCTGATCGGCGAAGCCGTGTTTGCGCGCGCGCTGTCCTCGCTGAAGGACGAACGAAAGCGCGCGAGCGAGAAGCTGAGCGGGCCCAAGCCCGAGTTCAGCGGTGACAAGAAAGCCTTCATCAATGACGTGATGCAGGCGCTGTACGCCTCGAAGGTCGTCAGCTACGCGCAGGGCTACATGCTGCTCAGCGAAGCCAGCCGCGAGTACAAGTGGAAGCTCAATTTCGGGTCGATCGCGCTGATGTGGCGCGGTGGCTGCATCATCCGCAGCCGCTTCTTGGGTGACATCAAGAAGGCCTTCGACAAAAACCCGGAGCTCGAGAATCTGCTGGTCGACGACTTCTTCATCAAGGTCATGGCCGAGAGCCAAGGCGGCTGGCGCAGAACGATCGCCAATGCCGCGCTGCAAGGCATTCCGACACCCGCCATGAGCTCGGCGCTTTCGTTCTACGACGGCTACCGGCGCGATCGCCTGCCGGCTAACTTGGTGCAAGCGCAACGCGACTACTTCGGCGCACACACTTACGAGCGCACCGACAAGAAGCGCGGCGAGTTCTTCCACACCAATTGGACCGGCCGCGGCGGCAAGGTCAGCTCGCGCTCGTACAACGCGTAAAGCGCTCCCGCTCGCCACAAAAAGCCGGTTTTCCTCGAGGAGGACCGGCTTTTCTCATTTCAGCGCGGCACCAGCTCGAGCAGCGCCCAGTCTTCTTCTCGATCGGAATGCTCGACGTGCCATGCCGGCGCAAACGCCGCGCTCATTTCTGGCACGCGATCGACGAGAAAACCGGTCAAGATCAAGCGCTGTGCCCCGGCCGCGCTGCGAGCGATCTCGGGCGCCACGACAAGCAGAGTGGGCGCCTCTAAGTTCGCCACGACGAGCTCGAAACCCGCGGCACTCGACTCGCCGGGCAACGCGAACGACGCACGTTCGGCCAGACCGTTCAGCGTCGCGTTGCGCCGCGCTGCATCGACAGACACCGGATCGATGTCGACCCCGAGCGCCGAGCTCGCACCCGACAGCAGCGCGACGAACGACAGCACCCCAGTGCCCGACCCGAAGTCGAGCAGCCGCCGCCCCGGTTTGTCGCGACACGCGCGCTCCAACGCGCGCGATGCCAAGCGAGTCGTGGCGTGCGCGCCATCGCCGAAGGAGAGCTTGGGGTCGAACAAGATTCGTTGCGAGCCAGCGGGAGCCGGAGTCTCGTCCCACATCGGCTGAATCGAGAGGCTCGGTGTCAGCGCGATTTGCCCCAAATGCTGGGTCCAAGCGCTCGCCCAATCCGAGCTCTCGTCGACCTCCACGCTGAGCGCAATCCCGTTCGGCCCAGGCGCGACCTCGCGGAGCAACTCTCTCGTCCGATCGGCAATGCCCTGCGCGTCCTCGCGGCTCGCCGCATACACCACGAGCTTTCGCCCGCTCTCTTGCTCCTCGATGCCGCCCGCGCCCGCGTCGAACAGCAGCGAGCTCACGATCTCCGAAAGCTTCTTGGGCGTTCGCACCACGAGCTTCACCAGCAACATCGACCAGAGGGTACGCTGGGGGCTGAAACTTCGGCGAGCGTTTTTCGTACGCTCAAACGGCGCCGAACACGACCATGGTTGGTCGCGTCCGAAACCGTTACCTCGGGATTATTGTCGCTGGGGGGTTCTGGCCAATGGGCACGAGGCACGAGGAAAGGTCGAAGAGCATGAACTCGAGCGCCGCTTCTTGGGGCGTCAGCGGGTGATCGGCGCAGTCTGTCGGGACAACGCCCGGTTGCATCCCTCCGCGGTTTCCGCGGCTATTTGCATCCGGGTAGTCGGGCGGCACGCCCGGAGCGCTCGTTCCGGGTCCCCCGCTCACGTGCAGATCGCTGTACACGACGCGCCCGCAGACCGCTGTGCTGGCGGCACCCACCGGCGTGTCCACGGAGAAATATTGGGCGGCTGAAGGAGCCTTCGAAACGGCAGCATCGAGATGGATCCACTCAGTAGACGGCGGCTGCGCGAGGGCCTGCACGTTGTTGCGCGCGAACCAGATCGGCAACTGATTGGCGGTTAGCGCCCCCACTAGCCCCAGCCACTGCCCGAGCGCCGAGCCCTCGGGAAACGCCGCGCCTGCGACGAGGGTCGTGTCGATGTCGGCCGGGAGCGATTGGGAATCGTCGATGGTCTGCATGCCGGCGGTCCACGTGGCCACGTTGTTCGGGGCGGTCGCGAACGGGCCCGAGTTGAACCAAGCATAGTGAAAATGAGACGCAAAGACGCGGCCGCCTGCGTTGGCGTAGTTCATCAAATAGGTCTGAGTGGTCGAGTCGAGCTTCACGCCTGGTGTACCGCCCGTGGTCTCCTGCCCCTCGCAGGAGAGGATCACTACGTCATGCTCGTTCAGGTGCGCCTGCTGGTCCCAAAGGTTTTGGTACGATGCGACTGGGGCTTGCGCGGGGCCGGCCCCGCGAAAGCCCGTATAGATGTGAATATGACCGCCTGTCGCGGAGCCCGTGACATACTCACTCGCCGATACTCCCATCCGCAACGGCAAGCATTCGAACGAATCAGAGGCTCCCGTGGAAATCGCGATGTTGGGTAACGAGCCTTCGGCAGAATTGGCAGGCAGGCGCAGGTTGGGAACGGTGTTCGGTTGATTGGCCGTCACGGCGATTCCGTCATACTGCTTGCGCCACTTTCCGGTCTGCACGACGAGGCTGACGGTGCCACTTGGCGCGCACGGGATTTCGAAATGACCAGTTGCGTCAGTTGGCGCGCCGGTCGCCAGAACCTTCGCGGGGAAGAGCTGGCTGCAACCACAGGCGAGCGGCACGCTGTCCAAATCGGGCAGCGGTGAACCCGGGTCGGGCACGTAGACCGAGATGTTGTAGAGCGGGTTCTTCCCGGCCGGATCGTAGACGTAGCCGCTAATCGTGGTCGTGTTGCCAGGCGCACACGTGCAGTGACCTGCGTCGCACATTGATTGATCCGAGGAGGACGTGCCGCCCGTGT
>Ga0210392_10001158_pt1 | contig 14189 bp, 11 predicted proteins | sample IncBWC30OmetaG_FD_161057 | JGI IMG/M metagenome (GOLD analysis project Ga0210392, IMG submission 161057) | Forest soil microbial communities from Barre Woods Harvard Forest LTER site, Petersham, Massachusetts, United States - Inc-BW-C-30-O ...
GGTCCAGCCCGTGTTTGCTGGTCTCGTCTTGTCGGAAGCGGTCGATCCGGCCGGTCACTTTTAGCTTTGGCGCGCTCAAGGTGCCCTCGTAGCTGAGCTCGCTGGAGGCCACGCCGCTGAGGGCTGCGGGGCGCACTTCCACGGGCAATTGTTGAAGCTCGCGCGGCGGCACCGTCAACTTTACTTTGAGCGGGATTTCTCGCCATTGTTGGCTGAGCTCGCTGCCGATGGTGGCCATGCGCGGCGTGGCTTTACCTTCGACGCTGAGCGCTGCGAGCCGGCCATGCTCGTCCGAGAGCGTCGCCGCCAACTCCGTCTCCCCGGTTTCGGCGTGCGTGACGTCGATGTCGACATCGAGACCCTTGACCGACAGCGGTGCTGCGGCTTTCGCTTCCGCTTTGGTGTTGATGGTCGTCTTCGACTCACGGACGCCTGCGAGCTGAAGATCTTTGGTGCTGATGTGCGCGTGCAAAGTCGGCAGCCCTGGGACGGCGTGTGTGCGATCGATGGCCACGTCGTATTTGACGGCGCCGAGCATGCGCGCAATCGGAGTATTCGTGCCTTTTGGCACGATCTCGTTCAAATCGCGCAGCTGCAATTGTCCCTCGATTGCAAGCTTGCCGGTGACGCGCGTCGGGTCGGGGTCATCCAGATTGATCCCGCGCAGCTCCTGAAAGTCGAAGCTCAGGTGCCCGAGTTGCTTGAGATCGGCATTCGCGCTGCCGTTCAGGCGCCCGTCGTCCAAATCCAGATCCGCGGCGAACGAGCCACCCTTCACGCGGTCGAACGTGAGATCACGGCTGCTCGCGGTCAGGCGCGCGCGCGGATTGCCCGCGCGCCGCTCGTAGCTCACGCCGACCGTCGCCCTACCCGAACGCAGCGGCGCCTGGGGATCGATCAAGCGCCACAAGCGCGCCAAATCCAAGTCGTAAGTCTGTACGTTGGCGCTCTCTAGGCCTGGCCCGTAGACCAGCGAAACATCCGCCTTGCCGGCGCCTTCGAGATGCAGCGCGTTCACTCGCGTGCGCCCGCCGAAGATCTGCACGTCAGCCGCCGAGATATTGAGGTTGGTGTCGTCTTGCTTGAGGTTCAGGCTCGGATGGTCGATGGCGATGCCGTGATCGTTCGAGAGGGTCGCGCTCAGCTGCAGACGACGCTCGGGGGCGCGTGTGGCCGCTTCGACGCTGAGCGCAACGTGTGACAGCGAGCCACGCGCCGCGAGCTGCACGCTCGTGATGTGTTGTCCTGCCAGATCGGCGTGAGTGACGTCGAGGTGCACGTCCGCATTGGGGTGCGGCAAAGCGCCCGCGATGCGCGCGTTCAGCAGCACCCGCTCGACGTGATTGTTCGCTTGTTGCACATCCCGCAGATCTGCACGCAGATCAGCGCTCAAATTGCCGTCGTCGACCTGATAGCTGCCCTGAGCGGTCAGCTCGCCCTGCGCTTGGCCGAGCGCAATCAGCCGCTTCAGGCGCGGTGGATTCTGAAGCTTCGTCGCGGTTTTGAACTCGACGTTGGTGCTCTTCGCTTGCTCGAGCGTCGCGTCGATACTGGTTTGCGCGCCGGGCTCGGCTACGATGGCGTGTACCTGCGCGCGATTGCGTTTGGCCTTGGAATCGGCTGAAAAGGTGCCACTCAGCGAGACTCCCGGCACGCTCTCGGCGGCTACCACCGAAGGCCCGCTGTCGAGCGCGAAGTTCCCTGTCATAGGGCCTGTTTGTGGGGCAAGCAGCGCGGCGTGCAGCGTCAGATCGAGCGCAGAGGCGGGCGCCGCCCGAGCCAGCTCTGCCAAATCCAAATCGTGCGTGCGGATCGTGGTCTTCGCCGTCAGGTCGTTCTGCAACGACAAATCGAAGTCGCCCTCGACTTTGCCGGCGCCGATGCCGAGCTCGAAGTTCCCATGGAGGTCTGGCAATTTGCCTTCGGCGTGCGCGCTGAGCGACGCGGGCGAACGCAGCAGAAGCCCCGGGACCTGCTTGGTCACCACTTCGGGCGGAATGTCGGCAGCTTCGACGGCGGCGACGAGCTTGGAATCGATGAAGCTCGCATCGAGCACCAAGGGTACGTTGGCGGCAGTCCCTTTGTAATGAGCCTTTGCGCCGAGCGGCTTGTTCGCAGCGGCCGGGATGTTCAACGACGCTTGCAGTTGACCGCCCGGGTCCACCCCAGCCGGCAAGCCTCGCGCCACGACGCCGACCTTTTCCAGGCCAATCGACGTCGCGACATCGTCTGTGCGCAGGTGGCCGAGGGCGTCTTTCAGCTCCACGTCGAGCGGAGGCGTCGTGGCCAGCGCGCCGTGCGCCCAAATATGTCCGATCAGCGCGCGCTCGATGATCACGATCGTGCCCGGACCAGAGCTGGGCGCGCTCGGCTTCTTTGGTTGGAAGGCGTCGGCCAATGTCGGCGAGCCCGTGCCGTCGTCCACGAGCAGCACCTCTGCGTGCTCGAGCGACACTGTATCGAGCCGCAGTGTGAGCGGCTGCGACTTGTGCGCCAGCACGGCCCAGACCAGCGTGGGAACGCTCAGCCGCACATCGAGCCCGTGCACGTCGATCACGCGCCGCCCGCTGGGATCGAAGATCTCTGCGTCGGCCGCGCCGATGCCGCCGAGGCCGATGCTCTGCAAACCGTGCAGCTTGATCTGACCCTTGAACGAGTCGGACAGCGCGCTATTGACCTTGGCCACGACGAAGTTTCTGACGCCCGCGAAGCGCAGAGAAAACAACAAACCAAAGACGAGCACGACGACCACGCCCAAGATCCCGCCGACACCGATCGCGGCGCGCCGTGCGTAGCGCTTCAAACGCCCGCTCTTGGCTTTTGCGTTCGCCATCAGAAAGCCTCCCCAATACCGAAGGAGACTGCGACGGGCTCGCCGAAGAACCCCGACGTCGGCGAGCCTTCGTCCGTCGTGCCCGCCGGCACTTGTGCGCCAGGCACCCTGTAGCCCGCGTCCAGACGAATCGGTCCGACCGGGGTGTCGTAGCGCAAGCCAAGGCCGACGCTGAGGTGGGGGCGATTGATGCGAAAGTCGACCTTTTTGTCCGAGACGTCGCTCGTGTCGGTGAAGGCGGCGCCCGTGAGCGCGCCGGACAGCGGAAACCGGAGCTCGAGCGAGGCCTCCCAGAGCGTGAAGCCACCGAGCGGCAAGTTGCACGTCGGATTCGTGGCCGTGTCGACGCAGCTCTCGGCCTGCACCGAGGACGCTTGGGGCACGATGCCGTGCGGGCCGATCTCACGCAGCGCGTAGCCGCGGTTCGAGCCGGCGCCGCCCGAGAAGAAGCCGCGCAAGAACATCAACTGAATGTCCTTCACGGACTCGGCGTGGCGGCCTTCCGCGTCGAGGTTCACGCCGTCCGCGTTGTCTTTGATGCTGTTTCCGTAGTTCTGCGGAAACAGCAGCCCACCCGTGACACGCGCAGCCAACGTCCACTTTTTGGTGAGCGGGAGATAGCCGCGCGCTTCGGCCTGCTCGCGCACATCCGTCGCGCTGCCCCCGACGCCGGCGACCTGTAAATCGTTGCTGAAGAACGCCCCTTCGTGCGGGTGCACGCGCTGATCGCGAAGGTCGAGCGTCGTGAACAACTCCGGATAGGAGATGACTACGGGCTTCAAAGCGTTGTCCAAGCACGTGTAGCTGGTGTTGGTCGGATCGGGGTTCGGCGGACACGTCCCGCCGTACACGAACGGGCTGTCGAACTGCACCGTGTGCGAGATCGCGCTATAAGTCCGCCCGTACGAGCGGTCCAGACCGGCAGTCAGGCGAATGTCGCGATAACCCAAGACCGGGCCCTTGTCTTCGGTCGAGCTGAAAATGAGCGGGGAAATGCTGCCGTCGAGCCGAACGAAGAGGCCGGTGCGCGCTTCCAAGAAACCAGGTTGACGGAAGCCGGCGTTGAATCGCCCTTCGGGCAGGTAGTTGGTGGGCGTGTGCAGCGATGGAAATCGCGTCGGGAAAAGCACGACGCCTGGCTTGACCTCGAACGTGAGGCTGCGCAGCCCTCCGAGGAAGTTGCGATGCTCCCAGCCACCGACCAAGTGCAGCTCGGACTTGATCGAGTCGACCTCCGCGCCGGCGCCGACGTGGATCGACCTGAGCTTGCTGGGCTCGACGGTGACCTTGATCGGTACCTGGGGCGCTGTCTGAGAGGCTCCGTCGTTCGCGAGGTCCGGTTCGACTACGACCGAGCTGAACACGTTTAGATCGAGCAACGCGCGCTGCGCGGAATCCAGCTCGGCTCGTGAGTAGGGATCGCCCGGCGTCAGGTTCAGGGCTCGCCGCACCGGCGCCTCTGGAATGTTTCCGAGCCCCACGATGCTCACCTGGCCAAAGTGAGTGAGCGGTCCGAGCGTCACGAAGAAGCCCACCGCGACCTTGTTTTTCGGCAAATCGACGTCGGCCGCGCGTTGGACCTTGGCGTACGCGTAGCCGTTGTCTTCCAGCGCTGTTTGCAGGATCTTGGTCGCTTCGTCGAACTTGTCCTCTTGGAAGGGCTTGTCGATCTTGAGCTTGCGCTTCACTCGTTGGCTCACGTCCGTGATCACCGGCGTGGGCAGACCCTCGAGCCCGTGCAGATCGACGCGGGCTACGAGCATCTTCTCGCCCTCCTCGATGACGATGTCGACACGCACTTTGTTGTTCGACACGAAGAACACGCGGCCGGCGCGAACGCGAGCGTGGTAGTAACCGCGCGCTCGGTAGTAACGTTCGATGCGCTGCAGATCGCGCTCCAACACGAAGCGATCGAAGACATTCCAATCGTAGACCACGCCCTGAAAGAACCCGAGAAACTTTGGGCTATCAGCGGTAGCGATTTTTTCTCGGAGATCATCTGCGTCGATGGCATCGTTGCCCGTGAGCTCGACTGATTTGACGGCCGAGCGGCCCGGCGGGACCGAGGTGCAGCCGACGCAGAAGAGCGCAAAGATTAGGAAAAAAAGCGGAAGGAAGTGTAGCGAGCCCGCGGCCGAGCCGGCGGCGGGCAGAAGTCGCACTCGATTCACGCCGCGTGAGTTGCAAGGGGTGCGCCAGCATGGCGCGGTTCATGCTTGGCGTTGCAGCAGAGCTCGTGACTGAACGACTTTCGCATCTCGTGGTTGCCTGCGCTCTTGCGGGCGTGGCGTGCTCGTCTGCGTTACCGATGCCGGACAACGCGCGGCAGCCGCGTTCCGAGTACCGTCCCGTGCCGTACCCGCCGCCGGCTGCGTTTGCCGAGACCGTTCCGCCAACGCCCAGCAAGCAGGCGTTCTGGGTCGATGGGCATTGGGCTTGGCGCGGCGGTACTTTCGTGTGGCAACGTGGCGGCTGGGTGGTGCCGCCAGCGGGCGCGCACTTCGCTCATTGGCGCCTCCGTTATTCGCAAGATGGCACGTTGCAGCTGGCCGAAGAGGCTTGGTACGACGCTCGGCTCAAGCCGATTCCAGCGCCAAAAATGCTGGTTACTGCGTATACGCCGCCGAACGAGCTCACTCCCGAAGCGCAGCACGGGTTTTGAGCTCGTGGCCCTGCGCTGGATAAACTAGGCGCGTGGCGATTTGGCGCGAGTGGGGCGGTGCTGCGCTTCGCCCGCGATTGAAGCCGAGACGGATTGTCGACTTGGTTTTGCGACGCGCACCGCGACACGGTCAAATAAGCAGCGCGAACGAGCACGGGCGCACGCGACTTTCGCGCACGCCCGTGTTGTTACCCTGCGAGTCGCCGCTACCTACGACGAGTGCGGGCGCTTTACCTGGACATGTCAGAGCCGGTCGAAGGCGAGTTACCGCCAGCGATCACGATTTCCACGCGGCGATTGTTGGCGCGGCCGTCCGGGGTGTCATTGCTCGCAACCGGGTTCGCCTTGCCCTTGCCGACGGAGGTGATCTTGTCAGAGGGGATGCCCTTGCTGACGAGATACGCGCGCACGGCTTCCGCGCGATTTTTGGACAGTGTCAAATTCGACGAGTCCGTGCCGACCGAGTCGGTGTACCCCTCGACCACCATCGGTTTGATGTCACCCTGGTCCTTCAGCGCTTTGGCGACCTGATCGAGTTGGTCCTGCGCGGCAGGCAAGAGCTCCGACTTGCCGGTCACGAACAGCACCTGGCCGGAGAGCGTGATCACCATGCCGCGCGCCTCTTCTTTGACCTGCGCGATCTTGTTCAGGCTCTCCATGGCGCGAGCGGCGCGCGCTTCCGCTGCTTTGCGCGCGTCAGTCTCCGCCGCCAAGCCGGTCTGCGATTGCTGTAGCGCCGAGCCGAGCTGGCTCACCTGAGTGCGCTCTGCACCGAGCTGGGCCACGGCAGACGTGCGCAGCTTATCTTGCAGCTCCGTGTAGTGGGCCGCTGCAGCGTCGGACTGTTGCTTGGCCTTGGCGTTGTCACCGAGCGCGAGCGCTAGCTCGGCGCGGCGCTGGGCCACGTAAGCATAGCTCTTCTCGGCGTCCGACTGCGGGTCGCTGTTGTGCACGGACTCGGCTTTGTCCAGCGCCTGCTTGGCGCTGAGCACGCTGTCCGGCACGAGCGAAGCGGTCGGGTCGGTGCGCGCGCGGTCATAGGCCTGCCGCGCATTGACCAGCTCGGGTGTCGGCGTCGACGACGCGCACGCGGTCGCAGCGAGGAAACTAGTAACAACGGCAATAGTCGAGATTTTCATGGGCTTTTACTCCTGCTCTCAATGCTTGGGGTTATTGCGCCTGCTTCAGCAGCCCATCGATCTTGGCCTGCGCTTCTTGCGCTTGTTGCTTCTCGGCGGTGCCGCGCGCTAGGGCGAGCGAGAGGTCGGCGTCGGACTGTGCTTGGTTCAAGAGTAGCCGCGCGCGGTCGTTGTCTTTGTCGTCCATGGCTTTCTGAGCGGAGGCCAGCTCGTCGTTCGCCATCTTCAAGTGCAGAGCTGCCTGCGGCGTGGTTTCGGCGCCCGCTTCTTGGGCTGCGCGAACGGTGGCCTTCGCGTCTGTCAGCTTGTCGAGCGGTACGGCGGAGCTGCCGCAGCCGACGATGAACAGAGCCAGAACGCCTGACGCGGAAACGACGGATTTCAGATATTGCATGTTTTCCTCTCGATCTAAGGTGACGTGGAATTGTTTGTACGGCGCACGGCGCCCTTCTGCTGTGCGACTCGGAAATCTGCTGGTCTCTTTTCGAGTCAATCGCCGGCCTTTTCGTCGATCTCGTTGCCAGCCTTTTCGGTTGCGTCGCCGACTTTTTTGCCCGCCTCTTTTGCAGACTCCTTGGCCTTCTCCGCGCCTTCATCGACACTCGCGCCTGCACGTTGTGCGGGCCCTGGATCAGTGGCTTGCTTCTGAGAGCTACAAGCGAGTGCCAACACACACGCGCCCGCGGCGAACGAAAACGAAAGAGTCCTCATTTGCGATGGGAGCGTTCTTTGCAGTCCGCGTGCCAGTGATCGCGCGCCGCGAAACCGCGCAGAAATTGCGGTAATTTGCGGCGTGTATTCGCAGTCGATAGCTTGTGGCTATCCGCCACAGCGGGGCGACCAAGCTGTCACATGGAGCGCCCCGTGCGCACGCAGCATGGGAAACACACGTGCACTGCTCTGGCACGTCGATTGCTGTATCGCTCGTCATGATTCGTCAATGGAAAGGTGCGGCCTTGGCCGTCGCGTTCGTCGCTGCATTCGTGACCAGCATCGCGTTTCACTCGGTCGTCGCGGCGGTGAGCGTGCTGCTGTTGGCGGTCACCGTGTCGTACGTGGTCGGCATCGCCTGGATGCGCACATCGACTCACCGCGTACGCGACAAGCAGAGTTTGCCGTAGCCGCTAAGTATTCGGTTACCCGCCCTAAAAGGGCCTAATTCCGCCGCGCGCTTGTATTTCGCGTCCGGGCGGACATGATACCCTCGACTAGTCAATGCTTGGGATTGTGAGACGTGCCGCCGCGGGTTTTCGAGCTCGTTCCAGGGGCTCGCGGGGAGCCGCTGTTGTCGTGTGCTGCCTGGCCGTGGCCTTCAGTGCGTGCGGCTTCCCCACCTACACATTCGGAGCGGCAACTGGCGGCAACGGTGGCGGTGCGGGTACCGCAGGTCTGGCTGGCATGTCGATGGCGGGTTATGTGGGCACTACCGCGGGCGCAGCGGGCACGACGGGCGGTGCCGCAGGCGCAGGGGCCGCAGCAGGCGTCCCAGACTCAGGCGGCGCTGGCAGTGGTGGTACCGCGGGCGGCGCTGGGCTTGGCGGCTGGGCTGGCACCGCTGCGTCATGCAACGCACAAGCGGGCAGTCCGGCGGAGCCGCTCGGACCTCCGCACTGCAGCAATGGCAATAAAGACCAGGATGAGACCGGGACCGACTGCGGCGGTTCCAGCTGCCACCCGTGCTTTCATGACGAAGGCTGCAAGGTCAACGCGGACTGCATTAGCGGGGCGTGCTCGGCGACGAGCTGCGTCCAGTTGATTGAGCTCGACACGTCCGCCGTAATTGCGACCCGCAGCACGTTCACGATCCAGTTCGAAGCTCGCATCGACTACTTGGAAACGACGCTCCTGCCGTTGAAGGATATCTCGCTCCGCTACTACTTCGCTCGCGGCGACACAATCGAGCCCATCGTACCTTACGCGACTCAGGCCCTGCTCAACGGCGCGAGTGTCGATGCGGAAACACACTGGGAGCTCAGCCGCGTGATCGCGGACCCGAGCGCGCTCGTCGACACTTACATGGAGATTACGTTCCCCAACTCGAAAAAAATGCTGCTTCAGAATGACGAGCTAGTCTTGACGCAGTCGATTCAGAGTGCCGTGGTGTCCGGTCACGCGTTCGATCAACTGACGCACTACTCGTTTCAATCGGATCAGTCTCTCCAACCAAACGAGCACGTCACCGCGTATCGCAAAGGCGTGCTGATGTGGGGCACGCCGCCGGTCTACACGCTGCCCGCTCAATGCTTCTACGCTGCCGTGAGCTTTGCAGGCAGCGCATTTGCTACGGGCTCCGGGATGAGCTTCGTTGCGGGCAGCGACTCGCGTGTACACTTCTCCGGCACCACCTCGCAGTTCGCAACCAGCCCGTATCCGAGTCCCGCCTCGGAGTTGGTGCCCATGTTAGAGTCCGCCGTGAACCTAGACACGGCGCATGCCACCTTCATTCTTCCCAACGACAAGTATTGGGTCTACCCCTATGTCGTCTCCGAAGACGGCGACAATCAGGCCGACCTTTCCATTCAGGGACAGCCCGTGAGCACCTTCCTCGCAGGCGATCTCAGCGGTGGCCCCGCGTGGGCTAGGCTCGGCCCATTTCCGGTGACTGTCAGCACAGGCGCGCTCGATTTCTCTTCGCCCGACGGACCACTTCGCCTGGCAGGAGTCGAAATCTACCAAGCTGCGCAGTAATTCAGCACTGGCTGCTTCGAAACACGTGAATGTGATTGATTACGGCGGTTCGGCCCACTGCCTGGGCTGCAATCTCGCCGGCGACTGTGCGCTCGTTGGCGCTGGCGACCGAGCCCCAGAGCAGGACTTGGCCGTCACGCACTACGATTCCGATCTTGGTCGCGTCGACCTGACCGTGCTCTTTCAGTTTCTCTTGGATCTGCGCACGCAACTTGGCGTCGCTGGGCGCCATGTCGTGCGTGCGTGCCCATTCATCAGCGGTGTGCATGCCCGAAACATTGCAAACCATGTGCCCTTGAAAAGTCAGTGAAGTGGCAGCTTTGTTGGCACAGGCGTGTTCGATCGGCAATGGCATGTGGGTTGCTACTCATCGTGCATGGAACAGTCGTTGTGTCGTGCTCTCACTGTGTCGGCAATGTCGCTGTGCGCTGCCGTGTTCGCGGTCGCTTCTTGCACGCGCGTGACCGACCGCGTGATTGAGCCCGTGGGTGCTGGGGACGCCTCCACGACGGTCCCCGAGTTTGCTGACGCAAGCGTCAGTCCGATTGGACCCGTCGCGCGCTCGCCCGAGCACGAGCCCCCGCCGGATTTCAGGTTGGTACGTTCTCCCGAGCTCGGCATCAGGGATCAGAGCCACAATCAGATCCGGTTTGCAGAGCGAACGGACAACGGCCTACCAGGCCAAGGTGGCGATGCCGGAACGAGCGGAAATGGAGGCAACGCCGGTAGCGATCGGCGGCCGGTCTCGAGCGGCGGCGGCTACTTCTAGCGCCAGCGCGGCAAGATCAGACTTAGCGCGGCCTTGGCGCCGGCCTGGTCGGACAGTTCGAGCGTGCCGCGGTGCCCCGCGAGCACGGCTTCCGCGAAGGCGATACCGGCGTTGGCTTGCGTAGTGGACGCGCGATCTCGCAACGCGCGTTGCACGCTCTCACTGGTGTTGTCGCTCTCGAATTCGATGCGCAAGGCATCAGCGGTCGACGATACGCTGATCAAAAGCTCGTTCTGAGAGAAGCTGCAGAACAGAGCGGTCAGCTCGGATACCGTCGCCGCCAAGGTTTGCGCGTGAAGCGCGGCATTGACCGCCGCGCCTTCGACGCGCAGCTGCAGACTACGCCGAGCGTGGGCCATGAACGCGCGATTGGCGGCTTCCTTGACCAGGCTGGTCAGGTCCACGGCGTCGCTCAGCTCCAGCTCGGAACCGTCCATCAGTTTGGCCAGCGAGGACAAGCGATCGCCGAGCAGCAGCAAGCGCTGGCTGCTGCGCCCCATCATTTGCGTGAGCTTGGCCGCGTCCGGGCTGTCCTTCGGCAGCTCACGCGTCAGCTCCTTGAGCGCACCGTCGAGCACACCGACCGCCCCGCGGAGGTCGTGTGCAGTGATCGCCAGAAAGCGTGGATCAGGCTTCAGGGGCACGCTTCGGCGCCTCGTGCTCGCGCGGCAGCTGTTGGCGCGACTGATAGCGCTCGAGCTTCCTGTACATAGTCCGGCGGTCGAAGCCCAAGAGTTGCGCGGCTCGCGACTTGTTGCCCTCGACCAAGGCCAAAACGCGATGGATGTAACGGCGCTCGAGCTCGTCCATACTGACGACCTCTGCCATCTCATCGACCGCTACGACGAACCGGTCAGCGGTGTAGCCGCGCACATTTTCGGGCAAATCATCGACCGAGATCTGATTGAAGCGGGCCAGGGCCACCGCGCGCTCCATGCAATTCTCCAATTGCCTGACGTTGCCCGGCCAGTTGTAAGCCAAGAGCTTCTCGGCAGCGCCTTCGGACAACGTGAGCGCGCCCTTGTTGCTCTTGGCTGCGAAGTTGCCCAGGAAGTGCGCGGCTAGATGCACTACGTCCATCCCGCGCTCGCGCAGCGGGGGCAGCGCGATCTTCACCACGTTGATGCGGTAGTAGAGGTCCTCACGGAAGCGTTTTTCGTACACTTCACTCTCGAGGTCGCGATTGGTGGCGGTGATCACGCGCGCGTCGAACGGCACCTCGCTGTTGGCGCCGACCGGGCGGATGGTGCGCTCTTGCAAGGCGCGCAGCAGCTTGGGTTGCATCTCGAGCGGCATCTCCCCAATCTCGTCGAGGAACAGCGTGCCGCCGTCAGCCAGGGCGAACAAACCAGTGCGCTGTGATTTCGCGTCGGTGAATGCGCCGCGCGCATGGCCGAACAACTCACTCTCCAGTAGATGCGGGGGCATGGCGGCACAGTTGACCGCGACGAACGAACCTTTGCGCCCGCTCGCTTGGTGAATGGCTTTGGCCACCACTTCTTTTCCCGTGCCTGTTTCGCCTGAAATCAGCACGGATGCGTCACCCTCGGCGACTCGCGCGACGAGGTCGAACACGCGCTCCATGGCTGGGCTATTACCGATCACGCCGTCTACTTTCAGGTTCGACGCGCTCTCCTTCAAGCGTCGCACCTCTTCGCGCAGCTCGCGATGTTGAGCTGCGCGGTTCACGCTGATCGAAAGCAGCGACGGGTCGACCGGTTTGGTCACGAAGTCGAAGGCGCCCGCGCGCATGGCGGCGATGGCGTTCTCGAGGCTGCCCATGCCGGTGACGACGATCACCGGTATGTCGGCGCGCACGCCAGCGATGCGCTGGCATAGCTCGATGCCGCCGAGCTCGGCCATGTCGAGATCGGTCAAGACGGCCGTGAAGTCTTCGTTGGCGATGCGATTCAACGCAGCGCGCGCCGAAGTCTCGGTGACCGCTTCGTAGTCCTGTCGCTTCAGCATCATCTGAAGCAAGTCACAGGTGGCTTCGTCATCGTCTACGACTAGGATCTTGCGACCGTTACTCATGTGACCTGTAGGGGGTAGAAAGCCTGGGGTTCAGCTCGGAACGAAGGGCCAGGGTTCCGCGAGCGGAGTCTGCCTGGTAATCTCGAATGGACCGTCACGTCCGCGAGCTGCTCACCACCGAGGTGGTTGCGGCTTCGAGGCTGTGGCAGGTCATCGCGTGTGCGGCGGTTAAGCAAGTGACGTGCCGACCTGCCACATGTCACTTGCGCACGCTTTTTGGGCAAGTGTGCTTAAAAGCAAGCCCTCGTTTTTGGCTGAATTCATAGCGTCAGCGTGACACGTTTGCGGCTCGTGTGGCAATCAGCCACAGCGAGTGGCGTGCCCCTGAGCAGCTTACGGACCACGAGCGCACCCCCCGGCGCGCGCGCTGCCGGAAAGCAGCATCGTCGTGACAGTGTCCGGAAAAGAAACGTAGCGCCGCGGCGCTCCGCCTCGGGAGCCTCGGACGCTGTGACATTTTGCATCTTTTAATGACGGGAATAGCGGGAGTTTGAGCCGTGATTGAGGCCCATATGTCGGCATGCGCTTTGCAGCCCACCCGCTCAACATTGCCACTCGCGGAAACCCACTGAGTTTATCATGAGAAATTCGATCCTGCTCGTCGACGATGATCAAGACCACTGCGAGCTCTTGCGAGCAATGCTCGTGCGCCTCGGTTGGAGTGTGACTGCGACGACCTCTGGGGAGGAAGCGCTGGATCATGCGAGCCGTGAACGCTTCTCAGTGATCATTACGGACTTGAGCATGTCGCCAATGAACGGTTTCGAGCTGTGCGATCGCCTGATTCGGCGCGGCTGTGAAGCGCCGATCATTGCCGTAACCGGCCACGCCAATATGGAGTTTGCGGTCAGCGCGCTGCGCGCCGGCGCCTACGACTTCTTGGCCAAGCCAGTGGACGAGAAGCTGCTCGGCTTGTGTGTGGCTCGCGCCGCGCAACACCAGCGGCTGCAGCAGGAAGTGAAAAAGCTGCGTACCGACAAGGATCTGTCAGCCGACAAGCAATTGATCGGTGACAGCATCGCGATGCGCCGAGTCTACGATACGATTCGCCGTGTCGCCGCGAGCGACGCCTCGGTCCTAATTCAGGGCGAGACCGGCACCGGCAAGGAACGCGTGGCGCAGGCTCTGCACGCCGCCGGCCCGCACCCTGACGGTCCATTCGTGGCCATCAATTGCGCCGCGTTGCCCGCTGGGCTGCTGGAGAGCGAGCTGTTCGGGCACGCCAAATCCGCATTCACCGATGCCAAGACCGCCAAAGAGGGCCTGTTCGTGCGCGCCTCTGGGGGCACGCTGTTCTTGGACGAGATCGGCGACATGCCGCTCGAGATGCAGTCCAAGCTACTGCGAGCCTTGGAAGAGCGCACCGTGCGTCCGGTCGGCTCGAACGAAGAGGTGCCTTTCGCGACGCGCGTCGTAACGGCCAGCCATCGCGATTTGCAAGAAGAGGTCGCCGCTCGTCGCTTCCGCGAAGATCTGTTCAATCGCATCAACGTCGTGCAGATCGAAGTCCCGCCGCTACGCGAACGCACCGGTGACGTGCTCAAGTTGGCCAGCTTTTTCCTGCGTCGCTCGGCGGAGCGCAGCCACAAAGGCGAGATGTACCTGCCGCCTGCGGTCGCAGAGCGTTTGCTGGCTTATGACTGGCCGGGCAACGTGCGCGAGCTCGAGAACTGCATGGAGCATGCAGTGGCCTTGGCTCGCTTCAGTCACCTGGGCATCGATGATTTGCCGCCCCGCTTGCGCGCGCAACGCACGGGCAAGCTGATGTTGCCCGCGGACGAGCCCGGCGAAATCGTGCCGCTCGACGAGTTGGAGCGCCGTTACATCGTACGCGTGGTCAAGCTGCTGGAGGGGAACAAGTCGCGCGCCGCGCACGCGCTGGGGCTCGACCGCCGTACGCTGCACCGTAAACTCGAGCGTTACGCGTCCAACGAGTCGGCCTCTGATTCCGAGCACCCGCACAGCAACGGGGCTGTGTCATGATCGCCTCCGCTTCGCGCGCCCCGAGCCTCGAGATTCCATTCGTGGAAACCGAGCCCGGGTCGATCGGGGCGAAGGGGCAGG
>Ga0210392_10001159_pt1 | contig 14187 bp, 11 predicted proteins | sample IncBWC30OmetaG_FD_161057 | JGI IMG/M metagenome (GOLD analysis project Ga0210392, IMG submission 161057) | Forest soil microbial communities from Barre Woods Harvard Forest LTER site, Petersham, Massachusetts, United States - Inc-BW-C-30-O ...
GCGACGATCGCGGGCACACCCGTGAACGGACCGAGACAAAGCAAGATCCCACACACCAGCGCGACGACAGCCTCCGTGCTTGCCGGCGGCTCTTCACCACGCGGCAAACCGGTCTTCGGATCGATGGTCATGGCGTGCATCGCCATGGTTTCCGGCGAACCGGTGATTGGCTTAGCAGGTGGTCCGTAGCCACCCGATCCCGGCGGCCCATAGCCACCTGATCCGGGCGGCCCGTAGGTAGGCATCGCCCGACGATAGACGATAACCCCGCGCCACGTCGAATCCAGACGAATGCAGAGGCCGCGCCATGATGCTAGCCTGCGCGCCGCTCATCATGGCCATTACTCGTGAAACGGTTCTACACGTCGCCAAACTGGCGCGACTCGAGCTCGAGGATAGCGAGATCGACCGCATGCAGAAGGATCTCGGCAATATCCTCGAATACGTGAATTCTCTGGCCGAATTGGACACCGACGCGGTCGCCGAAACAACGCAAGTTGCCGTGCTCGGCGCGCCGCTTCGCCCCGATGTGGTCGAGCCGAGCTTGAGCAACGAGATCGCGTTGCGCGAAGCGCCGCGCACCGCTGGCGGAGGGTTCGCCGTCCCGGCGTTCGTCGACGAATGAGCGAAGTGCTCGATCTGCCGATCGCCGAGCAGGCCGCCCAGGTCGCCCGCGGTGAAATCAGCGCGGTCGCACTGACCGAGCACGCGCTCCGCCGAATGGAGGCGCAGCGCGGTCTGCACGCGTTCCTGCACGTCGCGCGTGAAGCGGCGTTGGCGGCCGCGGCCGCGGTCGATCAGAAACGAAGCCGGGGCGCGGCGCTCGGTCCATTGAGCGGCGTGCCGATCGCGATCAAAGACGCACTCTGCACCGCGGACGCGCCGACCACCTGCGCGTCGAAGCTCCTCACCAAGCGCAATGCTGAAGGCACAGGCGGCTCGACTGCAGAGTCCGGCTGGCGCCCGCCCTACGACGCGACCGTCGTGGCTCGTCTCCGCGCGGCCGACGCGGTGCTCGTCGGAAAAACGAACATGGACGAGTTTGCGATGGGCTCGTCCGGCGAGAACAGCGCCTTCGGCCCGATGCGCAATCCCTGGGACCCGACGCGCACTGCGGGCGGTTCGAGCGGCGGCAGCGCCGTGGCCGTGGCCGCTGGTATGGCGGCAGGCTCGCTCGGCAGCGACACCGGCGGTTCGATCCGTCAACCCGCCGCGCTGTGCGGCATCGTCGGCGTGAAGCCGAGCTATGGTCGCGTCTCGCGCTACGGGCTCGTGGCGTTCGCTTCGAGTCTGGATCAAGTGGGTCCTTTTGCCCGCGACGCGCGCAGTGCCGCCCGGCTACTCGAGGTGATCTCCGGCGCCGATACGCACGATTCAACCTGCGCCAGCGTGCCCGTTGGCAGCTACGAAGCGGCCTGTTCGCGGCCGGTCAAAGGGCTGCGCATCGGCATCCCCGAAGAGTACTTTGGCGAAGGGTTGGATCCCGCCGTCGCGGCCAGCGTGCGCACCGCCATCAGCGCGCTGGAGAGCGAAGGCTGCAGCGTGCACCCCGTCGCCCTCCCGCACACACGCCACGGCATCGCCACTTATTACATCGTGGCAACCGCAGAAGCCTCCAGCAATCTGGCGCGCTTCGACGGTGTGCGCTTTGGGCTCAGGCTCGAGCCGCCGCGCAGCGATTTACAAACCATGTACGGCAAGACTCGCAATGCAGGCTTCGGTCCAGAAGTGAAGCGCCGCATCTTGCTCGGGACGTATGTTCTGAGCTCTGGCTACTACGACGCCTACTATCGCAAAGCTCAGAAGACGCGCACCTTGATCAAACAGGACTTCGATCGCGCGTTCCAGAAAGTGGATGCGATCGCCGCGCCCACGAGCCCCAGCCCCGCCTTCAAATTCGGCGAAAAAGCCGACGATCCGTTGGCCATGTACTTGGCGGACATTTACACACTGCCGGCCAGCCTTGCCGGCATCGCTGGGCTGAGCGTGCCGTGCGGCATGACGACCGCGAGCAGCGCGCAGCCCGCGCTGCCGGTCGGCTTGCAGTTGCTCGCGCCCGCCTTCGAGGAAGAGCGCCTGTTTACTCTGGCCGCGGCCGTCGAGCGTCTCACCGCGCCGAACGGTCCTGCGCGGCCGCCGCTTTGAGCGCGAGCGAGCGGGACGTGGGCTCGAGCAACCTACCAAACGCAGGACTTATATCCGGCTTGGCGCTCGAGGCGGCCGGTCCGCAGCACACGGACGCATTGCTTGCGCTGTTCGAGCGCACCGCCACGCCGTGTCATTGCCAGTACTGGCACTTCAGCGGCGACAAGAACGCTTGGCTGGACCGACTGTTCCACGCGCCCGAATTGAATCGCTCGGCCTTCGTCGAGAAACTTGCGCAGAGCGAGCTGAAAGGCGTCGTGGCACTGCGCGAGAGCAAAGCCGTCGGCTGGATGAAGCTCTGTTTGGCCGAGACGATTCCGAAGCTCTACGAGCAGCGCTTGTATAAGGGCTTGCCGTGCTTCAATGGACCGCGCGAAGGCGTGCTCAGTGTAGGCTGCTTGCTGGTAGACGAGGAGCTCCGGCGAAGCGGCGTAGCTCGCGCCCTGGTTCGGAGAGGCGTTGAGCTCGCGGAGCAGTTCGGAGCCCGAGCCATCGAAGCCTTCCCCCGTCGCGCAGACCTTGCCGGGCCGGCCGAGCTATGGACCGGCCCGGCTCGCATCTTCCTCGATGCTGGGTTTGAAATTATCAATGATTTCCAGCCTTACCCTGTCCTCCGCTACGACGTGCGCGGCGCAACCCGGAGCGCTCGCAACCAGCTCGCAGAATAACTGAGCGGTGACCGCGACCATCACCCGCGCCGTTTATAGCGTTGGTGCCTCCGCCGCCGTGGCTAGGTTATTTTTTAAGAAGCCCGGAAATACACGTGTGGACTTGGCTTTTCGACGGAAAAAGCCCTATCTTGGGAAGGCTCACTTTCTTGGGGATATTCTGCAACGGGCCCGAACGCTACGATCATGAATCCGCTTCTGCGTCTGCACCGCTTGGACGCTCTCCACAGCCTGTCTAGCCGTCTGTCCGGAGAGTCGGGTGGCCTGCTCGGCGATTCGCTGGACTCATTGCTCGATGCCACGAAAGCCCGCGCGGCTGCGGCGTTCGCGCTCGGCGCGGGCTTGGAGTCCGTGGCCGAACGTCAGCTCGGCGATCGCGGCGGTCCAGAGTTGCTCGTGCTCCGGCGTGCGCTGAGCACGATCGCGCAGCGCGCGCTGAGCACGCGCCGCTTAGTCCTGCTCAGCGACCTCGGCAGAGATCGCGAAGGCATCGACGACGCCGGCGAGATCCTGGCGCTCGGCGCCCGCACTGCACTGGCCCTGCCCGTGCTGCATCGAAGCACCGCCCACGGAGTGTTCGTCTTGCTGTTCGACGACGCGAGCCGAGTCGACGCAGAGACGCAAACCTTTGCCGCGACGCTAACCAACATGGTGGCGCTCGCGCTCGAGCGCGAACAAAGCCGTGAGACGCCGCTGCCGAGCAATGACGAGCTGGCGGAGGCTAGCCGCATGGCCAGCCTCGGCCTACTCACCGCCAGCGTCGCCCACGAGCTCCGCGGCCCGGCGGGCGCAATGCTCCTGCAACAGGAAGAGCTCGGTCGGCTAGTCGAGCAAGTGACCGCGTTGAGCGACGACACCGACCCGGACCTCAACGGCGCGATCCGAGAGCTCTCGGAGGTTTCATCCGACATCCAAACCGCCGTGGCGCGGATTCGCGATACGGTGGAGCAGCTCTCGCTCGTTTCACGACGCGAGACGTCACCCGAGTGCGTGGATCTAGTGATGGTGGTGCGCGATTCGCTCGCCATCGCCTTGCCGCACCTGGAGCGGCGCGGCATCACCCTCACCCAACAAGTCGAAGGCCCGGTGTACACCGTGGGTCGTCGCGACAGCTTGGGTCAGGTGGTACTGAACTTGGTGTTCAACGCCGCTGACGCCTGCGAAGCCGCAGGTCGCCCCGAGGTCTGGGTGAAGGTGCTGTCGCGCGGCGAGCAGCTGGCTCTGGTCGTGGAAGACAACGGCCCGGGCATTCCACCCGGGGCGATTCAGCACATTTTCCGACCTTTCTACACGACCAAGCAACGTGGCCAGGGTACCGGTCTGGGTCTGAAGATCTGCAGCGACGTGGTCACCTCACACGGCGGGCACATCGAGGTTCACGACCGTACAGGCGGCGGCGCGTCGTTCCGCGTGCTGCTGACTCGCGTGCAAGACGACAGCGGACTGATCCCGCTGATGCCGGTGCGCGCGGCGAAGCAGCGCATCGCGGAAGCGCGTCCCCGGCACGTGTTCGTGGTCGACGACGATCCGGTGTTTTCGCGCACCATGCGGCGAGCGCTCAAGCCTCACCTGGTACGCACCGCCGGCTCCGCCTCGGAGGCCGAGGTGCAGCTGCTCGATCCGTTGTACACGCCAGACCTCGTGCTCTGTGATGTGTTTTTGCCGGGGCGCAACGGCGACACACTGCATTCACGAATGGCCGCGCGAAGGCCCGAGGTCGCCCAGCGATTCGTATTCGTGACCGGTGGCGCGCTAGGCCGCTTGGAAGCGGAATATCTGCGAAATTCCGCGTGTCCAACGCTGTTCAAACCCGTGGAGCTAAAGACACTCAAGGATCTACTCGAGGACAACGCCCCCGAGTCGGCGCCACCGAATTCGGTCCGCACCCTGCACCCGCCGGCCGCCGTCGTTAAGCGATCCTCGGCTCCGCCGTCGACGCGACGCTGAAGACCGGGAAGGCGGCCAGCGTCGAGCTCCGGTAGCTAGCGCCAGCCCGGGATCGAGATGATGCCGATGCTCACGCCGACGAACAGGCCGAACAGAGTTTCGCGCGGCGTGGCAACGCGCTCAGCCGACAGCTCGCCGACTAGGCCTTCGATCGACGTTGCCTTGACGGCGCGTTCCAACGCTCGCCTCTCGGCCAAGGACAAGCCGAGCTTCGTTGGGTCGACGCGCCGCGCGGGACCGCGCGCCGCGGGCAACTTGCCGGCACGCGCGAACCACAGCGCGAGCTCGTCGTCCGTGTAGGCTTCGCGAATTGCATGAGTCACGAGCGCAGGAAGCAAGGACGGCGCTTTCACCTCGAGCTGTAGCTCGCGCACGCCCGGCACGAACCAGAGCGTTCCGTCGTGCCAGCCGAACAGCTCGATGAAGCGCGCTTCCACCTGCTCTATCAGCTCGCGCAGCAGCGAGCTTGCGCGCACGATGCCACGCGCCACCAGCTCTTCACCCAGCGAACGGCCTGTCTTCTTGCAGGTGGCCAGTGCGTCGGTCAAATCCTGCTCGCTGATGCGATCGGCACGCAGCAGCCGAGTACCGAGCAACTCGCTGTGCTCGGTGGAGCGAGCGGCGCGCAGCTCGCCGTCGACGAAGTAGAAATGCTTCTCGCGGCGCTCGTTGCGGGCAACGAGCACCCCTGTTTCCTCGCGCGCCGCAACGGCATGCAGCACCGCCGGCAGGGTCATGCGGTCGAGCGCGCTGCGCCAGGACGCGACGCGAGTCAGCGGCTCACCGAAGCGCGGGGCGCGCGCCAACGCCGGCACCGGCTGCGCCAAACGCTCGCCCGACTGCGCGGTGGAAGGCGACGCTGGCGCGGGATCCGTGCCTCGGATCGAGCTCGTGTCCGGCGCCTCGGCAGCTTGCGCGGCCTGCGCCTGCAGAAGCCGCTCGTGCGTCCCGCTGCGCGAAGGGAGAATCCCGAGACCCGACAACCAGGGGACGATTTCGCCCTCGCCCAGCGGCACGTCCAGCTCGCGGGCGATGTCGCGCAGCGCGCCACCAAACTCGGTCGCGTTCTGAAAGCGCAGCAGCGGATCGCGCGACAGCGCCTTGCGCAACGTCTGCAGCACGGGCGGTGGCAACTCGTCGGCGAAGCGATCGAGCACGTTGAGATTGGCTTCGTAGATGTTGGTCAGGATCTCGAACTCGTTTTGTCCGGAGAACAACGGGCGAGTGAGGAGCATCTCTGCCAAAATGATGCCGACCGTAAACAGATCACTGCGCGGATCGACGTCCGTGCCCATCACCTGCTCGGGGGACATGTAACCGACTTTGCCCTTCAGCTCGCCCGGATACGTTCGGCGATCGACGAACTCGCTGCGAACGATGCCGAAATCACCGAGCTTGATCTCGCCGGCACGGCCGATGAGCACGTTGCCCGGCGACACGTCGCGATGCACGATACCGAGTGGGCGCTCGTGCTCGTCGTGAGCGTCGTGAGCGAAAGCCAGACCGCGCAGCACTTCATGGGCAATGTGCAGGGCGATGCCACGTGGGAAGCGTTCACGCCGTGCCGACACGGTCCGCAGCAAACGCGCCAAGGACACGCCGTCCACGAACTCCATGGCCATGAACAGCTCGCCTTGGCTTTCGCCGAAGTCGACCACCTGCACGATGTTCGGATGACACAGTGCCGCGCAAATGCGGGCTTCGTCGCAGAACATCGCCACGAAACGTGCGTCCTGGGCGAGCTCAGGCAAGATACGCTTGACTGCAAAGCGCTTGGCAAACCCGCGGGGGCCGGCGCGGTGCGCGACGTAGACCTCTGCCATGCCCCCGAGCCCAAGCCGGTCGCCTAGCAAATACGGCCCGAGCATCGAGCCAGCGACAACCGAGGCATGGGCCATCAAAAGTAAGTGTAATTCACAAGACCCGCCGTGAACAGGAAACTCCTTGCAAATTCCCCGCTTGACGCGCGCTACGCGGCCCGCCAGTAGCAGCTGATCCTTTTCCAGACGATGACTCTAGGAATCACGATATTTTCGACTACTTTGCGGACGAGAGATGCAAAACGGATCCTGTCTCGAAGGAGTGCTGGGTGAGTAACTCGCTTACATCTTCGCACTCACTGACGCTGTCCGACCGCGAGCTTTCCGGTCCTTCGTCATCACGGCGGCGCGTTGTCGCGGTGACGGGAGCGTCGCAATTCTTGGGTACGAATCTGATCGGTTTGCTGGAAGAAGATCCCAACGTCCGCACGATCGTTTGCTTGGACACCGAGGCGCCGACGACCGCGGGCGCGAAGTCACGCGTCTACAACGTGAACTTGACGGAGGGCGTGGCCGAGGAGCGTCTAGCCGAGATCCTGTCGGCGGAGGCAGTGGACGTCGTCGTTCATTTGGCTTTTTTGGACTCACCGACGCATTCGACTGCCTTCGCACACGAGCTCGAGAGCGTCGGAACCATGCACGTGCTCAACGCCTGTCGACGCACGAAAGTCCACAAGATCGTGATGCGAAGCCACACGCTTCTGTACGGCGCGCACGCCACCAACCCCAATTATTTGTCGGAGAAGCATCCGTTGCGCGCACGGCGTAGCGAGTCCTTCTTTGCCGACAAGATCGAGGCGGAGAGTGAAGTCTTGCGCTTCGGTCGGCCAGGCCAAGGGCGCATCGCTACCGTGCTGCGCATCGCGCCCGTGCTAGGGCCGACCGTGGACAACTTCGTGACTCGTTATTTGAGCCATCGCCTGACGCCTACCGTGCTCGGCTTCGACCCGCTTTGGCAATTCGTGCACGAGGCTGATGCCGTCCGCGCGCTGCGTCTGGCAACGCTGTATGATGCACCCGGCGTATTCAATATCGTCGGGGACGGCGTGCTACCGCTGCGCACCGTGATCAAGTTGGCCGGGCGGAGCACCCTGCCCTTACCGCGATCGCTCGCCTCCGGTCTGACCGCAGCGCTGTGGCTCACGCAACTCGCCGAGGCGCCGCCTGCGTTCTTCGACTATTTGCAGTATATCTGCGTCGCCGACGGCGCTCTGGCGCGAAAACAGCTCGGCTTCGACCCGCTCTACACCAGCCGCGAAGCGCTGATCGACTACGCCAACGCCCAGCACCTTCGCGACGTGAAACTGCTTTCGGAGACGCCCGCGTGAAACGCAAGGACAAGAGCCGTAAGCGCGACGCCAGCGCAACCCAGGAAGCCGCGCGGCCGCGCGCCGCAAAGAGCGCCCCTCACGACGCCACCAGGCGCAGCGCTGCCCGCGGCGAGCAAGACAAGACGCCGACCAACAAGAAGCGCAAAGCACGCCGCACCGGGCGCAGCCGAGAGCCCGCAGCCTCGCGCGTCGAGGCGCGGCGCGCTCACAAACCGCAACCGGCAGCCCCTACCGCTACCCCCGCTCCGGAAGCAATCAACGATGAGCTTGCCGCCATCGACGAAGTGGGGCTCGGCGACACCGACGTGGATTCGGAGGAAGCATTCGAGCTGGGCATCGGCTCGCGCATGGTGTCGCCGACCACGCAATACGGCGAGGCCTTCGACAGCACTCCGCCCACCGCTCAAGAGCGCAAGCCAGGTGACGTCGAAGCCCAGATCCGCGCTCTCGAAGCGCGTCTGGACGGCCTGATTCGGCAGCGAGATTTCAGCGACGCGGCAGGCGAGGCTGAAGCTGAAGCTCCCGCGCCCAGCTCGGAGCGCCGCGCTGGCTCGCTCGCAAAGTCCAGCTCTGCGCCGCCCGCAAAGGTCGAGTCCGTGTTGCCGCTCGCGGAAGACTTCATCTCGCGTAAATGGGGTCGTGCTGCGCTACGCGGTCGTTCTGAGGACTTCGACGACTTCGGCCTCGATCCGGGCTTCGAGCGTCGCGTACAGCCGGCCGTCGAATTCCTGTACAAGACCTACTTTCGTACCTCGGTCGAGGGCATCGACAACGTGCCCGCCGAGGGCCGCTGCATCGTCGTAGCGAACCATTCCGGCGCGCTGCCGTTGGACGGTCCGATGCTCCGCGCAGCGCTTCGCATCGAGCACGCTCAAAAGCGGGACCTTCGCTGGCTCGCGGAAGATTTCGTGTATTACCTGCCCTTCGCGGGTGTGTTCATGAATCGCGTCGGCGCAGTGCGCGCGTGTCCAGAAAATGCCGAGCGGCTGCTCGAAAAGGAAAGCGTGGTCGCCGTCTTCCCAGAAGGCGTGCACGGCATCAAGAAGCTGTTCAGCCAGCGCTATCACCTGCAGCGCTTCGGCCGCGGTGGCTACATCCGGCTATGCCTGCGGATGCGCGCGCCAATCGTGCCCTGTGCCATCATTGGCGCCGAGGAGTCGAGCCCGCTCTTGTATCGCCTGGAGGGCCTGACCGAGCTGCTCGGCCTGCCCTACTTCCCGATCACGCCGACCTTCCCGCTGTTCGGGCCGATCGGCCTCCTGCCGGCACCCGCGAAGTGGCGCATGCGCTTCGGCGAGCCGATTCACTTAGACAGCTACGGGCCAGAGGCCGCCGACGACCACGTGCTGGTCGGCCGCCTTTCCGAGCGCGTGCGTAGCTCCATCCAAGCCATGCTCGACAGCGGTCTGCGCGAGCGCCGCAGTGTTTGGTTCGGTTAGTGCGAGACGGCGTGCTGGTCGTCGACAAGCCGGGAAAAGCAACCAGCCACGACATCGTTGCCCAAGCGCGGCGCATCTTCGGCACTCGCGAGGTCGGGCATGCCGGCACCCTCGATCCAATGGCAACCGGCGTGCTGCTGCTCTTGTTCGGGGAAGCCACGAAGCTGTCCGGTTTTCTGACTCGGGATCGAAAGCGCTATCGCGCGACGGTCTGCCTGGGAAGAGCCACTGACACGTTGGATGCCGACGGGCAGACGACGGAAGAAGTACCGTTCGACCCCGAGCAGCTCAGCGACGCTTCGCTCGAAGCCGCCCTCGCCGTAGAGCGCGCACGCTTACGCCAGGTGCCGCCCGCCGTCAGCGCGATCAAGGTCGACGGCAAACGCGCGTACGCGCTGACGCGCGCGGGCAACGCGCCCGAGCTCGCGGAACGCGACGTGCGCGTGGCGGAGCTGACCTTGATCTCGCGTCTCGGAAGCGAGCTCAACGTCGAGGTCGAGGCATCCAAGGGCTACTACGTGCGGGCTTTGGCGCGGGATCTGGGCAGCTCGCTCGGTTTCCCCGCTCATCTGTCGCAACTGCGGCGCCTGTCCAGCGGGCGCTTCCAGCTGGCCGAGGCCTGCACGTGGCCGGCCAGCGCCGATGCCGCCCTGGTTTCGACCGCCGAGGCAGCGCGACGCGCGCTGCCCACCGCAGTGTTGGCCGAGACTGGCGAGCACCGCGCTCGCCTCGGCCAAACGCTCGAGCCAGCTGACTTCGTCAGCCTCGGCGCGGCTCCTCTAACGGAGACGGAGGCTTGGTTCAACGCCGAGGGCCAGCTGATCGCGCTCGGGCACGAGCGTACGCCCGGTGAGTTTCGGGTCGTGCGTGGCATGCGCACGCCAAGCGCGTAACGGCCTTCGCGGGCTCACTCAACCCGGACGCGGGCGGCGAAACCCCGCCCCTCGAGCCTGTCTAGGATCCGCTGCTGCAGACCTTGGCCGACGCTAGTTCCTCGGGGCAGCTCTAGCTCGACGCTGACCGAGCGCTGCTCGGTATGGACAACCAGGGTAGCCCCGGCGAGCGCGCCGGACAGCTCGATCCGAGCCGACCCCTTGCTGCGATCCCCACCCCAAGCCACACGACGCGCGAGTCCCATGAGCAGGTTCTGCAGATCCTCGCGAAGCGGGAGCAGCGCAGACGCCGCCGAACTGGGAGCAGGCACAACCTCAGAGGTGATGCCTGGATGAACCGCCATCTGACACCAGAGCGGGTCGAGCAACCCTTCCTTCCCGCCCTCCGAGCGCGCCTCCAGACCTGCATCTTCATCGCGCCGAGGGTGGCTTCCGTGCTTCGCGCGGGGGCTTTCCCCGTCGGTTTGTGCGCCAATCGGACGCCCAGGGCAGGTAGCTGGCCCGTGGGCCAAATGTAACGCTAAAAGCGGACCCCGAAGAAGGCCTCGAAATACCGACGAAGGAGTGATTCTATTTACGTTATCTGGCATGCCGCGGGTGGTCGTCCGAGCGGCCGGATCTAGGGCTCTTAGAGGGCTCACTTCGGCCATTGCCGGGGGTCGGTCACGGTTGGCACGGGTTGCGCGCCCCGGGGGGGGTCCGCTAAGTGATCAGTAGGAGGCGGGTGCGATACGCACCGCACGACCTTGGATCCAGCCCCACCATTACGAATCGTCCATCTGCTCGTCGCGTCGCTGCCAGCGGCGTTCGCCGCAGTTTCCGCGGCCGCAAGTTGGGCCATCACGACCCTGTCCGCCGCGCGGCGCACGGCCCTGCGCGATACGCTCGAGGGCGGAGCCCAGCGTGCGCTCGATCGCTACCTCGAGTCCGGGCCGGTCATCGAGGCCCGTTGGCTGGTCATTCGCACGATAGGCATCGCGGTCAGTGCTTTGTTAGTGGGCCGCTTGCTGCCCGAATGGCTAGGCGGCTGGCTTCCAGTGGTGGCAGCGATGATCGCCCTCTTCGCTTACGCCCTGCCCAGCGAGATCGCTCGCGGCTTGGTGGCGCGGAGCGCCGACACCGCGGCTCCGCTGCTGCTCCAGGTGCTGCGCCCGCTGGAGTGGTTGGCCGCGCCGATCGCTGCGCCCATCGCCTGGGCGGGGCGCGTCGTCGGCGGCTGGGCCAGCCCGCCTCCGGCGCCCGCACCCGGAGTGACCGAGACCGAGGTGGAACTGATCGTGAACGAGGGCGAGCTCAACGGCTCGCTCGGACACGACCAATCCGAGATGATCCGAAACGTGCTCGACTTCGGCGACGCCACGGCGGGGGAGCTGATGATTCCGCGCCCTCAAGTGACGGCCTTCGATATCGGCACGCCGATTGACGGGCTAGTGCGGCTGGTCGTCGAGAGCGAGCACTCTCGATACCCGATCTACAAGGATACGATCGACAACGTCGTCGGCATTTTGCACGCCAAGGACTTGCTGCGGCACGCTTCGCTCGGCAAATCGAACGACGTCCGTGTCGAGTCGCTGCTGCGCCAGCCCGTGGTGTTCGTCCCGGAGAGCCAGCTCGCGACTAGCGTGCTCAAGGACATGCGCTCGCGGCGGCATCACATGGCCGTCGTGATCGACGAATTCGGTGGCTTCAGCGGGATCATCACGCTCGAGGATCTGCTCGAGGAAATCGTGGGCGACATCCGCGACGAGCACGACGTCGAGGAAGCGCCGATCGTCGATGTCGGCGATGGCAGGATGATGGTCGACGCGAGCGTTTCGATCGCCGACTTGAGCCGCTACCTAGGCGCCGATCTGCCGGAGGACGGCGACTACCACACGCTGGCAGGATTCATCGTCGCCGAGCTGGGGCGCGTGCCCGAGCCGGGCGCGACGCTGCGCGCGTTCGGTCTAGACTTCGTGGTCCGCGAGGCGGACGAGCGACGCGTCGTCAAGGTCGAGATCACGCGGGTCGCGGCGCCGGAGTCGATCTTACCTCGCTCTTCGTCACGCATTACCGCTGCCTGACCGGCCGCGCCGCGCCGCGCGCCAACCATAAAAACACAATTGGCCGGCGGAGCATCGAGCACCGCCGGCCAACGTTTGCTGGGCAGGACAGCGAAAACTACGGCGTAGTCGCGCCGATTAGCTTCAGCTTCTGAACCAGCTTTTGGCCGGAATCCAGGAGGCCCGCCTTTTCTTCGCCGGGATTCTGGTCGCCGCGCAGCACGTCTTCCAAATCCCCCAGCTCACGGCGCAGCTGAACCACGACGCTGGTCGGGCAGACCGCCCCTTGCGACCCGGGATCGACCGGAATGAACAAGCCGTCCTCACTGATCGGGTTGCCGGTGTTGTAGCGCTTCAGCACGGCTTGCTTGTCGCCGACCGGAATGTGAATGTCGTCGGGCCACTTCGCCTTGTCCCCTTCGGGCTTGGCGAGGAACGGCGTCGGGATGGGCTGCATGGTGGCCCAGGGTCCAGCCGGACCATTGCCGAGCACTACAGACCAGCGAACCTGCGGCTTGGGATCCAAGAAATCCTGCACGGCCTTCTTGTTGCCGGACAGCACGTTTTGGAGCTTCTCTTTCTGATCGTTGACCTTGTCGACCAGGGTCGAAAAGTCGATCAGCATGGAGAGAACCGCGGGGTTGAAGCGGCCGATGCCCTTGCCGCTCAGGTCCGCAGCGGTAAACGGCAGGTTGATCGCGCCGAGCTTGGACACCTCGTCGTCCGGGAAGGTGGACTTGGAAAGCTTGTCCTTGGCCGACTTGAGAATGTCGGCGAGCTCGCCGGCCTTCTTCGTTGACTCGTCGACCTTGGTCACTAGCTCGCCAGCGCCGGACACGGCCGCCTCCGCCGCCTTGTTGCGCTCGCTGATACCGCCGCCGGCGAAACCGAGAGCGGCACCGATGCCGGCCGTGAAAATCGCCAACACCAGCACCTTCGTGCGACCCGACTTTTGGGCCTGCACGAACTCGTCGCTCATCTCGAGCGTGATGGTCTGCGGCTGAACGCGCACTGGCGCCGCTTGCGGAGCCATCGCTCCGTAGGGATTCGAAGCGTCTACCCGGGGTGCGGCCGAGGGAGAGCTCGAGCCAAACGGAGGAGCGGGAACTCGGCTCGGGTTGGCCACCGGCATCGCTGCGGCGGGCTGCGAGGGCTTGGGAATGCCGACTGGGGGCGGAATAGAACCGGCTGCTGGCGAGCTGACCGTTTTCTTTCCGAGGCGCGACTTCAGATCGATTTTGGGCTTCTTATCTTCCATCGGGGGCTCGTCGAAACGCCGGATATCATTGCGGGAAGAGAGGAAAAAGAGTTGACCCGCCCGGGTGGCGACCGGCCGGCACACTAGCGGCCCCAATCAATGTCGGCAAGCTTCAAATCAGCCGCGCGGCACCAGTCCGCGGGCCGCACGCGCAGCCACAGCAAAGGTTTTGCGTAGTACCGCAGATCAGGCGCGATCACACGTGCGCACGCGACGGCGCCGCCGGCATTGACCCGCGAGGTCCTGGATGCAACGCTTCCGCCCGTGAAAAAGCGCGTCGTGGTCGTCGATAACTACGACTCCTTCACCTACAACCTGGTCCAGTACATCGAGACGCTCGGCGGCGAGTGTGACGTGCGCCTCAACGATCGCGTCACCATACAAGAGATCCGTGACGCTGAGCCCGCGGGAGTGCTGCTTTCTCCGGGCCCGGGCAATCCGGACGACGCCGGCGTGACCCTGGCGGTAATAGAGCAGCTGGCTGGAGAGCTGCCAATCTTCGGTGTCTGCTTGGGACACCAGGCCATCGGGCAAGCCTTCGGCGGCAAGGTCGTGCGTGCTCCCGAGCTGATGCACGGTAAAACCTCGGGCATCGAGCACGACGGGCGCAGTATCTTTCAGGGTATTCCCTCACCCTTCGAGGC
>Ga0210392_10001164_pt1 | contig 14154 bp, 11 predicted proteins | sample IncBWC30OmetaG_FD_161057 | JGI IMG/M metagenome (GOLD analysis project Ga0210392, IMG submission 161057) | Forest soil microbial communities from Barre Woods Harvard Forest LTER site, Petersham, Massachusetts, United States - Inc-BW-C-30-O ...
AACCCGTTACCCAGCGCAACAATGACGCTCAACGTGGGAAGGCCATGCTCGGGCGCCGCCAGCAATTGAGCCAGTCTTTCGGTGGGCACGAATTTTGGATCGCTCAATTGAATGGTCAACAGGCGTGCGATCGACGGGAAAAAACTGATGGCCACGGCGGGCGCATGACGCGCGGGGACCGCGCTGAATGCTTGCACGGTGATGTTCAGAGCCAGGAAAACCAGCACCGGAGCCAACGCAGCGAGCGGCACCAATTCGATCAAATTGGCCAAATATCCGAGCACGCCGCCCAAGCCCACGAAAATTCCCGTCAGCAGCGTGTATCCGGAACGAGCGCCCATCTCTTTGAACGCCGGATGACCGATATACGGCGTGGTCTGCGCCACGCCGCCGGCCAGCCCGGCCAACAATGTTGCCGCTGCTTCCGCGAGCAAAATACTGCGGACGTCGTAATCGTCGCCGGCGACGCGGGCGCTTTCGGTGTTGTTCACACCGCCCACGACCGTCAGCAGCGCAAACGGAATGATCAGCGGAAGGTAATGCCACAGTCCGGCGAAGCCGCGAATAATCCCGACGTCCGGGTGCGGAAATGCGAGGCGCAGAGCCGGCATCGACGGCGCGGGAATCTGCATGCCCAGAAACCCGAAATGCCCGGCTCCGTAATACAGCGCTGTCCCGACGATGACCGCAAACAGCACGCCCGGCATTCGCAGGGGAACCGATCCCTTGGCAACCAGCGCGTAGAGAATGAGCCCAAGGGTCAGAAAACCGACGATCGGAAACTGCAGCAAATCGACCATCGGAAAGAAGCCGATCAATGTCAGCGCAATCCCGGCCAACGAGCCGAGCAGTCCGGCCATGGGAATCAAGCGCCGCACCGTCCTGCCCGCGAAGGACAGAATCAGCTTCAAGACTCCCATGGCTGCGGTCGCCGCCATGCCGAGATACCAGGTCTGAAGACCGGCCGCGGTCGGATCAAGACCCGCGGCGCGGAAGGCGGCGAAGGCGGGACCCAGCACCAACAGCGCCATGCCGATGGTCGAGGGCGTATCCAATCCGAAGGGCATGGCGGTGACATCGTTGCGGCCGGTTCGGCGCGCAAGTCGCACCGCCAGCCAGGTATAAACCAAGTCGCCCGCGAGCACGCCCAGCGCCGTTCCGGGGAACATTCGTCCGAAGACGATGTCCGCCGGAACGGCATACACGCCGATCAACACCGCCGCAAGCAAGCCAAGAACCGACAGATTGTCGACCACCAGTCCGAGGAAGCCGTTTACGTCGCCGGGAACCAGCCGAAAATAGGACGCGCGGCTGAGCCTAGTTACCAAGGTTGAGAAGCGCCGCGTTACCGCCGGTCGCCGTGGTGTTGACGGTCAACGTTCGTTCATTCGCGAATCGCGACAGATAATGCGGGCCGCCCGCTTTCGGACCCGTGCCTGACAGCCCGTTTCCGCCGAAGGGCTGCACGCCCACCACGGCACCGATCATGTTGCGATTGACGTAGGTATTGCCGATCGCCGTGTCCTCGAATACTTGCCGCCAAAATGATTCCAATCGCGTCTGCACCCCGAGCGTCAAACCGTATTGACTGTCGCGAATGGCCTGCAGTACCTCGCGGATCCGATCCGATCGATACCGCACCACGTGCAGTACCGGCCCAAATTCCTCGCGGGTCAGTTGCGCTGCGGATTCAAGCTCGATGAGATGCGGAGCAAAAAAACTGCCGTGAGCGTGCGCTTCGCCGAGTTTGCACGCCTTGACGATCCGCGCCTCCTTGCGCATGCGCTCAACATGCTGCGCCAAACCGTCGCGGGCGGCGGCGTTGATGACCGGTCCCACGTCGGTCTGAAGATCAGCGGGGTCGCCGATGATCAGTTCATCCATGGCGCCGGCAATCATCTCCAGCACCGAGTCCGCGATTTCTTCCTGCAGGAACAAAAGGCGCAGCGCCGAGCAGCGTTGACCGGCGCTCATAAAGGCCGAACTCACCACATCGTCGACCACTTGCTCGGGCAGCGCCGTTGAATCGACGATCATCGCATTCAAGCCGCCGGTCTCCGCAATCAATGGGACAATGATGCCGCCGCGCGAGGCCATCGCACGGTTGATCGTCAAAGCAGTTGCCGTCGAGCCGGTCATGGCCACGCCCGCGAGCGCCGGATGCGCCAATGCAACTTCTCCAAATAATCGGCCCGGCGTGGGCATCAAATGCACCGCCTGCGGCGGAACGCCCGCTTCGTGCAGCACACGTATGAATCGTGCGGCGATCAATGGCGTGGGTTCAGCCGGCTTCGCCACCACCGAGTTCCCCGCGCCAAGCGCCGCCGTGACCTGACCGGCGAAAATCGCCAGCGGAAAGTTCCACGGACTGATGCAGGCAAATACGCCGCGGCCCTGCAGTGTCAGCTCGTTCACTTCGCCCGTCGGACCTTCGAGACGTTCCGGAGCCGCGAATTGCTTGCGCGCCCGCAGCGCATAGTAGCGGCAATAATCCACCGCCTCGCGCACTTCCGAGATGGCGTCCGAGATCGTCTTGCCCGCCTCCCGCACCAACAGTCCGTGAAACTCGGCACGATTGGCTTCAATAATATCCGATGCCCTCTCCAGGCAATTCGCCCGCGCATCGCCGCCGCTGCGATTCCACTCAGATTGGGCCGCCGCCGCCGCATCGAAAGCCGTCTTGATTTCGGCGGCGCCGGCGTCGCGAGAAACGCCCACCTGATCGCGCCGGTCCGCTGGGTTGGTAATCGGACGGGACGCTCCCGGCAACAACACGCCGTTGATGATGGGGCCCGAAGTCGACGCATCCGCGGCCTTCTTGGAGCGATGCGTTGCGATCTCGTCGCGCAGAGCCTGAAGCTCGCGCGGATCGCCGAGATCGATTCCGCGGGAATTGCGCCGATCGGAATACAAGGCGGACGGTACCGGCAGCCGCGGATGCGCGAAGGGCTCCAAGCGCTCCAGCTCCGAGATGGGGTCGCGGACAATCTCCGTTACCGGCACTTGCTCATCCATGAAACGGTTGACGAACGAGGTGTTGGCGCCGTTCTCGAGCAGACGCCGCACCAGATATGCCAGCAAATCCTTGTGTTCACCCACCGGGGCATAGACGCGTACCCGCGGGAAATTCGCGACCTGGCGCGCCGCTTCCGCGTACAGCAGCCGGCCCATGCCATGCAGGCGCTGGAATTCAAAATTCGCCTTTGCCGGCGCCATCTCCAACACCGCGGCAATGCTGTGCGCGTTGTGCGTGGCGAATTGCGAATAGATCACGTCCGTGTGCTTGAACATGCGGCCCACGCAGGCGAGGTAGGACACATCCGTGGTGACCTTGCGCGTGTATACCGGGTAGCCGTCAAGACCGCGCTCCTGGGCCCGCTTGATCTCGGAATCCCAGTAAGCGCCTTTCACCAGCCGCACCGCCATTTTTCTGCCGTAACCCCGCGCAGTCGCCGCCACCCAATCAATGACCTCCAAGGCACGCTTGCCGTAGGCCTGCACGGCAAGCCCGAGCCCCGGCCAATCCCGCGTGGCCGGGTCCTGCGCCAAAGCCTCGATGACGTCCAGCGAGAGGTCAAGACGGTCTGCCTCCTCCGCATCAATGGTCAGTTGGATGCCGAGCCGCGCGGCTTGACGCGCCAGTTCAAGCGCTTGCGGCACGAGGCGCTGCATGACGCGCTCACGCTGCAGCAGACCATAGCGGGGCTCCAAGGCCGACAGCTTGATGGAAATGCTCGACGCGTCATGAACGGCACGACCGGCGGCGGTGGCGCCGATGACGTCGATGGCGTGCTGGTAGGACTTGAGGTAACGCTCCGCATCCTGCAGCGTTCGTGCGCCCTCACCCAGCATGTCAAATGAACATAGGCCCACTTCCGCTTCACGGGCGCTGCGCTCCAGCGCCTCTTCAATTGTGCGCCCCACCACAAACTCGCCGCCGATGATGCGCATGGCGCGGCGTACCGCGAGACGCACCAAGGGTTCGCCCGCTTTGCGAGTCAGCTTTCGCATCCACCCGCCGGCATCGGTCTTGATGGACGGATCCAACTCGAGAATGCCCCCGGTGAGCATCAGTCCCCAGGTCGAGGCATTGACAAACAGAGACTCCGACTGGCCGGCGTGAGACGACCAGTCGCCTGACTGAAGCTTCTCGGCGATCAACCGATCCGCCGTGACATCGTCCGGAATGCGCAGCAGCGCCTCGGCAATGCACATGAGTGCAATGCCCTCTTGATTCGACAAACCGAACTCTTGCAGAAAGGCGTCGAGAAACGGCCGCTCAGCCCGCCGTGCGCGCGCCCCCTCAACCAGCGCCATCGCGACGGTAACCGCGCGGTGCCGTGCGCCGCCGGTGAGTTCCAGGCTATGCAGCAGGCGCTTGACCGCCCGATCTTCAGGCCATGTTCCGTGGTCTCTTATCGTCCGGCGCAGCGTGTCTTGCGACTCGCTGGGTAAGGATGGGTGCAAGTTGGCGGCCATAGGTTATTCCGATTTTAGTGGCTTATCGTCGCAAAAAACACGGCACTGGGCGCGGATAATGAATCAGGCTCAATATTGCTGAGCCGAACCGTGCCCTGCGAAAACACGGCAAGATCCCATGGCTCCAGCCTCACAGGTCCGCCTGCATCGCCGTCCAGCAACAATGGGGCCTCGAGGCTGAATATCAAAGCGGACTGCGGCGCTGCCAACGCCGTTGGGCTCTTATCCAAGCGTACGACGCGAGCGTCGGCCCGCAGCGACTTGGACACCATGAAATTCAGGTCCACGCAGGGCCCCCGGAGCAAATCGCAATGAGTGCGCAGAGCCCCGTCGAACTGCACCGAATCGCCGATCTTGCGCAAGACACACTGCTCTTCACTGTCGAATTTGAGTGTCAATCCTGCGCCTCGCAGCAGCACCATGCTGCGGGTGTAGCCCCCGAAATCCGAGAAAGGGCCGGACGAATCGATGTGCGCCACGCTTACCCGCCACAGGAAGGGTTCGCCGTCGGCCGGCACACGCAGGGCTTCCTGCGTCATACCGCCGCCATTCTTCCAGGGAGTCGCCTTGAAGGATGATTGGCGGATGATCTTGAGGGCAGTCGGCACGCGCGAATCATACAGTAGGCAAAGTGAGTTTCAGACGGCGCATGAACATGGCGGCGCGCTCTATCCAAGAATGCGAACGCGCGTGCACCGGGCGGTGGGACAGGAAACGCCGGATGTCGGCGGCCAGCAAGGCCGCCGTGGCATAGCGATTCTCGGGCTCGCGCTGCATGGCTTTGGCGATGACGGCATCCAGATCGCCGCTGACCCAGCGCTTGGACGACGACGCGGCGAGGGACTCGGAGGCCAAACTCGCATCGTCGGTCAGCACTGCGCGGATGATTTGAGTGGGCGTCGACGTCTCGGATGCGAACGGATGCCGATTCGTCATCAGCAGATGCAGCAAAACACCCAGCGCGTACACGTCGCTTGCGGGCGTGACCGGCTCGCCGCGAATCTGTTCCGGTGCCGCAAAAGCCGGGGTCATGCCCAGCGATGGCGGCGCGTCGAGCGCCGCGTCGACGGGTGCTGTTTTGGATATGGACGCTGAGGTGGTCAGCGACGCGGAGTTGGATATGAGGGAGGCAACACCGAAGTCCAACAACTTGGCGACGCCGTCGGCGGTAACCAGAATGTTCGAGGGTTTAAGGTCCCGGTGCACGATTCTGCCTGCGTGCGCGTGTGCAACGGCGTCGATTACCGGCAGAGCCAGCGTCAGCCTCGCATCCAGCGACAGTTCATGGCTGGCGCAGTATTCATCGATGCGAATGCCCTCGACGTATTCGAGGATGAGAAACGGCTGGCCGTCCGCACCGAAGCCGGCATCAAAGAGCCTCGCGATGTTGGCATGAGATTGCCGCGCCAGCAGGCTTGCCTCGCGGCGTATCTGCTCGGCGCCTTGGGTAGCGACGCCCCGATGATCGAGGATCTTGATGGCAACTTTGGAATCGAAGTGCCCATCGCTGCGTCTGGCCAGCCACACCGATCCCATCCCGCCTCGGCCGAGCAGGGACTCCAGCGTGTAGGCACCGAATTGCTGCCCCGCCAGCGGCTCGACGCCGGGGCTCAAGGGCGAGCGCTCGAGGAACTGCGCGGCGTCGACCGCAGCGTGCGTGGCCAGAAGCGCGCTTAAATCAGCGGCCAACTGGGGCTTCAGAGATCTCAGTTCGCTCAGCCAGCGCTCGCGCGCAGGTGATTCCAGATCCAGCGCATGATCGAGATAGGGGGAAATTTCTTTCCATTGTTCCGCGCTGAAGCGCCCTACGCGGTCCACGCAATCACTCAGGTTTCCGTCAGCTCATGCTGGAGTAGGATGCGCGCCTTCTCCCAATCTCGCTTGACGGTTCGGTCCGAGGTGCCCAACGCCGCTCCAATTTCTTGAAACGTCAACCCACAAAAAAATTTCAGATCGACGACCTGCGCAAGCCGCGGTTCGACGCTGGCAAGCGCATCCACGGCTTCGCCGAGGCGCTGCAATTCTGCATCCGACCCGACACCCTGCGGCATCTCGGTGGGCAGCACGGTAATTTCGAATCCCCCGCCGCGTTTCTGCGCTGAGCGGCCGCGGAAATAATCGATGATCAAGCCGCGCATCGCGCGAGACGCATATGCCAGGAATCGCGCTCGGTCCGGAAAAGCCACCGATGCCCGGCTCGACATGTCCAGATAAGTCTCGTGCAGCAGCGTGGTGGGACTCAAGGTGAGCGAGGCATTGCGCCGCAATTGACGTTGCGCGAGGCTATGGAGTTCTGCGTACAGTACGGTGAACAACTCCTCGCGGGCTTTCGCGTCGCCGTTTTCCGATGAGCGGATGAGAATATTGAGATCCGTATCGGGCATGTCATCGCGTTCCTCGAGGCTGCAGTCATCTTACGGAGAAATCCGAAAATATTCGCGCGCTTACGGTTGCTTTTGCCTTGATTTGACCTATTTCCCGAGCTGTGTGGTGACGTAAGCCGCGACATCCCGGATCTGCTGGAAGGTCAGCGCGGCCGCGAATGGCGGCATATTGTTCTTTCCGGAAATAACGGTGTTGGCGACGAGTTCCAGCGCGACGGCCTTGGTGATATCCGGGCCGCCGCCGTGACCGCCTTTGCCCTCCTCCCCATGACAGGCGGCGCATACGTGAGCAAATACCTGCGCGCCGGCGGTCACGTCTCCGCCCTTGAGCGAAACCGCGGTTGCTCTTGCGGCCAAGGCTCCGGGAGGATCGGAAGGCGGTAGCTTGCCGTCAAGCGAGAATAGCCAGACGCTGTCCCCCGCCGGGCTGCCCGCAAAAGTGTTGCCCGCTGAAACGATGGCGATTTTCTGATGACCATTGTGCTGAAAAATGCTGGCGGCTGCGTTCACACCGGCGCCGGTCTGAAATTCCCACAGCACATCGCCGTTGCGCGAATCGAGCGCCACGAAACGGCCATCGTTGCGTCCGGTGAACACGATATCGCCCGCGGTGGCGGCCGAGCCGCTGTAGCAGCTGTCCTTCCAGCGCTGGCGCCAGACAATTCGATTGGTCCGCATGTCGACGGCGGCGAAAATTCCGTTGAGTGGAATGTCGGAAAAACCGAACAGACCCTGGGTGTAGCCGGTGCCCGACTTCGGCTCCTTGGATTCGCCCACCATGAAGCGTCCCATTTGGTCGTTCGCGCAAACGAACAGAATCCCACGCCGCGGATCATAGGAGCTGGGGGGCCAATTGGTGCCGCCCCACGGACTCGGCTTTGCGACAACGGCGTGGTCCCAGTAGGGAGTGAATATGCGGCCTTCGTTGACGAGCCGAAAACCTGCCGGCGGAATGTCGATTGATTGCGGCACGACCGGATCACCGATGGGGAATGGCTGAGTTGCCGCGGTGTTCTGCCGGGATTCCTGCGGCACCGGGGTTTCATCGATTCCGATCAGCGGTTTGCCGGTCACGCGATCGAGAATATAGACCCATCCGGTCTTGCCGACTTCCGCGATCGCCTCACGAAGTTGGCCGTTGTACACCAAATCGAATAGGACGACCGGGCTTGCCGAATCATAGTCCCATAGGTCGTGATGTACTTGTTGGAAGTGCCAACGGTACTTGCCGGTCTTTGCCTCGATCGCGACGATGGAGACTGAATACAGGTTGTCGCCCTTGCGCAAGCTGCCATTGAAGTCCGGAGCGGCATTGCCGGTGGAAAAAAAGATCAACCCGTGCTTCGCATCGACAGCGGGTGTTTGCCAAACCATGGCACCGCCGTGCTGCCATAAGGGGTTGTCCTGCGGCCAGCTCTCATGGCCCGCTTCCCCCGGTCCGGGAATCGTGTAGAAGGTCCAAAGCGATTTTCCGGTCCGGGCACTGAATGCGCGCACTCGGCCGCGAGCCGCAAGCTCCCCTCCCGCGAACCCGGTGATGATCATGCCCTCGTAGTACAGCGGCGCGCTCGTGATCGTGAAGCCGTCCTGCCAGCGCTCTGCCTGTACCGACCACACCGGCTTGCCGGTGCGCTGATCCAGCGCAACGATTGCGCCATCGAGCCGCCCGAGAAAGATCTTCCCTTCGCCGATCGCGACGCCGCGGCTGAGCCAACCGCAACAGACCGTCGAGATCGTTTTTTCCAGGTGCGACTGATAAACCCACAGGTGCTTGCCGGTCTCGACGTCGATTGCAAACACGTCATCCGCACCGGTCGAGACAAACATCACCCCATCCTTCACGATGGGCTGAGCCTCGCCGGAGAACGGCGGTCCAACTCCAGAGCCCTCAAGGTGCGTTTGCCACTCGGCTCTTAGCGTTCCCACATTGGTCGAATTGATTTCCGCAAGAGGGGAATAACGCTGGTTATAAATGTTCCCGCCGTTCGTGACCCAGTCCTTCACGGGCAGATCCGTGAGCTGTTGCGCCGTGAAAGCGGTCAAATCCGCCGCCGATGCGCCGCCAGCCAGCAAGACGATCAACGCAAGCGATCGAAGCATAGTGATCCAACTCCCGTGGCGTGATTTGAAACGCTTGCGGCTACTGCGGCGGCAGCCCCTCGAAGATCGTCAGCCCGGGCGGGATGACAGCCCACGGCGGTCGATTGCGGGTAAAAATGGCCTGCCTCGGATGGAATGCCATCGGTTCGTCCAATGAGCCCGCGTAAATCGTATAGGAGGTTGAATCCTCGACTTCGCCGCCAAACACCAGCCCGCCGCAGACCGCGCAGGAATTACGAACCGCTATACGGCCGCTGGCCGCCTTGGAGCGGTGCTTGAGGATTTTCCCGGTAAATTTGACCGCGTTACGTGGAAATGTCATGAATGGGATGAAACCGGAGCCGGACGCCTTGCGGCAATCCGCACAATAGCAGTGACCTTCGTACGTCGGCTTCTCCGTGGCCTCGTAGCGCAACGCGCCGCATAGACAGCCCCCGGTGTAACGCGCCATGACCGCCTCCTTCGAAGAATGACCTATTTAGCCGCGGCGGCTGCGCGCCGAATAATTTCCACGGCATTGCCGGCGGGATCAGTCGCCACGATAATTTGCAGGTCGGGCCTGCCGGCGGACACTTCGCGGTATCCCAATCCGGCATCCGCAACTCGTTTTACCACAGCCTCGAATTCCGAGGTGTAAATGGCGACCACGGGGTACTTGCTCTTGGGCAGCGGCGCTTCCGCAAGCGGTTGAAACAGCGCGAGAAACGGCCCGTCCCCCATATTCATCAGCACTTCATCGTAGGCGGGTGTCTTGTAGCGCTGGCCCGGAGTGGCATTGAAAATCTTCGTATAGAACTCCTCCGCCTTCTTCCGGTCGCTAACGATCAACTTCGCTCCCCCCACAGCCCATTTGCCGGGTCGCGCCAGCAACTCAATGGCGTTGCCGCTGGGATCATGAGCGATGGCTATTTTGAACGGTCCTGACTGCGCGGCATCCAGCATACGTACCGGATACTGTGCAGCCTGCATGCGCATGACCAGCCCCTCCAGGTCCGGCGTGTAAATGAGCGCGACGGGAAATGCGCTTCTTTTCAGCTGCGGTTCTTGCTTTGGCGAGAACAACGCCAAATGCGCGCCGTCGTCGAATCCCATGATGGGTTCATCGTAGGCCGCCTCATCGCTGTAATGAGCCACTTCCTTCATTCCGAACATGTGTTCGAAGTAGGATTGGTTTTCCTTGACGTTGCCGATAATCAATTTGACGGCGCCGATTCTATTCACTTGCACGGGCACTTCCGCAGCATGCGCCGTCCATGCGGCCAGGCACAGCGCGGCCAATTTCGTTGTACTAGAATGATTGAGAAACATGCGAACATGTTATGGCAACTCGCGGCGGCAAGGTGAATAAAAGTAGGTTTGATTTGGTTATTTTTGATTGCGACGGTGTGCTCGTTGATAGTGAATTGATCACCAATCGCATCTTCGCCCGGATGCTGAACGAGATGGGCATTCCGGTCTCGCTCGAGGATATGTTCGAGCAATTCGTCGGACGATCCATGCCGCAGTGCTTGGAAATGACCGCGGGTCTATTGGGGCGGCCGGTTCCCGACGAGTTCTTGCCGGAATTCCAGGCGCGTGCCACGGCAGCGCTAAAACTGGAACTCAAGGCGGTGCCCGGCATCGAGCAGGTATTGGCCACCGTGGGCATACCGTACTGTGTTGCTTCCAGCGGTACTCACGAGAAGATGAATACGACCTTGGGCGCTACCGGCTTGCTCCCCAAGTTCCAGGGCAAGATGTACAGCGTCACCGAGGTCGCCCGGAGCAAACCCGCTCCCGATGTGTTCCTGTACGCGGCGAAGCAATCCGGCGTGGATGCCTCGGCGTGCGCGGTCATTGAAGACACGCCCACCGGCGTGCGGGCCGGCGTCGCCGCCGGGATGACGGTTTTCGGCTATTCCGCTCTCACACCCCAACAACGGCTGATTGCGGCCGGCGCGCACTACACGTTTGAGCACATGCGCGACCTTCCGGATCTGATCAGCCGCTGCGGCTAAAGACTGCTACCAGAGCGTTACGCGGTCCTCGGGCCGAAGATACATCTTGTCGCCGCTCTTCACCGGGAAGGCATCGTAGAAACTCGGCATGTGCACGACGACGCCGTTGACACGGTACTTTTCCGGCGCGTGAGGGTTGGACTTCACCAGCTCGATGAGAGCCGCGTCGCGGGTCTTGCTGAGCCAACTTTGGGCATATCCTATGTAGAACCGTTGATCGGCACTCATGCCGTCGATGACCGGCGGCGCGCGTCCATTTAACGAGGCGATATAGGCCTTGTAGGCAATCTCAATTCCAGCGATGTCCGCGATGTTCTCGCCCAGCGTCAGCTCGCCGTTGACATGGAAGCCCGGTACCGGTTCGAACCGGCCATATTCGGCGACCAGTTTATCCGTCTTGGCCTTGAATTTTGCGTGATCCTCGGCGGTCCACCAATCACGGAGATTGCCGTCGCTGTCGAATTGGCTGCCCTCGTCATCGAAGCCATGACTGATTTCATGCCCGATCGTCGCCCCGGTTGCGCCGTAGTTGAACGCACCCTCTGCATCCGGATTGAATACCGGCAACTGTAGAATTCCCGCGGGAAATACGATCTCATTCAGCTGCGGATCGTAGTACGCGTTGACGGTGGGTGCAGTCATCTGCCATTCGTCGCGGTCAATCGGACCGCCCAATTGCGCGAGCTTGCGGTCGTTTTCAAACTTCACGCCGCGCTTCACGTTACCCGGTAGGTCGGTGGGGGATATGACCAGCTTGCTGTAGTCGCGCCAGCGTCTTGGATAACCAATTTTAACGTTGATCTTGCGCAGCTTGGCCCGCGCTTCCACTTTTGTGGCCTCGCTCATCCACGACAATTGATCGACGCTTTGGGCATAGGCTTTCAGCAGGTTGGCGACGAGGTCATCGATGCGCGCTTTGGCCTTGGGCGGGAAGTACTTTGCGACGTACAACTTTCCGGATGCTTCGCCGATCAGTTGATCGACCAGCTCGCAGCCGCGTTTCCAGCGCTCTTGATTTTTCGGCGTATCTCGCAAAACACCCTGCGTGAAGGCGAAATCTTCATCGACGAGCGCACGCGTCAGGTATGGAGCGCTGCCGGACAGCAGCTGATAGCGGAAGTATTCCTTCCAGGTGGGCAGCGGCGTACTCTTGATCAGCCCGGACAGGCCCTTGAGATAGTCAGGCTGGCGCACAATCATCGTCGGCAGGGGATCATCCGGTACGCCGCCTTTCGCCAGGTAACTGCTCCAATCGATGGACGGCGCGAGTTCCTTGAGTTGCGCCAGGTTGCGCGGATTGTAGGTCTTCTGCGGATCTCGATTCGCCACGCGAGTCCACTGAATTTTGGCGAAGGCGGTTTCGAGAGCGAGGATGCGGGCCGCCTCATCGGCTGCGTGCGCGTCTCCCAGAAGAGTCAACATTTTGGCAACGTGCTCGCGATACTTCGTGCGGAAACCGACCAGCTTCGCGTCATCGCTCAAATAATAGTCGCGATCGGGCAACCCCAATCCGCCCTGTGAAAACCAGAGCGCGTACTGGGTGGATTGTTTCGCGTCGGGCGCAACAAATATGCCGATGGGCGTCGCCACGCCGAGACGGTCGAGCTGCGCCATGAGCGGCCCAATATCATCCACACTCTTGATGGCATCGATCAATTCCAATTCGGGCTGCAGGGGCTTGACGCCTTGCTGTTCGATGCGAGCCTCGTCCATAAAACTGTCGTACAGGTCGGCCACCTTTCGCGCATCGGCATCGCTCGAATTGCGCGCGCCCTCAATCAGCTCGCGCAGCTGAACGAGCGATTGCTCGGCCATCATGACATCGACGCCGTAGCGCGAGCGGTCCGGCGGGATTTGTACCTTGCGCAGCCATGTGCCGTTCGCGTATTCAAAAAAATCGTTCTGCGGACGTACAGCCTTGTTCATATCAGCGGTTTGGATCCCGGACGCCAGCGGGGAATCCGCGAGCACCGCCGGCGCGGCTGCACTCAACAAGACGGTGGCAAGGGCAATGAGGGATTTCGAATTCACACCGGCTCTCCTAATGCGTGTAACGATGCTATGCGGCGCACTCTATCGCAATTACCACCGCCGGGAACGATTGGCAGCGCAACCATGCAGTCGGGACGACAAACGTGGTCGGCCTATCCCAAACATTCAGCTCAACTTGAGGCCGAAGCGAACGTCGAAAGCATTGACCTCTCAGTGACGAAGTCAATGAGGCGTGGAAGATCTCACCCGCGCCCGGTCATACGCGCGGGTCTCTAAGTTCGTGACCGAGGTGGCCGTCCCGGTTGCCTGCAACGCTGCAAGAAGCGAGGTAATCAAGGTCTCTTCACATCCCCCGCCCGGCAATCGGAGTTTCACAGCCCGCAAGCCTCTAAAATAGTAGTAGGTTATCTCGAAGCGGAAGCCATCTATCTGCCGGCCGCTTTCTGCGATGCCGGCTGTCGGGACGACCCACAGACGCCGCGGGATATTAAAGTGGTAGAAGAAGCTGTCATAGTCCGCCTCATAGCCTTCACGCCCGTCCCCGCCGCTTATTTTGTCGATGTGCACGTCGTCGGCGCCACAGCGCCGGGCCGACGACAGAATCGCGCCGCGCGCAATCGCAAAAGCTTGCGATTGAGGAATGGCATAAATGATTTCAGGACTATCGTGACTGTCGGGACTGGGCTTCGGAGCCAAATCAGCCGTTGCACACCCTGTGACTAAGAGTGCTATCAGAAACCTTGCCGCGCGTTTCATGACTCAGATCCTCCATCATTGAGTCGCCAGAGGGCGCATCACGGCCGCAATGGTTTTGTCCGCCGGATTCATGGCTCGTCCATCCGGCGCTTTCCAAGTCGAGGTCAAGGTTGTGGTGGCACTGCCGCCAAGACCGAGCAGAGTCGCGCCGAGAACCATTGCAGAGTAATTTCTTAGCATGGATGCAACGCTCTTATGACCCACTTATACGCCGGTTACTCGATGGCAACCAGCGTCGCCTTGGCTAGTCGGCCCGACATTAAAATTCGAGGCGAGAAACATTAGAAAGCCGCTAAGGACAACCGGCCAGATTTAAACCTTCGGCGGGTCCTGACCATCTAAATTCAGATCAGATGGCCCCAACCGCGCGGAGACTCGTAGGTCTTGCGCGGCTCAAGATCGAGGAGATACAAATGCGTTCCGCCATGTTCCTGCTGTGCATCGCC
>Ga0210392_10001166_pt1 | contig 14148 bp, 8 predicted proteins | sample IncBWC30OmetaG_FD_161057 | JGI IMG/M metagenome (GOLD analysis project Ga0210392, IMG submission 161057) | Forest soil microbial communities from Barre Woods Harvard Forest LTER site, Petersham, Massachusetts, United States - Inc-BW-C-30-O ...
GCTTGCCGCACGCTCCCGCCTCGATCTGCCCCATGCCGAAGCCCTCGATACGCGACGGCGCCGCGTACACGTCGCACGCCGAGATCACGAACGGCATGAAATTCCGAGACACGCGCCCCGAGTTGAAGATCACTCGATCCGAAATGCCCAGGTTGTCAGCCAGCTCGCGATCCAGAGCGTTCTGAACGTCGGTGCGCTTCTGAGCCCAGACCTTGCACACGTAGCGCCAGTCGGGAACGTCGTTGCCCAGCGAGGCCAAGGCCTCCATGACCTCGCGCCCACCCTTCGATGCCGCATCGCCGCCCACGGTCAGAATCAGCTGCTGCTCTGGGGTCACGCCGAGCGTGTCCCGGGTCGCCCGCACTCGAGGGTCGTCCGGAGGATGAGGGATGAAAGAATCGGTGTCGCAGCCGACCGGTAGCACCTCGATGTTCTGCCCCGAGACTCCGTCGCGCTCGTACACCTGCTTGACCCAATTCGACGTCACGAGCAGGAGCGGCAGCGCACTGAGCACTTCCCGGTACTTCAGGATGTAGCCATCGGCGACCAACCAAGGCACTGCCAAGGCCCCGAACTCTTGCGCGTGCAGCACCAAATGCGGCGTCATCCCCCAATAGCCAATCCCAACTACGATGTCTGGTTTGAACCAGCGGTAGTACCAGTCCTTTTCGAGCGCCGACTCGAGGTGAGCGGGGCGCGCGTCCACGCCGAGCTCGAGCAGACCGCGAAGCAGTAGGTCGCCTTGCGTCGCCAACCCGCCCGGCGGGGGCGGATAGTCGTACAACACCAAGACTTTCACGCCGCCGAGCTTAGGGCGGAATATCGCGCTCAACTAGGTTGCAAGAACGCCTCACTCAGCAGCGAATCCCGCTAGCTTTCAGGCATGGACCTCAAGCTGTCGCAAAAAGTCGCAGTCGTTACTGGCGCCAGCAAGGGCTAATAGCGCCGCTCAATGGCGAAATAGGCTCAGCACGATCTCGAGCAGGATCAAGAAGATGACCGACGCTTCCAGGAGCACCAGGCGTCGGTCACGAGCCACGTCGGTGAGCAGGCTGAGCGCGTCCTGCACGCTGCGCAACTTGAGCTCGAGCGACTGATAGCGGTCGACGAGGTCGAACTCGGCGCGCAGCTCCTCGTAAATACGTTCGGCGCCAGCGTCGTCCCAGACCACGTCGGGCTTGTCGAGCAAATGCAGTACGGAGATCACTTCACTGCGCGTGCTGATGGCGGCGCCGATGAAGCGCTGCAGCTTGGCGGTGAACACCGAGATGTTCCCGCTCTTCTCCAAGCGATCGACGAAGTGATCCGTGTCGGCGAACATCTGGTCGACGATGCGCTCGTAGTACTCCATGGCCGCGCTTTGCGCGACCGTCAGCGCGACCATGCTGGCGCGCTCGAAGGTGAGCGTGTCGACGACCAGCGCGCCGTCGGCCACGTCCGGGCGCGCGACATCGACCTCTCGAACCGTGAACTCTTCGGCGATCACTTGCGCGTCGCGCATGCTGCTCGTCGGGGTCCTGCGCAAGCGAAGCAGCTCCCCTTCCCGCCCCGCCTGACCAACATCGAAAAACACGACCACACCGAAGCTATAGATGAACACGCTGCCTCCCGCGGCGGCCGGATAGCACAGGTACTGATGCACCCGCTTGGCCTCTGGGTAGTGCGCGGTCAGCTCCTTCAGCGAAAAATTTTCGACGAAGGCGATCGCGTGGAAGGTGTGGACGGTGGTCACGAGTCAGCGCCAATCACGCGCGCCGAGCAGAAAGAGGCGCGCCTCAGCGTAACCATACCTCGACTCGACGATTGCGCTCGCGGCCGCAATCGCTGCCATTCGAGCTGATGGGCATTTCCTGGCCGAAGGCGTCGACGAGCGCTGGGTGCACGCCTCGCTGAGACAGCTCGTCTTCGACCTTCTTGATACGATCGCGTGACGAGGCCAGGTTCTGAACGTACGTGCCGCGCGAATCGGAGAAGCCGAGCAGCATCAGCTTGGCGTCGGGCACCTGGTGCAGAAAGGTGATCAGCCGATCGATGTCGCGCAGCCCGCGGCTGTCGAGCTCGGCTCGCCCGGTGCGGAAGCGGAAGTCCAAGGATAGCCGCCGCGCGCTCCGGGTCAACATGACGTAGCGCGGCGAGCAGCGGGCGTCGCACGGCCGAGCCTCGATGGCCTGTACGTTCAAATCGACGAAGCCCGATGCGCGCACCACGCTCTGACCTTCGGGCGAGAGCGCGAAGTTGACGAAATCCACCGCCGCAGCGCTTGCTCCTTGCACCGGTAAATACAGGTATAAGCGGCGCGATAGCGCGTAATCCTCCGTGCCCACCGTGAACGCCGATGCATAGAGCGGCGGCGCGCCGGCTTCGGCCACGGGAACTGCCTTCGCGCCGCGCACATACGCCAGACCGATGAAGCCGATCGCCTGCGGATCGCTGGTGACCGCGTCCGATAACGCGCCGCTGTCCATCAGCCGTTTGGCTCGCGGCGAGAGCGTCTCGTCCCCGAGCACCAGGTGCTTGAACGTGTCATAAGTGCCCGATCGGTCGTCGCGCGCGAACACGTGCACGCTGCCCGGCTGACCGCCGAGGCCAGATAAATCGGCCAATTTCCCGTCAAAAACTCGCTTCAGCTGCTCGAGCTCGATGCTGCGTAGCGGGTTGTTCGGGTGCACGATTACGGCAATGCCGTCGAGGCCAATCACGTGCTCGGCGGCCGGAGTCGTCAGATCCCCGAGCCCTTTCTGCGCTAGTGCGTCGGCCTCTGCGGCTTTGATCGGGCGCGACGACATGCCCACGTCGCAGCTGCGATTGCCGAGATCGCTGAACGCGGTCGCCGAGCCTTCGGCCTCGATCTCGATGCCCGGCGCGCTTTGCTGCTGCTGGTCGCGCCCGGCAATCCAAGTCTCTTCGTGGGCGGCGTCGATGCGACGGTGCACGCCGTCTTGGCCCTTCCAACGCAGGTAAGCCTCGGCCAGCGCGGGTCCGAGCTCTGAGCCGATGGTGTTCGAACCGTGCAAGCGGAGCAGCGGTTCGGGCTCGTGAGGCGCCACAGCAGCAGCCGCGGCTCTCGTCGGACGTGCACGCTGCGCGCTCGGCCCGGGTGAACGCGACACGAACAGCCAGGCCAACGCGGCAGCCGCGAGCGCGCCGACGACGACCCGCCCGCGGAGGCGAGCCGGGGGCGGCTCCGGAGGCTTCGTGTTCACGGCGGGCGGCACGGGTGTGCTCGAGAACGGTTGCACGCTCATGCTCGGCGGCGGCTCGCTTTCCGACTCGGGCTCCGGCGTGAAGACGTTGCTCAGCTCGCGCGAGACGACGCTGTACGAACCGCTATCGAGCACCGGCAGCAGGTCGACCGATTCGCCGAGCAAGACGGGATCCCACTCGTCCGTCTCCGTCTCGATCACGCTGATGACGGGGTCAGCTACGTCAGCGGGGAAAATCGTGGCCTGAATCCGACGCTGCAGGTCCAGACGTGCGGTTTGAAAGTGCTGGAGCATGAATTTCTCCAGATCTTCCTGAGAGAACGGCTGCTGTTCGAGGTAGCTGAGCAGCGCCGCGCGCATGTCGTGCGCGGTCTGGAAGCGCCGCGTCTTGTCGCGTTTGAGCGACTTGGACACGATGGCTCGCAGCTCGGCATCCACGCCGGGCAGCGTGCTCGGCAGCTCCGGCACCGGGCCGTGCAGCACTTGCCGCAGCGCCGAGACATTGGCGTCGCGACTCACCATCTGCCTGAGCGTGAGTAACTCCCACAGCACGACTCCCGCAGAAAATACGTCCGCGCGGCGATCGACGGCGTCCCCCGCGGCCTGCTCGGGCGACATGTAACCGAGCTTGCCCTTGAGCACTCCGCTTTCCGTGCCCTCCAAGCGCGACTCGGCCTTGGCCACACCGAAGTCGAAGATCTTCACCTGGCCGTCGTGAGTGACGAACAGATTGTGCGGGCTCACGTCGCGATGCACGACATTGAGCAGGTTGCCCGAGAAGTCGCACAGCTCGTGCGCGTAGTGTAGCCCTGCCAGCGCGTCGGCCACGACTCGCGCACACAGCCGCGGATTCAAGAAGTTACCGATGTCTTGTGCGCGCCGCACGATCTTGTTCAGCGGCTGCCCGTCCAAATACTCCATCGTGATGAAGTACGAGCCGCCGTGCTCGGAGACCTCGTAGGTGTGCACGACGTTGGGGTGGCTGAGCAGCGCGGCCACGCGCGCCTCGTCCAGAAACATGCGCCGAAACGAAGCGTCGTCCGAGTCGAGGCGCTTGATGACGACCAGCTTGTTGAAGCCGCCCAACCCGCGAACCACTGCCAGGAAGACCTGCGCCATGCCGCCGCGGCCGAGCCGAGCGACAACTTCGTATTTGCCCGAAGTGAACGGACCAGAACGCGAGTGACCGCCCGGGGATTCCACGAAGTTCCCGTCGCTTAACCACCTCCCGCAGAGCGTGTCAATGCATCGCGCAGCGCAGCCCTAGACTGTAAAGCTGCGTACCGCGAGGTTCTTCTCGATTCGTTGTCTCGTTTCGCTGTCTTGGTCGCTGCTCGACCGTCTCGTTTTGGGAGGGTCTCGGAAAGCGCGCTGCGGTTCGTGAAGCTTTCGTGACAGCTCGGTTCAGCCGACTGCCAAAAGCGGCAGCAAGCTGGGCTTCTTTCTATGTTTCTGGATGAGTTGAGTGAGCTCCCCCTTGCACGACCCACAGCCCGTTCCAGCACGAGTGGCGGCGCCCAGGGCCTGGGTCGAGTCCGCGCCCGCGGCGATCGCCTCACAGAGCGATTGCTCCGTCACCTTGTTGCAGTTGCAGACCACGCGCTCCGCAGTCGGCACGCTCGCGCGCAGCTGACACAAGAGCTCGAGCGGGTCGTCGGGGATCGGGTCGCCGCGATCGAACATTTGCACCAGCGTGGCCGTGGCCGCGGTGTTCCCCACGAGCATCGCACCCACGAGCTGCCCGTCGCGAATGATCAATTTGCGGTATGAGTCCCGGCGCTCTTCGACGATCTGCAAGACCTGGTCGCGCTCCAGCTCGGGCTCGAGCGTGCCCATGGACGCGACGTCCACCCCGGCGACCTTGAGTCGGGTGTACAGCTTGGAGCCACGGTAGCGCTCCTGCGGTTGCGTGCCGGTCAGCACGTCGGCGAGCACCGCCGCTTGCTCCCAAACTGGCGTGACGATGCCGTAAGTTCGCCCGCGGTGCTCGGCGCACTCACCGAACGCGTACACACCGGGCACTTCGGTCGCCAAGGTGTCGTTCACTAAAATACCCTTATTTACGGGCAATGCCGACGCGCGTGCGGTATCGATGCGCGGGCGCACACCACACGCCAAGACGACCAAGTCCGTGGACAGCGTCACTCCGTCGTCGAGCACGACGCCGGTGACGCGCTCATCGCCATAGATCGATTCCACGGTTCGTCCCGTGCGCGTAAAAATGCCGTGGCGCTCGATCTGCCTGCCCAGCATGTCGCCGCCGATCTCATCCAGCTGCGCGTTCATCAGGATTTTCGAGCTTTGCACGACGGTGACGTGTAGCCCCATGTCGCTCAGCACTTTGGCGGCCTCGAGACCAAGGAGCCCCCCGCCGACCACCACCGCGCCGTCACCGGAGCGCGCATACTCACGCATCCGGATGCAGTCGGCGATCGTCCGATACACGAACACGCCATGGCGCAGCTCGCCGTCCTCACCGCGCATGCCTGAAAGCGGCGGCACCAGCGGTTGGCTGCCAGTCGCCAGAATAGCCACGTCATAGCGGCGTTTTTGGCCGTCCGCGGTCTCGACGACTTTGCGCAGCGTGTCCAAGCGCTCGACGCGCGTGCCGTGGATCAGGCGAATGCCGTGCGCATCGTACCATTCCGGCGTTTTGGTGACGATCGAGTCCGGGGCCTCGCCGGAGAGCACGCGACCCAGCATGATGCGATTGTAGGCGCCACCGCGCTCTTCCCCGAAGATGGTGATCTCGTATTTGTTCGTGGCGTCGCGGCGCACGAGCTCGTCCAGCAGGCGGCAGGTGCCCATGCCGTTGCCGATCACAGACAGCTTCTTCTTGCGGGTGTTCACGCGGGCCCCTTCGAGCTTGCATGCTCGGCCCGCGCGCGCACGGCGCAGACCTTGAACTCTGGCATCCGACTGAGCGGGTCGAGCGCCGGAATGGTGAGCAGATTGGCGGCCTGCCGGCCACCCCAATGAAACGGAGCAAACAGCGTGTCCGGACGAATGTCCGTCGAGAGCCGAGCCGCGAACGAGACGCTGCCACGACGGCTTTCAATGACCAGCACCTGCCCTTCTGCCACGCCCAGACGCTCCGCCAGGCGCGGGTGGATCTGCACCATGGGCTCGGGCTTCGCGTCGATCAGCTGCTCGACGCGGCGCGTTTGGGCTCCAGAGTTGTAGTGCTCCTTGTAGCGCCCGGTCGTGAAATACAGCGGATATTCAGCGTCCGGCAGCTCTGCCGCCGGGCGGTACGGAACCGGATGAAAGCGCGCGCGACCGGAAGGGTGAGCGAAGCGCTCGGCGAACAGGCGCGGCGTGCCCGGGTGGTCAGGCGCGGGGCAAGGCCAGAATATGCCCTGCGCGTTGCGGATCTTGTCGTAGTCGATACCGCTGTAATCTGCTTTGGCGCCGCGTGTCGCCAAACGCAGCTCGTCGAAGACTTCTTCCGAGGTGCGAAAGGAGAAGCCGCTCTTCGCACCCAAGCGCCCCGCCAGCTCACACAAGATCTCGATGTCCGTCTTGACGTTGGGTAACGGTGGACGCACGCGCTGACGCAAGATCACCCGACCCTCGAGATTGGTCATCGTGCCCTCTTCTTCGCCCCACTGCGCGATCGGCAACACCACGTGCGCGCCTTCGGCGGTCTCGTTCAGGAATGCGTCGCAGACCACGAGCAGCTCGAGCAAGGCCAGCTTGTTCTCGATGTTACTGGCGTTGGGTGAGGCCACGCTCACGTTCGAGCCAAAAACAAGCAACCCGCGAATGCCGCCTCGTGGCCCTAGTGAGTCCAGGAGCTCATAGGCGCTCTTGCCCTTCTTCGGCAGCTCGCTCGGTTCTATACCCCAAACCGCTGCGATTGCTGCGCGGTGCTCGGGGTCTTCGATCAAGCGGTAGCCAGGCAGTTGGTCTGCCTTCTGCCCGTGCTCGCGGCCGCCTTGACCGTTGCCCTGCCCGGTCAGGCAACCGTAGCCGCTGGCGGGCTTTCCGACCTTGCCCAGCGCCAGCATCAGGTTGATCAGTGAAAGCACGGTATCGGTGCCTTTGGACTGCTGCTCGGCGCCGCGCCCCGAGAGCACCATGCTCGACTCGGACGCGGCCAGCATGCGCACCGCGCGCAATTGCTGGTCAATCGATACTCCCGTGAGCCGCTCGATGAACGCTGGATGGCTGGTGAGCACGCTGCGCTCGAGCTCGGCAAAGCCTTCGGTGCGCGCGGCGATGTAAGCGCGATCGATCAGCTTTTCCTCGAGCGCGAGGTACATTAGGCCGTTGGCCAGCGCGAGATCGGTGCCCGGAGTGAGCTGCAGATGCAGTGCCGCCGAGCGCGCCGTGTCCGTGAAGCGCGGGTCGACGACGATCAGCTTGCCGCCGCGCTGCTGCTGTTCGTACACCCACTGCATGATGGGCGGCATCGTTTCCGCGCAATTGGAGCCCCAGAGTAGCAGCGTGCCCGTCTCCGCGATATCCGAGACTGGGAAGGGCAAGCCGCGGTCGATGCCGAAGGCGCGGTTTTGGCCGGCCGCTGCCGAGGCCATGCAGTAACGCCCGTTGTAATCGATATTTGCAGATTTCAGCACGACACGCGTGAACTTGCCGAGCAAGTACGCCTTCTCGTTGGTCAACGCTCCGCTACCAAAAGTAGCCACGGAGGACGCGCCGTGCGCTTTCTGCAGCGTCAGGACACGCTGCGCGATGAAATCGAGCGCTTCGTGCCAACTTGCCGGAGCGAGCTTGCCGTCGGCACCACGCAGCAGCGGGCCGCGCAGACGCTGCGGGTGATCGAGCAGCGCTGCCGAAGTGAAGCCCTTGATACACATCTGACCGCGGTTGACCGGAAACTCTTCGTCCGCCTGGATTTTCAGCTCTTGGTCGACGGTTTGTTGGGTCACCGTCATGCCGCACTGAAACGCGCAATAGGGGCAATGAGTCTTGATCGGGCCGGACGGGCCGCGTTGCAGAAGCGGCAGCGCTCGAGCCAAAGCTGGAGCTTCCGCGACGCTTCGGAACGCCCGAAGGGGCGTCCGAACGCTCATTCAGCGGCTTTCGCGGGCACCGAGACCTGAATTCGGCCGCCAGTAGCGCGAATCGGAAACACCGTCAGGCGCACTTCTGGATCATCCAGGCACTCGCCCGTCTCGAGCGCGAAGCTCTGCTTGTAGATCGGCGACGCAATCTTCGGCACGCCAGCGCGGTCGCCAACGATGCCGCGCGCGATCACGAACGCCTTGCTGAACGGGTCGAAGTTCGACAAGGCGGAAAGCCGCCCGTCGCGAGTGCGAACGATGGCGATCTGCTCGCCTTCAATCAGAGCCGCCGAACCGCTACCCGGGAGCACGTCATCGATCGCGCACACGTCGTACCATTCGACTTCCTCAGGACAAGCTTCGGGCGCGACAACCCTTTGTTCGATCAGCATGGCTTGGTCTCCTCACGCAGAAAGCACGGGCAAACGAAGCTTCTTGCCTTCGACCCAAGTGCGCTTCTCGCGCCAGGACGCTGGCCGGTGTTGCTCGCGCTCGGGCACGAAAGCAAGGCTCGGGTCCGGCTCGTCCGAGTTCAAAAACGACCGGAAAGCTCTGACTTTCTCGGGGTTCTCAAGGGTCGTCTTCCATTCGCACTGGTAGCTGCCGACGATCCGCGCCATGTCGGCCTCGAGCTCCGCGCAGATACCCAAGCGGTCCTCGATCACCACGCTCTTCAGGTAGCCGAGCCCGCCTTCCAGATTGTTCAGCCACGATGCCGTGCGTTGCAGCCGGTCTGCCGTGCGCACATAGAACATCAGAAACCGGTCCAGGTAGCGGACCAGCGTTTCCTCGTCGAGGTCTGCGGCGAACAGTGCGGCGTGTTGCGGTTTCATGCCACCGTTGCCGGCCACGTACAGGTTGTAGCCCTTCTCCGTAGCAATGATGCCAAAGTCCTTGCTCTGCGCTTCGGCGCACTCGCGCGCGCAACCGGAGACGGCGCCCTTGAGCTTGTGCGGTGCGCGCAGTCCCTTGTAACGGTTCTCGATGCGAATCGCGGCGCCCACGGAATCCTGCACGCCGTAGCGACACCAAGTGCTGCCCACGCAGGATTTCACGGTGCGCAAGGCCTTGCCGTACGCGTGACCTGACTCGAAACCGGCTGCGACTAGCTCTCTCCAAATCTCGGGCAGCTGGTCCTTGCGTGCGCCGAACATGTCGACGCGCTGGCCCCCAGTGATCTTGGTGTACAGGCCGTATTTCTTGGCGACGCCGCCGAGCGTGATCAGTTGGTCGGGCGTGACCTCGCCGCCCGCGAGCCGCGGCACGACGGAGTACGTGCCGTCACGTTGGATGTTCGCGAGATAGCGGTCGTTCGTGTCTTGCAGACCGACGTGCTCCGCCGAGAGCACGTAGTCGTTCCATGTCGATGCCAGAATCGAGGCGACCGCGGGTTTGCACACTTCACAGCCTTGCCCCTTGCCGTGGCGCTCGAGCAAGTCGTCGAACGAGCGGATGCTGTGCACGCGCACCAAGTGCCAGAGCTCTTGCCGACTGAACGGAAAGTGCTCACACAGGTAGTTGGTCACCGTGACACCTGCGCGCTTCAGCTCGAGCTTCAGGAGCTGGTCGACCAAGGACAGACATGACCCGCAGCTCGTGCCGGCCTTGGTGCAGGTCTTTACGCTACCGACCGTGGTCAGCTTCTGATCGCGAATTGCCCCGCAAATTGCGCCTTTATCGACGTTATTGCAGGAGCAGATCAGCGCTGCGTCGGGCAGCGCGTCGACCCCGAAACCCTTGGCCCCGCCTTCGCGCGGCGGAAGGATCAGATCTGCCGGGTTCTCGGGCAGCGCGATACCCGCTTGCACGTGGATCAGCAGTTGGCTGTAGGCAGAGGCATCGCCGACCAGCACGCCGCCGAGCAGCTTTGTCCGATCCTCCGAAACAACGAGCTTCTTGTAGTGCGACGCAGTGCCATCGAAGAGGCTGATCACGCGCGCACCCGGAGTGACCCCGAAGGCATCGCCAAAGCTGCCCACGTCGACCCCGAGCAATTTGAGCTTCGTGCTCATGTCGAAGCCTTCGAACGCCATCGCTTCACCGGCTAAGGTGGCCGCGGCGACCTCTGCCATACGGTAGCCCGGCGCGACCAAGCCGTAGGTTCGACCGTCGAGCTCGGCGCACTCGCCAATCGCAAAAATGCGCGCGTCACTGGTGCGACAAACCCCGTCAATGGCGATGCCGCCGCGACCACCCAAGCTCAACCCGGACTCGCGGGCCAGCTTGTCGCGCGGGCGAATTCCCGCAGAAAAAACCACCATGTCGACCGAGATCCGCCGACCGTCGGCGAGCAACAACGCCGACACCGCCCCGGTCTCGTCGCTCAAGATCTCGCGCGTCGAGGTGTTGACGTGCACTTGCACGCCCAGCTCCTCGATCCGCGAGCGAAGCACCCCGGCACCCACGTCGTCGACCTGCAGCGGCATCAAGCGCGACGCAAACTCGATGACGTGAGTTTCGAGACCCAAGGACAAGAGTGCCTTGGCCGCCTCCAACCCGAGCAGCCCGCCCCCAATCACGGCCGCACGAGTTGCGGTTTGGGCCGCGTCGCGGATCGCCTCCAAGTCGTCGATGGTGCGGTACACGAAGCAGCCCGGCTGATCCCTACCCGGGATCGGCGGCACGAACGGGTACGAGCCCGTGGCCAACACGAGCTCGTCGTACGCAAGCTCACGCCCCGAAGCGAGCCGAACTACGCCTGCTCCGCGCTCGAGTGAGACTACAGCATCACCGCGCACGACCTCCAGACCCCAAGCCTCGTATTGTCCCTCGGACACGAGTGATAAATCCGCGTCGCTCTTGCCCTCGAACCACGTCGAGAGGTTCACGCGGTCGTACGCCAACCGCTTCTCCTCGCAGAGCACCACTGTCTCGAATTTCTCGAAGATTCCGCGCGCCGCCGCAGCTTCCAGGAAGCGATGCCCAACCATCCCGTTGCCAACGACGACTAGGCGCGGACGCCGCCCCTCGCTCTCGAAGTAGTTCTTGGACATGACTCTCTCCTTGGGTGAGCTGGCAGTGGTCAGGCTTGGGCGTTGGCCAAGCTGGGCATGCGCTGAGTCAAGAAGGAGCGGCGCAGGTAACACCACCAGGTCGTCCCGACGCAGGTCACGTAGAACGCGATGAACCAAGAGACGGCCAGCGTCGCGCCGCCCGTCGCTTTGATCGAAGCGCCGAACGCGCGCGGAATGAAGTAACCGCCGAGCGCGCCGATGGCAGCGACCACGCCGATGACCGCTGCCGTTTCGCGGCGCGCAACGATCATGGCCTCGGCCAACGCCGCGTCACCTTGGCCCTGCACTCGCTTGGCGTGAAAGCTGCGGAAGATGACCGGGATCATCCGGAAGGTCGAGCCGTTGCCCACGCCGGTCGTGAGGAACAAGAGCAGGAACGTAAACAGGAACAGCGGGAACGCCTTTACCTGCAACGAATAGAGCAAACCCACCGTAGCCGTGGTCATGGCGACGAAGTTCCAGAACGTGACTTTCGCGCCACCGATGCGATCGGCGAGCCTACCGCCGATCGGCCGCGCCACGGAGCCAACGAGCGCGCCGAGGAAGGCTAGATTGGTCGTCACCTCCGGGAATTGGGTCTTCAAAAGCAGCGGAAAAGCCGCCGAAAACCCCACGAAAGACCCGAACGTACCGATGTACAACCAAGCCATGACCCAGGTGTGTCGGCGCTGCGCGACGACCATCTGGTCTTTGAAGTTGGAACGCGCGGAGCTCAAGTTGTTCATGAACACGAAAGCGCCCAGCACCGAGATCACGATCAACGGTAACCACAAGAGCCCGGCGTTCTCGAGATGGAGCTTCTTGCCCGCGCTGCTCGGCAAGAGCGCGTAGCCAATGACGATCGGCACGAGCAGTTGAACCGTGCTGACGCCGATATTTCCGCCAGCCGCGTTCAAGCCGAGCGCGAAGCCTTTCTCCTTGTCCGGGAAGAAGAAAGAGATGTTGGCCATGCTGGAGGCGAAGTTCCCGCCGCCGAAGCCGGCGGTCGCAGCCGCTGTTGCCATCAACCAAAACGGAGTCTCGGTCCGGTTCACGAAGTAGACGAGTGACAGCGTCGGAATGAACAACAAGAGGGCGCTGATCACCGTCCAGTTGCGACCGCCGAACTTCGGCACCGCGAACGTGTACGGGAAGCGCATCAGCGCGCCGACGAGACCCGGAATCGCGACCAGCTGAAACAGTTGGTCAGTCGTGTAGTGGAAGCCGACTTGTTTCAGGCGCGCGGCGACCACGCTCCAGATGAGCCAGATCGAAAAGCCGAGGTTCTCGGCCAGGATGGACCAGCCGAGGTTGCGCCAAGCCAGTTTTTTTCCGGTCTTTTCCCAGAAAGTCGCGTCGTCTGGGTTCCACTCGTCAATCCACAATTTGGATGCTCTTGCCATGGGTGAATGCTCCTGCTCAAAACGCAATCGGGAGATCGAGTTGCACGATCTCGTACTCAGCCTTCTTCATTGGATCGCCGCTCGGCAGACTCAGCGAGGCGCCGGGACAGAACCAGATGTCACTTCGAATGGTGTTTAGATAAGCATCGGTATCAAGAGCTCGAGAGCGCGGCCGCACGCCGCTCGTTGGCTTCCCTCATGTCGAGGTGCCTCATCAAGGCCATGACCAGCGGACCCATCTTCGGATGCTCGGGCATCACGTGCGGGCGCACGCCGTGCACTTCGAGGATCGCGCGACAGGTCGGACCGACTGCCGCGACGACGACGTCTCGTCGGAGCGCGTCGACCAATTCGCGGCTCAGATCCAAGCGCTCGGCAATTTGATACAAGTGCCGAAACTGGATTTGGCAAGTGACCGCGAGCGCATCGACCTTGCGCTCCACGATGCGCCGAACGAGCTGCTCGAGGGCTCCGGTATCCGCCGGCAACTGCCACTGATACAGCCAAAATTCTCGTAGATCGGCGCGGCGTGCCAGCAGCGTCTCGGACAGCGTCTCGCTGCGCTCACCGTAGTTGAACATCAGCACGCGATGCCCGGCGAGCTCCAGATCGCTCAGCGTGTCGATCAGTTCGGCGGCCGTGAACGGCTCGCGTGCACTGAGCGTCGGAGGGACACCGAAGCCACGCAGCGCAGCCGTCGGCTTGGGACCGCGACACACGGTCGTAACGCTGCGCATCGAGGCCACGAGCTCGGCGTGGCGCCCTAGCTCTTGTGCCAGCTCGAACAACAGAGAAACCGCAACCCCGGTCATGAAGATCACGACTTCATGGTGGCCGGCCGTAAGCTCGTCGAGCAGATCGACAACCGCCTCGGCCTCGATGTGTGGCGCCTCGTGAACCGCCGGCACGCAGACCGGCGCACCCCCATGCTTCTCGACCAATCGCGCAAGCTCGCTCTTCATACGCGACTCGAGCAGCGCTACCACGGGCCGAGGTCGCTCACTGCTCTTGCTCCGAATCGTCGCCATCTTTGTTTAGCCTCTGCCTTGCTCTCTGCCTCCCTACAGCAACCTTCGTGCCGACCAGCAAAACCCCGAGAGCTCATAGGCAAACCCCCGCGGTTTAGAATTCCGAAACGCTGTAGAAAACGTTGCCGAAACTTTCGACCGACAATTTTGTCAGAACTGCGGGCTCGGTCCCGACAAAATAGTCGGCTCGATTTTTGGTTTTCGGACTGTTTCGGACCGATCGCTATGTGCCTATTTTCTGGGGGCAATGCGAACAGTTGAAACTATCGCGGCGACGCCGTCTCGAGCTGAAGCGACAATTTTGTCAGGAGGCGCTAGCGGCGAAAACGCGCGGGCGCGATGCCCAACTTACGTATCTTGTAACGCACGACTCGCTCTGTGGTGCCGAGCGACCGAGCCGCGCCGACCAGACTGCCAGCTTCACTCTCCAACGCCTCTTCGATTAGCCGGCGCTCCAAGCGCTCGACGGCCTCCAACAGGGTCAGCTTCTCCTT
>Ga0210392_10001167_pt1 | contig 14139 bp, 9 predicted proteins | sample IncBWC30OmetaG_FD_161057 | JGI IMG/M metagenome (GOLD analysis project Ga0210392, IMG submission 161057) | Forest soil microbial communities from Barre Woods Harvard Forest LTER site, Petersham, Massachusetts, United States - Inc-BW-C-30-O ...
CATCACTGCCAAGCTGATAACGTTTTCCAGTTCACGCACATTTCCCGGCCAGGGATAAGCAGAGAGGCAAGCTTGAGCGCGGCGGGTGATGCCATTTATCTTTTTCCCATACTGCTTGGCGTACTTTTCCACCATGAAGCGTTCCAGAATATGCAGATCTTCCCTCCGGTCGGCAAGCCGAGGTAAGTTGATTTCAATCATTCCGAGACGGTAAAAGAGGTCTTCGCGAAACTTCCCTTCTTTTATGAGGGTGGTGAGATCTCGATTTGTGGCGGCGATGACGCGAACGTCCACTTTACGGGGGACGGGAGAGCCGACGCGCTGCACTTCTTTCTCCTGGAGAACGCGGAGAAGCTTTGCCTGGGCGGGAAGCGGCATCTCTCCGATTTCGTCGAGAAAAACAGTGCCGCGATTGGCGTATTCGAAAAGGCCAACCTTGTCCTCGGTCGCTCCAGTAAAGGCGCCTTTTGCATAGCCGAACAATTCGCTTTCGAAAAGTGTGTCGACCACGGCGGCGCAGTTGCAGACAGCGAAGGGGCCGGAACCTGCGTTGCGAAGGCTATGAAGGGATCGGGCAACCAACTCTTTGCCGGTGCCGGTTGGACCGGTGATCAGGACGGTTTGAAAATGTGGGGCGACGCGGCGAATTTTGGCGAAAACATCGAGCATTAAGGGACTGCGGCCAATCATGCCTTCAAATTGAAAGACATCAATGAGTTGGCGTTCCAACCGGAAAGCTGCTTCTTTTTCTTTCAGTTCTGACAGCAGGCCCGAAATGCGGGCACGTAATTTTTGCAGGTTTAGCGGCTTCTCCAAATAGTCCCGCGCGCCTTTCTGAATGGCTTCGACTGCCGAATCCGTGGAGTAATGGCCGGTCATGAGGATCACCTCGACGCCTGGGTCCTTACTGAGCATGCGCTCGAGAAGGTCCATGCCCGTTAACACGGGCATCATCAGATCAACCAGGACGATCCGAGGGTGAAGACTTTTGAAGGCGTCCAAGCCTGCCTGGGGATCAGACTCCGTATGAATATCCAACCCAGCGTCGGCCAGAGCATCTTGGATCAAGCGCAGAGTTGCAGCATCATCGTCAATTGCGAGGAGCGGGACGCGCGCAGCGCTATCGGACATTGGCCCTCCTGCAGATCGACACTCTCAATTTGCAATGCACAAAAGCGGCAATCAGATCAATCGTCGCACACATTCCGCGACTGATAATCAATTGTATATATTATGAGCGCTCAGAGACTGTCCCCACACGGTTTGTGAGCAATGTTTCCTAATCCGTGAGCTGGCCTGAGGACAAAACTGACACCGCTCTGAACTAGCCCCAAATTTCCCAGGAGGAGCTTTCAGCGACTCCACAACAACAGTTGGGTTTGCCAATCCTTCACTCAAGAACTCAGATTAAACGGAAGGACGAGGGATTCCCGCTGTTTTCAGGCTGTTTTGAGTGTTGTTCAAATTATAGACGCCATTCTAAGAACCGCACGGTTCAAAACACCGAAGCCTGCACCGACAGGTGGCAAGTCGTTGAATTCAAAAAGGGTGGTCCTGGACATCTCTGTTCGAAAGAACGGCCTCAGCATTGCATTCTTACCTGCTCGTAGGGCCTCACGACTAAGGAGCAATGCTGTGAATAAACTTAATCGACTATCAATCTTCTCCTCGATTCTAAGACAAGCTGGCCTGGCTCTCGCGTGTCTCGCGTCTGCCAGTATTTCCTCAGCCACGGTCCCTGTGGTTCAGGGACGCTGGGAATTCGTCGTCACCTCAGGGGATCCTTCTGCGCAAACAGATGCGATGGGCCCATCAAGTTTCAGCACCTATCTCCTTCAGACTCCGGGCGACACGGTTTTGACAAACATTCCCCTGTTCACTACGGACACGCTAATTTGCGACAACCAAAGTAGTAACAATGTAACTGTTGTGAGCAGCTCGATTGACGACTCTGGCCATGCAGTCGTCGATTTTCAGGTCGCGGTTTATGGCGGAACTCCCTTTCACTATGTTTTTAAGGGTGTACTGACCCCTGGTACCCCGAAAGTCATCTCCGGGACTTACCAGAAGTCAGCGGACTCCTGCAATCTGGGACACCTTGGTACCGGCACGACGGACGGCGCGTTCACGGCAACTTGGTTCCCCGACCTGTTAGGAACTTGGGTAGGCCAATTCGACGGGGACGTACCAGGAGCCGGTCCGATCGCAGTTGCGGCTTCTTGGAACCTAACGACAAATAGCGACAAAACCTTGAGCGGAACGATCAACATCATTGGCACGGGACTTATAGCGTACCCATCCGGCCCCGCCTGCATCGTTAATCCGGTCACTTTGCAATCCAACATGGCAGAAGGCGTTTCGCAGTCCTCAGGTGTTGGGTTTGAACTTTTCGGAACAGATGTCAACGGAACGCGCTTCTGGGTTAACGCCTATGCAACGAACCCTGACGGTTCGCTTGCCGCAGTGGGCGAAGACAATCCCCCGGGCGCCCCTGGCACGATTAACGACGGGACAAACAATGCCATCACAGCGTTTTATGGTATCTCCGGCGGTCCGTGCGACGGATTCGGTGGAGGTGATGCGCCGTTCTTGCTGGTTACGAAGACCAAGAAACCTCCAAAGGGCCAAGATGGTCAGCATGGTCGCGACGTGCAACACGGGCCGCGCGGACGTAACAATTCTTTGCGGTAGTCGTTAGACAGCAAACGCAGTGTGACCGACAGTGCGGTGTCATTGCGGGATCGAATGAACCGCACTTTCGGAGGGTTCACTGGCTATATGACAACCGGGGCCGATGAACGCGCGAAACTTCCTCAGACTTCTTTTGCGCGTTATCGGCTCCTGAAATTTGATAACGAATGCACGCTCATTGCAAATTCGCCGCAAGTCGCAAGTCGCACTCGCCGAGTCAGGGGTATCGCCCCTGGCCGGCGAAGCTGCTTTTGGGTTTTCTCTTCGGCGCACTGCTGACGGCGTTTTCTCTTCCCGGATACTCTCAGACACTGGATTGGCAAAAGCAGATTCGCAAATACGCCGAGGAACAGGATTGGGCATCGGCGTTGCGCGTAGTGGATCGGGAGGTCTCTAGCGCGCCGAATGACCTGGATGTGCGGGCTTGGCGCGCGCGCATTCTCACCTGGTCGGGACATCTTGAGGAAGCGGAGCAAGAGTACCTGAGAATTTTGAATGTTTCCCGGAATGATCCGGACAACTGGATGGGACTCGCAAACGTATATTTGCGCGAGGGCAAGACGCCTGAAGCACTCGCAGCAATGGACACGGCTGTGAGGCTGGACGAGGGGCGCGCCGATTTGCACGCCGCCCGGGCACGGGTGTTGCGCACCGCGGGAATTCGAAACGAAGCACGAACAGAATTCCAGAATGCACTCAATCTGGATCCCTCCAGCGAGGAAGCCCGAGTTGGGTTGATTTCGCTGCGCGCGGAACCGAAACACGAGCTTCGTTTCGGGCAAGAGAATGATCTTTTCAATTTTGCGGGAGCGAATCACAACGAATGGACCTCCCTCACTTCGCAATGGACTTCCCGGTGGTCAACAGGCCTTGCGGGGAGTCTTTACCAGCGCGGAGGTATGGACGCTGGGAAATTTGTGGGAAGCGTGACCCGGCGCCAACCCAAATGGGGCGCTTTGACCGTCGGTGGCGCAACCGGCCACGACAACGGCGTCATTCCCAAGAGCGAAGCTTTTTTTGACCTGGACCGTGGCTGGAAGACCGGCGAAACGACGTTCGTGCGCTCGGTGGAAACAATCTGTGGGCAGCACTGGTATTGGTATCAATCCTCGAGGATTCTCACTCTCACCACGACCGTAATTGTGTATTTGCCTCGCGAGTGGACTTTTTCGCTGGCAGCAACTGGCGCGAGAAGCGCCTTCTCCGGTTCAGGCATCGAATGGCGCCCTTCGGGAATTGCCCGCCTGGCGTTTTCCATTACAAGGGGAGGGGCGCATAGGCTTTCTGGAAACGTATTTTTCGGTGCCGGGACGGAAGATTTTGGACAGGTGGATCAGATCGGAAGTTTTGCATCGCAAACTTATGGCGGTGGATTGCGATTCCAATTGACCGCACGTCAAGACTTGACGGGATACGGGTCTTATCAGAAACGGACGCAAGACAGAACGGACACAGCCTTTGGGCTAAGCTATGGAATCCATTTTTAAGAATTTGTGGAGGCTCGGGCCGGCGGCGGTCGTGCTGAAGGCAATTTTCGCGGCTTTCATCGCGAATGGGCTACTGCTCGCGTTCATCCTGATTCGCCGGACATACCGCAAATGGTATTTTGCGCGGCGTGATGCGCGGGTTTATGAACTGCGGCAAAAGTGGGATGCGATTATTTTAGGACGGATTCCCTACGACACCTGGCGAAGGAATTCCTTTGAGCGGAGGATTGTCGAAACTGTCGCGATGGATGCGTTCGAGGCCGCAGGGCCAGAGGAATCAGCACGGCTCCTGAAATTTCTGCGGAATAGCGGGCTGATTGAGAAACGGATATTCGAGGCCCGCCACCACACCGGGTGGCGCAGAATGCGTTCGCTGGTGGCTCTGGGACGCACTCGCGCGCCGGAAGGAATTCCCGCGTTGTCGGAGGGATTGCGCGATCGCAATCAGGAAACGCGGCTGGCTGCATTGCGGGGCCTGGGACGGATGGCTTGCCCCAAAGCCGCGGAAGAGATTCTTGAATGGATTAGTGAAAAGGGGCTGAAAGTCCCGGAACTGCCGCTGCAGGGAGCGCTTGTCCAGTGCTGCGCGGAACGCCCCCAGGTGTTGCTACCGCACATACAGAGGGCCAAAGGGCGGGTGCGCGAAGTGCTTGGGCGGGTGCTTGGAGAGGTGGCAACTCCGTCGCTGGCTGCAGACCTGCTGCAGTTCGCGGGAGATGATCTGGATGAATTGCGAGCCGCGGCGGCGCGGGCGATGTCTAATTCACAATCCGCGCTCGCGCCCTATGTCCTCGATGATTTGGCGCGCGACCCTGTTTGGTTCGTGCGGCTGCGCGCCATCGTCAGCCTGGGCAAGCTGACGGATACCCGAGCGGTTCCGTCGCTGCTTCGCGGGCTTACGGATTCGAACCGGCTGGTACGGCTGCGGGCTGCAGAAGCGCTGGTGAGCCTGGGAACGGAACTGGCGCCCATTTTCGAACAGGTTGTGGCGACGCGGGATCGTTATGGGCTACACGCCTACTTGACGGCACTCGAGAATTCAAATCTCAAAACCAGGCTTGAAACTGAGCTTGAGGCCACAACGCGAGTTGATGCGGATACGAAGCGACAATTGCAGCTGGTTCTGCAAAGTGGCGCCCTGCCCGCTCAAAAAATGCGAACAGGTGAGGCCAGCATTCCGCAGATGGTAGGCCAGTGATGCTGCGGTTGCTGGATATTTCCAACCACGCCCTGTTCTGCTACTACCTGGCAAGCAATGTGGCCTATCTGGCGATGTTGCTGGTGGCATTGAAGACCAGCTTCGCACACCAGCGGCGATTGGAAAGCCGCCGGCTAAATTGGCTCAAAGAGACGCCGCTGTCGCCGCCCATCACCATCATCGCACCGGCTCACAACGAGGAAAGTTCCATCCGCGTTGCGGTGAAAAATCTTTTGCAGCTCGATTATCCGCAACTGGAAGTAATTATTGTCAACGATGGATCGGCCGATCGAACCCTGGAGGAGATGCGCGAGGAATTCCGCCTACGGCTGGTACGCGCTGTGTACGTCCGGCAAGTAAAGAGCGCGCCAGTTCGTGGGTTGTACCGCAGCGACGTTGATCCTCGGCTCCTGGTGATTGATAAAGAGCCGGGAGGTAGCAAGGCGGATGCGGTGAACGCAGGTCTGAACGCGGCAAGTTCGCCGTACGTTTGCGTCGTGGATGCCGACTCGATCCTGGAGAACGACGCACTGTTGAGAATCATGGTGCCTATTCTGGATGATCCCAAACGCGTGGTGGCGGTGGGCGGAATTATCCGCGTGCTGAACGGATCGGAAATCGCGGGAGGGCGGCTGCGGCGAGTGCGTTTGCCGCGCAAGAGTATTGAAGTGATCCAGGTAATTGAATACCTCCGCGCATTCCTGATCGGCAGAGAGGCCTGGGGCCAGGGAAACATGCTGATGATTATCTCCGGCGCATTTGGCGTGTTTAAAACGGACCTGGTTCGGGCAGTCGGCGGCTTCCGAGCGAACGCCATCGGTGAAGATTTTGACCTGGTGGCCCGACTGCACAAGCACCTGCGGCGGATCGGCGCTGACTACCAGATGAAGTTTGTTCCCGACCCCATGTGCTGGACGGAGGCTCCTTCCGACTTGAAATCGCTGGGGAGGCAACGAGCACGCTGGCAGAAAGGGTTGTTGGACGTTTTGTGGACCAACCGGGACATGGTGTTCCGTCGACGTTACGGAAGGATTGGCTTTCTTGCGCTTCCCTACCTGTGGTTATTTGAACTGCTGGCGCCCGTGATCGAGATCGCAGGGATCGCAACCATTGTCCTGGCGGCGTGTACGGGCGCACTCAGCCAGGCATTTTTCTTTCAATTCATGCTTTTCGGGTACGCTTTCGCGACGATGATTTCGCTTGGCTCCGTCTTGCAGGAAGAACTCACGTACAAGCGCTACAACGACTGGCAGGATGCAGCCCGGTTGCTGAGCTACTGCTTTCTGGAGCATTTTCCGTACCGGCAAATGCACATGGTCTGGCGGCTGCAAGGCTTCTGGCAATACCTGCGGGGTGACAACGCCTGGAGACCCCTTACGCGCAAAGGCCTTGCTTCCGCGAGCGTCCGCTAGTATCTCAACGCTGCCAGCATCAAGAATTACGGCTAGAGGGCTGAATGTGCATGCATAACTGAAATTCCCTATGGTAATCGTTGGTGCGTCTTCAAACTGAGCTCGGGGAAAATCGCAGAACGGTTGGGGTCCGCTTCACTGCCTGGTGTTCGATGCATCAAGACGCCGGGCAAGTTCTCGGATACCTTCTCGGTCCAGCCTGTTTTGAGCCAACAAATCGAGGAGTTCAGACTCCAGAAAGATGTGATTTTCAACTACAAAAACAATTCGTTGCGCTTGTGAGCAGAATGGGCCGCGGAACTCGATTCCCTGATTTCTGAGCGAATCGGCGACCGCGTCAGAGGGCACGTGGTCAAAAGCAGTCGAGATTTTCGCCATGACGGTCCTCCAACCGGAAAAGTCCTTGGTGCTCAAACGGATTGCCAGGCTAGGCTGAGCTTAGCAAGTGAACTCTCGATACGTCTATAACAAGTTACGGTGTATCGCCTAATCCGCCGCTGGAGCATTGGACTCTCGGGTGGCTTTCCGGGAGCCATTGGTTAATTCTCACTCTGCCGTGGACTCACTGCCCATAGCATCTCGAACTGCCTGGCTCAGGCTGTTCAAGCTGAAGGGTTTCTGCAAAATCGCGATTCCCCTCTGAATTGCTGAATTCAGCAATTCATTGTCGCCGGAATAACCAGACACGAAAATAGCTTTGGTCCCGGGCCGGATCGCGGAGATTTGTGAGAAAACTTCCGGCCCGCTATGAGATGGCAACACCACGTCCAACAGAACCAAGCCGATCTGATCCGCATTCTTCCGGAAGAGTTCGATGGCTTCGGCGCCGTCTTTTGCGCACAATACTTCATACCCGAGGCTAACCAGCATTTCACGAGTCGTCTCCCGGAGGGCATCATAATCATCAGCGAGCAGAATTGTTCCGGTGCCTTTCTGCGCTGATTCTTTGACTCGAATCTCCGGCGGCTCCGCGGCGCCAACAAGCACAGGGAAATACAACCGGAACACTGTTCCGTTTCCGGGTTCGCTGTAGGCGTAGATAAATCCTCCGTGCTGTTTTACTACCCCATACACCGTCGCCAGCCCCAGGCCAGTCCCTCGCCCCATCTCTTTGGTAGTGAAAAATGGTTCGAACACTCGATCCAGGGTCGCTTTATCCATCCCGACCCCTGTATCCGAAACCGACAACATCACATATCGTCCAGGTCTTCCGGAAGGATGCTGGCGGCAATACTCTTCATCTACATCTACATTTTGCGTTTCGATAGTCAGTATCCCGCCTTCGGGCATCGCGTCCCGCGCATTAAGGCAAAGATTCATCAGCGCTTGCTGGACCTGGGTCGGATCAATCAGTGCGATTTCGAGTCCCTGGTTCTTGATGACACGAACTTCGAACTGAGCTCCGATGAGCCTGTAAAGCAACTTCATCCCCTCGTCGATCAGGGTGTTCAGATTAACCCCGCGCGGTTGCAGCACCTGCCGGCGCGCAAAGGTAAGCAACTGGGAAGTCAGCTTCCCCGCCCACACGGCCTGATCACGAATCTTCTCGAAGCGGTCGCGTAAGCGGCTCCCTTCCTGGGCTTCGTCGTATCCCATCTCAGCCCACCCCATGATCGCCCCGATTGTATTATTGAAGTCGTGGGCAATCCCGCCGGCCAGCCGTCCAATCGCCTCGAACTTCTGCAAATGTTGGACGTGTTGTTCCAGGCGCTTCCGCTCTCTCCGGTCCTCCGCCTCCTGCAACTCGCGTTGGACGGCAGGAGCCAGTCGCTTCAAATTGGTTTTGACCAGATAATCCTGCGCGCCATTTTTCAGCGCGGCCACGGCCGTGTCTTCCCCCATCGTGCCCGAAACAAAAATAAACGGGGCTTCCGATCCCATCGTTCTGACCAGCTTCAGGGCATCCGTTCCTGAAAATTGCGGCATGGAAAAATCAGAAATCACCAGGTCCCAGTCGTGGAGGGCAAGTACTGACTTCAAGGCGGCTTCAGAATCTACGCGTTTGAAATCAGTTTCATAACCTGCTCGTTTCAGCTCGCGGACAATTAAGACCGTGTCGTCTTCCGAATCCTCAATGATAAGCAGTCGAAGGGGAGTTCCCATCAGATTCTCCTGACCGGCGGCGGTTCGTTCAGAACCAGCCAATAAAGCCCCAATTGGCGGGCTGCCTCCATAAACTGTTTGAAGTCCACCGGCTTCCGGACATAGCTGTTTGCGCCGAGGGCATAGCCGGTGATGCGATCCTGTTCTTCATTCGAAGACGTCAGAATCACCACGGGCAAAAGCTTTGTGCGTTCGTCGGCGCGCAGGCGGCGTAAAACCTCCAGGCCGTCGAGTTTTGGCAGTTTCAGATCAAGGAGAACCACTTGTGGCATTTCACTCAAAATTTTCCCTTCGTAGGGTCCGGTCCGAAAAAGATAATCAAGAGCCTCCACGCCGTCTCTGGCCACAATCACTTCGTTTCCGATGTTGTTCTTTTTCATGGCCCGAAGCGTCAATATCTCATCGTCCGCGTTGTCTTCCACCAGCAGTATTATCTTGTCGCTCATGAATCGGATCCTTCCTCTCCCACTCCCCGCAACGTAAAATAAAATACCGCGCCCTTATTCACCGCGCTTTCCGCCCAGACCCGCCCGCCATGCCGTTGGATGATTCGCTGGACTGTGGCCAATCCCACGCCCGTCCCTGGGAAATCGTCCTTATCATGGAATCTCTGGAACGCACCGAAAAGCCGCGCCGCGCGGATGGGGTCGAAACCCGCGCCATCGTCTCTCACAAAGTAGACGTGGCCCTCTTCTCTAACTTTCTGCCCAAATTCGATGAACGCGGATTCGCGCTTCGAAGTGAATTTCCAGGCATTCCCCAACAGATTCTCCAGCACAATCCTCATCAGGTGAGGGTCCGCGTAGGCCTCCATGCCTTCCTCGGCATAGAACTCTACTTGTCGTTTTGCCTGGCCTTTTGCCAATTCCGCGCCAACGATTCGCCCGATGGCGCTCAAGTTCACCCTTTGCAGCTTCATTTCGCTTCGGCTCACACGCGATAGATTCAGAAGATCGTCGATAAGCACACCCATCCTCTGGGTGGCCGCGCGCACTCGATGCAGGTTGTCCCTGCCCTCCTCGTCGAGCTTTTCCTGATAATCTTCCAGCAGGGCCAGGCTGAATCCGTCAATGCTGCGCAGAGGCGCCCTCAGGTCGTGCGATACCGAATAGCTGAACGCCTCCAGTTCCCTGTTGGCCGCAATAAGTTCCAGGTTTGACCGGGTCAGATCGTTTCGTTTGGTTTCCAATTGCTCCTCGATACGTTTCCGCTCTGTGATGTCACGCGTGACCTTTGCGAAACCGCGAAGTCGCCCTGATTTATCGCGAAGCGGTGTGACCACAACGCTGGCCCAAAAACAGGAACCGCCCTTTCGTACACGCCACCCTTCCTCCTCAAATCGTCCCTGTTCCGCGGCGTGTTTAAGTTCCAGGGCAGGTTTGCCCTCAGCCGCTGCTTCCGGAGTGTAAAACTTCGAGAAATGTTGGCCGATGATTTCTTCGGCGCGATAACCCTTGATGCGTTCCGCCCCTTCACTCCAGGTAGTGATTCGACCCTCCGGGTCTAGCATCAGGATGGCGTAATCCCGGACCCCGCTCACCAAAAGACGAAGCTTTTCGTCGGTCTCCCTCAGCGCCTCTTCCATCTGCTTTCGTTCGGAGATATTCCGAATCGCGCTTGAGACCAGCGCCCCATCTTCGGTTTCAATTGGGCTCAAGCTAATCTCCACGGGGAACTCGGTTCCATCCTTCCGCACCGCGAAGAGTTCCAGGCCCGCCCCCATTGATCGGATCTTCGGGTCTCTGAAGAAGCTACCCCTGTGCCCGGGATGCTCCTTTCGGAATCTCCCGGGCAGCAACATCTCCACTTTCTGATTCAGCAGTTCGGCCCGCGTGTAGCCAAACATTTTTTCCGTCTGGGAATTGACCAGCACGATCTCGCCCTCCCGGTCGACGATCACCATCGCGTCAGGCGCAGCCTGCAAAAGTGCTCGGAACTTTTCCTCTGCTTTCTTCCGCTCGGTGACGTCCCGAATCGCACTGGAGACCAGGATTCCGTCCTCGGTTTCCAGTGGGCTAAGGCTGATTTCCACCGGGAATTCCGTGCCGTCTCTGCGGAGTCCATGGAGTTCCAGGCCGGCTCCCATCGACCGGCTGCGCGGCGCGGCAAAAAATCCGTCCCGATGTTGCGGATGGTTGCCCCGATAGCGCTCGGGAACGAGCATTTCCATTTTTTGTCCCAGCAACTCCGTTCGCGAATACCCGAACGCCCTTTCCGTTTGCGAATTGACCAGTACGATAACTCCGTCGCGATTCACGATGACGATCGCATCAGGCGCCGCTTCCAGAAGCCCTCGGAACTTTTTCTCGCTTTCCGCGACAGACTCTTCGATTCTCTTCCGTTCGGTGATATCTGTCGCAACCGCCAGGCGCGCATCCCGGCGGTCATACTGGACCGCACCCGTCGTGATTTCCACGTCCATAAAGGACCCGTCCTTCTTTCGGTGACGCCAAGTGGCGGTCGAGCTGTCGCCGTGCGGCGAATTTCGAATATGCTCCAACAACGCCGGGATGTCCTCGCTGGGTCGCAAGTCCTTGATCGAAAGTGTCAGAAACTCTTTTCGCGAGTATCCATAGGTTTCGATGGCTGACTGATTGACATCTTTGATGTCCAATGTTTCGCAGTCAAACACCCAGACGGGGCTCGGAAAGGCATCGAAAAGAGAGCGCTGCTGCTCCTGGGAACGCTGGAAGGCCTCGTTGGCTGCAGCCAATTCTGCATTGGCTCTTCCCAGCGCTTCCGTGCGGTCCACTAGATTCTGATTCAGTTCCTTGAGGGCACTGGGGCTCGGTAGAGCGATCACATTCGGTACGAGTCGATAAAGCAGGATCGCCGTGAGAACCGAAACTATCGCCGTAATCCCCTTGATAATTCCCGCCAGCCAATAGTTGGCATGCCACAGGTTCCATACTTCCATCAGGTGGGTGCTGCCGCATGCCACGATGAAGAGGCCGAACAAAAGAAACATCGAATGGAAAGGAAGATCGCGTTTCTTTCGCACAAAATACAGGAGGGTAATCGGAATGGAAAAATACGCCGCAGCGATGAGAACGTCAGAAATCAGGTGTAACGATATGAGACTGCGGTCCCACAGGTAGCAAAATCCGTGGGGCATGAGTTCGTCTGATGACGGCAGACTCCCAAAGACGTGCATGGGACGACCTCTCTGCCAAGCCAGTTATGTTCGCCCGCTTGGATTCTCGCGGCTTACCGGGAAGAGCACACCCGGACTCCGATAGGCCGCAGATAGCTGTTCCAGTATGCGATTAGAAGAAAAGAAGCATTTTGCATCAGCAAAATGCTACAGCTAGGTACAGACAGCTTACGTCATCTATACCTATTGTCAATATACAATAGCTTAGTTATTCGTAATTCTAACGTTTGGGACTCCGATAACGACAATGCTCCGAAGCATCCCTCTGCCTCGAAATCAGATCCGCCTTGCGTAGAAGCAGGCCGTCCGAACGACCAGTTTATCGTTTCAGCACAACCTTCCCCTTGAGTGACCTAAGTCACATGTTACGGCCAGACAGGGGCGCACACTTGATCCGTTATGAATAGACTACGTCCATTTCTAGATGCCGCCCAAAAAAGCGGATTCGTTAACTTGAGGGAGTCCCAGAATGGGACGATCCTCTGGCTGAACCGGGAGACCCCAAACGCAAAATCCAAAACTCGTCAGCGTCTATGCATGGATGCTTTGACAGTCAGCGCCACCGTCTACCGGATCGACAGCCACGGGAACGTCACTTCAACATCATTTCGCAAGCCATCGGAATTCAGAGAGTGGCTTGCCTTGGAACCAGTCCCATGACCGATCGCGAAGCCATCCGGCGGCTCAGTCTGAACAGTGCCGACTGCTCGGCGGTAACCTGGCTTCACTTTAACCACAACGAGGCAATTCACGCGATCGTCACGCATGTCTTTGGTGATGGCCCTCTTGCAGAGAAGGCTGAGTATGATCTTATGCAGCGAATTGCAGCACTTGCTAGTTCCTATAATCGGGAGGAGGACTTAGAAAAATGGCTCCTGAAGTGTGCGGTTTCGGCATGTAGCCTTCTACGAGAAGAGTTGAATCAGAAGACAGCGACGGCTCACTAACCGCAACTCCGCGGCCCCCCCAAGTTCCAGAATGGGTAGTCGGATGGAAGGACTAAACATTAGCTAGGTATCGTCTGAGCACATTAACATTCCCTAACTCACTATTAGTAGTAAAATCGTTCTTATAATGAAATTGGGGGCAAGGCATCTTCCGCGCGTTTCTTCCTCGCTCTCTCTTGTTCCAGCCCCAAAAGTTGCCATGAAAATTGAACGACCAGAACGGCCAGCGATTCCCGCAGACGCAGCGGCTCGTGATATTCGTGCCCTGCAAGCGGCCGCCCTGGAGGCTGCAGCCAACCCGATTGTGATCAGCCAACGAGATGGCACAATCATCTGGGTGAATCATGCATTTGAGGTGCTCAGCGGCTATATCAGGGCCGAAGCCCTTGGCCAATCTACCCGCTTGCTCAAATCCGGCCGGCTGCCTGCCTCTTATTACCAGACAATGTGGGGCACCATACTGAGCGGCCAGGTATGGCAGGGAGAGATGGTCAATCGCCGCAAGGATGGCAGTTTTTATAACGAGGAAATGACCATTACTCCGGTCAAAAACGCTGCCGGAGAGATTTCACATTTCATTGCTATAAAGCTGGACATTACGGAGCGCAAGGCTTCGGAAGAACGCATCTGCCGCCTGGCTCAGGTGGTTGAAAACAGCGCCGAGATGATCGTCATCGGCGATCCCGAGGGCCGCATTGTCTTTGCCAACCGGGCGCTTCTTCGAGTCACAGGATATACCGAGGACGAGCTTGTCGGAAAGGCTTTCACTTCCCTCCTCTCGCTCAATAATCCACCCCATCTTGACCAAGAAATTCGTACCCAGACACTTTCCGGTGGGGGCTGGAGCGGCGAATGCATGCACTACCGCAAAGAAGGCAGCGAGTTTCCGGTGTCGCTGAGCACCAGTCAAATCAAAGATAACCAGGGCGCTGTCATCGGTATATTTGGGATCGCGCAAGACATCACCGAACGAAAGCGGCTCGAAGAACAATTGGCCGCCGCACAAAAGATGGAGGCGGTGGGCCAGCTCGCCGGCGGGATTGCACACGATTTCAATAATCTTCTCGGAGTGATGATTGGCTATAGCGAATTGCTTCAAGAGAGCTTCCCGCCTGACGATCTCCGGGTGCGAAAACCGCAACAAATC
>Ga0210392_10001168_pt1 | contig 14135 bp, 22 predicted proteins | sample IncBWC30OmetaG_FD_161057 | JGI IMG/M metagenome (GOLD analysis project Ga0210392, IMG submission 161057) | Forest soil microbial communities from Barre Woods Harvard Forest LTER site, Petersham, Massachusetts, United States - Inc-BW-C-30-O ...
CCTACTGCCTGACCGAACTCGTGGCACTCACGATGAAAGGCTTGGAGGACGACCACGGCATCGTCGTCACTCAGGTCCGCTATCTCCAGACCGGCATCGAGCATCGACTTGGCACCGGCATAGAAGGCACGCCGCATCTCGACACGCTGGATGGGCGGCACATCGGGCGGCATCACGCGCCGCATCAGTTCGTCAAACCGCTGGGCGATCGTCATCATGTTGTTACCTCGGAGTGACGCCATCGGGCGGTGTCTCGCGCGGTGGCGGTGGTTCAATCTGGCGGACCATCGAATGCGCCTGACCCACGAGCAGCGCGCCGAGCCGCTGAAAATGATCCAGCTTGACCGCTTCCTTCTCGCTCACGCGGTTGCGCGGGATCAGGGCAGCACGTCGAAGATGGCGTCCCTGTTTACGCGTGCCCTGCTTGAAGCCCTTGAAGTTATAGCTCACCCGTTCATCAGGGAGCAGACATCGAAAGCCCAGACCGGGCAGTGCCACAATTTCCAGTCCTTCATCGATCAGCATCACGCGTCTCCACTTATCGGTGATCGTGCGGAAACGTGTCACGGTATGCTTCACGCCGAGAATCTTCTCGACCTGTTCATGGGTGACTTCATCGCCCTCGGTCATCACCAGTTCCTCACGGAGCCGCTTCACGTCCATGTTGGTTGGCATGCCGCCAAAGTACATTCGCATCGTCGTTCTCCATGAAGTGCGCATTGCGCCCAAACCTCGCCTTGCCAAACCCGACCGCAGCCTGCCAAACCAAGCCAAACCCCAGCGAACCCGACCGGACCATGCCCGACCCAACCGGACCCCACCGCGCCTTGCCGAGCCTTGCCTGACCCCGCCGCACCCCGACAAACTGTTAGCACTGGCAAGCAATTCTGCTTGCCGCTGATAACAGCCAGCCCTCACCACACCAGACCTGACCCCACCGTACCCCGCCACGCCATACCGCACCTTGCCTGACCGCGACTACCGCGCCAGACCAGACCCAGCCCTGACCTACCGAGCCGAAGCGTGCCCCGCCGCACCCTAAGCAACCCAACCTTGCCCTAACAAGTCACACCGAGCCCTGCCCAATTCGCACTGGCAAGCAATAATGCTTGCCGCTGCGAACAGCCCTCACCAAACCTTGCCGCACCGCGCCGTACCCTGGCATGCCCGACCTAACCGTATCCCGCCGAACCGAACCCCAAGCCAATTCCCAAAGATCATTGCGGGCAATCAGCCTTGGGAACTGGTCACGCTGCAACCTGTTCAAGTGATTCGAGAACGAACATGCCGTACTGTCCCGGCGTCCTGCCACCCGGCCTCCAGTCTCCGAGTCCCTTGTAGCGACCTGCATAGGTGATGATGTCTCGCAGCACATCCAGCGTTATCTGTTCATCGACCACCACCAGTTCGAACCGCAATGAACAGTCATCGAAACGGGCACGCACGCGGATGTGTTTCGTCTGGCCGACCTTCACCCGCTTGACGAACAATGAGAACCCCAGACGGGCAACGGCGTCCTCGTGCCGGTTGAAGTCACGTTCCTTCATCAGCGCATGAACCGGAGCAACCTGGATCGGCTTGCCGCGCACGAGCAGCGGTATGAACGGCGTGGCAACCATCATCCCGCTTTGCGTCTGTGACTTGAATGTCTTGCCCGACTTGCCACCGGGCACCAGTACCATCGCGCCCGCGTCCCGAAACGAGGACATCAGGTAGTCGGACGGGATCGCGATGACCTTGCCATCGTGGGGAACGTGTCCGACCCATCGCCACGCGGGCGTGCGGTCATCACCGGCACGGGAGAATTTCTTGTTCGCCGGATCGGTGCGCCACTGGTCCATCTTGTCGGCCCATGAAACGTCGTCCGCGTGAAACAGGATCGGCGTGGTGCTGCGCAACGTGACCGCAAAGCGGCGCACGGTCTGGGCGATGACTTCATCGTCCACAACTGCTGCATCATCGATTGCACTCATTAAAGCCTCCAGAAAGGACGCGCGTTACTGATCATCGAACTGGGCGGCGCGCGCCGAGTACATCTCGCCCAGTTCGTTGCGCTGCTGCTCGTCTGCCACAAGGCGGATCGTGTCCGCTGCCAGGTCAAGCCCGTCCTTGTCGGTCGCCGCGTTCAACTGATCCGCGACCTGCGCGAATGTCATCACGGGATCGGGATCGACCGGCTCTGGCGTGGCCGCGGGCTTCGGCGTCTTCGATGCGTGGAGCTTGTCCGCATACGCCTTGCGCGCCGTCTCCTTGTCTGCATCGCTGGGCAGCTTCACCGCCAGTTCACCGGCCTGCGTGAGCGCCACCGCATCACCCGCCTCGTGGATCGCCTTGAGCACGTCTGCCAGCTTCGGCGGCGCGTTGCGCTTCAGGGCCTGCTTGACCTCGGCGGTACGCGATGCACGGGTGGCCGCGGGCTTCGGCACTTCATCGACCACACCCATGTCCAGCGTCTCCTGCGCGAGCCGTTCCTCGGGCGTGTAGACACCGAGCAGCACATCAGGCGTGTGGCGGCGTGCCCACTTGCGGATCGCGAGGAAACATATCTGCTGCTGCGGATCGGTCGCCCACTGCGTTGAAAAACGCGGGTACGCCTGCGACATCATCACCGTGACCTCACGCGGCGTTGTCTCGTCATTAAACGTGGCACGCACGATCACACCGAGTCCTTCCTCGTCCTCGGGCGTGTAGGTCGCCACGTACATCGCGCCGCCCGTCCTGTCCGAGGTGCTTTTCTCGCACTTGCCCAGGACCTGCGACCAGTCCCCGATGAACTCGTAGGTGGGCCGGTTGCGGATCGGCGCGAGCGAGGTCACGACCGCCGACACAAGCTGCCCCTCATAGCCCAGTTGCCCGCCCTTGGTCACGTGGGTCTTCTGTGCGACTGCATACGGGTCCATGCGCCAGCGGTATGCCTGTGCCACGATCGCAAAGCAGTTACCGGGCTTGCCACGAAAGTGGTCAGGCACGGCCACGGTAGCGCTCGCCATCATGTTCGCCATGCGCTCGAACTGCTGGAACAGGTCGGGCGTGATGTCGAAGTGGGCGGGCTGGACAACGATGTTCGCCAGTCCTTCATCCTGTGCGTTCATTCCTTCGGCTCCTTGGGTTTGATAAACCGGCAATCGATGTACTTCGTCTCCTCGACCGTATGGCGCTTGCGGACAATTTCCTTGCGCCGGTAATGCCCGCCTGACGGGAGCATGCCGATCGCCGCATTGCCCATCGCTTCGAGGATGTGCGCACTGGCGGCATCCTGTGCGTCCGTATAGCGCCTGATGTGTTCGGCACAATCGAGCCTGACCTCGTGCCAGTGCTGGATGCCTTCATCGAGTTCGATGGTCGTGCCATCGCTGCCCGGATGCATACGCTTGAGCAGTCCAATCGCACTGGACGCCTCATACTCAAACTCGGGCTCCTCGCCGGTCTCGACCTTCTGCCAGAACTGCGCCTCGCTGTCGATGACCAGTTCCTCCAGTTCGGCATCGCGCTCGATGGTATAGACCTGCAAGCGGTTGCCGCCAATGCAGGCCGCGATATCGAACACGGGCAGGTCGGTGACGATCATGTAATGCACGACCTGGAGCGCATATTCGATCGGCACCTCATCTGAACCTTCTTCGTTGCCCCATTCGCCATAGCGGTGGGCGAAGACATCAACATTTTTGCATTCCAGCCCGCGCCGTTCGCCTTCTATCCGTCTGTCGATGTTCGCGATCATCCACGGATACTTCGGGTGTCGAAGTATCTGGTTGCTACGGCGCACCCGCACGCCGCGCGTGACAGCATAGCGGTCCGCAATCACCGCCTCCATCACCTTGCCGAACGCCATGCGCTCCGTCTCGGGTTCGTCATCCTCAAGCAGGCCGCGCTTCTCTGCCCACAGTTGATACGGCGACTTGTACGAGGACAGTGCCAGCGCGGCAGCGCAGTCACTGCCGCCGATGCCGGTCCTGCGCTCCGCTAACCACTTTTCGCGATCCATGCATGCCTCCACGGGTAAACCAGGATCGATTAATGGGAATGAGAATCAAACAGGGACGACTGGTAGAACAGGCTGATGTCGACCCGAGGTGATGCGTATTGCATGCGCATCGACCACCATTGCCTGCGCAAAGGTTTCGGGATGCGGCGCAGTGCGCCACGGTATGACATCGGGGAGCGGCGGCTGAAGTCAAACATCGGGATGGCTCCTGTGTGTGAAGATGCGCACGACCCACAGGTCATTGATCAGGTCGCGCCATAACGGCCCGACTTCCGGCACCAGTTGCACGGGCAACGTGTTCTTCACGGCGAGCGCTGCATCGAGCAGGACATCAGGATCGACCGCCTTCAGCACCACCAGGGTGTTGGCTCGTTGATCGATGGGCAAAGCGATATCCGCAAACGGGTCGGGGACGCGTTTCATTTTTTCTTACCTGCGGGGATGTAGGAATTCAGAATAGGATGTTGAAAACGGTAAATCAAATGCCTCTTTGAGACGAGTGAACAAGCCCGTTAAATAAACCTTAAGGAATTCTGAAGCCTCGAACAGGTATTAAAGTGATATCACTCTGCAACACTTAAGAAACGCTGAAAGCAGCTTACGCCCGCCCGACAAGCGTGGCAGGCAAACCGTAAGGGCCAGTTGGTAACACAAATGCCTTGCTGCATTGCTAACCCGCGCGGGTACTTGCTCACAGGCGGATCGTAATGTGACGATGGGTATCAGGGAAAATCCCAGGAGGTGCGGGAACGGACGGATGGGACGGATGGCTACCGATGACTACCGATGAGTACGTAACCAATTGTGACATTGATACGGATGGCTACTGATCAGACGTATTAAGCGGATTAAGCCGATTAGGACATATTGGGATTTTTTGATTTAAGCAACGATATTGATTACCGTATATTCCAATGCACCCGGAGTTAATTCCATGGACGCCAAACGCACGCTAAAGCAGCAGCTTGCCGCCAGGGGTCTGGTCGCGCTCGATCGTGCGATCAGCATCGCCGGGACCCAGGAGCAACTGGCGATGCTGATCGGCGTCACACCTGGGGCTATCTCGCACTGGCGACGCAAGGGCATGCCCATCCCGCTCGAACACGTGCCGCGTATTGTCGCGCTGGCACAGGATGTCCGTGTCAGTCCGTACACCTTAAGACCCGACTATGCCGAGGGCTGGGCACTGCTCGCGCGCCAGCTTGCCGCGTGCCATGTCGGCGTGATGCATTCGGTATGGACGGACGATGAACCCGAAGCCGAAGCAGTTACGGCATGATGGTGCCAACCATGTCACGTACCCGAACGCTCAAGGGCAAGTTTTTCCAGAACGAGGTCCTTGGGCAGATACCGCCATTCGGGCGGTTGCTGTTCGCGGGGCTATGGACGATCGCCGACAAGGAGGGACGGCTCGAAGACCGGCCCGCGCGCATCGTGGCGGAACTGTTCCCGTATGACCGCGAACTCTCCGCCGATGATGTCGACCATCTGCTGATGCTGCTCGATGTCGGCGGGCTGATCACGCGTTACCAGATCGACGGGACCGCCTACATCGAGATCACGAAGTGGACCGACCACCAGCATCCGCATCCGCGCGAGATCGACAGCACGATCCCGCCTTTCAATAGCAGTGAAAACTGTAAACGAAGGCAACGCCTAGGCACGACCCAAGGCATGACCCAGGCGGTGCCCGAGCATGACCTAGGCATTACCCAGGGACATGCCCAGGCCACGCCAAGGTATACAGAGAGCCCGGCGGGTTCTACGGGTTCTACGGGTTCTACGGGTTCTACAGTAAACCCCCTGCTAACTACCTCAGTGGTATGCATAGGTGAGAGGGCACGCGAAAAAAAAACTTCGCGCGCCTCGCGCCTCGCGCACGACTGGCGACTGCCCAACGAGTGGGGGCAATGGGCGATGCGGGAATGCTCGATGACACGCCAGCAGGTCGAACGCACTGCGAAGATGTTCGCGGACTACTGGCACGCGAAGGCAGGCACGAAGGCGGTCAAGCTGGACTGGCTCGCCACATGGCGCAACTGGTGCCGCAGGGAACATGACGAGTTTGGTCCGCCCAACGGCGCACCCGTCACCTCTGGCAAGCAGCAGCACGCCCGCGCCCTGACCGGCTACGACCAGCCGCCGTCCAACGGTGGCGTGTACGAGGCAACACCTGAGGAGGTTCGCCATGTCGGCCCAAAGCACTGAGACGCTTGGCGCGTACGTGTTCCGCAAGATGGCGCTGGTCTACGGCTCGAAGTTCACCGCGCTGTGGGCGGATGTCGACCCCGAAGAGGCGAAGGCCGAATGGTCGAAGGCACTGCACGGCGTATCACGCGAAGACCTGCGCCGTGGGATTGCCGCGCTGTACCACACGCGCTACTGTCCGACCCTGCCCGAGTTCCTTGCCCTGTGCGAACCGCCGAACACGATGCCGCTCGCGCATCAGTTCCGCATCGAGGAGACGATCGACCGCACGGACAGCCCGACCGCGCGTCTCAGGCTTGCCGAGATCGCGGGCAAGATAACGCGCCGCGAACCGTCCCCCGGCAAGGGCATCGAGTGGGCACACCGGCTTGTCGAGCGATCGCAGTGGGACGAACACGTGACAACGCAGCAGCTAACCTTCGCCTGCGAGGCGATCGCCCTGTGGGAGACGACGCATGGCACCGCGCATGCCCAGGGCGAAGGTGAGCCGTTACGGGAACCCGGCTGCGATGACGAGGTGGCGGCATGAGGATCGCCTTCACGATCTACGGCGAACCCGCGAGCAAGGCGAACTCGCGCGAGATCGTCACGCGGAAGATGCGCAACAAGACGACCGGGCAGTTGAAGGTACGCCCGATGTCGATCAAGTCGGACAAGGCGCGCGGGTACGAGCATGACGCCATGCTCCAGATTCCCGTCACCGCCCGCCAGCGCCTGACCGGTCCCGTGCGCGTGGAGCTGCGGATCTACTACGCGTCCGAGCGGCCCGACCTGGACGAGGCTGTGGTGCTCGATGTGATGCAGGACCGCTGGCGTACGATCCACCGCAAGAGCGGCGACGTGCGCGAACTCGTGGCCGCGGGCGTGTACCGCAACGACCGGCAGGTACGCGAGAAGCACGTGTACCACGGCATCGATCGCGTGAACCCGCGTGCCGAGATTGTGATTGAACCCTTGCAGGCGCAACAGGTGGCGCTTGCCCTTGAAACCCTTGACCCTTTTGAAGCATGACCGACGAACTCAACCACGACAACGAACGCCTGCGTGAGGCACTGCGGCTGATCGCCGTGATGGCCGAACGCGACCGCCTGCACGACATCGCCCGCCTCGCGCGCAACGCCCTGGTGTCCGCCACACGCGCCAACCCGTCACTGCGAAACCCCGAAGGAGTGACATCATGAACCTGATCCAGGCGCAGGAGGCGTACATCGAGCAGGTCAATCGCTGCGTGCGCCCGAAAGATCGCGCCAGCCGCGTACGCCGCGCTGCGGGCCGCAGGCTGCGCGCGTATCTGGAGCGGATCGGCGTCACGGGCGAACTCGCGCATCAGGTCTGCCGCGATGCCTGGGACATGGCCGAACTTGAACGCAACGCCAACGACTGACGGAGGTTACCGATGATCACTCTCTCCCTCGTGCTGATGATCGTGGCACTGGTGCTGTTCGTCCTCGCGGCGCTCGCGGTCCCGGTGCCGCGTATCAACCTCGTGGCTGCGGGACTCGCCTTCTGGGTCCTGTCCGTGCTGCTCGGTCACTTTGTCGTCGGATGAGCCATGAGCCATCGCTGCCTCTGGCCGGGATGCAATGCGATCGTGCTGGATCACTCGTGGGGATGTCGCGGGCACTGGCATCGTCTGCCCGGCAACATCCGTTCGTGGATCGGACGCGCCTACCGCGCGGGCATCGACACGGACACGCATCCAACGGAGTCGTATCTCAAGGCACACGCCGCCGCGCTCGCGTGGATCCTCGAGTACGAGCAGCAGCACGCAGCAGCGAAGGAGGCGCGCGATGCTCACAACCGTGTTCAGTGACACGACCGTGGCGCTTCACGTGTCCTACCTCGTGTCCTCGCTGCCCTGCATCGAACCTTGCTCGTTGCGCCGCGCGCTGATCATGGTCATGGAATCGATCGACCTCATGAACCGCCAGCAGGCCGACTGGCTGGCCCGCCTGATCGGCACCGCCTCGCCCAATGTCAACTTTGCCGGCCTCACGCGGATGGAGATCCACGGGCAGGCTGTGAGCGTGACCCAGGCCGTCACCCGTCGACTGCCAGCGCCAGAACAGTACGCGATGCTGGCGCGGTTCGCCCAGACCGAACCCGAGAAGTCGGCGGGCGTGTTCGGACTGGTCGAGTACGTGAGCGAGGCAAGTCCCACCGGCAACCGCGAGGCCCTGACCGACCTCGTCTGGCGCCGTTATCTGCCGCGCCGGTATCGCGGCGGCTTTTCGTTCCGCGACATCGCACGGCGCACCCACGTGAGCAGGAGCACGCTGGCGCGCGCTGCCGACTGGCTGGACGATGAATTCGACGGGCTGGAACTGTGCGCCCTGCGGCGGCTGGAGGAAACGTTCGTGCCGCATGGCGTCTGCAAGGCGATGGTGATGCAGGATCAGACCGATTGAACCGATCAGACGGATTAGTACGGATTACTATGTTCCGTTCCACGTGGAACTTGAAAGCGTGGGACAAATTACCTACCATTTCTCCAGACTTGGAGAAGTACGCAATAGGCATAAGCAACACCTGTGGCAGGCAGCAGCAGCACCAGAAGCCCCGCACGGCATCAGTCCGTTGCGGGGCTTCTGCTTTGTGGGAGACGCATCATGCCGGGACGCTGGGCGCACCTTTACGAGACGCCACGCTGGAGGAAGATGCGTGCCACCCACCTGCACGAGCATCCCGCGTGCGTGATGTGTCTCGAACGTGGATGGGATACACGTGCAACCGTTGTCGATCACAAGCAGCCGCATCGAGGCGACACCCGTCTGTTCTTTGATCCGTCCAACCTCCAGTCACTGTGCAAGCCACACCACGACAGCAACAAGCAGCGCGAGGAACGTCACGGCATCGCTCCCGGCTGCGATGAAGACGGCAACCCGATCGACCCACGGCACCCGTGGAACCAGCAGAGGGCAGGCTCATGAATACACGTGCGAACGCAGCACACGGGCACAGTGCGGTCGTGCGGGCGTCTGGGTATGAGCACGTCGACAGCACACACGACACGCACACACGCACGACAGCACACGTGGCAGTGGCAGCAGCAGACAGCGACACGCGCGTCCATACGTCTGTGACTGCATCAGCGCCGCGCTGTCGGGTTGCTGCCGCTGTCGAGTGCGAGCGCCTCAGCCGCGCACACGAACGGCGCACACGCACGACTGCACCCACGCCGCGAGCACGTGCGGACTGCCTCCCGATCGCGAATGCATCAGCGACTGACGTAGCCGCGCGCTGTGCGGTCGCGCGCGCTCGCAGGTGCGAGCACGTCAACAGACCCGCGCCGACGGCGCTCGCGCCCGCGTCGCGCGTCGAAATCGCAGGGCGCGCCGCCCGGGGGCGGGAAAAAAGTTGGAACCGCTCGTGCTCTGCATCCCGTGAGCCGGTTCGTTTTTTTGCGCGCGGATTCCGACACCGGGGTATCCCACTATGAACCAGACGCTTAAATGGCCCGCCGATCAGGTGAAGCGTGTCGACATCGACAGGCTGATCCCGAGTGCCCGCAATGCGCGAACCCATACGGACGCCCAGGTCGCCCAGATCGCCTCCTCGATGCGCGAGTGGGGGTGGACCATGCCCGTGCTCGTGGACGAGAAGGACAACGTGATCGCAGGGCATGGCCGCATCATGGCCGCGCGCGTGCTGGACTGGCACGAGGTGCCGGTGATGACGGCGAAGGGCTGGAGCGAGGCACAGAAGCGTGCCTACATGCTCGCGGACAACAAGCTGGCGCTGAACGCCTCATGGGATGACGAACTGCTCGCGATCGAACTGGCCGACCTCAAGGAGATGGACTTCACGCTCGACCTCGTTGGCTTCAGTGAAGCGGAGCAGGATTCGATACTCGCGGGCTGGACGGGCGATGCCTCGGACGTGACGGGTGCGGGCGAGTCGGTCGAGGGCACGGACAGGCGCATCGTCCTCGCGGTCGCCCAGGCCGATGGCGAGCGCGCGTACAAGGTGATCGGTGATGCACTCACGGCATCAGGGATCGGACATGTATTCCGCACAGGATGAGCGCGCGCCACTGTGCAACGTGCTGGTCTCGTATGCATACATGGGTTCAACGATGCTGGACATGATCGGGCGCTGGCGCGACTCGATGCGGCTCGTGATTGACTGCGGCGCATTCACGGCCCACCGCCGGGGCGAGACGATCAGCCTCGATGCCTACTGTGAGTTCATCGGCCAGATGCCGGTACGCCCGTGGCGGTACTTCGCGCTCGATGTCGTGGGCGATCCCGTGCGCACGCTCGCGAACTATGACCGCATGATCGAACGCGGGTTGAGGCCGATCGCGATCTTCACGCGCGGCGAGTCGCTGGAGGTGCTGGAGCACTACTACCGCACCGCCGATGTGATCGGCACGGGCGGCATGACTGACATGCCCGGGTGGCATGGCTTCATCAACGGGCTGACGAAGGCAGCGGCAGGACGGCGGCTGCACTGGCTGGGCTTCACCAACCTGCGCTTCATGAAGTTCTACCGGCCCTACATGGCCGACTCCTCGAACTGGCGCACGGGTGACCGCTTCGGGCATATGCGGCTCTACATGGGTCACGGTCAGGTGCGGCTGATCAAGCGGACAGACTTCGTTGGCCTGCGTGACGATGCCGTGATGGCGCGCATCAGGCACTACGGCTTTGAACCTGCCGACCTGCTCAAACGTGACGGCTGGTATGGCAAGGGTGGAGACAACGTGAACAACCGCATCTGTGCGGCCAGTGCCGTTGCCTTCTCGCTCGATGTCCAGAAGCACTTAGGGACCCTGATGTTTAACGCAGTGTCGACACCGAACCATCTGCGGCAACTGATGGAGGCGTGGGAGAGGCAGCATGTCACGCGTGGACAGCTTCGAGAAGATCGTGACCGTCTACTTTGCGGCGATGACCGTTGAGCCATTCGAGTATCGCGGAGCGACGTTCAGCCCGCGACGGCTCGCGGTCAGTCCGCTGATGTTCCGTGGGCTGTCATGTCCGCCGAGGTGCGGCGGCTGCTGTCACTCGATGACCCTCGATTACCTGCCCGGCGAGGCACCGCGTGAGTGTGTCGAGATCACGCCGCGACAGGTGAGGTTCAACGAACGGGTGTGGCTGCTGTACCGGCACTACCCACGCCGTGATGGCGTGTTCTGCCGTTACCTCGACATGGAGGACGGGCGCTGCGGCATTCATGACGTGAACCCGTTCTCCTGCTCCTTCGAGATCATGCGGTTCATCGTGTCGGACGATGCCGCACGGCTGATGGTCAAGACCTTCGGGCGCGGCTGGGCGATGCTGCGTGTCGATGGCGAACGCGGCGCGCGCTGCGTGATCACGCCGTACAGCGAGGACGTGCGCGAATGGCAGCTGCGGCAGATGGCGCGCCTGCGGCAGTGGATGTGCTACTTCCACCTCAACCCGCAACGTGTCGATGAGGTCACGCGGTGGATCAGGACGGGACCGCACACGCAACCCCTTGACCTGCCCGCGATGGACAGGACGCTTACCGTGGAGGGCATGACATGACACGAGCATTGGTAGTGCTATCGGGCGGACAGGACTCGACCACGTGCCTGTACTGGGCAAAGAAACACTACGATGAGGTGATGGCGATCACGTTCGAGTACGGGCAGCGGCACGAGATCGAACTCACGGCAGCGCAGACGATCGCGCGCATGGCCGAGGTCAGGCGACACATCATCGTAAAGATGGGCGGCATCCTCAAGAGCCGGTCGCCACTGACTGATCGCAACGTCTCGCTGGAGACCTACCGCGATTACGAGACGATGGACGCGACCATTGGCGATCGGGTGGAGCTCACGTTCGTGCCGATGCGCAATGCCTTCTTCCTGACGCTGGCCGCGAACCACGCCATTGCCCTCGACTGCTTCACGCTGGTAACGGGCGTTTGTGAGTCGGACAACGCGAACTACCCGGACTGCCGCGAACACTTCATCCGGGCGCAGGAAGACACGATCAACGAGGCACTGGGCATCAGCAGCTTCCGCATCGAGACGCCATTGATACACATGACCAAGGCCGCGACGGTGCGCATGGCAGCGGACCTGCCTGGGTGCATGGAAGCACTCGCGTACTCCCATACGTGCTACGCGGGCAAGGTGCCACCGTGTGGTGAGTGCCACGCCTGTGTGCTGCGCGCGCACGGCTTCGAGGAGGCACGCATGAATGACCCGCTGCTCGTCCGTCTTGGAGTCATCGGTGACTGACATGAACGTATCGGAGCGCATCATCGAGCGGCTACGCGAACTCCACGTCCCGTACAAGGCTAACGACAACATCGCCGGTTACCTCGAAGCGGGCGAACTCGATGCCCTGCAGGAGGAGGTGGAGTTCCACGTGCGGGCGCTGCTGCACTCGCTCGTGATCGATGTCGATCACAACACGGAAGGCACGGCGCGCAGGGTTGCGCGGATGTACGTGCGCGAAGTGTTCAAGGGCCGGTATCAGGTGCGGCCCGTGATGACCGACTTCCCGAACGTGCGGCAGCTTGACGAGCTATACACCGTGGGTCCCATCACGGTGCGCTCGATGTGCTCGCATCACCTCGCACCCGTGAGCGGGCAGGCATGGATCGGTGTGATCCCGGGCGAGCGTGTGATCGGACTGTCGAAGTTCAACCGCCTGACCGACTGGGTGATGTCGCGCCCGCAGATACAGGAGGAAGCAGTCGTCCAGCTTGCCGATGAGATCGAGCAGGTCATGCACCCGAAGGGACTGGCCGTGATGATCCGTGCCACGCATATGTGCCTCGCCACGCGCGGCGTGTGTGATCACGAGACCACCATGACCACCAGCGTGATGCGTGGCGTGCTGCTCGATGACCACGCGGCCCGTGAAGAGTTTTTAAGCATCGCCCACGCACAGGGATTCTGATCATGATCCGGGTTGAGCGTTACCACGACATCTCATGCGGTCATCGCGTGTTCGGCCATGAGGGCAAGTGCCAGCACCTGCACGGGCACAACTACCGCATCCGCTTTGTGTGCGAGGCGATCAACGAGGACGAGGTAGCTGCCTCGTTTGTCGCGCCGAAGACCTACCCGCAGCGTGATGGCGGACTCGATGCCCTCGGGCGCGTGATCGACTTTGGCGTGATCAAGTCGCGCCTGTGCGCCTGGGTCGAGGACACGTGGGATCACAGGATGCTCCTGTGGTCGCGGGACCCGTTGCTCGGGCAACTAAAGGAGTTTGACCGCATGGTGGTATCGGTGCCGTTCAATCCGACCGCCGAGAACATCGCGCGTTACCTCGTGCTGAATGTCGGTCCCGAACTGCTCGCGGGACTGGGCGTGCGGCTCGTATCGGTCACGGTCGAGGAGACGCGGAAATGCAGCGCGACGTTCAGCCTCTAGGCCCGCCGTACCCGGTCAACGAGACCTTCGAGTCCTTGCAGGGCGAGGCCCAGTACACCGGCACGCCTGCCGTGTTCATCCGCATGCAGGGCTGTCCCGTGGGTTGTCCGTGGTGCGATACGAAACACACCTGGGACATCAACAGCGACCGCGAGGTGAGCGTGGACGTGATGGGCGCGAAGACCGAGGTCCCGGTCGATACGTTCGCGTGGTGCGACGTGGCGACACTCGCGCGCATTGTCGGCGCGGCGGACATCGAGCATGTGGTGATCACGGGCGGCGAGCCATGCCAGTACGACCTGCGCCCGCTGATCGAGACGCTGGAGGCGGCAGGGCATCGCGTACAGGTCGAGACATCAGGCACCTACCGGCCCTTCATCACGCGCCACACGTTTCTCACGGTGAGTCCCAAGTACAGCATGCCCGGTGGTCGCCCGGTACTGGCCGAGGCACTGTTACGCGCGGATGAGTTCAAGTACCCGGTCGGCAGGCAGACGGACATCGAGACCGTGCTCGATTACCTGCAACCGATCCACCTCGAACGCAACACGCCGATATGGCTTCAGCCACTAAGCCTGTCGA